>Ga0207655_1001473_pt1 | contig 21725 bp, 32 predicted proteins | sample KBSM44metaG_FD_184398 | JGI IMG/M metagenome (GOLD analysis project Ga0207655, IMG submission 184398) | Miscanthus rhizosphere microbial communities from Kellogg Biological Station, Michigan, USA - KBS M4-4 metaG (SPAdes) (version 2) | ecosystem: Host-associated > Plants > Roots > Rhizosphere >... | reverse complement strand
TCGAAAGGGTTGCCAAGTTGAGCGATGAAGCATGTTCCACAGATAAAGTCATCATTGCTCTCCATTAGAATTTCATGCCTCGCACCTTCTCTGACTTCTTAGGCGACTCCTGTTCTTCAGGAATGTAAGCGCCGGCTTCCAGTGGAACAAACCGCGCATAACGGCCTTGAAACATCGCAAAAAAGGTCTTTGCCTCGCTTTCTCGCGAGATTGACAGGATGATTTCCGCGATTCCCTTGCGATCACTATCAGGGTTGTACACCTCGTCGCGATACACGAATATCACCATGTCAGCATCCTGCTCGATGGATCCGGAGTCTCGCAGATCAGACGGTACAGGTCGCTTATTCGGGCGCTGCTCAAGCGAACGGTTAAGTTGAGATAGCAGAAGAACAGGTATTTTCAGCTCTTTTGCAAGAAGTTTTGCCTGTCTGGAAATCTCCGTCACTTTTGCCACTTGGTTCATCTTTGGATCGTCAGCATCCAACAGGCCCAAGTGGTCAATCATCACGAAATCAAGCCCGTGCTTTCTACGGTGGCGGCGGCACATTGAGCGGATCCGGCGCATGGTTAGGCCGGGGCGATCAGACAGAGTCATCCGCGCATTCTTTATGTTGGCGGCAGCCAAGCTAAGGAAGGGGGCGTAATCAGAAAGAACTGATCCATCCTTCATCGCGTCAAGTGGAATCGATCCCTCTGCTGCAATCAGTCGATCCATGAGCTGACGATTACTCATCTCAAGGCTGATTACCAGAACCTCTTTGCCTTGACGTATCGCGGCGTGCCGGACGATATCCATAGCAAGAGTGGTCTTACCCATCTTTGGGCGTCCAGCGATGATCACAAGCTGTTCTGGCTGCAATCCACCAGTGTGCTTGTCGAAGTCTTCAAGACCAGTGCAGATACCAGAAACCACGTCGCCCTGGTTCATCCTTTTTTCTAGCAGGTCGATATGGTCAACAAGCACGTCATACGCTTCGACTGTTTCAGCGGTAGCCGATTCGCCATCAATGGCAAGAATTTCGGATTGGGCCTGAGCAATCTTGTCGGGCGTATCCATCGTACTGTGCGCAATCTGGTGGATCTCTTGAGCGGCAGCTATCAGACAGCGATCAAGTGAGCGCTCACGCACGATCCTTGCGTACTGTTCCGCGTTGGCGATACTCGGCGTACCGTTCTGGATCTGAGCCGCGTACGCCAGCGCAGAGTCGCCACTATCCAGAGTACCGATATGCTCGCCAACAGTAAGGAAGTCGATCCGACGATTCAGCGAATTAAGCTCAAGGATGGCCTTGAATACATCCGCGTTGTCCTGCCAGTAGAAATCCTTGTCGCTGATATCTGCCGCCAGCAAGTCAATCAGTGACGGGTCGATCATCATTGCGCCTAGGACGCTTTGTTCGGCTTCCAGGCTAAATGGATCCCTCATTCGTAATTCCCCTCGATTACTTTGCACATGTTTTCAAAATTCAGCAGCCAATTTATTCCGATACCGCGCATATTGCAAAGGAATTCTTGCTTGCCGACGTAGGTGAAATACCGATCCCAGAAATCAGGCTCGTGGCTCTTCTTGTAATTGTTCCAGATGCCTCTAGCTCCTGCCTTTCGCTTTGGCGTCATAGCTTGAGGCTGTGGCAGCGATGGAAGGCACTTTCGATACGACTCAATAATCAGGTCGTACGGTACTGGATCAACCTTCCTTGCCGGCTTACCACAAGGCGTCGACGACTCGTCGTTGACAAGAGCTTTTGATTCTATTGGTTCTTGGTTAATGGTTAGTGGTTCATGGTTAGTGGTTAGGTGGTGATCCGTGCACGTTTCGTGCTCGATTCGTTCTCTTGTTGATCTTCTGGCAGCCTCCCTAGCAATTGCAATCTCTTGGTTTTTTACAGACTTAGCCCGATAAGCATCTATTTCGTCCTGCACCCTCTGCTGTGCATAAACCGATTCAGTAAGCGTGAAGAATTTAGAAAGAACGAATTTCACAGCTGCAACCTCGTCCTCAGTCCTTGCCCATGACCACTCCAGAGCCTCCTCTATAGTGGGAAACCGCTCTCGGTCATAGCACGCATCAAGCAATAGCGTATACGCCCCGTGCTCCAACATAGACAGGCGTCCAGCCTTTTTGTGGTAATCGCCTATGTTCCTTTTAAAGTAGTGCACTTTTTGCCTCTCTTGCACTTCGTGCACTCTCAGTAAATGAAGCTGAAACCTTATCCACCACAGCCTCCGGAAGCTTGAACCACTCTCCTTTTACTCTGTAATCACTTAATTGATCATGGTAGTGAGATTCAACAAGGCTAGCGCTTGGAGTTCGTATTCCGGCAATCAAGATAAGATCAAAAGGACACGCTGTCTGAAGATTTGAAAACCTTTGCTTCGGGCATTTTGTCCTTCCTATCTTGTAAAAATCGCCTCCTGAAGCCGCTAGCATGTAAACGAGCTCCATTTTTCTAAGCATTTGGTGTTCGCACCCTGCAAAATGTTCCGGCCTGTGCTCAAAATGCTCAACCATTATTTACCCTCAAGGTAGTCAGAAAGCTTCTTGATTGTCTTGTACTGAGGGTTTTGGTCTGGCTCGTTGGCTATCCGCCACATCATTGAAGGGTGAATCCCTGTCTCTCTTGCTGCTTCAGACAGGTTCGTTCCCTTCAATTTCTCTTGGATCTCTGGAAGCGTGAGCATTCTTCACCTATGCGTTATGACTTTCGAGTGAAGATCATACCACAACCTTTTCCACTAAAACCGTCATGGATCCATATTTCTGCTGGCAATTTGCGTCACCTGCTTATGCGAAAGCGGTATTTGACCATTCCCTACGTAAGCCTATGCTTACAACAGGTCAAGGCAAAACGTAACTTGGCCCCAACCCATAGGAAAATTTATAGATCGAGGAAGCACATCATGACTACTCCAAAAAGCAAGCAAGCACTGGTCCTCCAGCAGATCGCCGAACAAGGTGACAAACTGGACAATGTAGCCGGAGCTTTTATGAAGCTAGTCAAGGAAGAAAACATAGACACCCTGGAGAAGTTCAACCCGTGGCTGATGATTGGCTACGAAGAGAATGGCTGGTCTAACGTGATTGGCCGTCCTGTTCCTGGTTCGACGCTGATTCCGGCACCTAGAGCGGTGAAGCAGTACGCCTCGATGTTCCGCGCCGCCTTCAAGTATGAAATGAAGGTGATGGAGTTCGAGTCGGTACGGCAGATGGTTGATGCGGTGGCGGATAAGCGCAAGGAGCTTGCGACGCCTCCGGTTAAGCCTGCTGACCCCGAGCTCAAGGGTGTGATGCTTAGGAGTACTGGCCACATGAACGGCGCTCTCTGGCATGACGCAATAGTCGTCATCGAGAACCTGAACGACGAGGATAAGGATGATTTCGAGCAACGGTTGCGGAAATTGGTCATGCGTTTCCAGTCAAAGGTCCCGAAAGAGATCAGGAAGCCGAAAGCTGCATGAGATAAGAGTTCTCCGCAGAACAGAAAGGCCAGCTAGAAATAGTTGGCCTTTTTTGTTGACGCAGGGAAAGTGGCGGGCTAATCTCTGGCTTACAAATACAGCGGAGGTGGTTATGAGTGAATTTGAGAAAGCAATAGCACAAGCAGCGCAGAATTCTGTTCTGAAAATTATCAGCGACGGGAACTGGATAGCAACTGATTACTCTACTCGGTTCAAGCTTCCGCCAGAGATGCTTGCTGAAGTATGGGCGATGGTAGACATTGACGGATTGAAGCGCAAGATGGCCGACCGGATCGAGTCTGAGCTTGCTGATCGGATCGTCAATCACATGGCTGCTGAGTTGGCGACCGACATCAAGCAGTTGCTATCTGTCACTGAGCGACGTGAAGCAATCCGTAGCGTTGCGCGTGAACACCTAAGTCATATCATGCAGGAAGGGGTTTCTAAATGACCTACCGCGACGCACTCTAGACAGCAATCATCGGCGAGGCTGATAAGTTTGGGCATCGCATCACCAAGGCGAAACGAAATCGCTACTTAAAACTCACTATCTACTGGGGCAAAACAAAATGAGCACAATCAAACCAATCCACGCAAACAGCCGCGACGGTGGCGAAGTCTACCGTCTGCTGAATATGGTTCACGTAATGGCCGGCGCACTGGCTAATAGCCCGAGCAAGATGTTCACCTTGGGCGCCACTCAAAGCGATCCGCAGTACGGCCCAATCGTCACGGTATGGACTAATGGCATTGTTGATGTCGAAGCTCGCAGCTGGAATGACGGCGAGCCCTACCACGAGTACTCAATGACTCCGGTTAAGGTTGAAGAAGAATGAGCGGCGAACCTGCATTTCCAATCGTTCACCCTGACGGAAGCGGAGTTCAGTATTTCGGCATGAGTCTGCGCGATTACTTTGCGGCTAAGGCGTTACAGGGAATGTTCGCAAATGATGCGCTTCTTGCTCGATATCACAATGACGGAATGGTCAACATGATTGATCCTGAAGTCTTGGCGGCTACGGCAGCATATGCAATGGCCGACGCAATGCTTAAGGAGCGAGCGAAGTGACAGATATCAGCATCGTACAAATTACAATCGAAGTAGACGGCCAGCTCTGCTATGCGCAGATTCCGAAAGGAGTAGAGCCTCTGATTATCCAGATGCTCAAGGACGGTGACACTGGTTCTATTCAGGCTATCAAGCTGCCTGAGTCATGGAAGAAGGTATCGTTAATAGAGGCCATGCAATGACGATTATGCAAGACGACTGGATTGGCGCAGAGGAATCGCCAGCAACCAAGGAGCGCCCACGAATCGCTCTAGGCCTGCACGAAGGCCTGAGCAACTCCGACTACCACTCTGATCCGGCAGTAGGCAGCACAGGTCTCAAGAGAATCCTGGTTAGCCCTGCGCACTTCCGCTACCCGAACCCGTTCAACGCTACTCGGGCCAAGGAGATCGGCAGCGCGATTCACTGTCGCATCCTTGAGTCTGATCGATGGGATACGGATTACAAGGTGGTGGAGTGTGATGCTCGTACGTCGGCGCTGTACAAGGCTGCGTGCAAGGATCATCCGAAAGAACGCGTGCTGACTTCGGCTGAGTACGAGAATGTTCTCGGCATGCAGAAAGGCGTTCTGCGCAATCGTCACTGCCGGCAACTGATCGAGGCGCCAGGTCGTTACGAGCTTAGCCTATTCACCACTGATCCGATCACAGGCGTTCAGGTCAAGGTTCGCTATGACAAGCTGACTGATGCTGGCATGCCAATCGATCTGAAGAAGTGTCAGAAGGCAGGCCGCGACGACTTCTCGCGCACGATCAACAACTACGGATACCACATCAGCGCCGCGCTCTATATGGACGCCTGGGAATGGCAATTCGGCGAGAAGCTGGACGTTATGCGCTGGATCGCCGTGGAGGAACAATCTCCGCACGTAGCTATGCGATACAAGCCGGATGCTGATGCGCTGATGATTGCCCGTGCTTTGTATCGTGAAGCCTTGGAAATTTATGCGAATTGTCTTGATCGCGATGAGTGGCCTAGTTATGATGAGTCGGAAGAAGAGATTGGCTTACCGGGTTACGCGGTGAATCAGTTTGAAGATGGTTTAGAAGTTAATGGACTGGAGGAATAACGGTGAGCAAGCCGACATTTAAGAATGATCCGCAACCATCAGGGTTGGCTTCTGTTGGATTCGTTGCTGGATCTGACATAAAGCGCTCAAAAAAGGTTATTGGACGCATTAATCCTCCTTCTCGATTCGGAGGCAATCGCAGGGGTTACGAGGTTTGGCTTATGACAAACGAGCCAGCCCATGAAAATTGTAACTGGAGTTGGATGACGTACTCCAAAGATCATAAAACGCTAGATGACGCGAAGCAGAGTGTCCGCGACAACTGGCTAGAAATCAACGCAATCGACTTACGGGAAATGGATAATGACTGATTTGGCAAACCTGCGCGAGACGATCACGCCCAAGAGCGACAGAATCAACGCAGACGATTTTATAGCCGGCCCTGAAACCGTAGAGATTACCGCCGTAAAACGTGGCGATGCTGACTCGCCCGTAGCTGTTCACATCAAGGACCGCAAGCCTTGGTATCCGTGCAAGTCCATGCGACGTGTTCTGATCACTGCATACGGCGATAATGGCGCCGATTGGGTAGGCAAGTCCGCAACCCTGTTCTGTGATCCTGCTGTACGCTTCGGCGGTGTTGCGGTTGGCGGTATCCGTATTGCCGCGCTGTCTCACATTGACGCCGATCTGGCTATCTCGCTTACGACTACACGCGGAAAACGCTCGCCGTATACCGTTAAGAAATTGTCGGTCATCTACTATGACGCTGCAAAGTTTGATGCTAACCTTCCGGCCTGGATCGCAGCCATTGCAGCAGGCAAAGCAACGGCAGACGCGATCATCGGTAAGGTCGAGCAGTCCGGCAAGCTGACAGACGCTCAGAAAGAGCAAATTCGTAATCCACAAGAGGCGGCACAATAATGGCGCGCGGCGTAAACAAAGTAATCCTCGTAGGCACCTTGGGCCAAGATCCCGAAGTCAAATACCTCACCAACGGCAACGCTGTGTGCAACCTAAGTCTCGCTACCAGCGAGCAATGGAAGGATAAGCAGACAGGCGAGAAGAAAGAAAAAACCGAGTGGCATCGCGTTGTCATGTTCGGCAAGGTAGCCGAGATCGCCGGCGAGTATTGCCGCAAGGGTAGCCAGATCTACATTGAGGGCAAGCTTGAGACTCGTGAGTGGGAGAAGGATGGCGTCAAGCGTTATACGACCGAGATCAAGGTTGATATACAGGGCACTATGCAGTTGTTGGGTGGTAAGCCGGCTGATGGTGGTAATGCAGCGCCTAAGCCTCAGCAGAGCAAGCCACAGCCTAGTCAGCAGGCAGCGCCGCCTGATGACTTCGAGGATTCAATCCCCTTTGCCCCAGCTCACTACCTGATGGGTGCCTGACATGAGCGAAGAACAAAGAGAAGAATACGAATACCTGCAATGGTTCTATCAGAATGCTGACTTCGGCCCTGCTGACGGCGATGTGCGATACATCATGAATCAGCAGTACACCAAGCGAACCGGCAATCCAGTACCGCCAGGCTACGACGAAGAGTAACAACAAAGCCCCGCTAACCACGGGGCAATCCACAAGGAGGAAGTAGATGTCTTGGGCGTTTGAGCTGTACAAAGAGATTGGTAGGCCAGCGGTTGAGGTCGTGCGTGAGCTGTTAATGGAAAACAGCGTGACGGCAACGGCTCAGATCGTTGGCACTTCACATAACACCCTAAAGAAGTGGGTATTAGAGCGGTCGATCCCGTTCACTCCAAGGATGGCGCCTAAAGAACCAGCGCCACGCAAGGCTAAGCGTCCAGACTCGCGCTCAAGGTTCATCGAGCTTGACGGCCGTACTCAGTCGATCAGTCAATGGGCAAAAGAACTAGGCGTAACTCGCTGCAAGATCTCCAAGCGGCTCGCAAAAGGAATGACTCCGCGTCAAGCATTGCAGCCAGGTTCGGAGCGCTACAAATTTCCAGCCAATAACGTTAAGGGTAAAGCTCGTGGCTAGGTCGGTTATCAAAGAAGTCGAGCAGGAATACGGTGAACCGTTTTGGGATGTAGTCTCGGCATATGCGGCTGACGGTAACTCAATGACCATGACCGCCAAGATCCTCGGCTACAAGGACGGGTCAACTCTTTGGTATCTGCTGCGATACCACAAGAAAGATATTCAGTTCCCGAAGATGGGTTACTGCAATGCTGTACAGAATCCAGATCCCATGACGACTGCCGACAAGCAGCGGATTAGTGATGTCAAGCGCTCTCAGAACAGAAGCGCTGCCGGCGAATACGAGAGGAAGACCGGAGAGTCAGCCGAGGACGCTATCAAGCGTATGGCGCCATTCAGCACGGTCATTGACACCGCTAGAGCCATCGGCTGGAAAAACGCCTCATGCATGCGAGCCTGGATGAAGATTCGCGGGATAGAGGTTGAGTTTAAGAAGTACAACCCTGTTCCGCCGCGCACTCGGTCTGGCTGGGCGGATATTAATCTTGGTGGTCGGAAGAAGCACGAATCAAAACATCATGCCGCTCAGAGCACTCTCTAAGCGCTGCCCCCCACTCAGTCAGCGCAGTAAGTGCGGCTTCACCTGTTACGCCTTCCAGATCACTTGGAATCCGGCAAGGCGTCAACAGGCTTGCTTGTGATACGCCCGTTCTTTGCGTCGTTTGCGAGCTGCACGCCGGAAGGATCAAGACAGACGTTGCGATAGATAGGGCGATCAACAATCTTTTCGCGCTCACGGACAATAGTCGTTTCATTGCTGCGTAACTCCGAAAGGCGAATTTCCCACGCCTTAGCTATAGATTCGTCTGCCTTGTTCGCGGCGATCACTGAGAATGCCGACTCAAGCTTCTCTCCTGCGCGCTCGGTAGCAATCCTCGACACGCTCGCATCATGCCAAAGGAAAACCACGAACGCGCCGCATGAGAGCCCTGAGAGGAATCGCCATGGGAGCGCGGTTAGCCAGATCGGCATTAGCGTTCTCCGGAGAATAGTTTCAGCTCTGCCTTACGTCTGCGTGTCAGCCCAGCCATAACCTTCGAGTCGTTTTTGTCCCAGCGCAGCAACTGAAGACCGGCGTTCGTGTAATAACCTTCATTGAGCATCTTCAGAAGAGTCGACGACTTCAGGTTGCCGATGCCGAGGTTGTAGGTAAACGACACAAGCGCGTCGAACTGGTTCTGATTCAGCGGAACCTTGACCAACAACGATACGGCCTGCTCAGCCTTCGAAAGTCCATCAGCAAAACGCTTATCTGCGTACTCCTCAGTCCATACGGTTGCTAGCGTAATGTCTGGGCCAGTCGATCCCCAGCCGCACGTAATAGGTTCCCCATCCTTGCTACCTGGATCTGGATACGCCTTCAGACGCAGCGTCTCAAAGCTGTGGATTAGGTCGATACCTGTCTGAGAAGTTTTCATGACATCACCATCTGAAAATATATCCCCATTCTATCAAAATTCGCTTTACTTCCTGATGCGCTGCGAATAGTATTTATCCAAGCCAACAGGAGCAACCAAATGCATACCAAGAATCAAGCTGAGTTCGTACGCACAATCCACAAAGCAATCTCATTCGCCGACGACAAATTCCAGCGTTCACGTACAAGCGAGTACAAGCACATCTTCGGTATGCTGCGTGGTGCCTTGTTGGTCGGCGGTATCAGCTACGAAATGTACTCATCTCTCTACAGTCACGTTTGGGAATGCAAATTTGACTCTGACGCTGTAGACATGGAAGATCCGGAGCAGGCAGAATTGAGCATGGAGGATTAATCATGAAGACTCATATTGTCGCAGTAATTCTTATTTTCATTGTTTGTGGATTCGTAATTTCTAACCGCATGAGCTATCAAGACAGTCTGGATGATCAAGCGTTCAAGTGCCAGATGATCTCGGAAGGCGTGTGGCCAGATGTAGACGGCTACTTTGAAAAGGTTTGCAAATCATGAGCATTCAGCGTTATGCAGTGATTGAGACTCCGCTTTGCATTGGTGGGGATTTGCATGATGGCGAAGTGTTGATGGTTCGTGCGGATGATCATGATCGTGAACTGGCTGCGCTGCGGGAAGAGCTATACCAGGCCAAGGAGGCGCGTGATCGTGAAATGCTTGCCGGAGTTAGGCTTCAGCGAGACTTGGTTGCCGCCGAGCAACAGAATGAGAAGCTGGTAGGGATATTAAAAGAAATGCGCAGCAACCAGCACACGTTCATCAGTTTCTATCGGGGAGCACTGGACGCCGCCCTCAAACCAACCGAATCGGGAGCAATCAATGGACAAGTCTGATAGCGACTTTCTGTGCCTGCAAGAGCTGCACCAGCGCATCAAAGGCGACCCGGCTAATGCTGGCTGGTACATGCACCGCGCATACCACCTCGGTGCCGGCAGTACTGTTGACGAGGCCTTGGAGTTAGCGCCTTCAAGAGACAAGCAAAAATTAACTGTTGTACGGCCCACCGAATCGGGAGCAAGCGAATGAGTAAGACCGCGTTCCTCAAGGAAAAGACCGACGCTGAATGCAGGCAGCTTGCAGCGCATTACTGGCACCGAGCAAACAAGGCAGAAAAAGAACGGGACCAAATTAAAGCGCAGATCTATGAAATTCAATTGGAAAATCAGCGCCTAATTAACCTTGCACACGACATGATTGGATCAAGCGCATGAGCAGTAACCAGTACGGCCTAGACAATGATTATTTCGAACGGAAGATTGCGATATTGCATCGAGACGGCCTCCGCAACTGGCGGCCTGACGAACTCGCCCGCGAACTGGCCCGCATGTCTCGCACCGCTGATAAGTCGGTAATGCATGAGACAGAGTTCGCCGCCCCTGTCGACGAGCGCCAGCCGGTGGCGTGGGGAACTATGCAGCCAGACTGGCCGGATCACCATCGAACCCTAATTACCGATAAGTCTCAGGTCGAAGCGTATAACCGGCAATGTTACGAGTTAACGGCTTTCTACACCGCCCCGCCCGAACTCGACGAACTGCAAGCCACCATCGCACGGCTGACGGCGGAGAACGAGCAGTTGCGCAGTAGTGATGAAGAAGCGACCGAACTTTGCGACACGCTGTCTTCTCTTCTTGGGCAGATCGCAGTTGCAGTACGCGGCCCGGAAGAATCGAAATCTCGCCATGGATTCGGCGACCTACCATCACGTGTAAAGACGGTGGTTGCTGAAATCGAGCGGCTGAAGGGTGGGCAGGGTGAGCCGGTGGTATGGCTGTCAGAACGTCGCGGCTGTAATTATTTTGAGCTTGTTGCGTCCGACGAGGACGTTACCAACACTGGTTTTTGGTCGGAACCATTTCCAGTCTATCGCTCGCAGCCCGCGCCGGTATCGGCTGAAGTCGTCGAACTTCTCCGCGACTGCCGGCATGAGTTTGGCGTGGATAACACCACGCTGATCGAGCGAATAGACGCCTGCCTCGACAAGGTCAAGGAGATGAATCGATGAGATCCAAGTATGGCCAGGTATGCGATAAGCATCCGGAGTTGGCAGGTCGCCGATACGTGCCGAACAATAGCTGCATCAAGTGTCATAGCGAGCAGAACAAGGATCAGCATGCGCGCAGACGCAAGGCGGTGCTAGAACTGATCGATGCGGCGCAGGAAATCAGATTCAGAGAGCCACGAATAGACGCAGCGCTAAAGGAAATGAGGAAGTGATATGCAGCACAGCGCGCTAACGAATAGATATTACTTGGAGGGCAAAGTGGCCTTTCTGGAGGGTAAGATTGAATCACCATACCAATCAGGACCAGAGAAAAATATGTTCCTCGCAGGAATTGTCGAGATGCGCGAAGAACTTAGAGTTCTCCGAGAAAGTTTGCAGTTGCAAGCACGAGATTCAGGGAACGGGTGGCGTGTTCCTGCAATCGCTGGGAATAATTCTTTGCAATGAGTGCAAGGGTGAGCAGGTTATCAAGAGACCAATTAAATGACGCTATCTAATATTGCAACAGTTGGGATGATGATTTGCTTGTGCTCTATGTTTTTGGTAGTAGCAATTTTTGCAATTCGAGGGGATAAGAAATGAGCCAACGAATCAAACTGAAATTCTTCCCGTTTCCTGACATGGTTTCGGATCTGGTGGTTAACTTGGCTGAGTCTGGATTCAATATCGAGATGAGTCCGTGCGAAGGCGGCGACTTCAGCGTGTTGATTGCTGAGCGGTGTTATGAGGGTGAAGAGCCGATGGTGCTGCCTGCTGGACCAACCATCCACTAAAAGAAACCCCGCTTATTAGGCGGGGTTTTTGTTTACGCGATATAGTCCGTCGCTTCAGCAGTGACTACACACCTATTGATGTTACCTGTACCTGTTGCGTTTGTACGGAAGGACACTCGATACCAGTCGCCGGGGTTGCCGGTAACCAGGGCAAAGATAGACTCAGATGGACCGTCAGCATTTGAGTTATCTGCACGCGAACTAGACGCTATAACGTTGGTGCCAGATGAATCTTCAAGGCGGAAGTCCATGGTATTTGCAGAGAAGGTTCCGTCTACACCGATGTTTACTGTAATCCTCATCTGAGTAGCGCCAGCAGGAATCACAATCCGTTGCGGGTTAGCTGCATCCCACGATCCCTGCGTATCATGATCCAGGCTAGTGAAGTTGACATAGTTTTTATTGGTCATCCCAACTGTAACTGCCTGTGGAGTTCCGAGACGAATCTGCGCCGACCTGCGGTTATTGCAGTACGGACGCATACCGAGCGGAACACGAGCGCTGTAAATGATGCCGTCAGGTCCTTGCGAAGCGTTCCCGCGAATTTCAAAATTGAACTTAGTGTATGCCTTCTGCCCGGAGCTAGCTTCAAATGCGGCGAAGTAAGCTGGAATGTTGGCGATCTGATTGCCGGCGTTTGTGATGTACGGAACATCAAATGGCCCAGTGTTGTTTACGATTCGAATCGTCCTAGGGATCTGCCCTTGCATCGACACAACACCCGAGTCGCTTGCTGCACTTGGACCTGCAAAGGTTTCGCAGTCTTCTATATCAATTACTGCACCCCTGAATGGATAAACCGTAGTAGGGGCAGCCAGCGTGTAAACGATAGGCATACCAGCATCTTCACCGCCGAAACGACTATCTTTTGCGTAGAAGCCGCCGATCCTCAGGTCTGCCCATCGCACGGTTGCTAGACGATCTACGCCCTGCGCACCCATCGACGGCACACCGAACATGTTTTCCAGGTAAAGGTTTGGAAATCCATCTGTTGTCGCGCTGCCAATATCGAACACTGGGGTGCTAGCGGTGAAATTATCCTTAGATACAAAAATCCAACTGTCTTCAATTTTTGCTGAGTCGCAGAATGTTTGTAGCACTTGGCGCGGTTTAAAGAACCCACAATTTTTAATCAGCAGGTTTGCGCTTAGATGTGAACTGGCGCCACCAGTTGGGAAGGCCTTAATCGAAAAGCTGTCTTGCAGACTGAACGTACAGTTGTAAAAAGTCCACCGCGTAGTATCGAGATTATTGTTCTGTAGTTTGGTTGCGTGTCGGCCTCCGCTAAAATGGATACCCTCAACATGCCATTGATACGCCTCGCCCGTACCATCTAGGATATCCAGTGCGAGATTGCTTTGAATGATAACAGCGTTACGACCAACCAAGCGTATGTACGAAGGGCACATTAACGCAGCTGAAATCTTATAGATACCATTGCCAAGATCAAGCTCATAACAGTTGCTGACGTAGGCGCCAGTTATCGCGCCGCTGGTCGTTTGAAACCCCTGCTTTAGAGAAACAGCATTGATAGCCGCTTGAAGCTTGGCGGTATCGTCGGATACGCCGTCCCCTACCGCTCCAAAATGCGCGCGGGCACTGTATTTCTCGCGAGCAATAATATCTAAGTTGGTCATCACGGCGCCAGATTCGGAGCGCATGAAACCTACGTTTGTGCCGCCGTTAGATGCGGCTAGTGCAGACCGCAAGGAAGCGTCACCTATAGAAACAAACTTAGGCTGATCGGTAGCCCAGTTATTTACAGTGGTGTACGGCAGAGCTAGCGAGGCGCTTGGACGCCAGTACTCACCCGATTTCGACATGACCTGATTAGGTCGCGTGAAAGTTAGCTCACCTACAGCGTCGTAATCTCCAATGAACTCATAACCGCTAGCGAGCAAGAATTGCGTAAAGTCCTGTCGTATACCGGCCAAAGATTTTCTGATAGTTCCAAAGCGATCAGGATACGCAGGTTCTTGACCATTACTAAAATCATCAAGATTTTGAGCGTTATCGTAAAGGTCTTTAACTTCAGTCGAGCCTAATGGGTTGAGCGTGTTGTAAGTAGTCATAACTTATCCTTAGATCCAGCGGCCAATAGCAGACCATGCGGTGTTTGTAATGTTCTGCGCTGTTGCGCCGTTGCGGTAGGTGCCAACAAAGCTCGTTGTGGTTTTTGTACCAACCTGCGTAAATCCGTATACGTCGGCACTAGTGCCTGGCGTGCCGAAAATGCTAACAGCGTAATTCGTGTTGATGAACGTAGCTGGTAGTGCGATGGCCTGACCGGTGCTAGTAGTCGCCCCCATCGCGAACGTAGCGATTGTACCGGTACAAATCAGCGTGCCATCAGCGTACTTAACATACTCACCATTAGCGTTACTGCCGCGTTCGATGACGGAGCCTGTGGGTACACCTGCTGACTGAGAAACGGTGCCGAGGATATTCGTCTTGCCATACGCGCCGGCCGTTTGCAAATCGCCTAAAAACAGCGCGACCGTGTTTCGTGCGGTGCCGCCATTGGCGACTGGTGTTACGGCGGACGCACTGGTTACCAGTCCTTTAGCGTTCACCGTTACAGAGCCATAGGTGCCCGCACTCACCCCGCTGCTGGCCAGGGTTATGGCAGCAGTCGCGTTCGCGGCCCCATTGAATCCTACCGTCCATGTCGCATCACCTGTGGCGGAAATGTTGCGCGAGGTAGTAAGACTGGCTGCGCTGCCGGTAATGCTGGTGATATCTGCGTTAGCGCCAGATGCCGCAGCACCTAATATGGATCTCGCCGCAGACGGTGTAGAGGCTGCGAGAAAAGTCCCGATAAATGTCTGCCACCCCGAAACAATAGCGGCGCGCAATTGCGTGCGGGTCTGTTTCCGGCTTTGAACGGCCTGTTCAACCCAGTAGAGGTCATCTTCTGTGCCAGTGCCAGCGGTGGGGCGCTGCGATAAAGTTTCGCCGTCAGCCATTTCAGTTCTCCAAGATAATAGGGGTGCCATCCGAAAACAGCGCGGGTGTGCCGTCCGAAAACAAAAGAGGCGGACCGTCTGGTGGCATTTGAAGCGGCCATTCGCGGTTCATTGCATAGTCAAATATTTCCGGATTCAAGATAAAGCTCGGCAGGATTGACCATCCAATAGGAAGAAGCGGGCGATCTCGCAGTTCAAGTTCAGCGGAAATACTCCAAAGATTAGGACCTACTCGGGACGGGCCTGAATATATATCAGTAAATCTAGCGGTGTAGTCCTGATAGCCCAAGGGGGTTTCGAGTGGTGCTTCAAACCATTGAGACCCGTCAACTAGATCATCTCTCCACCAGATTTCAAAAAGACGGCATTGCTGACTATTAAACATCCAGCTAATACTAGCCATCGTCGGAACGCTGGTGAATTTTCTACGCTGACGTGCGCGCCCGCTAGCGAGCTCTGATCGTTTTAATGGCGATACAGTTTGATAGGTTCTGCCATTATGTAACCCTCGCGGTAATCCTGCTGGATAGTTAATCATGGCGCTGAATTATCATCATCGGAATAGACCAATTCATTATACGTCATTGCTTCTACGTTGGCCGAGCCAGTACCGTTTGGAGATATAGATGTAATAAGTACCTTGTACCCGACACCAAACAATAAATGAGGCGGCTCACGATCAAGCGTCGTATCTGGCGGAAAATCTAGTCCGGAGATAGACAAATGGAAATCATCAACACGGGTAGCGATGTACGGGCCGGAACTGGTTCCGTCTTCGCGGCGCACATACAGATAGTGCGGTCCAGCATCAGACCAGTCGAAAGCTTCTGATGATTCAATGACGCCATTGTCATATTCGACCATGAATGCCGACTGAGCATAACCAGGCACATCGTCAGCTACTTGTACATAACTCAGGTAACGACTATTCAGCGCATCAAGCTCGGTTGCCCAATTGTATTCCCAACGGCGATACTTCAAGGCGCGACGTTGACGCATACCGATACGCCATGCTTTCGTACGGTTAGTGCAGCCTTCTGCTTTTATCTTTTGCACTCTGGTTCCGGCATCGCCTGGCAGTCGACATTCAACAGTCTCAACCTGCCACGACACGCCATCTATATATTCAACGTCAACGCCATCATAATCATCAGGACGAACGGCAGTGAAGTCGCGCTCAAGCCCGCGAGTCATGTTCTGAGGCGTATACATTGATTCGAATACTGCTCTAGGCTCATCACGCGCAGGACGCAATAATCCGCGATCAACTGTAAGCTCGCTAAACCCACAAGACAGCGCGTCATTGATGACGCCCTTGGCTGTGCCATTGGTGTTAGTTGCCTGGTCGTAGTGATCGCCACGAGCTTTCCAGATGGCGTCTAGACGATCCAGCTCAACAAGGTTGATGTCTGCATCCGTATAGCCCACGTTTTTTGCGACGTAAGCGAAGAACGGTGCGATGTCTCTGGTCGCAATCGGAGCCGTCCACGCGCCGCCAGAGCGAGTCGGAAGTTTGCGAGTGGCCTCGACTGAAACCATAGCCTCAGACTGCGCAGAAAGCCTGTCGCCGCCGCGAGCATTCACGCTCATCACGGTAACGCCTGCATACGACGTAGGTCCGGACAGCAAAGATCGGGCTCCGTACCAAACGGTAGCATTCTGAATCTCAGTCTCGCGCTCTGACTGCTGAATGAATCGCTTCTTGATTCTGGCCTCTGGGCGCATAGGGTATGGAAGAGTTACGCGGTTAGTGAACCCTTGAGAATCCAGTGACGCGCCCGTATGAGTTTTATCAATAACAGTCCACGCACCCGCAATATCCATATCGCGATATTCAAACGTGTGGAATGCGCCTACCTCGTACACTTGCCCTTCACGACCAAGACCACACAGGCCGCTAGACATGAATACGTCCCACTCGATAGCTGTAGCCTTCTCACCAAATGGACACATTGCGAAAGGGCCGCGATAACCACCTTCAAGGTTTGATGGGTCAAGCGTGATAGACGCTGATGCGGTTTCGAGGTAGGTGAAGCCTGGGAAGTCGGTATCAACTGAGCCAGTAGAATCTAGGCGTTGCACGGTGATTTGCGGAGTACTAAACACCGTGATACGGAATCGCTGGCCACGCGGTGCAATGCTTGCAGGAAGCGTGCCGATGGTCAGCCCAGTAACAGGCGCACCACCATCAAAGTTAAGCGTCATCTGCGCGGGAGTTGCGCCTACAGACGGCGTGAAACTGTTGACCACGTACAGGCCAGCGTTAGATCCTGCAATCTCAATGGTGTCACCAACGCTAGGGGCAAGCATATCAAGGGCGAACCCTCGTACGATGTCGCGAACACCTGCGCCGCCATCAACGAAATCGTATTGGTACGATACTAGGATTCTTACAATTAGACCGATACCCCAGTCTGACGGAAACGATCCTGCGCCAGATGGAATCGTCACCGTGTACCCTGAGAATACTTGTGATGTAGCTACATAGCCGTTTGTTAGTGGTGTGGCAACGGTAAGCTCAAGACCTGCCGATCCATTAGAACTAGAGCCAACCTCGGTTACATCATTCCACCATAGGCATGCAGGGTCTGACGATACGTCTTCTCCAGGCTGATATACGTTAATTACAACATCAGCGCCAAGAGAAATGGCTGGAGTATCGCCAATCAGTATTTTGTTGCCTGGAACTTCATGCTCGCCCTTGCCGATACAGAGCAGCATTTCCACGTGCTGTTCGCGGGGGCCAGCAAAGTATCTGCGTGGAGGCAGAAGGTAGTCAGGGTAAACCTTGCGAGTTCCTGCAATCTCCCGGATTGGAGAGTTAAGCTTTACCTTGTTACCTTTGATCGACGCTTCATTAATGCCTTCGCCGTTTTGAGCCGTCGAACTAACCTTTGGAATCTTAGGGGTAAGAGTCTTGATAGCGACAAGGAACAATGCTCCGAAGAACAGCTCCGTGCCTTTTGGCTCAATGACGATATCGACAATATCAGTCGCTGCGAACGAACAGATAGCCCACTGCTCAGGCGGAATAACCTCGCCATTCAGAGCAACGCTGATCGGGTGAACATCCATATCCGAATAGCTAGGCACATTCTTCGCAAGCCACTCGCGCACAGTCATTCCGCCTACCGCGAATTCTTCGCTAGGCTCGTCATTCAGTTTCGATCCGAATACTCTAATTGTCACGGTAGTAGATCACTCTTAGATATTGGGATTCGAAATCACTAACGCGCATCAGTCGAGCCCCCTTCTTCGGGTTAATCTCTAGCGCGTGCAATCCATTTTCTAGTTCAATTATAACAGCGACATGGATACACAAGGGCCCGCGAAATACGGCTGCGATTGCACCGTGTTCTGGTGGGCACTCTTCCATGCTGGCGGATTCTTGCTGGTAAGCGCGGGTGAATTCTTTGGGTTGAGTGTTGCGGATTGATCCGAATGATGGGAGTAGGCGTTTTCCGCAGTGGGTATGCCTAACTTCGCGACAAAGCCCCCAGCAATCGTACTTGCTAGGGCCTCGTGCGCCGTCTTCGTATGTAGCGGCCAGGTAATGCGTAATCCATTGCATTACAAATACCGTAGGCCAGGAGCGAACTCAGATGTATAAAGCGCTCTAGGCCACGCATAATTTAGACAGTCGATAAACCCCGCCTCAATCTGCACAGTAGTCCCTGTCACATTGCCACCAAGCACAGTCGCATAGAATGGCTTCTCAGATGGAGTAGTTAGGTCAGTATTAAGGTATCGCCTAAACGTCAGCGTGATACGAGCCTCTGCTTCCATTGCATTATCAATTAACCGCTGAGCCTGGCCAGTGACGTTATCAATTGCGAAGTTAAGCGTCTGATTGCCTTGGTTGCTCTTCTTTGGCAGCGCGATAGAAATTGGAGCCGCCATGAATTCCTTGTATGTGACACCGTCAAGCCCGAGCGTCATGTCCTCGTAACCTTTGACTATGTATAGCGACGAATCCCACGCAGGACAGGCAAGCTCAATGGTGTCAATGATGACCTCCGATCCTGCCGATGCATATACTCGCTCAATTAGAGTACTCAAGTTCCTTGTCTCCGCGTGCCTGTCAACGAGTTAATCATTCTACCTGTTTTGCCGTCACCCATTCCGTCACCGACTACTACATCAATGACCCAAGCTTTATCCGCATCGCTGAACTTGCTAGTTGTCGTAGCTGCTTGGCCTGAGTAGTTGTTGACATTAACAATTGGGGCCGCTGCTTGCGATCCGCCTGATGTTGCATCCTTGTTGCTTACCACGTCGCCGCGACTGTTCGGCATCATGTATTGACGGCCGTTTGCCGCGTTGAAAATCTCGGGTGCGCCGGTTTCGTTTACTCGGTACATTCCGTTAGCCTGCACCGGTCCGCCGAGAGCGCGACCGCCAGCAATAGCCAATCCAGAAGCCAGCATATTAGTAGAAGTGATAGCAGCGGCAGCCGGCACTGCGTTAGCACCGAACGATGCCAAGGATGCCATAGCAGCAGCAGGAGCCCATGCAGAGGCGACGATAGCAGCTTCACCAACAGAGGCAGCAGCAGACGCAGCAGCGGTTGCCTGGCCAACTGTAGCCATAACGATCTGCTGCTTAACCCACTCAATGCCAGCCTGAACGAACGAACCGATAACGGCATTCAGTACGGTGTTGGCGATATTACCAAGCGCATCTTGAAGGCTCATGGTTCCAGACAGGAGACCGCCAAGAGCTTGTGTACCAGCCGTTCCTAATGCAGATAGACCATCCATCAGCGCCTGATTACCAGCAGACTGAGCCGCGAAACGCTGTGTCTCGACCTCCATCATGCGTGCGTTGTATTCGGTTTCTGCTTGCTCCTTAAGCGCGAGATAGTCTGTATCGCTCAGCAACTTCATGTCGTTGACGGTTTGTAGGTCTTTTAGCTGTTGCGTATACCCCTGAGTAGCTGCCGCAGCAGGATCTACGCGAGCAAGGGTATCCTTTGCAGTCTTGGCGTCATAGAAGGCGCCAGCAATGTCACGGATAGACTGAATTTGTTCTGGTGTTGCGTATTTATTCAGCGTTAACTGAGCCTGATCCTGTGCCAGATCTCTGGCCGACTTGCCAACATTAGAAAGCTCTTCACCAAGCTTCGTGAAAGCCTCGAGGTTGCTCTCAATGCCTTTCTTTTCTTCCTGAGCCGCTCGCTTAGCTAGCTGCTCAGCGTCTGTCTTTGCCTTCTTGTTGGTTGCAGCAAGAGTCTTTGTGGCAGTCTCAAGTTTGTAAATCTCGGCGCCAAGAGCAGCCGCTTCATTCTTCTCTTGCTCAGTTGCAGCAGAGCCTAGTTTTTGAATAGCCTGGAGCTTGGCCTTGGCCTCGCCGGTAAGTTTTGCTAGTGCCAGCTGATCCTTGAGAATGGCAAGTTCTTTCTGCCCATCTTCGGACGTTGTAGATACAGCCGGTGTTATTACAGGGTCTTTAGCTGCTACAGGCGCCTTGTTCGTGATTTTGTCTTGAGCTGATGCGATTTCCTCAAGGCGTTTTTTGCGGAGCGCTATCGCCTGGTTTACATCTTCAAGAGAAGCGCTAACCTCTGTTTGCTTCTTGGCGAAAGCATCAGAAGACATAACAGCTTTGTCGCTGGATAGGCTGTTGTAGTTGTTCCTTGCAGCGGCTAGCTGACCATTTAAGTCTTCAATCTGCCCCTGAACCTCAAGAGCAGACCGAGAAAGCTGATTAAAAGAGAGAGATTCCAAAGATCCATTAAGAGCATCAACCTCTACCCTGGCCTTTGCGGATTCTCTGCTGAAGATGGATACAGCAGTAGCCGCCAACAAGAAGACACCAAGCGGTCCACCAAGGAAAGACGTCGCCTTACTGAGAATGCCGATAGCCGCTGCCGACTTTGTAGCAACCCCAGAACTGGCTGCCATAGCCGCGTTAAGGCCGTTTGTTGCTGCCGCAGCACGCGCCTCTGCCGCCGCAAGGTTGTCCGACCCTGAGGATCCAAGCATCATGCCGGTGTTTGCTAGCTTGATAGCCTTTTCTTTCGCCAGCGTTGCTTGTGCAGCCGCGTCTTCTGACTTGGCCAGCATCAGATTAGCGCCTGCCGCTGACTGAGCCGCTGCTATCTGGTCGAATGTTGCTTTGACAGCCGCAGCCTGAGCAGAGGCGTATCCAACAAGGCCGGTTACGACGCGACCAGTAATTACCGCAGCAAACGACAGAGCAGCATCGCCGGCAACGTTAAAGAATGTCGATATAGCATTGCCGTTACTACTAAAGCTAGACAGAACTTCGGTTAGTTGCTTTGTCAGATCGCGCAGAGTGCTGTCGGACAGGTCGCCAATCGCAATTTGCAGCGTCTCGAATGCGCTAGAAAGGTTAGCAACATCGCCTTTCAGGTTGTCTTGGTTGATAGCGGCTTGCTTGTATGCCTCGGACGTCCCAGTAATCGCAGTTGTAACGGTATCCATCGTGCCACGGAACTGCAAAAGGACTTTGGCTGCGGTGATGTTCTCGCGGCCAAACAGCTTGACCATCTGAGTATCGTCAAGACCGGCCTTTTGCAGATTGGCAAGGGCTGCTGATAGACCGACTACAGATGGCTTGAATTCATTCTTGGCTTGAGTGTTGAGGATGGTGAGGATGTTTCGCAGGCCAGTGCCAGCCTCGCTAGCCTTGATCTGGCCCTGAGCTAGCGCCTGAATTGCGCCGTTGAACTGTTCGAACCTGACTCCGCTCTGAGCGGCTACTACGCCAGCCTCTTTCATGGCGGCAACAGTGTCGGTAATCTCTGAGGCGCCTTCTTTAGCGCCAGCAGCCAGAACGTTAATTACGCGGCCTGCCTGATCGGCGCCAAGTTGGAATTGGTTCAGTGCGCCAGTTACTGCTGCTGCTGCCTCGGGAAGAGTGCTGCCAGCAGCCTCTGCGAGAGTAACTGCCTGCTGTGTAACGGCCTTTAGAGCGTCAGCAGACTTAAGAAGCTCTGGAGACGCAGAGCCAATCAGCTTCAT
>Ga0207655_1001472_pt1 | contig 21727 bp, 24 predicted proteins | sample KBSM44metaG_FD_184398 | JGI IMG/M metagenome (GOLD analysis project Ga0207655, IMG submission 184398) | Miscanthus rhizosphere microbial communities from Kellogg Biological Station, Michigan, USA - KBS M4-4 metaG (SPAdes) (version 2) | ecosystem: Host-associated > Plants > Roots > Rhizosphere >... | reverse complement strand
ATATTTTCTATCAAGGTTTAAGTGAGTTTTTAAAACTTAAAAAACGCCATGCAGAAACTGCATCGATGATTGAAGGTACTGAACGTATCTTGCGTGTAGGACTCAGTCGTGATCAAGGCCGTTTAGAGCAAGGCTTAAGCTCTCTCGCCAGTATCGGCTCTGTCGCACCTTATATTGGTTTATTTGGTACTGTTTGGGGCATTATGAGTGCATTCATTGGCTTAGCTCAGGTTGAACAAGTTACCTTAGCCACTGTTGCACCAGGTATTGCTGAAGCATTAATTGCAACTGCGATTGGTTTATTCGCTGCAATACCAGCGGTATTAGCATTTAACCATTACACAGCAAAAGGCGAAGAAATTTATTCAGATCGAGCATTATTTGCAGAAGAAATGGTGGCGCTATTACAACGTCAGTCTGTGGGAACTACACAGGAAGATGAATAATGACAATCCAACGTTCTGGGCGTTTTGAACGCGTCAAAAAACCTTTAAAAAGTGATATGAATGTCGTTCCATATATCGATGTCATGTTGGTTTTATTGGTTATTTTTATGGTGACAGCACCCATGATTACCACGGGTGTTAAAGTTGACCTACCTCAAGCAAACAATAATCCGATTCAATCTGAAGACCGACCAGCCATCGTAACTTTAGAAGCAGATGGTTCGATTAAACTTGAAGACAAAAACCATAAAAATGAGGTTTTAACTTTAGATGAGTTGAAAACCGTACTTACAGAAAATCAGCAACAAGCTCAAGCAAATAACAAGCAATTGAGTGTCTTGATCAATGGTAGTGAATCACGCCCTTATGGTGAAGTCATGAAACTCATGTCTACACTGCAAGATGCTGGTTTAAGCCAAGTGGGTTTACTGACAGAGTCTGTAAAGTAAGTTATGAAAAATATTCAAAAGCCACAATCTAAAGAAAAAGCGATTGCACTTGGATTTACCCTAGGTATTCATGTGGTGGCGATTACTGGCTTACTTTTTCTCGGTTTAAGTCAACCACCTGAGCCACCCAAGCAAATTAAAACCATTTTAATTAAGCCTGAAGATTTACCACCACCTGAGCCCAAGCCCTTAGTCGAAACTGATGCCACTGAAACGGCAGATAGCAAGGTTGCAGAAAATACTCAGCAAACAGCAGAACCTGATCAAACAGCACCAGAAATTCCAACTGAAGCAAATAATCCCCCTGATACAAAGGCTATAGAAGCACAAAAAGCTGCCGAACAGGCCAAGGCAGCTGCATTAGAACAGCAATTGGCTATGGTAGCGGCTAAAGCAGCACAAGAAAAAGCCTTAAAACTTTCTCAAGCTAAAGCAGATGCTGCGGAAAAAGCCAAACATGAGGCAGCTGAAAAAGTAAAGCAGGCTAAAAATGCTGCTGAGAAAGCTAAGGCTGAGGCTGAAGCAAGATCTAAAGCAGATGCAGCAGCTAAGGCCAAGCAAGAGGCGCTTCAAAAAGCCAAAGCCGATGCTGCTGAAAAAGCCAGACTCGCAAGACTCAATGCCGAAGCAAAAAGCAAAGCAGAAGCCGCTGAAAAAGTCAGAAAAGAAGCCGCAGATAAGGCCCAACAGGCTAAAGTCGATGCTGCTGCAAAAGCCAAGGCAGATGCTGCTGAAAAAACCAGAGCGGATGCTAATGCAAAAGCTAAAGCAGACGCTGCTGCAAAGGCTAAAGCGGATGCTAATGCAAAAGCCAAAGCGGACGCTGCTGCAAAGGCTAAAGCGGATGCCAATGCAAAAGCCAAAGCGGACGCTGCTGCAAAGGCTAAAGCGGAGGCTAATGCAAAAGCCAAGGCAGATGCTGCTGAAAAAGCCAAGGCAGATGCCGCTGCAAAAGCCAAAGCGGATGCTAATGCAAAAGCCAAGGCAGATGCTGCTGCAAAAGCTAAAGCGGATGCTAATGCAAAAGCCAAGGCAGATGCGGACGCAAAACGTAAAGCTGATCTAGCACGTGAATTAGATGAAGAAAAAGCCTCTGCTGCTGAAAAAGCAAAAGAAGCTGCTGCAAATAAAAAGGCAGAAGCGAGAAAAGTTGCATCTTCTGCGAAAAAGGACTTCGAAAGTAAAGTTCGGAATGCTTGGCGTATGCCGGCTGGCTCAACAGGTCAAAAGGCATCAGCTCGTGTCACACTAACGGATAGCGGTTCTGTGGCCTCGATTATTGTCAATGCATCAGACCCAGATGTAAAAGCAAGTGTGGAACAAGCAGTTCGTAATGCTGCACCTTTCCCAATGCCATCTGATCCAGATGCAAGACGCGAAGCTCGAAGTTTTAGTGCAAATTTTACAGTGAAATAATCTTAAAATTACACCCTGTCTTGGCAGGGTGTAATTTAATGCAAGAACAATCACTTGGAAAAATCAAATGCGAGTTAAATCCATACTTCTAGCAATTTCATTATTTATTCCAACTGCATTTTTATTTGCAAATAAAATAGAACAACAAAAAATACTTGAAGTAAATACGCAACAACGCCCACCTTCTGCGTCATACGAAAAAAAACCGTCTGTACCAACAACGGAAGCATTACTTCAACAAAGTCAAATGGCTCAGCGGATAAATACCGCTAGAGTCAATCGAATTGTTAAAAAGTTAAGAAATTTAACAATTATCCAAGAAAATGCCAATGTTATTATTTACTTAGATGACAGCGGAAATGTAAAAAATATTTTAATCACAGGACAGTACAGCGAAGCTTTTTCAAACGCAATCAAAACAGCGATTCAACAAGCAGCGCCTTTTGAAGTGTCTAAACAGTCATCGCTCAATCAACTATTAAAAGTGATTCGCATCAAATTTCGTGTTGAATAAGTCCATATTCAGCATGAAATAATATATTTTAATGACAGGAACAATGACATTAGTTGTCAAGTCTTTTAAAAAAGCAATTTTTAAAGCTACACCATTTGCAATACCCAAAAAGATCAAGCCGAAATTCATTTATGTAATAAATTTGAATTTAATTTTTTTAGTAAATCTTTTCAATGATAATCTTTTGTTCACAATTACATGCTTTATATAGATTAAAATCATGTCTTTGTGCTACAAAGCTAAGCATAGTTAAAAATTGATATTTGAGTACATGAAGTCCAATGAAAATCATGCCTAAACATCTATTAGGATTCGCAATTATTGTTGCATTTAGTCCAGCATTGATTACAACATCATATGCACAATTGCAATTAGAAATTGCCAAAGCACCTGAGTCTGCGCCTAAAATTGCCATCATTCCATTTAGTAATGATCAATCTATCTACCCTATTGTTGAACAAGATTTAAATCGCTCTGGGCGCTTTACCAGTTCATCAAAAAATCTTCCTGCAACTGCAAACATAAATAATATAAATGCAGAAGCATGGAAAGCGGCTGGGGTTCCTTATGTGGTTTTAGGTGACTCTAAAACAAATGCAGATGGTTCATTGGCAGTACATTACCAACTCTATGATGTTGAAAAGCAGAAATTCCTATTAAATGAATTACTTTCAATCCCCTCATCACGTGTGCGTTCTGCGGCACATATGATCAGTGATGCAATTTATCAAGCGCTTACAGGGATTCAGGGTGACTTCACCGGACGTATTGCTTATGTGTTACGTAATCCTGCAACACCCGATAATCGTTATACCTTACAAATTGCAGATACCGATGGTGAGCAACCTAAAACAGTATTAAGTTCAAGAGACCCTATTCTCTCACCTGCTTGGACACCAGATGCGAAAAAAATTGCATATGTTTCATTTGAAACCAAGCGTCCTGCTATTTATATCCAAGATTTAGCGACAGGTGCACGTGAAAAACTCGCTGCATTTCGTGGTTTAAATGGTGCGCCAAGTTTCTCTCCAGATGGTAAATCAATGCTGTTTACTGCATCTATGCATGGAAATCCTGAAGTTTATCAAATGGATTTAGATTCACGCCAAGTGAAGCGCATGACCAACGATAGCGCAATTGACACAGAAGCACGTTATGCTCCGGATGGAAAATCATTTATTTTCACATCTGACCGTGGTGGATCAGCACAAATTTACCGTTATAGTTTTGATGATGGCTCTACTAAGCGTTTAACTTTCCGTGGTGCATTTAATGCACGTGGTACATTAAGTGCCGATGGTAAATATGTGGCTTTGGTACACCGCCCTTCTGGTAGTAACTACAAGGTTGCCATTCAAGAAATTTCTACAGGTATCACCAATATTTTGACACCAACAAGTTTAGATGAATCACCAAGCTTTTCTCCAAACGGGCAAATGGTGGTTTATGCAACACGTGAGGGTAATCGTGGCTTATTGGCAATCATGTCTACAGATGGTCGCTTCCGCATGAACCTACCAAGCGAACAAGGTGAAGTACGTGAACCTGCGTGGGCCCCTAAGTAATTTAATCAAGATGTAAATCACTTATTTAAAATTGAAATACCGGAGATCAACATGAAGTCAATTCAATATCTAGCTTTACCCTTATTAGCAGCAAGCTTGGTGATGACAGGTTGTGCAAGCCGTAAACCTGCTGCCACTGTAGAATCAGGAACCAATCCAAATAGTGCGACGACAGTAAATACCAGTGGTTTAAGTGAAGATGCTGCTTTAAATGCACAAAATTTAAATGGTGCTTCATCTAAAGGCGTGACTGAAGCCAATAAAGCATTTTTAGCAAAACGTGTGGTACATTTTGATTATGACAGTAGTGATCTTTCCAATGATGACTACCAAACACTACAAGCACATGCGCAGTTCTTGATTGCCAATGCCAACTCTAAAGTGGCATTAACAGGTCATACAGATGAACGTGGTACGCGTGAGTACAACATGGCTTTAGGTGAGCGTCGTGCTAAAGCTGTTGAAAGCTACCTGATCACCAATGGTGTTAAAGCAAACCAATTAGAAGCAGTAAGCTACGGTAAAGAAATGCCGATCAATGCTGGTCATGATGAAGCTGCTTGGAAAGAAAACCGCCGTGTTGAAATCAACTACGAAGCTGTTCCTCCTCTTTTGAAATAATGCCAAAGTTACATTATTAAAATAGACCATAAAAAATGCCCAATTGAATTGGGCATTTTTACCAGAAGTTATTCTTATTCAGCGCTTTCCCATTTCAAGATAAAGACCAGATTTAGTAAGGTAAATTAAGAAAACTTCTTACCATGTTCAAGGTGATTTATATTAATAACGCCATTTCTTAAGTATTTTCTCATTAAATAACACAATAAACCTTTCTTCTGCCCATTCATCCACTTCATCTGGATGCGCTTCAGCAAAAAACTCAGACTGCACTAAAATCAAACAACCTTTAATATAGTCATCCACACAGTCCAGTATTCTACTTAAATAAGGCATATCATCATGATCAAAGAAATAGATTTCTTTGCTGATATCATGAAAGCAAAACATATTGCCATTACCAAGATAATCACTAAATGTAATCAGATGAGGTAAAACTGCTAAATCGACCTGACTAAATTCAGGCGCATATTGCGGCGCATTTGCCCAAATATCTTTTAAGTAGCCAATATCATCAAATTGCTGCAATTGTTCACCAATATCAGCAATCCCAAAGTGTTGATAGAAGATCTTTAAAGATTCAGGTAAGCGACAATTTAAACGCTGTTCAAGTTTTAAAATTTTCTCATCATCAATTGCAGGTGCAATCTCATCATTATTTAAATCAGCAAGAGATTCTAAAATTAGGTGAGTTTTAACATCCCACCCCGGTTCACCAATTTTATTAAACGGAATGATAATGTCTGTTTTGTGATCAATCTCTATCATGAAGATTTATTGTTCGGAATGAATATGAAATAAATAGAAAAAAAGCGCTCATATCGCAATGAACGCTTTTTATTGATTAAGCCTTTGACCCATCTGGCTTGGGGCTTTGCATAGATTCAATCATGTCATGCTTATTGAATTCCTTGAATTCAGGCTTAGCTTCGTAATTCTTCCATGCTTCTTTCACTTTTTCAGCACTAATATCTTTTAAATCAATGCTTTCATTTGGAGTCGGAGTCGCTTCAAACTTTGTCGTTGTCATGTCAGTGCTCCTATACGCTATTGTACGTATATTCAACATAACACTTTCTAAAATACTTTCAAGGGTAATTTCACGACAAATAACACAGGATAATTTCTATTTTGAGCTGAACTCATCTAAAATAGCCTCCATTATTTGGTTTGTAAAAATTTATCGCTTTTGGAGCACCTCTGATATGTCATATCGCACCCTATCCCAATATTTAGAACAACAACAAGGGAACTTAACACCTGAACTTGCCAATGTGATTGAAACAATTGCCAATACCTGCAAAACCATCGATCAGGCTTTACAGAAAGGTGCTTTAGCTGGTGTCTTGGGGAGTGCACAACATGAAAATGTACAAGGTGAAGAGCAAAAAAAACTTGATGTGATTTCAAATGATTATTTGATTGATGCTTTAAAAGCCAATCCAAATGTAGGTGGACTCGCATCTGAAGAATTAGATGAATTTACCCCAGCTCAAGAAAATGGTAAATATTTGGTTTTATTTGATCCATTAGATGGTTCAAGCAATATTGACATTAACATGTGTGTAGGAACAATTTTTTCTATCCTTCCTGCGCAAAATGCCGTAACGCAAGCTGAAGACTTCATGCAAGCAGGGATTCAACAAGTTTCAGCAGGTTATGTACTTTATGGCCCATCGACAATGATGGCTTTGACCGTTGGTGCGGGCGTTGTGTTCTTCACTTACGACCCTGAAGAAAAGCAATTCTTACTCACTTCTGAAAATATTCAAGTGGCTGCGGATACCAAAGAGTTTGCGATTAACTCTTCAAACCAACGTCATTGGGAAGCGCCTGTAAAACGTTATATCGATGAACTACAAGCAGGTAAAACATCTATACGTGAAAAAGATTTCAATATGCGTTGGGTGGCGTGTATGGTGGGTGATATTCATCGTATTTTATGTCGTAGCGGTATTTTCTTATATCCATACGATACTAAAGATCCTAAAAAAGCAGGTCGTCTACGTTTAATGTATGAAGCCAACCCAATGAGTATGTTAATGGAACAAGCTGGCGGCGCATCGACTACTGGTCGTACACGTATTTTAGAGATTCAACCGACTGAGTTACATCAACGTGTTCCTGTTATCATTGGTTCTAAGAATGAAGTTGAGCTTGTTACCAGCTACCACAACTAATTCTTCTCTTTTCTTACTCTCTATTTAGGGAGTAACGCCAGCTAGGGTCTGTTGCAATTTCTTTATAGAATGATCACAGACCCTACTTAATTTTTTGGACGTACTCTCCCATGCCTACAATTTTCCTTGAATCAAAAGATAATCCCAAAATTAAACATCTCAGAGGTTTAATTGAACAAAATACTTACCGTAAAAAACAAGGACAAACTGTACTTGAGGGAACGCACCTTACGCTTGCATGGTTAGAAAAAGGTCGAAAAATTAATTCAATTTTCACCACTGAACATGCCTTAGATCATGAAGATTTAGGCAGTATCCTTGACCAATATCAAGGTATTGTGTTTGTTGTCGGTGAATCTTTATACAAGGATTTAAGTACCCTTGGAACCAGCCTTGCATGTCTAGCCATTGTGGATTTACCGAGTTCAACTCAGGCACTGAACTTTACTGAAGACACGCTAATTCTTGAAAATGTCCAAGACCCAGGCAATGTAGGTACATTACTCAGATCAGCGGCCGCTGCGGGTATTGAACAAATTGTCTGTACCAAAGGTTCCGCATCATTATGGTCACCACGGGTATTACGTGCTGGTATGGGGGCTCATTTTTCATTACAAACTTATGAAAACGTGATCCTTGAAGACTTACTCAAGCAATTTAAAATTCCTGTGTATGTCACCAGTTCACATCAGGCAGAGAGTCTTTACACTAAAAACCTACGCAAACAATGTGTTTGGATTTTAGGTAACGAAGGTCAAGGCGTTTCAGATTTCGCCCTTAAACGCGCAGAAGCCGTATCTATTCCACAACCTGGTGGTCAAGAATCACTCAATGTTGCCGTTGCTGGATCGATTTGTTTCTTTGAAATGGTTAGACAACGACTATAAGGTTAATTTATTTTAAATATTGCCCGTTATTGGAAAAAATCATTTAAACTGAAAAAAATAATTGATTTACATGTCAACCCAAACCATTTTTTTAACGTTATATAGGTATGAAGTTAAAATAATGGTGGGTACCCATGACGGGATTTTCCATCTCTATGGACTTAGCACCAAAGAAGTCACAGTCTGAAACAGCAAGTGCTCAAACGAGTACGAGTGAACAGCGCCTGCGTTTTTTCATGCAGGACGTGACGGGTCGTGCCTTAGTGATGATGGAAAATGCAACCCAAGGTCACAATGGGATTGCGATGGATTTGGTCCAGGAAGCGTTTATTTCCTTACATAAAGCTTATGCAGATAAATCTACTGAAGAATGGTATCCACTGTTCTATACAATTTTAAATAACAAATTACAAGATTGGCGACGTAAGGAAGCACGACGTGCTTCTCCATTTTCATTATTTCGAAAAATTGATTTAGATTCTGATGATGAAGAGGCCATGGAAATTGTGGATGAATCCACACCCAATCCACTTCAATTTCTAGATCAAGATGTCACCGTTGAGGAAATTCAAGAAGCCATTAGCCGCCTCCCGGTACGCCAGCAACAAGCATTTATGTTACGCGCTTGGGAAGGATTTGATACTCAAACCACTGCATCTATTATGAACTGTACAGAAGGTAGTGTAAAAACTCATTATCACAGAGCTATTCAAGGACTAAGAACTTCGCTCTCACATTTAAATCCGTATGGAGGTTCATCACATGAATAATGATGATTTCACCAAACAAGTGACGGCAAAATTGGATGAGGTTGCACGTAATCACCGCAATAAAGCAGTGGTGATGAATAATGTGCTTGACCATATTCATGACAAGCAAACGTCACGTTTTGGTCACTGGAAAATGACAGGCTTTGCACTTGCTGCAGCTATTACTGGTTTTGTTGTGATTCCAAACGCTTTTGATATATCACCAGAATCGCAAGCCCCACAACAAGTGGTTATTAGTCCTAAACTTTCACCCCAAATGATGGAAGATTTAGATATGTTGTCTGTATTTGGTGAGGATAAAAATTCTCATGGCAGCTAGAAAATTAGCTTTGGCATTTTGTGCTATTGGTTTTCTACAAACAAGTTTTGCTGGATTTGAACGTTTTTGGATATTTTCTAAAGATGCAACTAGTCAAGTTAACGAAACATGGGATGCCCTTTCTGAGGAAGAACAAAAGGCATTGATTAAGCGCTATCAAAATTTAAAAGAAATTCCCACTGATCAAAGTGCAGCACTGCAACAGCGCATGGATTGGTTTACTCAGCTTCCTGAACAAGAAAAACAAAAAATGCGTGAAGTATGGCAGCAAATGAGTACATCTGAACGTAATGAGATGCGCAAAAAAATGCAAAAAGCATCGACCACTGATGAGCGCAATGAAATTCGTGAACAATATATGGTGAAGTATCAACAAAGTATAACGGGTTCACATTAAGCATTCTTTTTTATATTTTATTCATCGCCAGTTAAAGTTTAACTGGCTTTTTACCCTTTAAAATCCTCCTCAATCTCTGAAAAGAGAGGCATCACCTTCGCAAATTTATTCAAACTTTCTAAGCAAATATGGCATTGCAAACTTTTTATAATCAAATAATTTAATTTCTTCACCAATTGATTTAATTAAAAAAATATTCATTAAGAGAAATTATATTCTTATGTATGTGTTTTTTAACAGGTTGACTATTATCTGTTTACTAAAAACACTCCTATTTCTAATTTTCAGGCATAAAAAAACCTGCACAAGGCAGGTTTTTCATCACTTAAATTCGAAAACGAATTACAAGCTATAGTACATATCAAATTCAACTGGGTGAGTCGTTGTATTTAAACGACGTACATCTTCAGTTTTAAGTTCGATGTATGCATCCAACATTTCTTTTGTGAATACACCACCTTTAAGAAGGAACTCATGATCCGCTTGAAGTGCTTCAAGGGCCATATCAAGACTATGTGCAACTGTTGGGATTTTAGCTTCTTCTTCAGGAGGAAGATCATATAAGTTTTTATCAGCTGCTTCCCCTGGATGGATCTTGTTTTGAATACCATCAAGACCAGCCATCAATAATGCCGCAAAACCTAAGTATGGGTTCATCATTGGATCTGGGAAACGTGCTTCAATACGTTTACCTTTAGGGCTAGAAACGTATGGAATACGAATCGAAGCAGAACGGTTACGTGCAGAATAAGCAAGCATAATTGGAGCTTCGAAGTGAGGAACCAAACGCTTATACGAGTTAGTAGAAGGGTTTGTGATCGCATTCAATGCACGAGCATGCTTGATGATACCACCGATAAAGTAAAGCGCCATTTCTGAAAGACCAGCATATTCATCACCAGCAAACAAGTTCTTGCCATCTTTAGAGATAGACATATGAACATGCATACCTGAACCGTTATCACCAACCATTGGTTTAGGCATAAACGTCGCAGTTTTTGCATATTGATGCGCAACGTTCCAAACAGCATATTTGAACTGTTGAACTTCGTCAGCTTTACGCACCATAGTATTGAAGCTTACACCAATTTCTAATTGGCAAGATGCAACTTCGTGATGGTGTACTTCTACACGGCCAGGGCCCATGATATCTTCAATACGAGCACACATTTCTGCACGCATATCTTGTGAAGAATCTACTGGAGGAACTGGGAAGTAACCACCTTTAACACGAGGACGGTGACCTGAGTTACCTGCTTCGTAGTCTTTACCTGTAGACCAAGCAGCCTCTTCAGCGATTAATGTATGGCGAGCGCCAGACATATCGATGTCCCATTTAACTTCATCAAAAACGAAGAATTCTGGCTCTGGACCAAAGAATGCAGTATCACCAATACCTGTTGATTTTAGGTATTCTTCCGCACGACGAGCAATCGAACGTGGATCACGGTCATAACCTTGACCAGTAGACGGTTCAATAACATCACAAGTAACGACGATGGTTGCTTCAGCAAAGAACGGATCAAGGAAAGCAGTTTCAGGATCTGGACGTAAAATCATGTCAGATGCTTCAATGCCTTTCCAACCAGCAATTGAAGAACCATCAAACATTTTACCATCTTCAAAAGTATCTTCATCGATAGTATCTGATGGGTAGCTTACGTGCTGCTCTTTACCCTTAGTATCAGTAAAGCGAAAATCGACCCATTTTGCGCCACTTTCTTGTATGAGTTGAAGGACCTTGTTCGCCATGCTCATTTTGCTCCAATGAATTTTTGTTGCACTTGTGAAGTGCGTGTTAGTAGTTGGTATTTATATAGCAAGTAGCATACCAACTTTTAAAATAATTGCTAAAATATTGAATTTCTTATCAGAAAATAAGCTTAGCAATACTTAAATTCCGTCTATTATACTGAGTGCAAATAGAATTGCACCATATTCAAACATACTTCTCATTTTAAAATTATTACGCACAATTTAAACGCACTATTTTCGTGCAAACTAAATAAAATGTTTTATCTTGGTGCTTATATTGCGCGAACAACGCTTTTTATCGACTATTTTTTAAGATGATGACAATTTTTTATTTCAAAAGCATTAAAATAAGGCATATAAGGTAGCAATACGCCTTTAACATTTATCTATATCTCCCTCTATACAGCGATGTAATTATATTACCTACGATCTACAATTAGCCAAATTCTACTTCAGCTCTTGCAATGAGTGCTTCAACCATTACCAATACATCATCTTTTTTTCTGGCATCCACCGCAAAAATTGGCATGGTTAATTGATTTAATTGCATCCAATCTTTATAAGGTTTTAACAGATATTGAGGATTTTCATCTATATGGGTTATACCAACCACAATATTGTTTAAATGTTCCTTAAAACTTTGAAAATAAAATTTTAAATCTTCAAGTGCATCTTTTTGCGTATGGTCAATCAGCACAACTGCTCCGATTGCACCTTTACATATCACTGACCAAACAAAATCAAAGCGATTCTGCCCTGGCGTTCCATATAATCCAACAATAACGCCTTCATCTAATTTAATTTCACCATAGTCAATCCCGACAGTGGTCAATGCCTTATTATGTGCTTGCTCATCTGTATTTTGTGCTTCTGTAGATAAGACTGAAATTTCAGATAATGATTTTATTGCTTCTGTTTTACCTGCGCCCATTTTACCGCCAAAAACAATTTTATACTTTTGTAAGATCACATCATCACCTATTTTTAAACTGATCACGGCATCATATAAACTGGTTATACATTTACTTATCGTGTCAGTATAAACAAACTTGATTAAAAGGTTAATTTTTAGAAGCCTTATTGGGTTCGCATACTCTTTACACAGTTAAAGCCCTAATTTTTTTCTTAACTTACCAAAAAAGCCACCTAAAATGCCTGAAGATGGTTTTTCTTCAGTAAGTAATTTTGCATCTTCCACTGCTATTTTTTTCAACGCATTGGTCATTATGCCAATTGAAACAAATTTAGCTAATTGCGCTTTGCTATAGCCTGTTTTCTGAGCCACCTGAGCAATACTTGCCCCCAATTCAAAACACGCTGCAATTTTAAAAACCATTTGGCGTTCATTTTGATGATTCGGTTGTGGCCAATCTACGAGTTTATAATAATCACTAGAACTGATTTGAATATTTACATCATCTGAATACCACAATAAATTCCATAACCATGATTTTAGCTCTACCCCTTGGAAAATACTGACAGACTGCGCCATTTGCATAGTGGCATAAGTAAAATTTAAAGAAACATCCGTCCCTTGAACTTTTCGTAGCGCGTCTACCCAAACTTGTTGTGTACGAATATTGACTAATGCGATGTTGCCTTTTGAGTCGAATACTTGAACGTTACCATTCCGTTCATTAGAAAGCTCAGCTACCACCTTGTTTAAATCAGCTTTTTTTGAAATTTGATTGACAATTTTGACGGTTTTTTCACTGACAGGTACGTGTAAATAACGGTCTTTAAACCATTTTCGAATGTCATCTGAAGCTGAAAAAGGTAGATATAGTTTATCTCCTTCGATTTGCCCTGATTTTTCGTTCTTATTAATCAGACGCAAGTATGGGACTTTCTTAACACCAATCAAATTCTGAATTGTTGGCGAACTAAAAAACATATCATTCACAAGAAGAATATCTAAATGAGGATCAGCAATATTCGCCCAACTTACTTGAAGTGAGTCATCATACATAGATCGTATCTTTTGCTTAATTGCATCAAGCACATTTAAACTTAAACCGAATATAGCGATTTTTACTTCTTCTTTCATTTAGCCCTCACGGCCTCATATAAAGTGTGAACAGTTTATCATTTTTATTAAAAAATAAAATATAAAACACTATAGATGCGGTAAAAAATATCTACAAATTTAATATACTATTAAGCGTATAAATTACAAGAATAGTTATTAAAAACATTTGCAGTAATCACGAAACTCAAGCAGTCAAGATAATATATAGTATTAAATTTCAACAACTTAATTTAAAAATAGCTAAAAAATTGACGTCACGGGTTAGAAAAAATTCCGATCATTTTTAATAAAACTTAAAATTTTATTTAAAAATATTAATTACATTTGTATATTAATATCGGACTCATGCATAAATTGTGTTTTAATAAGTTAACCTTATTTCTTAAGCTACCCCATTTCCAAAAAGAGCAGTTAAATGAATATCAATGCATTCAGCAGCACCAACATATCTCACACTATTTAACGGGTGAATAAAGCCTAGACTCGTTAGGGCTTCAGTCGTTGTAATTGCTTGAATTGCTAGATTTTCAATATAATCATGATTATTATTATTTTTAATATCAGATTGATCAGAAATATAATCAGTGTTAGTCGGATTGGAAGCGTGTAAATACTAGATTTATAAATACTGTTAAGATTTGAATGTGACGATGCAGTTATGGCTGCATGAATTTGATTAGATACAAATAACAACATTAAAGCACCTGTTATATTTTCACTTATTTACCTTTTTATAATTTTGCTCTTACCTTATTTTTAATAAATAATTGAAAATAATATGTTTGAATATTTCAACTTTAGAAAATATCAATTAAATCTTCTTCAATCAATTAAAAATTTTCTATAATTTAACAATATATGACAAACAGAGAATTTTCAAATTTTTAAGTATTAAAATGAGTAAAATAAACTTAATCAAATTTAAGAAATAGGTTTTAAGCATAGTTATAAAAAAGTATATAGCTAATCAGTAAATCTTATATATTGAACTTTATCGATTTTCATATACTAATTATAACGAGCACCTTTAAAATTTAGTAGTAAAAAGATGTCTAATCACCCTTTAAAACTATTTTCTTTTTAACTTGTCAGCGTATCAACCTTACCCTATACGTCCTGAAAGCTAAAATTTATGCGTCTTTACATTAATTAAGATTGAATGCGAAAAATAGCCATCACGTGGGCTTTTTTCTATAAGTTGACCGAATTTTCAAGCACTAACTGTTCATCTTTCCTAATCTTCAACAACAATTTAACATTTATGAATTGTCGTAGGCTGATATAAAAAACCCACCTTTCAGTGGGTTCTCGGAGATAAAGCATGAAGTGTGTGAGTCATACACATATATACTATAGCTGAATTTCATAGGTAGAAATCAAAAACAAATACGTTATAACGTAACAAAATAATTCCCTAAAATTAATTCAGAGTCTCTGTAAATGCGAAACTATAATTGCTGATAAATAATGATTCGACCAATCGAGAGAACTGATCAGAAATAATCTAAACCTAACACGATGACCAATAAAATAGAAGAGAGAATCAAATAGGTATTAATAGTATTAAAGCTCTTAAGATAATTTAACATTCGTCATTTCCCATAAGAATTTAATAAAATACTACATAGATGACTGAATCAAAAAAGCTTAAGAAAAGAAAAATAGACAAAAAAACACTCAATGAAATTGTTCACTGCACTTATGAAACATTAAATCTGTTTGGATTCATTTAATCTTGTATAATTGAGATGTGACACATTCCCAGTACTGATATGCGGCAACCAGTGTTACATATTTGGCTTTATTGTACCAATTTGAAAGAGTTTGCATGAATATACCAAGCTGTCTTGCTATTCCTGAAGCATTGCCCTCATTTTTTCGATTAATTTTATGGTTTCAGCTTAAACTCCGCTGTATAAAACTTTTGTTTTGCTTATGGTAAACTCCTGATAAGTGTGTTTAGCTTATCAAGTTAAAGTCTTTATTTTTTAACAAAACACATCATTATTTTATAGATTCGCATAAATCATATTATATTAATTTTAGAAAAAGTTTAAAGAACATAAATTATGAATGTAAAAATAATTATACTGCGCAATTTTCCTAATAATGACTTTTATGATAAATTATCATTTATAGGAATGTTGCATGAAGAAAAAATATGGGATATGGAGGAATATTGGCTTTTAGAATGGGGGATTTATAATCTTAAAAAAAATTCATCTGAAAAATTAGATTGGGAAGTTTTTAGGATTTATAGCTTTATTATGCTTTCCCTAAGCTCTCATTTAGATAAGAATGACTCCTTTAAAATAAGGAGTTTGGAACTAGCATTAATTTATGAATTTAGGGAAAGAATTCAACTAGTATTTGAGGGTTATTTCTCCCAAATAATGCCAAGGCAAAGCATTTTTGAAAAAACTAATCCTTTACTTGCTTTTACTTCAACATAATCAGTGTTAAATGAAACGTCCCTCACTTAAAGGATCATGCTTTACTCAATCTTTCAAGATCAGGTACATGTTCATAAGTTGTAAATCAAAAATTTATGTAAATCCAAGTGAATTCAAAGATCGAAAGTGATCTATGAGCCGAGATAAGCTGTCTAAGAAATTAATTTACTAAAAAATTGGACGATTAAAGTTTATTAAATCTATTTCTAAACTGCCTATGTACCCGTGAACCGAAGCAACTGAGAAAAGAGCTAAACCAATTAATTTGATTTTTCATTTTCAAATCTGCCCTATCTAAATTTAATACGTTCAAATCATTGGTTTACTAAACTCATTTTGTCTTTATCAATATATTTATCGTATTCATGTTGATACTTTTTCGCTAAGCTTACTTTATCATCATCTTTTAAAATTTTGCCAGATTGCTGGAAAAATTTATGCTCTTCTTCATCTAAATGATGATGTACCAGCTTACGTAGCTGTTTTGCTATACGTAACCAACTGGGGTTATTGAATTCATTTTCAGTCAGTTGTTCAAGTAGCTCATCTATTTCATGATGCTCAGACAAAGCATGCCTTGTTATATTTAAACCTGCATCTGTCATCATAAGAGGTATGTAAAAATACCTGTCTTCAGCCACAGCATGTGCAAATAATTCATTTTTTAATAATGAAAAATAATGTTTTCTTTCTTCTGAGTTACCAGTGGTTTCAATTAACTTATCAGATAACTCTCTTTGTTTTTCATGACTAAATTTTAAGACATCAAATATGGTGAGTTGCTTACTATGGCTCATACTTTTATCCTATTGATGGAAAAATTAATTTCATATTCAATCTTAATGGATAAACTCATATTTATTATTTGATTCTTGTTTCAATAGTATTTTAATTGTAATTACTATTTATATAGTATGATCTATAAAATTTAAAAATTGATTAAAAAAAATCGATTTAAGGCATTATTCTGCTCATCATTCAAAGTACTACACTCATTGTATGTTTAAACAGTATCAATGAGCCATAGCATGATTTCGTTACACTACCCTAATTCTAATTTTATGAGTTTAGAGCAAGCCTGCCTTAAAAACCGCTTCGCTCTGCTCCCTAGGTCATATTCCCAAAATAAAAATGTTGAAATTAATTGCGACAAGTTTATATTAGGTATATCGGTCTACCTAATTTTTTAATATGAAAACTAAATCTGCTAAAGAAAAAATCTTAGAAGCTGCAGCTACATTGTTTTATAACGATGGAATTGCTAACACAGGAATAAATACAATTACTGATAGGGCTGGTGTTGCGAAAATGTCACTGTATAACAACTTCCCAACTAAATCCGCTCTAATCTCTTCATACGTTGAATTTAGGCATCAAGAATGGCTGGATCTGTATCAGAAAAGGAATGCTCAAGCTAAATCTCCTCTCGAAAGTATTTTAGCTGTTTTCGATGCATATCAAGATCATGCTGAGTTTGCTTATGAAAAAGGATTTAGAGGATGTGGATTACTGAATGCAGCTGCTGAGTTTCCTGCTAATAGTGTTGAAAGAAAGGCAATAAAATCACATAAAGATGAAATTGAAAATATTATTTTAAATCAACTCTCACTGCTTATTTCAAATCACGAAAAAGCTCATGAAATAGCATTAATGTTTTCTTTTATTTTAGAGGGTTCAATTGCGAGAGCTGGTTTGGAAGGTTCTAGTCAAAAAATTAAAGCAGCCAAAAAAATTGTAATTAGCATTCTAGAACAAGAGGCCATTCAATGAATCATTCAATTTCGAATTCTTCTAGTTATGGTTTTATTGCAGTTCTTTTAGCGGCATTTCTTTGGGGAACTACAGGTACAATAGCTACTTTTGCCCCAAATCTTAGTCCTCTTGCTATTGGTGCAGCAGCAATGGGCGGTGGTGGCCTTTTACAGGCAATTTTAGCTCGAAAGAACATTAAAAATAACATAACTCAGATAAATTCTAATTTAATCATTCTTTCCATAGGTGTCATTTCTGTTTTCATTTACCCATTAGCATTTTATTCTTCAATGCATCTAGCGGGAATTACAGTCGGGACAGTCGTTTCGATTGGCACAGCACCACTATTTACAGCTCTTTTAGAAAGATTTTTTGATCATAAAAAGCTTTCTATTAAGTGGTTTATTTGTTTTGTGTTGGGTATTAGTGGTGTAATTTTATTATCAATTGGAGAAAGTCATTCATCGATTTCGTCAAAACAGATTACAAATGATAGACAAATTCTAGGAATATTTTTAGGAGCTCTGGCAGGACTTACCTATGCGTTATATTCTTGGATTGCCAAAAAACTGATAGATAGAGGTATAGATTCAAAAGCCTCTATGGGCCTAATATTTGGTATTGGATCTCTATTTTTACTGCCAACATTATTTTTTACTGGTGCAAATTTGTTTGAGGAAAATATAAATATTTATGTGGTTGGCTATATGATGCTCATTCCAATGTTTTTAGGTTATGTCTTATTCGGATATGGATTAAAAACTGTCCCAGCAAGTAAAGCGATTACCTTAACGTTATTTGAGCCATTAGTTGCTGCCATATTAGCTATTGTTTTAGTTGGGGAAAAATTGGCACCCATTGGTTGGATTGGCATGATTTTTATTTCATTGTGCTTAGCGCTTCTTTCTAAAACTAAGTAGCCCTCAATCTAAGAGCCATGCTTCATCTAATTTTTCTTTATCAATTCGCTCTGTATCAGCTCGTTTCGTTCTGCCACTTTTGTATATCTCTTTATGTAATCAGTGATCAGCCAGCTGAATCGAATGATTTGCCAAGTGAAGTGGTTAATAGTTTGGGAGAAGTGGTGTAAATCAAACTAAACAATGTATATGGACTGAATATCTGGATGGTAAAGAAGGAAGGTTAATGGAAATTGATCGTCGTGTCCGAGAAAAGGTTTTTATTGATTACTTGGATATGGTCGCAAAAAGTTCTACTCTGAAATTAAGCAAGTAAATATCAAACAACCCAATCGAATTTCGGAAAAGATGTGTTCGGATATGACTCCTATGCAAAGTAAAAAGTGGAAGAATTTAAACAAGAATCTGATATCATAGCCTGCACCTAGCAGGCTTTTTTTATTTTGTGCTGTAACTAGGTACTTTTTTCAAAATGGGTAACCTAATGGGTATCCAAATTCATCAAACAAAATAAATTGATAAATTTCTATAGGTTAATATCAATATGCTTCTAATGATCGATAATTACGATAGCTTTACGTATAACATTGTCCAATATTTTGGCGAGTTAAACCAAGACGTTAAAGTTGTTCGCAATGATGCCGTGACCTTAGAGGATATCGAACGATGGCAACCAAAGTACTTAGTGATTGGTCCCGGTCCTTGCTCACCATCTGAAGCAGGAATTTCTATCCCTGCAATTCAGCATTTTGCAGGAAAAATTCCAACACTCGGTGTATGCCTAGGTCACCAAGCGATTGGTCAGGCTTTTGGCGGCGAAATTGTGCGTGCCAAAACAGTGATGCATGGTCGTTTATCTGACATGTACCATAGTGACCAAGGGATCTTCAGCAACTTACCTTCTCCATTTTCAGCAACACGTTATCATTCACTTGTGATTGATCAAGCCAGTGTGCCTGAATGTCTTGAAGTCACTTGCTGGACCAATGAAGCAGATGGCTCTATTGAAGAAATTATGGGTGTCAAACATAAGACATTACCAATTGAAGGCGTGCAGTTCCATCCAGAATCCATTCTGAGTCAACATGGTCATCAGATCTTTAAAAACTTTTTAGAAATTTATGCTTAATGTGTGTAGTACAAGATAATGAATATTCAACAAGCTTTAAATAACATCACTAAAAATATCGAACTCACTCAACCTCAAATGGAAGAAGTGATGCGTACTATCATGCGTGGTGAAGCCACAGATGCCCAAATTGGTGCATTTATGATGGGACTTCGTCTAAAAGGTGAAAGTATTGACGAAATCACCGCTGCCGCACGTGTAATGCGTGAGTTTGCAATTAAAATTGATGTGGGTGATATCCCGCATTTAATTGATATTGTTGGCACGGGTGGTGATGGACAAAACCTATTTAACGTCTCTACTGCCTCTTCATTTGTTATTGCGGCAGCAGGTGCAACTATTGCAAAACATGGAAATCGTGGTGTTTCTTCTAAATCAGGCTCGTCTGATCTTTTAGAACAGGCCGGGATTAACCTTGATTTAAATATGCACCAGACAGAACGATGCATCCGTGAAATGGGGGTTGGTTTCTTATTTGCCCCAAATCATCACAAAGCAATGAAATATGCTGCTGGTCCACGTAAAGAATTGGGATTCCGCAGTATTTTTAATCTCCTTGGCCCGCTTACGAATCCGGCTGGGGTACGACGCTATGTGATTGGTGTATTTTCTACAGAATTGTGCCGTCCTTTAGCGGAAGTTCTAAAACAATTGGGTGCTGAACATGTCATGGTGGTTCATTCAAAAGATGGATTAGATGAAATCAGTTTAGCTTCATCAACCTATGTTGCCGAACTAAAAAATGATGAAATCACGGAATGGATGATTCAACCTGAAGATGTAGATATTGAGTCTCAGACCTTAACTGGTCTTTCTGTTGATAGTGCTGCTGAGAGCCTAGCATTAATCAAAGATGCGCTCGGTAAGAAGAAATCAGCAAAAGGTGAAAAAGCAGCCAGTATGCTGGCATTAAATGCAGGTGCTGGAATCTATGTTTCAGGTCTGACCAAGAGTTATAAACAAGGTGTCGCTTTAGCGCATGATATTATCTATGGTGGGCAAGCTTTAGAAAAAATGGGCATTTTGTCTGAATTTACCAAAACACTCAAAGAGTATGAAGCTTAAGGATTAGAGGACGTTATCATGGTGGATATTGCCAATACAATGTTGGGTAAAATTGTTGATCGTAAATACGAAGAATTTGCTCAACGTTTAAAGCAACGTAGTTTAAACGATGTAGAAGTGCTTGCCCAAGCTGCAACACCTGTGCGAGGTTTTGCGAAATCTTTATACAGTAAACGCCCAGGTGTGATTGCTGAAATTAAGAAAGCCTCACCATCAAAAGGAATAATTCGTGAAAATTTTAACCCTGCTGAAATTGCTCAACAATACCAGCAAGCTGGTGCAGCCTGCTTATCTGTTTTAACAGATTTAGATTTCTTTCAAGGTGCTGATGAAAATATTCAGATCGCACGTAGTCACTGTGAATTACCTGCGCTACGTAAAGATTTTCTGATTAATCCTTACGGCGTTATCGAAGCGCGTGCTTTACATGCCGACTGTATTTTATTGATTGTGGCTTGTTTGTCAGATCAACAACTTGAAGAAATGTCAAAGACCGCATTTGAGCAGAACCTTGATGTTTTGGTCGAAGTTCATGATGAAGCAGAACTAGAACGTGCATTGCAACTTTCAGAGCATTGTTTACTGGGTGTAAATAACCGTAATTTAAAGACCTTTGATGTCGATTTAAATACCTCATTGCGCTTGAAGAAGTTACTACCACCTTCACGTTTACTGATTACTGAAAGTGGTATTGCAACACCAGATGATGTGCGCATGATGCAAGAACACGATATTCATTCGTTCCTTGTGGGTGAAAGCTTTATGAAACAACCACGCCCTGATCATGCATTTAATGCTTTGTTTGGTCTGCCTGAAACAGTCTAATTAAAAGTCAAAGGGTGAGTTCGCTCACCCTGTTTTCATATTTCTCCCACTCCCCCTATAAATTTTTCAACTCCCAACATTCAGGTCATGATCAAAGCAGATATAACTGTGTGAATTCAATTCAGTTCAAATTTGACAAGATTCAGACTATACTGAGCGCCTAATACCGTCCATTTACTGTTTTTTGCAATTATGAGTAAATCTGATTCCACATTCTCTAAATCACAGCTTGATT
>Ga0207655_1001471_pt1 | contig 21729 bp, 24 predicted proteins | sample KBSM44metaG_FD_184398 | JGI IMG/M metagenome (GOLD analysis project Ga0207655, IMG submission 184398) | Miscanthus rhizosphere microbial communities from Kellogg Biological Station, Michigan, USA - KBS M4-4 metaG (SPAdes) (version 2) | ecosystem: Host-associated > Plants > Roots > Rhizosphere >... | reverse complement strand
AAGATTCCATCTACCACTTTCCATTCCATCTTTTCTACTCTATTGGCATTGTCATCTAACAATAGAGCACAAAATGGTAATTTACGTTAAAAACTTAAAGATACTTGAGGTAGGTCAAAAGGCTGTTCTCAGTCTCAGAGAGTCAACCAGCAGAGACGACGAAGTAATTCAATACCTTCAAGCTTATATAAAAGAGGTTCTAAAGAAATAAAGTCATCCTTGGGTGGTCAGTTCATTCCCTAGGCTGATTGCCATTTCTAAAAGATGAAGATTTTCTTCTAAGGCCTCTTTTTCAAACCCGTGCTGGCCTACATAAGAGTCAGGCTTAAAATCTTGGATAATAGCCGTCAAAATCTGATGGAATTGAATAAGTTTTGACGATTTCTCGGGACCTAATAGCCCGACCTTCGACATATTATTTTGATAAAAAGGGGCGTAATTATCTGGGATTAACGCGTAAAGCATCGCTTGAGAACCACCGGATAGGATTTCGGGCATTTTTAAGAATTCTGTGAAAAAGTCTAAATATCTTCTTTTTTCGATAATCATTAATAACGCATCGACTTCTGCAATAAAACCAGCCTCAAATGATTCTTTTTCGTACCTGCGTTTAGCATTTTCAACGCGGTAATTCACAGTTGCGGTAACAGCACCACCGACCAGAACACCAAAAAGGCCCGCACCGGCAGCAATAAGTTGATTTACAGTTGTTATTTCCATTTCAGCCTTCTGTTTTGTTTTAGGGGATAACACGCCACTTGAAGCATTCTAGCTCACTTAAGGTTGTCTTATGGAAGTCATTATTGACGGTATCCGCCACTGTCCCGTGACAGACCTACAAACAAACATTGATATCGCAATAACGACGCACAACCGGCCTGCTGTTCTGGCGAAGACGATTGAGCAGCACCTGACGCACTTACCGGCTGGCGCTAAGTTGATCGTGATAGATGATGGTTCAGCGCCAGCAGCCACAGCCGCCGGTATCGAAATCATCAGGCATGAGAAATCACTCGGGATCGTAGCTTCGAAGAACCGAAGTATCGAGGAGCTGATTGATGCCGATAAGCGTCGCAGCGATTACATCACGATAGATCGCCTGATTCATGGCGTGTGCTACAGCCCGCCAGTCAGCGGACTAAGCTGCATCATCCAGAACTGGAACCGCACCAAGGCGGCTGACTATGCAGTCGGTGATGCGCTGGGTGGCAAGGTCATCTACCCGTGTTACTCGCTGGTGGATCATGCCGACGGCGTCACAGTCGAGCGACATCCAGACAATCAACCAAGGATGGAACGGCGGCGCGCTTGGCGGCTGGCCGTGTCACCCTCATAGGAAAACCAATATGCCAGCAGCAATTCCCCGTGCATGCCGCAAGCACGGATGCGGGCGAACTACGACAGACCGTTCTGGTTATTGTGAGGCGCACCGCAATGAAGGATGGCAGCAGCACCAGCGGGGACAGTCAAGGCATGAGCGCGGCTACGGCACCAGCTGGGACAAACTCCGACCGCTCATCCTCGGGCGTGACAAACATCTGTGCCAGGAGTGTGCGCGGCAGGGTAGGATCACACCAGCCACGACCGTCGACCACATCAAGGCCAAAGCCAATGGGGGGACCGATGACCCAGACAACCTCGAAAGCCTGTGCTGGCCTTGCCATCGGGCGAAAACAGGCCGCGAACGGCTCAAACGATAATCGTTCTCATCAGTAGGGGGCGGGTTGAGAGTTCAGGGCTATCGCGCTTCAGGACCGCCGCCTAAGTTTTTGTCACACGCCCGCAGGTTACAAATCTTTTTTAGGGGTCCCCTGAGGATCGATTAATAGGAGTTTTCAATCATGTCCGGACCGCCGAGAACCCCGACAGCTCTGCGTTTGGTCAAGGGTAACCCATCGAAAAGGGCCTTGAACAAGGCAGAGCCAAAACCCCCTTCTGGGGTACCCCAAATTCCGAAGCATTTTAACAAGCAGGAAAAGTACTGGTTCAAACGGATCGGGGAAGAGTTGGATTGCTCCAATGTGATCACTAAGCTTGATGGCATGGCGCTGGAACTTCTCATCGGCGCGTATGTTGAATGGCGAAAACACCGTGATGTGATTGACCAGGTTGGCGAGACCTACAACGTAACGAACATGCAGGGTGAGACGTTAGTAAAAGCCCATCCACAGGTTGCGATGATGTCAGATGCCTGGAAACGTTTGCGGGCAATGATGTCTGAATTCGGCATGACCCCAGCCGCTCGCAGCAAAGTCAGCAGCGAAGGGAAGGGGGAAGCCGACCCACTCGAAGAATTTTTGAAAAAGCGCAAATGATGAATGGCAACGGTTTCGGATGGTATTCAGTACGCCGAGCGCGTGCTATCCGGCGAGATTGTTGCTGGCGAACTGGTGCGGCTTTCGTGCCAACGATTCCTTAACGATTTAGAGCATGGGCCGGAACGCGGCGTCTACTTCAGTGAGGATCGCGCCCAGCACATCCTCGATTTCTATAACTTCGTCCCCCACGTAAAAGGCGCACTGGCTGGCAAGCCGATAGAGCTGATGGCGTGGGACATCTTCATTCTGATAAATCTTTTTGGCTTCGTTATCCCCCTGATCGATGAAATGACCGGGGAACAGGTGTTCGATGACGACGGCGATGCAATTATGGTTCGCCGCTTCCGTACTGCTTATAACGAGGTGGCGCGTAAAAACGCTAAGTCGACTCTCTCCTCGGGGATTGGCCTGTACATGACCGGCGCGGATGGAGAGGGCGGCGCCGAGGTTTACTCAGCTGCCACCACCCGTGACCAGGCCCGGATCGTGTTCGATGATGCAAAGAACATGATCAAGAAAGCCCCCCGGACACTGGGCAGACTGTTTGGTCACGTCAAACTGAACATCCATCAGGAGAGAACAGCCTCAAAGTTTGAACCGCTTTCCAGCGACGCAAATAACCTCGACGGGCTGAATATCCATTGCGGGATCGTTGATGAGCTTCACGCTCACCGCACCCGTGACGTTTGGGACGTATTGGAAACGGCCACCGGCGCGCGTCTTCAATCATTGCTGTTTGCCATTACGACAGCAGGTTCTAACAAAGAGGGTATCTGTTTCGAACAGCGCGACTACGCGATAAAAGTGCTGCGCGGCGTGGTGGATGATGACACTTATTTTGCTGTCATTTATACGCTGGATGAAGACGACGACCCGTTCGATGAAAAGAACTGGCCGAAGGCGAATCCGGGGCTTGGCATCTGTAAGCGCTGGGACGATATGCGCCGTCTGGCAAAAAAGGCGAAAGAGCAAATCGCCGCTCGTCCGAACTTCTTTACGAAGCATCTAAATATCTGGGTGACGGCTGAAAGTGCCTGGATGGATATGGACCGCTGGGCGAAGTGTGCAGATATTGCGCCCGATGATGAGCTGCGTAACTGGCCGCTTTGGGTAGGTATCGACCTTGCGAACAAAATAGATATTTGCGCCGCGGTGAAAACGTGGCGTTCTCCATCCGGACACACTCACACGAAATCGAAATTCTGGATCCCAGAGGGAAGACTGGAGACCGCGCCGAAGCATATATCCGAACTGTACCGGAAGTGGGCAGATGCGGGTTATCTGGACTTAACCGATGGTGACGTTATCGATCACGGCTACATCAAAGCCGAAGTGGAAGCGTGGGTAAAAGGCGAAAGCCTGAAGGAAATCGCGTTCGACCCGTGGAGTGCAACACAGTTTAGTTTGGCACTGGCTGAAGAGGGATTGCCGCTGGTTGAGGTTGCACAGACAGTTAAAAACCTGTCTGAGGCGATGAAGTCAGTACAGGCCGATGTGTACGGAAGCAAAATCCACCACGACGGTAACCCGGTGATGACCTGGATGATGTCAAACGTCACGGTTAAACCTGACAAAAACGACAATATCTTCCCCAATAAATCGACCCCAGAAAACAAAATCGATGGACCGGTTGCACTGTTTACGGCGAAGAGCCGGTTACTGGTCAACGGCGGCGATGATAAACAGGACTTAACCGACTTCTTCGAAGATCCGATAATGATAGGTGTCTGATGAAATCCAAAAAACAACCGGGGCGCGTAAAAAGCGCCCTTTTAAATTGGCTCGGTGTACCTATCAGTTTGACCACCGGCACGTTTTGGCAGGAGTGGATGGGAACCAGCAGTAGCGGTAAAACGGTGACCGTCGATAAGGCGATCATGTTGTCCGCCGTCTGGGCCTGCGCACGGCTGCTGAGTGAATCGGTATCAACGCTGCCGCTGAAAGTCTATAAGCGGGAAAAGGATGGTTCTCGGGAGCTGGCCACCGACCACCCGGCATATAAAGTGCTCTGTAAGCAGCCCAACGGGGAAATGACCCCGTCCAGATTTATGCTGATGCTCGTTGCCAGCATCTGCATGCGGGGTAATGCCTTCATAGAAAAGCTGATGATTGGTCAAAAGCTGGTTGGGCTTAACCCGCTGTTACCGCAAAACATGGTCGTTAAGCGACTTGATAACGGGCAATTGCAATACACCTACACCGATAAAAACGGTCAGCGCGTTATTCCTGTGAAAAACATGATGCATATTCGTGGGTTCGGGCTGGATGGCGTATGCGGCATGATGCCGATGATGGCTGGGCGTGATGTCATTGGTTCAGCTATGGCGGTTGAGGAATCTGCCGCGAAAATCTTCGAGAATGGTATACAGAACTCAGGGTTCATCAGTGCTAAGACCGATATAAACGCGGAACAAAGAGCGCGCTTAAAGCAAAACCTGAGCACGTTTGTGGGTTCAAAGAATGCCGGTAAGGTCATGGTACTTGAAGGCGACATGACCTATCAGGGTGTGACGATGAACCCCGAGGCGGCGCAGATGCTGGAGAGCCGTTCCTTCAGTATTGAAGAAATCTGTCGTTGGTTCCGGATCCCGCCATTTATGGTCGGGCATATGACTAAGCAAAGCAGCTGGGCATCCAGTGTCGAAGGTATGAACCTGTTATTCCTGACGAACACGTTGCGCCCGCTGCTGGTCAATATCGAGCAGGAGATAGCGCGCTGCCTGCTGGGTAACGATGAAGAATATTTTGCTGAATTTTCGGTTGAAGGTTTACTCCGCGCTGACAGCGCAGGTCGCGCAGCGTATTACACGACTGCCCTGCAGAATGGCTGGATGAGCAGAAATGATGTCCGACGACTAGAAAATCTGCCTTCGATCCCGGGCGGCGACATTTACACCGTGCAGTTGAACCTCACCGCGCTTGAGGATTTACGCCAAAACAATCAGGCAGCGAGAGCCAGCGCATTGCTCGAGCTCCATAACCAACTGTTCCCCGATATTTCTTTCGAACATTCCCCGCTGAAAAAGGCGGCTTAGGAGCCATCCCATGTCATTAAAGAATCTTCCGGCAGCGCCGGAGGGGCGCCCGTGCGCGAAAGTCACCAGTGAGCTATCACCGGCCGCTTTGGATCGCTGGGACGGTGGCATTAAGGCTGCCAACAGCAACGACAATACGATTTCAATTTTTGACGTGATTGGTGCTGATTACTGGGGGGAGGGAGTCACTGCAAATAGAATTGCTGGCGATCTTCGTTCTATGAACGGCGAGAACGTCACGGTCAGCATTAACTCTCCGGGCGGCGATATGTTCGAAGGGTTGGCAATCTATAACCAACTGCGCGAATACAGCGGAAAAGTTACCGTCAAGGTGCTGGGGATCGCTGCCTCTGCCGCGTCGATTATCGCGATGGCCGGTGATGAGGTGCAGATTGGCCGCGGCGCGTTCCTGATGATCCATAACTGCTGGGTGTATGCGGTGGGTAACCGGCATGACCTTGCACGGGCAGCCCAGGACATGGAGCCTTTCGATCGCGCCATGCAGGATATTTACTCTGCCCGAAGTGGCCTTGATGCTTCGGACGTTTCAGAAATGATGGATAACGAAACGTATATCGGTGGCAACGATGCGGTCGAAAAAGGTTTTGCTGACCGCCTTCTTTCTGCAGATGAAATCTCTGACGGTGATGAAAGCCCGGCAGCCGCGCTGCGTAAGCTTGACGCATTGTTAGCGAAAGCCAATACCCCGCGCTCTGAGCGCAGAAAACTTCTCAAATCTTTATCTGCCAGTACGCCGGGCGCTACTGACAATCAACAAGGTAAGCCGAGCGCTACCGACGCACCAAACCCTGAAAACATCAAACAACTTGAAGACGCGCTGGCCGCGTTCGGCAAATAAGGAAACATCATGTCCGAAGTAAACGAAATTCTGAAAAAAGTAACGGCGAGCATTGAAGAAGCTAATGGCAAATTCAGCGCTAAGGCAGAAGAGGCGCTGGCAGAGGCCAAAAAATCCGGGTCTCTTTCTGCAGAAACAAAGGCAGCAGTCGATCAGATGGCATCTGAGTTCAATGCCCTGCGTGAAGCTGAAAAAACGCTGAAATCCGCACTCGGCGATCTGGAACAGCATGTCGCGCAGATGCCTCTGAACAATGCTGCCAAAGTCGCTGAAACCGTGGGTAAAGTGGTGATCAGCTCCGAAGCGCTGAAGAACTTCGCGGCAAGTGTTGAAGGCGGCAAGCGTGTAAACATTCCTGTGAATGCGGCGTTGCTGTCCACGGATGTTGCCGAGGGTGTTGTCGAGCCTCAGCGTTTACTAGGCATCGATACTGCGCCGAAACAGCGTTTGTTCATCCGAGATTTGATTGCTCCGGGCCGCACTGGCGCCCCGGCGATTTTCTGGGTGCAGCAGACCGGTTTCACCAACGCAGCGAAGGTTGTTGCGGAAGGAACCACCAAGCCTTACAGCGGCATTGAATTCGCCACCAAAATCACCCCGGTCACCACCATTGCTCACATGTTCAAAGCATCGAAGCAGATCCTCGATGACTTTGCGCAGCTGCAATCAACGATTGATGCAGAAATGCGCTACGGCCTGAAATATGTTGAAGAGCAGGAAATTCTCTTCGGCGACGGTACCGGCGTACACCTTCACGGCATTGTGCCTCAAGCCTCTGCGTTCGACCCGGCATTTTCGGTAGAGCAGCAGAACGGCATCGATGATCTGCGCCTGGCAATGTTGCAGGCACAACTGGCGCGCTTCCCGGCTTCAGGCCATGTCCTGCACTTCATCGACTGGGCGAAGATCGAACTGACGAAAGACACGCTGGGCCGCTACATTCTGGCGAACCCTTCAGCTCTGACGGGTCCTACACTGTGGGGCTTGCCAGTCGTGGCAACAGAAACTGCCGCCTTCCAGGGTAAATTCCTGACAGGTGCCTTTAATGCCGCCGCTCAGCTGTTCGACCGTGAAGACGCCAACGTAGTGATCAGCACCGAGAATGCCGACGATTTCGAAAAGAACATGCTTTCGATTCGTTGCGAAGAGCGTCTGGCGCTGGCAGTTAAGCGCCCGGAAGCGTTTATTTACGGTGCATTCACCGCGCCTGGTGCGGGAAGTTAAATTTTGCAACTTGTGGCGGCCTTCGGGCCGCTTTTTCATTTGTAAAAGGTTGGGCAAAAGATGGCTGATCCCGCCGCAGTTATTGATCTCGGTATCGTAAAAAATCATTGCCGGGTTGAACCTGATTTCACCCTTGATGATTCGTTATTCCAAATTTATACCGGTGCTGCGAAGCGTTATGTTGAAACGTGGACGCGCCGGACGCTTTACTTACTGAACACTGATCCGGGTTACGACACAGACGAAAACCGCCTGTTACTTGATGACGATATCCGCACAGCGATGCTTTTGCTGATTGGCCACTGGTATGCCAACAGGGAAGCCGTAAACATCGGGAATATCACTTCGACCATCCCTTTTGCAGTGGGATCGCTTTTGCAGCCGTATAGAATTTACGGTCTTTAAGGAGTGCTTTATGCAGGCCGGACGACTTCGCGATCGGGTAACTATTCAGAATTTTATTGAAACCAGAAAGCCATCCGGACAACCGGAAAAGGTCTGGTCGGACACGGCAACCGTATGGGCAGAAGTGAGAGGCATAAGCGGGCGTGAACTTGTGGCGTCAGGGGCGGAAAAAGCCGAAGCAACGATACGTGTATGGATGCGCTATCGCGCTGACGTCGGCGCTTCATCCCGGCTTGTCTGCGAGTCAGGACCTTTTAAAGGACAGGTTTTAGAAATATCAGGTCCCCCTATCCCAGACTCAAGAATGACGCAGTTAGAAATTCTCTGTAATCAGGGGGTGAAAACGTGATCGATACTAAACTCGATTTCTCTGATTTGCTGGATCTGTCCGACGACCTGAAAGCCCTCAGCAAAGCTGAAAACAGAAAAGTGATGCGCGATGCCACGCGAGCCGCAGCTACTGTTTTTAAAGATGAAGTGATCAAGCGTGCCCCCGTTCGCACCGGCAAGTTGAAGAGGAATATTGTCGTTATGACTCAGCGAGACAGAAACGGTGATATTTCATCTGGCGTTCATATCCGAGGCACGAATCCCCGTACCGGGAACAGCGATAATAAGATGAAGACCAACGACAGTAAGAATGCCTTTTACTGGCGGTTTGTCGAGTTGGGCACTTCTTATATGGCTCAGGTTCCTTTTGTTCGCCCGGCTTATGACGCCCGGCAGGATGATGCAACAAAAGCTGCATTTTCCCAGGCCAATCTTGCTATCGATAAGGCGCTATCAAAATGACGGAAGCCGATGTTTTTGCACTCATAGGCATGTTGGCCGGCGGGCAGGTCTATCCTTACGTTGCTCCCCTTAATGCCGAAGGTAAAACCGCTGTCAGCGCGCCGTGGATCGTCTTCAGTATTGTCAGCGAGCACTTTGGCGACACCCTTTGCGGCCCTGCCGAAGAAACAGATTCCGTTCAGGTCGATGTTTACGCCAAATCGCCTGATGAAGCCCGCGCAATTCGTGAGTTGGTACAAAACGCGCTGACGCCACTGAATTTCACGCAACTTAACCGAACCAACGGCTACGAGTCAGAAACGGGGCTCTACCGTGCCATGCTGGAAATTCAGAACCAGCAATAACCCATCACCTCACCAATAGCCGCCCACGGGCGGTTTTTTTATGTCCGGAGAACTTATGTCGAGTAAATACGAAGTCACAAAGGGTATGACGTTCGCCGTCACCGACGCGCCGGTTTCTGCCGCTGATTTTACTGCACCTGGTTTTCCCGGTGTGGGGATCACCTGGCTGGAAGCTGCATGCGCAACGAAAGAAATCACCTATACCGGCGGCCAGAAGGGCGACATTGATGTCACCACGCTGTGCTCCGTCGAACAGGAGCAGACCAACGGCCTCGCTGCTCCGGCAGAAATGTCGATTACTCGTAACTGGGTTGGCGATGAAGAGGCACAGGCCGCATTGCAGACGGCATATGAAAATGACGAATTGCGGGCGCTGCGCGTGAAATTCGCTTCGGGCAATGGCTACTACATTCTTGTTGAAGTACGTCAAAGCTCATGGTCAGCGGCTACGTCTTCCGTCGTCGGCGCGACGTATTCACTGCGCGTTCGTGGCAAACCGATCCCTATCATTCAGGCAACATCCTAAGCGGCTCAGGCCGCTTTTTTTTACCCTGAATTCCTTCACTTTTAGAGAACCCAACAATGAAGAAAACGGCACTCTCTGCCTCATTACGTGATCTGGCTTTGGCCCCGTCTGGCGCATATCGCACAAAAGAAGTTTCGGTATCGGAATGGGGCGACATCAAGGTCACTCTGCGCGAGCCCTCTGGTCAAGCCTGGGTTGATTTCCGCGCCTTCCTTTCTCCCGAACTGCCGGAAGGTACAGAACCGCCAAAACTGAGCCCGACTGAAACCTTCATTCGTAACCGCGACGCTGATGTGATCCTGTTTATCGATGTATTGCTGGATGAGAACGGCGAACAAGTGTTTTCACCTGAAGATAAAGAGCAGGTCTCGGAAATTTACGGGCCCGTCCATGTGCGTTTACTGCAACAGGCGCTGGCCTTAGGTCTGAGTCAGGAATCCGCTGAAAAAAAGTAAAAGAGCCGCTGACCTTCTTCCTCTTCTCTCTGGCGCTCCGTCTGGGGCGCACCGTTCACGAACTCCGCCAAACCCTTACCGCCAGTGAATTGAAAATGTGGATCGCCTATGACCGGTTAAGCCCTATTGGCGACTGGCGTGGTGATGTTCAGGCTGCGCAAGTCGCGACCGCAACTATCAATGCACAGGGTGGAAAACTCAGCTTAAACGATGTGCTGCTGAAGTGGGGCCAGACAGAGGAAGAGAAAGAAATTAGTGATTTTGAAGAGTTTTTAGGCGGTCTTTGATACCCGCGCAGGCGGGGTTTATGGGTGAAATATGGCTACGCTGCGCGAACTTATTATCAAAATTTCAGCGAACTCCAGTTCATTTCAGTCTGAAATTTCCCGTGCTTCCCGGATGGGGGCCGATTATTACAAAACGATGGAACAGGGCGGCAAGAAGGCCGCAGCAGCAGCACGTAATACTCGCCAAGCCGTATCTGAATTAAGCGCGCAACTTACATCAGCTCAGTCATCCGCCGCCGGTCTAGCCGGTGCGTTTGCTGGCGCATTCGCCACTCACCAACTTATTGAATTTGCCGACACATGGAATCAGCTAAACGGACGGCTGCGCCTAGCTTCAACCTCAGCAGATGATTACGCCACATCACAGCCAACGTACGGGGACTTCTCTCGAGGCAAACAGCAACCTTTACAGCCGTATTGCCCAGGCGCTACGTGCGGCAGGCTATGCATCTTCAGACGTTGCGAAGGTCACGGAAACCGTGGCCACGTCGCTGAAACTGTCAGGGGCCAGCACAGAAGAAGCCAGTTCGGTGATCACGCAACTCAGCCAGGCATTAGGTTCCGGCGTTTTACGTGGTGAAGAATTCAACGCCATTATGGAGAGTGGCGGCCGGTTGGCGAAGCTTCTTGCAGATGGGTTGGGTACCACGGTTGGCGGTCTCCGTAACATGGCAAACAACGGCGAGTTGACGACTGATAAGATAATCCCGTTGCTGACCAATGTTCAGGTGCTCAGAAAAGAGTTTGAAACCCTTCCTGCTTCGATCAGCGGATCCGCGCAGAAAGTGAAAAATGCCTTCCTCGCATGGGTGGGTGGTGCGAATGATGCGGTTGGCGCGTCATCAAGTCTGTCTGGCGTGTTGGATGGACTGGCGAAAAATATCGATACCGTTGCGAATGTTACGGGCGCTCTGGTTGGATTGGGCATTGCCCGGTACTTCGGGAATATGGTGGGAAGTGTCGCCCAGTCAACGGCCGCAGTAATCTCAAACACTGCTGCCGAGGTGGCGCTGGCACAGGCTCATGTGCGTGGAGCACAAGTCAGCGTGGCCGCTGCACGCCAGACTGTTTATCGTGCGCAACAGGCAAGGGCTGCCGCAACATCCATTGAGGCGCAAATTCTCGCTGAACGGAATTTAGCTGCCGCCCAGACATCACTGAATAGTGCTATCAGCGGGCGTTCTGCGGCAATGAACCAGCTGAATAACACAGCGTCAGTCATGAACCGGCTGGGTGGCGGCGTTCTTAGCCTGCTGGGTGGTTGGCCGGGCCTTATTATTGCGGCCGGAACGGCAATGTATGGTCTGTACCAGCATACTCAACAGGTACACCAGGAAGCCGTCAGCTTTGCCAATAATCTCGATGAGATAAACGGCAAGCTTCAGACCATGTCTGTGCTTGGCCTGAAGGCAACAGCCGGTGACGCGCGTTCTTCTCTGGCCGCACAGAAAAGCGACCTTGCCGATCTGGATGTTCAGATTGCCAAAGTGAAAGACAGCCTGAAAGGGTTGGATCAGATCCAGCAGGACTATAACGCACACCCGACCGTAACCCAGTTGAACACGTTCATGGATCAGGCGGACATCACCGCTAAAAACATCGAACTGACCGACAAGCTGAACAAACTGGAATACGAACGCGAGAATGCTGCGGCGAAAGTGGCCAGCACTCAAAAGTTAGTCAATGACGCCAGTGATCTGGCAACTAAAAAGGCTATCGAACAGGCTGGAGCGGTCTCCATTCTGAAAGGTGCCTATGACCTGCTTAACCGGTCAATGTCGGCGACAGCCGGTGCCACGCCGCCTCAATATGCTGGGCCTGTAGTTTCAACCGCGAATGCCACTCCTCAGCAATCCACCGCAGTTGAAAAATCCCGGCGTGAAAACGAGTTAGCCAACCTTTCAGGGCTGCAAAAGCTTCATCAGCAATATGTTTATGAAGCCGAGGACCTGAAACTTACCGGCGCACTCTATACGACTTACATCTACAACAAAGATCAGGCAGCCAAAAAGGATGCTGCAGCGGCACAGGCCAAAAAGGACGGCACTGCCGCCACCAATGCCCAGAATAAGGCAGAGCGTGAAGCGGCGACAGTCTCCGAGCAATACAGTCGCCAAATGGCCGATCTGACGGTCGCTATCGAGGTTCAAAAGGTCAGGGCTACTGAAGGTGAAAAGGCTTCTGAGCTTTATGCCGCCTCTCACCAGGCCGGTACCAAATGGACGGATGAACAGCGCAAAGCCATTCAGGCTTCATCTGCTGAGCTCGCCAAGTGGAATCAACGCGCTGACGAAACTGTCAGAAAACAGCGCGAACAGGCCGATGCTTTGAAGGACTTAACGGATGCAGCCAGAAAATACCGGGATGTGGCAGCGCTGACGACCGAAACGGCTGGACTGAGTGACCGGCAGCGCGCGCGGTTTGATGAGACCCAGCAGGTTAACAGGGTGTTCTCTAAAACCGACCAGGGCGCACAGGCCATAGCGGCGCGTGATGCTGCGCTGACCGAACTGGATAAGAAATATAAAGCCACTGCTGCGGCAGAGGCAGACTGGATGTCTGGCGCTTCGAAGGGATACAACAACTGGCTCGAGGAAGTCAGTAACGTATCCGGAACCGTTTCAGATGGCGTGAAAAATACCCTTGATAGCGCGTTCACCAACGTCACTTCAATGCTGGAAGGCAACAAGGTGAGCTGGAAGTCATGGGGCGTGTCAATCCTGCAGATTATTGAAAAAGTGGCGCTTCAGATGGCGGTGGTCAGCGCTATGGGAGGCGGTTCTTCTTCGTCATCTGGTTTATTCGGCTCTCTGGTTGGCGGCGTTGCGAGTTACTTCGGCGGTGCAGGCACATCCGGCGCGGCAGCGTCCAGCTCATTCTCTTCTGGTGCGTATAGCAACCTGAGTTTTAACGCCAAAGGCGGCGTCTACGATTCCCCGTCCCTGAATTCATTCAGCGGTGGGGTCTACAACACGCCAACCATGTTTGCTTTTGCGCAGGGCGCTGGGGTATTCGGAGAGGCAGGGCCGGAAGCCATCATGCCACTTACGCGGGCTGCTGACGGTTCGCTCGGCGTTAGAGCGGTGGGTGGGGGTAACTCTTCCGGCGTCTCAGGTGGTGCACCTCAGGTTTACATCTCTATTGATGGGAACGGTAACTCCAGCTCGAAATCCTCCGAGGGATGGGAACAATTCGGAACGCAGATCGCCAACTATGTTAAGCAACTTTATCAGCAGGAAAAGGCGAAAGATTTACGCCCGGGCGGTGACATCTGGAATGCAATGAAAAGCAGGTGATAAATGGCGATTGAAACTTTTACATGGTGCCCGCGCCTGAACGCAGAGGCGGACACGACATTTCGTATTCGCAAGGCGCAGTTTGGCGATGGCTACACTCAGGTTGCCGGTGATGGTTTAAATGCGAAAAGCCAGGAATGGACGTTAAGTTTTACCGGCAACGAGTCTTACATTTCAGCAATCAAAAATTTCCTTGATTCACATGCAGGTAAAAAATCTTTTCTGTGGACACCACCCCTTGAATCGATTGGTTTTTTCAGGTGTGAGACTTACAAGCAGACCGCACTGGGAAATGGAAAATACAACCTTGATGCGACCTTTATGCAGGCATTTAAACCATGAGCATAAACAACGATTATCAGAAATTAGAGCCGGGCGACACTGTCCGGCTTTTTGAGGTGGACGGTACCGCTTTTGGCACCGGCGAAGTCCTCAGATTTCACAATTACAATCTGGCTTACACCGAAGATGAAATTGCCGCGGCTAATCCACTGAGTCCTATCAATTTGACAGAAACCGCGCTGGATAATCGTGTGACATTCCAGCGCGCTGGTGCGGCCAGTTATATTGGTCAGGATGGGAAAATCTACCAGGCAGCGGCTAACCAGTTGCCGCTCGAACTTGGCGGCAGAACTGAGCCTGAACCAGCATCAACAAACTTGCTGACATACTCGAATGCCTGGGCAAATGCCGCATGGTTAAAAAGTAATGGCTCGGCAGTCAGCAACGCAGTGACTGCACCGGATGGCACGCAGAATGGGACTAAATGGATCCCCAACACCGTTAATAACACACACCCTATTTACAGAAGTTTTATCCCCTCTCCGAATACTGATTACAGCTTTTCTGTATTCATTAAGGATGCAGGATATGGATTCGCGACGATCTCAATCGTGCAGGCCAGCAACTTAGTTCAACAAAATTTGGTCACGGTCGATCTGAATGCTGGCGTTATTTTGCGCGCTACAGATTTGACAAGATGTTCGATTATTAAGCTGGCTGATGGCTGGGTAAGGGTCACGGTAACATCGACGACGGCGGCCACGATCAGTGGAGATATCCGACCTGCTGTCTATCCAATGGCCACATCCAGCACCACATTGATGACCGGTGATGGTGTGAAAGGAATAGCAGTTTGGGGAGCGCATTTTGAACAGAACAGCGCGCCAACGAGCTTAATTTACACATCAGGAACAATACAGACTCGGCCAGCAGCAACAGCCGTCATTCCGGCAAACGGAGCATCCGGCGTCAAGATAACTTATTCAACAGGCGAGACAGACAGTCTGTCTTTCGCGTCCGCCGGTTCAATTGCGCTACCTGCAGCAACCAAGCCGTGGGGCACCCGTTATATCACCAAAATTGAATATATTGGTGGGACGCCGGTTTACGACGAATCGAAACTGCCTGCGAAATCCATCTGGTGGCAAGGTAATGAATATTCAGCGTGGCCGGTTCAGATTGAAGGCATTGAGGCTTCAACCAGCGGCAGCGGCGCACAGCCGAAACTGACTGTGGCGAATCTTGACGGGTCGATTACCGCGCTTTGTCTGGCTTACGATGACATGCTTCAGGCTGTGGTGACGATTCACGATACGCTGGCGCAGTACCTCGACGCCCGAAACTTTGCTGGCGGAAATGCCACGGCGGACGCCACGCAGGAAAAGTTGCAGGTTTTCTACATCGACAGCAAGAGCATGGAAACCAACATCTCTGTTGAGTTCACGCTGAGCAGCCCGATGGATTTGCAGGGATTGATGATCCCGACGCGGCAGCTTCATTCTCTGTGCACCTGGTGCATCCGTGGCAAATACCGTTCAGGGGATGGCTGCGATTACGCGGGGACCAACTATTTCGATAAGCACGGTAATCCGGTTAGCGATCCCTCGCTCGACGTGTGCAACGGCACGCTGAACACTGGCTGCAAACCTCGCTTCGGGGCAAATAACGAATTGCCGTTCGGTGGATTTCCGGGCACATCTCTGATCAAGAGCTGATTATGCGTGATAAAACCCTGCAGGCTATTTTTGAACATGCCCGGCAGAGCTACCCGCACGAATGCTGTGGAGTGGTAGCGCAGAAAAGCCGGGTTGAACGTTATTTTCCTTGCGCCAATCTGGCAGCCAATCCCACCGAAGATTTTCACCTCGATCCCGTGGGTTATGCTGACGCCGAAGACTGGGGAACGGTTATTTCCATCGTTCACAGCCATCCTGATGCAACGACGCAGCCAAGCGAACTGGATAAGGCGCAGTGCGACGCAACCGAATTACCCTGGCACATCGTGAGCTGGCCAGAGGGGGATTTTCGTACCATTCAGCCGCGCGGCGAATTGCCATTACTCGAGCGACCGTTCGTGCTCGGTCACACGGATTGCTGGGGATTGGTCATGAGCTATTACAGGCAGACGCATGGCATTGAGCTGACCGATTACCGTGTCGATTACCCGTGGTGGGAAGACGAGCACCCAGATAATTTTTATCAGGACTGCTGGTATGAATGCGGGTTTCGCGAATTCAGCGGGCCAGCAATGCCGGGCGATATGGTGATCATGCAGGTTCAGTCCAATAAGTGGAATCACGCCGGGATCCTCCTGGAAGGTAACATGCTTCTGCACCACATGTTCGGCATGCTCAGCAACCGGGTTCCTTACGGGGGGTACTGGCAGGAAAGGACCATGAAACTTGTCCGGCATAAAGACGTTAGATAACTCACTCAGGTGGGCTTTTTGCATTTCTAACGCTCAGATTTGATTTTTAATTAATCAACTTTTAGTTGAAAATTGCATGAGGCATGCATACACTCAAGAAAAGTGACATCTGTGCCGATACATTGGTGTTATGTCCATCATCCAAATATTTCTTGCTATGCAAGATTCCAGCTGGCTCCAATAGTCTCGACTAAGGAGATAATCATGTTCAAATTCAATATGCTAGTTCGGCAGAACTATGCTTCTTTTCAAGACGAAGCTGGTAGGTGTGTAATTGTTGATAGCTTCGATAACAAAGAATTTGACGTGAGGTTTGGGACTAGGAGCTACAGCAAATTAATTGGTACTGTTGTCGCTGAAAGTGATGCTGAGCTCAATGAGCGGCTTGAGCAAGTAGTGGCTAGCCATCTATGACAATATCGCGTCAAGGTTTGGACGATCTTGAGGCACAGATTAATGATGACCTCGATAAAGACTGCTTAGAAATTTCCATATCTGGTCATTTTGCTATTGATAGAGTCAATGACCAGCGCAATAACCCTGCCATTACTTTGCAAGAGTTGGAAGACATATTTAAAAAGGTGCAAGCTTCACATTCCAAAGTAATACAAGGATTACCTGACGGCGCAGCGTTTGTGATCAAGTGCAGGGTATCAAAGATAAACATCCCTTGCTTTATTGAGCTAACAAGAAAGTTTAATAAGCCTTGGGCAAGAATCACCCTGGCGACAATACAGCGTAAAGATCCCTTCTTTTCCAATGACCCATACGTTCTGGAAGTTAATTAGAACGAATTTTCTGACGTAACTAAGCCACCCTCGGGTGGTCTTTTGTTTTGTGGTAAGTGCTATCATCAATCTTCACTATTTGATGGAGATTTTTCATGAAGTGGATTTCAATCAAAGAAAGAAAACCCAAGGTAACTAGTCAGTTTGAGCGATTTTTTGGTTGCCACTAATCATGGTGTCGGTGTGGCTGTTTTTGATAATCTAAAAGGATTCAGTGAATTGATACTAAGCGGTGGGTTACAGCATGGTAATTTTTATGTAACTCACTGGATGCCACTCCCTCAGCCACCCGCAGAGTAAATATAAAAGCCCACTTAGGTGGGCTTTTATATTGCCTTGCAGTAGGCCGGTGGTAGGATGTTGCTACTTGTAATTTGTCTATAAGAAAGGCATGAAATGAAGAAATATCTATTTTTAGGCGCTACGACTTTCCTTCTTTTTCCAAGTGTTTCATCATTCGCTAATGATTGGTCGGCGTACTTCAATAATGATGAGATGCGAGGTACTGCGCAGAAGTTTGTGCGTTCTGTTTCAGATAACTCTGTTGATTTTGATTTTCCGTATAATGGCGGATCACAGATGACTATTGTTCTCCGCTCAAAGAAAGTTATGCTCAAAGAAGGGCAAAAACCAGATAACCTGAAACCTACTGAAGCCGTTTTGGTAATGAGCAAGGGCCAGTTTTTGTGCAATTCATTTAATGATTGCCACATTTCTGTGAAGTTTGACGATGGAAAAATTCAGCAGTACTCAATGACAGAAGCTGCAGATGGAAGTGCTGATGTGATTTTCTTTGAAAACTCGGCATCTTTCATTAAAAATGTCAGCTCTCACAAAAAACTAATTATTGAGGCTGAATTTTATCAAGCTGGAAATAAGCAGTTTAAATTTGACCTCACTGGTTACTCATCTCCAAAAGTTGAGCAATAGGTCTTAATATGAAAAAACTACTCATAGCAGTGCTGGCGCTCGGGCTGGCAGGTTGCTCTACAACACCGACACCAAGTAATTCGGCAAAACCAGTTCCACAGTCTCGTATCCTATGGAAATCTCAGGGCGACTCTATACTGACGATTACTCGAGATAAAGGTTGGTTTGCGGGTGGTGGATGTTTCGTGACTGTTACTGTTGACGGCAAGCCAGTAGCGCGAATAGATACAGGTGAGAGCGTAACAATAAAAGTTAATTCAGGGCGTCATATCCTAGCAATCACTGGAGATAAAGAAGGAAGAGGCTTGTGTGGATTCCAAATCGGGCAGCCAATAAAAGAAAATGCCACAGAAATCAAACCTAAAGAAATACAAAAATATAGAATTACTGGCGATACCAGTTCTGGATTGGATTTAAGACCAACAACTATCTAAAAGAAGCCGCGAAAGCGGTTTTTTTAATGGGGTAAATATGCAAGAAATCATGACCAGAATTGAATTTAGTGGACCACTTGGGAAAACATTTGGCAAAGTTCATCATCGACTAATTAGAACTGTGGGAGAAGCGGGGAGAGCATTAAGCTGTACAATCGAGGGATTCGAAAGATATATGAATAACAGCAAAAAAAGAGGTATTACCTATGCTATTTTTAAAGGAAAGAAAAATTTGGCAGAGGTTGATCTCGGCTTCCCTGTTACTGGCGACGTTATAAGAATCGTGCCTGTTATTATTGGCAGTAAACGTGCTGGTTTGCTTCAAACAATTCTCGGAGCCGTATTGATTGTTGCGGGATATGCTTTATCAGGTTTTACGGGCGGCGCGAGTTTAGCTTTAGTGGGGCCCGGTGTTGCACTTGCAGCGGGAGGAGTAATTCAAATGCTCTCCCCGCAGACCTCCGGTCTCGCCAGTAAGCAGGATGCCGATAACCAGGCTTCCTATGCCTTCGGCGGTGTCACGAATACGGCCGCTCAGGGCTATCCTGTTCCGCTTCTTTACGGAAAACGCCGGATCGGCGGCGCGATTATTTCCGCCGGTATTTATGTAGAAGACCAGCAATAATCTCATCACCTAATTCTTCCATCTAAGGTCGCCACGGCGGCCTTTTTTTATGGGCGCAATATGGCAACCGCAACCAAAATAAATGGCCGCAAGGGCGGCAGTTCTTCATCCCGCACGCCCGTAGAACAGCCAGATGATCTTCAGTCCATCGCGAAGGCAAAACTGCTTATTGCGCTGGGTGAGGGGGAATTTGGCGGCGGCCTGACTGGGCAATCAATTTTTCTGGATGGAACGCCGCTGCTTAACAGTGACGGCTCGAGTAATTTTAGCGGCGTGGCGTGGGAGTTCCGCGCCGGCACGCAGGCGCAATCTTATATTCAGGGGTTGCCGGGTACTGAGAACGAAATCAGCGTTGGTACTGAGGTTAAAAGTACCGTTGCCTGGACGCATACTTTTACTAATACCCAGCTTTCCGCTATTCGTCTGCGCCTGAAATGGCCGTCACTCTTCAAGCAAGAAGACGATGGGGATCTGGTTGGGTATTCGATCAATTACACCATCGAATTGCAAACCGACGGCGGAGCATTTCAGACGGTAATCAACACAGCAGTTACTGGCAAAACCACGTCAGGATACGAGCGCAGCCATCGCGTTGACCTTCCACCGGCTGGCACCACCTGGACAATTCGTCTGCGGAAGATTACGGCAGATGCGAACAGTGCCAAGATTGGCGATGCAATGACGATCCAGAGCTACACGGAAGTCATCGATGCAAAACTGAGGTATCCGAATACCGCTCTGCTGTATATCGAATTTGATTCCAGCCAGTTCAATGGTTCGATCCCTCAGATTTCATGCGAGCCGCAGGGGCGCGTCATTCGCGTGCCTGATACCTACGACCCGGTAACACGCACTTACAGTGGAACATGGACCGGAGCTTTCAAATGGGCCTGGTCAGATAACCCCGCGTGGGTTTTCTATGACCTTGTCGTCACCGATCGGTTTGGTCTGGGCAACCGTCTCACCGCGGCGAACATCGATAAATGGGAACTTTACCAGGTCGCACAATATTGCGATCAGATGGTTCCGGACGGTAAAGGCGGAAATGGCACAGAGCCGCGTTATATCTGCAATGTTTACGTACAAAGCCGAAACGACGCCTATACGGTTTTGAGAGACTTTGCGGCGATCTTCCGCGGCATGACGTACTGGGGTGGAAATCAGATTGTTGCCTTGGCTGATATGCCGCGCGATGTTGATTACAGCTACACCCGCGCAAACGTCATCGATGGCCAGTTCAGTTACTCGAGCAGCACTATCAAGACCCGATACACGACGGCTCTGGTGTCATGGTCTGATCCGGACAATGCCTATGCTGATGCAATAGAGCCCGTCTTTGAGCAGGATCTGGTTACGCGCTACGACGTCAACCAGTTAGAACTTACGGCTATTGGCTGTACCCGTCAGTCTGAAGCGAACAGAAAGGGGCGCTGGGGTATCCTGACCAATAACAAAGATCGGGTGATAACTTTCGGTGTCGGACTGGACGGCATGATCCCACAACCGGGTTACATCATTGCGGTTGCAGACGAAATGCTGTCTGGAAAAGTTACCGGTGGCCGCATAAGTTCAGTGAACGGCCGGGCGATTACCCTGGACCGTGTTCCGGATGCTGTCGCCGGTGGCCGGCTGATTTTAAACCTTCCATCAGGTGCAGCTCAGTCACGCACAATTCAGTCGGTGTCGGGGAAGGCTGTCACTGTCACCACTGCCTACAGTGAAACACCGGAATCTGAAAGCGTATGGGTGGTTGAGTCAGACGAACTGTATGCACAGCAATACCGCGTGCTTAGCGTGGCTGACAACAACGATAATACGTTCACCATTTCTGCGGCATATCACGACCCCGATAAATATGCGCGCATCGATACCGGTGCCATCATCGACGAACGCCCGATCAGTGTTATCCCGCCGGGCAACCAGTCTGCCCCGGCCAATATTCAGATCGGCTCTTATTCTGTGGTCAATCAGGGGATCAGCGTTCAGACCATGCGGGCTACGTGGGACGCAACGAAGAACGCTATCGCCTATGAGGCACAGTGGCGCCGTAACGATGGGAACTGGGTAAACGTACCGCGCAGCTCTGCCACGTCGTTTGAAGTGCCTGGCATTTATGCTGGCAGTTATATGGTGCGTGTGCGTGCGATTAATGCGGTCGAAGTGTCATCTCCATGGGGATACTCCGATTTGACCACGCTTAACGGCAAGGTGGGTAATCCCGGAACACCGATAAACTTGGTCGCCAGCGATAATGTCGTGTGGAATATCGATATTACCTGGGGATTTCCTGCAGGTAGCGGCGATACAGCCTATACCGAGCTGCAGCAAGCAACCACAGCTGACCATCAAAACCCAACGCTGCTGGCCACCATTCCCTATCCGGGGTCTGCATATCAGCATGGCCCGATGCCGGCAGGTATAAGGCGCTGGTACCGGGCCAGACTGGTTGACAGAATTGGCAACGTGGGGGACTGGACGGAATATGTCGCCGGTGCGAGTAATGTTGATGCCAACGACCTTATTCATGACACGCTGGAAAAATATCTTGAAACACAGGACGGTAAAGCGCTTTTAGAGCCGCTGATTACCGATCCCCAACTTCTGGCTGAAAGCATCCTTGCTAATTATGACAGCGTGGATCAGCAGTGGAAAAACTACGGTGAAAACCGTGCGGGGATTATTGAAGCAACAAAAATAGCGA
>Ga0207655_1001467_pt1 | contig 21786 bp, 28 predicted proteins | sample KBSM44metaG_FD_184398 | JGI IMG/M metagenome (GOLD analysis project Ga0207655, IMG submission 184398) | Miscanthus rhizosphere microbial communities from Kellogg Biological Station, Michigan, USA - KBS M4-4 metaG (SPAdes) (version 2) | ecosystem: Host-associated > Plants > Roots > Rhizosphere >... | reverse complement strand
CAATTACGCACCTTAAGCATCCTAAGTATCTTGGAGCATACCTATGAACCCTGATCACGATCCAATCTACCGTGCCGACTGCCCAAGCCGTGCCATTCTCGATCAAATCGCAGATAAATGGTCAATGTTGGTTTTGATGGTGTTACATGAACCACGTCGCTTCAACGCCATCAAACGGCGTCTTGATGGTATTACCCAACGTGTATTGACACAGACGCTTCGCAAGTTAGAACGCAATGGTATGCTGACACGCACCGTTATAGATGGGAAAACGCTAGGCGTGGAATATGCCTTGACGCCACTTGGTCAATCACTCAAATTGCCTTTTAACGCGCTCTACGACTGGACCGTTGAGAATATGGACACCATTCAGGTTTGCCAATCTCACTATGATCAATCTAATGATGTTATTCGCACAGATACCACTCAGGAATCAGGCATAACGTTGAAATAACGTGTGTAGTCGCTAGCTAAAAAGATGAGAACTTGGTTTGTTCGTCCAAAATCTGATGAATATAGAAAAGATTATTTAGGTTTTAAAACTACCACCTGTTTTGCTTACTTAATTTTGTTCCTCATTCATCTATTCAATAAAAACCACCGCAAAGGTAGTTCATATCTTGAATGAATGACTGTAATTTTTGTCTTTAATTTTCAGTTCTATTGCCTTAGTGGAGTCAATATTTTTGTGACTAATATAGTGAATCACAGGTTTTTTAAAATTTAACTCAAGAAACACTGCTTATTCATCAACAATATCAGCAAAATTCGCACCTAAAACCTTAGCTAAATCTAGTGGATTAACCCCAATATCCAAGCCCCTTTTCCCACCACTCACATACATTTTACTTAACTGCTGAGCACTTTCACAAATAACCGTTTTTAAACGCTTTTTTTGACCTACAGGACTAATTCCACCAACTAAATATCCAGTTAAACGCTCTGCATCTTTAGGATCAGCCATATGTAGTTTTTTACAAGCAAAGGCACTCGCCACTTTCTTTAAATTTAATTGATGGTTCACTGGAAGGATGGCAATAAAATAGTTTTTATCATCTGAAAGCATTATTATTGAAATCATTACAAATCTAAGGAAATCAGAACCACAATATAAGTTATAAATATTAATAATTTATAAAATATATAGAAACATAACCAAACTATACAAAATCTAGTTATGTGAGTAAAATTGTGAGTAACTTTTATTGTCCTCACAATTATTATAAGTTACTCACTATGCTTACTGATACCAAGATAAAAAGTCTTAAACCACGTGATAAGACGTATAGAATAGCCGATAACAATGGACTTTGCATTGAAGTTCGATCCACTGGCACAAAATTATGGCGTTATAGATATAGGTATAATGGCAAGGCCTCTATGTTAAGCCTAGGAGAATACCCTCTTATCGGTCTAGCTGATGCACGCAAAGCTAAAGATCAAGCAAGATTACTCCTCGATGATGGCATAAATCCCATACAGATTCGTAGACAAGAAAAATTTGAAGCTCAAATAAATAACCTAAATACTTTTAAGCATATTGCGAATGAATACATATCTGAAATGTTGTCTAGTCGTTCCGATGGCTATATTAATAAATTTAAGAAATCATTAGAGATTGATATTTTACCAGTAATAGGTGAAAAAAATGTAAAAGATATAAACTCGGCAGATGTTTTATATATTATTAAATCGACAGTTAATCGTATTAGAACCAATGGGAAGCATGGCACAGGAGAAGTTACAGCAATGAATAATCAAAAGATTATAGGAGCTGTGATGAGATATTCTATTGCAACATTGAGAGCTGAAACAGATCCAACTTATGCAGTACGTGGTGTACTTATGCGCCCCGAAATTGAACACGCACGTCCTCTAACAAGAGAAGAGCAAGCGCTTTTCAGAAGAGGATTAGATAACTTTAAAGGTTCCTTAACTGTCAGAAATGCCCTTTTAACTATGTCTTATACGATGCTTCGTTCAATCGAAATTAGACGTATGAAGTGGCGATATGTTGACTTTGAGTCAAAAATTATTAATTTCCCTATCTCAACTAGAAGTAACAATCAAGAACGTACAACAAAGAAAAATAGAATACACTTAGTTCCTATGTCAAATCAGTTATTTAGTTTATTAAAATCTCAGTATATTGAGTCTGGTAATAAAGAGTTCGTGTTCCCAAGTGTATATGGCAATAACTCTAATACTATTGGCAACTCCACTCTTAATGTTGCATTAAAAAATATGGGACTAAAGACAGTAACAGCACACGACTTTAGGGCTACAGCATCGACAATTTTGAATGAAAAAGATTTTGATGAAAATTGGATTGAAAAACAGTTAGCTCATGCAGATCAAAACAAAACAAGGGCATCATATAATCATGCAAAGTATATGGAGCAGCGTAGTAATATGATGCAGCAATGGGCAGATATTGTAGATAGTTGGAAAGACATTAATGACCCTTAAATTTTATGATAAGTGTTGTACTATTCCCAATCAAAGTATGAATGCTTATGACAGTTAGAGTTGTTTTGAGATTTAAAGTATTAGTTCTATATGAGTTTTTGAAATGATTGAAAGAATATCTTTGAATTCGCTAAAATTTTTTTATTTTGTTGCCAAATATAATAGTATTACTAAAGCTTCAAAAAAATTATTTGTTACTCAAAGTGCTGTAAGTAAACAAATTTATAATATTGAAGAATCTTTAAACATTCAATTGTTCGTGCGACGCAATAAATCTTTAGTTATAACTCAAGAAGGAGAATTACTCTTTAAATGCTGCCAAAGAATTTTCATCCAATTGGATGAATGTCTAACAGAATTAAAAAATGATAAATTTGATAAAAAACAATTAGTTCTTTCCTGTGAACCCACTATTTCTATGAAATGGTTAATTCCCCGATTATCTAAGTTTAAAGATCTTGGATATGACTTTAATGTTGTGTTACTTACTGGTGGAGGTACAGTCGATTTTGAAAAAAACAATATTGATTTAGCTATCCGGAGAAATGATTTCAATTGGGGAGAACACATTTTTAGTGAAAAGATTGCCGATGAGTACATGGTGATGGTTCAAGCTTCTCATCAAGTACATACAAATGAATTATTAGTTTCTTTATCACGTCCAAATTTTTCGAAAAATTTAATTAGAATTACTGAATTTAAAGAGTTCCTACATCAATCGCCCCAAATTGAATTGGAACATTTTTATTTGTGTCTAGAAGGATGTTTAGCAGGATTAGGAGCTACTATTATTTCTATATATATGATTGAAAAAGAGTTAGAAAGAGGAGCACTTCAAAAAATAACTCCAATAATTAAAGATAATTCCTCTTATTATTTGCTGTCTCATACAAATATTACAGAAGATCCAAGAAAGATCATTTTTTTAGATTGGTTAAAAAATGAAATGAAAGAAACTCAAATTAACTATCTACATAGTGATACACAAATTTCCAAGATGATAGACTAAATATTTTTATTGAGCTAAATCTTAGTACTTTATATATTATAATAATATATAAATATTTTAAAAAAAAGGTTGAATGATGGGTAAATTTTTGATTTTAAGTACACTTTCTGTTTTATTTCTGACTGCTTGTAGTCAAAAGTCTTTTCAACCTAAAGTAGTTGTAGGAACTATAGTTAGTGAACCAGAAGATGGTATAGAGAATACTATCAGTTCAGCATCCCCACTGCAGTGTGAAGACAAAGATAGATGTATTGAAGCAGTTTCATGTGAAGAATACCCAGATGCAGAGGTATGTTATTCAGCTCCTTCACATCGTGATTATCCAGCGGAAGAGCCTTACACAAAAGTTGAATGATTCTTATAATTTTTTAGAATATTGTATTAAAATTATTAGCTATATCATTTTCGCATTTTTCAAAACAATAAACTCATTTGATTCTTGCGAAAAATACAAAATCTTTAAATAAATCCTGTTAGTTACTTGCCTAAATTTAGAATATTTATTAAGCGCAAGTCTGTAATACATTAACAGGATTTATCAGGGATATGGCTAAAGAGAACTAAGAGATTTTGTCAATCTTATAAATTTTACCACTTAATGTACTTTGGAAAAACATTTCGAAGCTAGGTCGTATGTCTTCACCTTCAACTGTAATGTATTTTAAATTTGAAAAACATTGGGTATTGGCGAAATAGTTATCTACTGTTGCTTGGATGAGATATTTTATTCCAAACTGGTCTTTAACACTGATATTTTGTTTAAGCATTACGATATCCTAATAAAATTATGGTAGAAATAATGGATCTACCTAAGTATCCAATAGCTAATTGAGTTTTATTTAAATAACTCTATCATTTAATTTAAATAGTTGATTTATAGATGTATAGAAGGTACGTCCATCTAAATTTAAATCAACTTCGATTCCAGTAGAAAGCAGAACCCTTTTACCAACTTCAACTGTTTTGAAACCTTCACGTGTACTTTGTATTTTATTTAGAGGAATTAAAGACACAATAATTTCTGTACCATTTTTAGATTTTGCAATTAAATCACTTATTTTTAACAATTTACATCCTAATTTTAAACTTATCGACAATCTTAAAATTAATTTTAAGAGAAAATAAAAAGCACTATTTAGTGCTCTTATTTATTACTATCTATAATTACTTATACAGCAACAATATTTATAGCATTTGGGCCTTTTTGACCTTGTGCAATACTGAATTCAACAGGTTGCCCTTCAGCAAGCGTTTTGAAACCTGAGCTAGCGATTTCACTAAAATGAGCAAAGACATCTGGACCTGATTCTGGTTGAATAAAACCGAAACCTTTAGCTTCGTTAAACCACTTAACAGTCCCTTTAATGATATTTGAATTAGACATAATAAATCCTATTTTTTAAAAATTTTAGTCAGTTTATAGACTATGTGTAACATCGAAATAATAAAGAATGGAGCTTAAATCTGAAAAAAACGAAGGATTATGACTAATACTGCGGTACTTAGAGAAGATTTACCAAACATGATTTTTTCTAGTTATGTTCATTGTATACCTAAAATTAAATTAATCAAGTTTTCTTATATATATATTTATTTTATTTATAAAAATCAATTATAAATTCTAATTTACAAGAAAAATTAATCTAAAAACTCATTAATAAACTTGATCTTACATCTATTTTTTGATTTCGAGAAATAATTCATTTCATTTAATAACATTCCTAGATATAAATTTACGCAGAAAAATGTTATAATATAACAATTATAAAATGAGTTCTTTATGACAAATCAATATATTAATAGAAATTTCTATGTTTTAGTTTTGGTCTTATTTATATCAATTCTGACAACCAATGTAATTCATAATGATTTTTCTGATACTTTATTAACGGTAATAAACTGTTTTATAATTATAAAAATCTTACATGTGTTATCAATTCAAGTCTTAAAAAAAATTTTTGAAATATGTAATCCTTAATTCTTTAAGGTTATATAATTTCTACAATACTCTTTTCTAATTTCATCAGTATTCATAAATTGATAATCAAACTTTTCATATCTAATTCGGTGTAAATAATCATTCTTATTTTGTTTAATGTCAGCCAACAAAAAGTCATTGAACGATTGATTTCTTAATCTTGGGAATACACTAATTCTCATAATTATCTCCTTTAAAAAATTTAGCTTCAGTCCAAAAAACTTCTATACATTGGATCTTCTTCAATGAAGAAAATGTCATCTGTTCCAATTTGAGCCCATTGATAAGTACCAAAGATTCGGCTCAACTTTTGATTGAATGAATTATATACATTAATCAAGTTAGATCGCTCATCATATTCCCCTATGTATTGGACGATAGGATATTGATGAAACTCTTCAAACATTTTATGTACTGTAACTTTTTTCATGCTCATTTTATAACTCCTTATGAATCAAAGGGGTATAAACCCCTTTGATTACAAGATCATGCTTTTAAAAATATCATTTTGAGTTGGGAGCTTGCTGATGCTCTTTTGCATTATTATCTTGTTTAGGTTTAACACCAGCATTTTGCTGATCTTGATTACCTTGTTGCTGTTTTTGAGATTGATTACCTTTATCGCTATCAGGTTGCTTAGATGTTTGGTTATTTTGATCTGAACCTGGTTGATTTGTAGAATTAGACATAATAATTATCCTTTTTTTGTCATTAACATTAATGACAAGATCAGCATGTACCCTTATTTAAATAATAGATACAACTTATATGTATCGGCATATATTTAATTTTTTAAAACCCCCAACAATATTGTTTTATATGAAATTAATATATTAATATTCACTTATATTAATATAAGATAAGTAGCTACAAGAAAAATATACCAACAACCTTGTAATATTTAAATCTTTAGCCAAATAAAAAACCCCTTATACAAAAACATCAATAAACTATTAATTTTAAAATGAAAAATTTATTAAACCATTATTTCATAACAATAAAATATTATACACATAAACGTTATTTTCAAGTTCATCGAAAAGTGCTATTGAATAGCTTAAGTTCAAACTTACTTCTATTAAACACAGACCGAAAATTTAGCCTATTTAAAAAATAGGCAAGCATGTAGTATTGAATATATTGCATTTAATTATGATTAGTTAAATATTTAGTACTGTTGACTGTTCAAGCTTTCGGTAATTTAGTTATATCCATTCATTAAGGATTTTATCCATGTGCTCAAACTATAAAATTCCAAAAAAAACAGCATTTGTTCAATTAGGAATAGAATTTAATGCATCGGATCATGATTTAAAGTCACACGTTTATCCACTATACCCTGCTCCAATTATTGTGAAAGAGTTTGATCTGGATTTTGGGAAATTTGGATTAATTCCCAAATGGGCTAAAGATACAAAGTTTGGGACACATACCTACAATGCAAGAACTGAAACTGTAGCTGAAAAGCCTAGCTTTCGACATGCATGGATTTATAGTAAGTTTTGCCTTGTGCCAGTGCAAGAATTCTATGAACCCAAGTACATCGACGGTAAAAGCCATTGGTACGGAATTAAACGTGAGGATGGCCAACCATTCACCGTTGCTGCAATCTATGATGATGCAGTAATCGATGGAAAAAGAATAAGATCATTTTCAATGCTTACAATCAATTCTGACAACCATCCTTTCATGAAGCAATTTCACGCACCAAATGATGAAAAAAGATCGATCATAGTCATACCACAAGAATATAGGAACGACTGGTTAAATGTGGACCGTGAAAACGCCCATGAATATTTCTTTGAAATGCGTGATGAATTTGTCACTTTCCCGCGAGACCATTCATCGGATGAGACAAAACAAAGTGATCTATTTTAGATCAAGTATGATTATCCACAGCTTTTAAATTTGAAATTTTAAAACATACAAACTAAACTCTTGAATATGTAACGCAATCAAGTGGTGTTTTTATGGATATTAAATTAGATGACAGCTCATCAAAAGCTAAGTTGTTAAAGCTAAATGATGCAAGTCTAGCCCACTTGAAAGACTCTAAAGTTATCAATATCAGAGCACATCCTTCTAAATCGCGATGTCTATCTGATATATCAAGAATATCGTCATTCCAATCAATCACAAAGTATTCTATTCCACTTGTTCTCAATAAAATTGCTGCAGGTTTTCCATCTCCTGCAGAGGACTATATAGACAAAACTGTCGATATGAATGATCTTCTGATCTCAAATAAAGAAGCAACTTTCATTGTCCAAGTTGAGTCTTTATCAATGAAAGATGTAGGGATTGAAGTTAACGACTACTTAATCGTTGATAGAAGTATCCGCTCACAGCATCAAGATATTGTTATCGCATTCATTGACAATGATTTCACTGTGAAAAGAATGATGATTACACAGCGAATGTCTCATGATGAATTGTTCGATATTTTTCATAATGAAAATGATCTTAGAAATCTTCCAGCAGTTTGGCTTAAGCCTGAAAATATAGAATACCAACCTATACTCCCACGAAATGAGCAAGAGCTTGTAATCTGGGGTGTTGTCACAAAAGTTATTAAGAACTTCAAATGAAACATGAAGAAAAGATATTTGCTCTTATTGATATCAATAATTGCTATGTATCGTGTGAACGTTTCTTTAACCCCAAGCTAAACAATGTTCCTGTCATAGTTTTATCAAATAACGATGGGTGTGCAGTTGCTCGAAGTAATGAAGCAAAAGCAATGGGAATTAAAATGGGTGTTCCATTATTCCAGATTAAAGATGTCGTTCAAAAAAATCATGTTCAAGTACTTTCAAGCAATTACGCAATATATGCTGAAATGTCGCGTCGATTTCACTCAATCTTAGCCGGGTACGTCGCACCACACGAACAAGAAATCTATTCAATTGATGAATGTTTTCTCGATCTCACAAGCTTTAAGAATAACTATGATCTTGTGGAGTATTGCCAGGGAATGCGCTCTCGCATTCAGGAATGGATTGGCTTACCAGTCTCAATTGGAATTGGCCGCAGTAAAACCGAGGCTAAAATCGGCAACCATATGGCTAAGAAAGGTAAACGCTTTAATGGAGTGTGTGATCTGGCAACTATGAACCCAAGGCACCGTGACTATTTTTGGTCACTGGTTGAGGTGGGCGAAGTTTGGGGCGTGGGCAGAAAGCAGAACAAGAAACTTAATGAAATGGGGATTAAAACTGTTTTAGATCTATCGAAAGCTAATCCACCCATAATGGGGAAAATGTTCACTGTCTGCATGCAAAGAACTGTACTTGAGCTTCAAGGCATCTCATGTATGCCAATCGATGATCAGCCAAAGCCTAAACAACAAATTGTGGCCAGTCGTTCTTTTGGTGTGAAAATTACAGAGCTACAAGATTTAAAAGAAGCAATGTCGAAGTATGTACAAGATGCAGTTGGGCGTTTGAGAAAAGAAAAACTTCTATGTGGTGTTATTACTGCTTTTGTTCAATCTAATCCTTTTGATGCATCTGTTCCATACTATAGCAAAGCACAGACTTATAAGTTCGCTGAGCCAACTGATTGCGTTTTAGATTTAGTTGAAGTTGCTTACTTACTATTGGAAAGAATTTATAAACCAGACATCAAATATAAGAAATGCGGTGTGTTTTATTCAGAGCTAATTCAAAAATCAAATCATATCCCCGACTTGCTTTCAGATTATGAACAACGAATACAGAATGAAAATTTGATGCAGGCCTATGAAGATATTCAAAATAAATTTGGCAAAGCTAAGATTTCTGTAGGTCCCTGCTATTTCAAAGATCGTAAGTGGTCAATGAGTCGAGATATGCTTTCCAAAAATTATTTCACTAGAAATGGATTAATTAAAGTTAAATAAATTTAAAGATATAATTTATACAGCAACAAAAAAGCCCTTACATTGAAGGGCTATTTTTTTGAGTATCTGTTAACGAGTTACTCGATCCCAAGCATCTTTTACTGCATGCTTTGCTTCTTCCCATTTTAAACGAGACTCTCTTTTGGTTTTTTCCCATTGAAGCTTAAGATCTGCTTCAACTTCTTCAAACTTTGTTTCATAAGGGTAATTGCTTCTAGAAGTGTACCCTAGCTGATATGCATCACGATAATCACGATCGTAATCTACATTATCATATAAGTTAATCGTGTCTTTATAATAAGGACGAGTGTTGTAGGTTTCACGCCAATAAACATCTTCATCAGTTGGATTTACAGCTTCAGAAATGCTTTTTCCAGCTAATCCCCCAACAACTGCACCTACTACTCCACCGACTGCAGCACCTACAGGCCCGCCAACAGCTCCAATAGCTGCACCACTTACTGCACCGCCTGCGGCTCCAACACCTGTCCCGATTGGGTGTGCTCCTGGCTCACCGGAAATTGGATCCGCATTCAATTGGTCACGTTGTTCTTTACTGAGATTCTTAACTACTTCGTTATCTATATTAGAATTTGACATATTTAATCCTCTATTTTGATAAAAGTTATTAATTCAATTAATCAATCAACGATAATAATCCTAAATTAAATATTTTTATTTAATATTACTATTTGTTATAGTTTCAAGAAGAGTTTGTACAAAATAAAATCAACTAAATTAAAATAAACTCAGCTCAAAACCCCAGCCCTATTGAGTATTATCGTTTTAGAAATTTATAAATAAAAACATTAAATTACAATAGAACACATTAAAAAATCACGATTAACATTTAAGAATAAACTACTAAAAAACATTAACTTATATAAATAAATTTAAAAAAACAGATTAAAACAAAGAATAAATCAAATAACAAACAGAATCTCAATAAAGTTTTAAAATTATAATTAATTCACAAAAAACAAATGAATCAAACATGAAAAAATTAATCAATTGAGAACAAAGTCACATTATTATCAATTTTATGTATTCATTCAAAAAAGACATTTATAAATTAAATAAATCTATAAATCTTACATTATTAACTCAACAAAACTTAAAGCTTAAAAATACTTACATCACTAATTTTTAAATGTCTTAGACTGATATTTCAACTTGAACAATAGATGAGCAAACATTATGAGTAACGTTAATGTAAACGATATTAAAGAACATGCTTCAGTAATTGCTTCATGTGGTACACAGATCGGTAAGGTCGATCATCTTGAGGGACAAGATTCAATTAAACTGACTCGAAGTGATGATGAACATAATGAACATCATCTGATTCCATTAAATTGGGTGAGTGAAATTAAAGATGGAAACGTAATTTTGAATAAAAATTCAGAAGAAGCAAGAAATGAGTGGCAAACATTATAGCTTTTACCTAAAGTAATTTGATATTTCAAGAATGCCAATTAATTTGATTGGCATTCTTGTCCTCAAATCATCAGTTTTCAAATCTGCCTTATCTAACTAAATTTAAAAAATTTTAAATCATTAATTAACTAAACTCGTTTTGTCTTTATCAATATATTTATCATATTCATGTTGATACTTTTTAGCTAAGCTTAGTTTTTCATCATCTTTTAAAATTTTGCCAGATTGCTGGAAAAATTTATGCTCTTCTTCATCTAAATGATGATGTACAAGCTTTCGTAGCTGATTTGCTATACGTAACCAACTTGGATTGTTGAATTCTTTGTCAGTGAGTTGTTCAAGTAGCTCATCTATTTCGTGATGCTCAGACAGAGCATGCCTTGTAATATTCAAACCTGCATCTGTCATCATAAGAGGTATGTAAAAATATCTGTCTTCAGCCACTGCATGTGCAAATAATTCATTTTTCAATAATGAGAAATAATGCTTTCTTTCTTCTGAGTTGCCAGTGGTTTCAATTAATTTATCAGATAATTTTCTTTGCTTTTCATGACTAAATTTTAAGACATCAAATATGGTGAGTTGCTTACTATGGCTCATACTTCTATCCTATCAAAAAATTTATTTAATATTCAATCTTATAGGATAAACTCATATTTATTATTGATTTCTTGTTTCAATAGTATTTTAGTTGTAATTACTCTTTACATTGTACAGCCTATAAAATTTAAAGAATCATTGTAAAGCCCTCAATTGAGAACCTTATTCTTCGTATCACTAGAAACTCTACACTCATTGTATTTAGCAACAGTATCAAGAATGTAATATCTTTAAATTGTTCGGAATCAAGTTTTAATAATTCATTACAAGTCTGCATTAAAAAATTCTTCGCTCTGCTCTCCAAGTCATACCCCAAAATAAAAAAGTTGAAATTAATTGTGATAAGTTTATATTAGGTATATCGGTCTATCTAATTTCTATCCTATGAAAACTAAATCTGCTAAACAAAAAATCTTAGATGCAGCATCTACATTGTTTTATAACGATGGGATTGCTAATACAGGAATAAATACAATTACTGATAGGGCTGGTGTTGCGAAAATGTCACTGTACAACAACTTCCCAACTAAATCCGCTCTAATCTCGTCATACATTCAAACTAGACATCAGGAATGGCTTGATCTATATGAAAAAAGGAATGCTCAAGCTAAATCACCTCTTGAAAGCATTTTAGCTGTTTTTGATGCATATCAAGATCATGCTGAGTTTGCTTATGAAAAAGGTTTTAGAGGATGTGGATTATTAAATGCAGCTGCTGAATTTCCTGCTAATAGTGATGAGAGATGGGCCATAAAATTACATAAAGATGAAATTGAAAATATTATTTTAAATCAACTCTCACTGCTTATTTCAGACCATGAAAAAGCTCATGAAATAGCATTAATGTTTTCTTTTATTTTAGAGGGTTCTATTGCTAGAGCTGGTTTAGAAGGATCTAGTCAAAAAATAATAGCAGCCAAAAACATTGTAATTAGCATTCTAGAACAAGAGCTCTCTCCATGAGTCATTCAATTTCCAATCCTTCTAGTTATGGTTTTATTGCTGTTCTTTTAGCGGCATTTCTTTGGGGAACTACAGGTACAATAGCTACATTTGCCCCAAATCTCAGTCCTCTTGCGATTGGCGCAGCAGCAATGGGCGGTGGTGGTCTTTTACAGGCAATTTTAGCTCGAAAAAGCATTAAAAATAACATAGCTCAGATAAATTCCAATTTAGTCATCCTTGCTATAGGTGTCATTTCTGTTTTCATTTATCCATTAGCATTTTATTCTTCAATGCATTTGGCGGGAATTACAATCGGGACAGTAGTCTCGATTGGCACAGCACCCCTATTTACAGCCCTTTTAGAAAGATTCTTTGATCATAAAAAGCTTTCGATTAAATGGTTTATTTGTTTTGTATTGGGTATTAGTGGTGTAATTTTATTATCACTTGGAGAGAGTCATTCATCAATTTCGTCAGGACAGATCAAAAATGAGGGTCAAATTCTAGGAATATTTTTAGGAGCACTGGCAGGACTTACCTATGCTTTATATTCTTGGATTGCAAAAAAACTGATTGACAGAGGTATAGATTCAAAAGCATCAATGGGCCTAATATTTGGTATTGGATCTCTATTTTTATTGCCTACTTTATTTTTTACCGGTGGAAATTTGTTTGATGAAAATATAAATATTTATGTTGTAGGTTATATGATGCTCATTCCAATGTTTTTAGGTTATGTATTATTTGGATATGGATTAAAAACTGTGCCAGCAAGTAAAGCCATTACCTTAACGTTATTCGAGCCATTAGTTGCAGCAGTATTAGCTATTGCTCTAGTTGGAGAAAAATTGGCAACAATTGGTTGGATTGGCATGATTTTTATTTCGTTGTGCTTAGCTCTTCTTTCTAAAACTAAGTAGTCCTCACTCAGAGGGCCATGCTTCATTTAATTTTTCTTTATCAATTCGCTCTGCATAGATGCTTTTCAGTATTTAGTCTATTCTCGTTGAGAATTAGTAATATATTCTAAGATTTTAAATAATACATGATAAATTTCATGTAGTTCGTGAAATTTATTTGATTTTTATTTGAGGAAATTTAAAGAGTGACAGAGATTGAAACTAAAAATTTAATAGTAAAGCCCTTTATTAAAGAGAATTTAAACGATGCTATTTCACTATTTCAAGATAAAGATTTCATGGCTTTTTCGCCCAATGGAACTTTAAATACTGAAGATTCTTCTAAAAGATTTTTTGAGATCCTAGAGCATTACGAAAAAAATGGATTTGGTAAGTTTGCAATAATTTCAAAAGCCACAAATAAAATTGTTGGATATTGTGGTTTTGAGATATGTAATTTTGATGGGAAAGATGAAGCAGAATTAGGATTTAGATTAATAAAAAGTGAACGTGGTAAAGGCTATGTAATTGAAGCAGCATCTGTCTTAATCGAAGATATGAAAAATAGAAATTTTAAGCATGTTATCGCATTTTCTGAAGAAGATAATACACCAGCTCACAATTTGCTCAAAAAACTAGGATTTAGTAAAACATTTAAATCTAACTTCATGAATATGGATGTTGTTTTTTTTAAAATAGATTTTTAAAAATTTCTGTTTAATTTAGTGTTGTTAAAAATTATGACCCTCACTCAGAGGGCCATGCTCCCCCCAATCTTTCTGCATCAGCTGCGTAATCATCAGTTGTGAATCAAAGATTACAGTAGGTCCGTTTTACTTCGAGAATCGTAAAAAGTACATAAGTAAAGACTTACTGTCTAAGAATTAATTCACGCAGAATGGTTTATTCAAAGTTAAATAAAACTGTTTAAAATCAATTCTTGATAACACATTGTAGACTCAAAAAGTTTTTTACCAAAATAAAGTAGCTTTCAAAACTCAAGTCTTATTTAATACAGTCTAATTTTTTACAATTGAGCTAATTAGTAGATGAAAAAAATATTTAAGATTTTAGCTATTTCTGGCAGTTTACGTAAATTATCGACAAATACTTTATTTTTAAAAACAATGGCTAATTTTTGCCCAAGCAATATAACTTTTGAAATTTATACTAATTTAAACAAACTTCCTTTCTTCAACCCTGATGATGACATAGAGGGATTGAACTTAATTGAAGTTGAAAGATGGCGTAGTGCTTTAGCAAATGCGGATATGATTGTATTAGTCAGTCCAGAATATGCACACGGAGTTACGGGAGTTATGAAAAATGCTCTTGATTGGATTGTCAGTAGTGGAGAACTTCTCGATAAGCCTATTGCATTTCCCAATATTTCACTTCGAGCTGAAATAGCATATTCTCATCTTCTTGAGATATTAGACGTTATGGGATGTAAATTACTTAAAGATTGTAGTCCTCGATCCACTCTTACAACACCATATATGTTAGCTGATGCAACAGAAAAAATGATACTTGAAGATCCTGAGATTATTGAAAGAATCAAAGCTTTATGGAAAAATATTGAATCGAATATATCAAATTTTTAAGAGCTTTGTATTGTGTTTGAAATAAAAGGCCTGATTCCTAGGGCATTATTCTTCGAATCATACTAGTAACTACATGGAAAGCCCCTTAATCAGGGGGCTTAATTTTTGTAATATTTTACCATTTTGATTTAAATCAACTCAGTTCTTATCAACAAGGTTAGCTTCTAAGTATTGAAACTTTATTTTCTATTTAATAATTTATTTAAATATTTGTGAATCTGCTCATACAACACAATTCTGATTCAGTATCCATGACGAGACAGTCCTAAGTGCGTTAGGCGAATATGAGTATCTCCCTGATAGCAGAAATACCCCCTGTTTCCACAAAGGCCACTGTGAGGAAAGCTGATAATCAAACCATTCACTTCGTAAAAGTCCATGAGTTGCTCCCGGTAACTGCCTAATACAGCGAGGAGTGCCCGCTGGTAATACTTTGCCCCAGACCGCGACTGTTTCATCAGCGTCTACATTACGGTCATCCTTCCCCATCAAAATTAATACTGGAGTATGTGTATTAGAAATATCTTTTGTCGCATCAGCCAGGGCATTCATGCGTTCGAAGTCTTGGCGCATACATTCGGAGTTGCAAGGGATAACAGCTGCTGCTTCTGTAAATTGGCGGTCAAAAGCTAATGCTTCATGTTTTTTAGCATTCTGAATATCATTCAGGGAGCGACCTTCGGCTTTAAGTCGCTGTCCTGTATAATATATGTCTTGACTTCGCCAGTTAATCGCTCCACCTATCAGCACAGCAAATTCAGTTTTTGTTAATTGGCTTGCCTGAGGCACAACCCAACCAGCCTGTGAGAATCCAAGATAACCTCCCCGACTTTTTTTCAATTCAGGCTGTTCTCTCACTTTTTTTAACGCCAAAACCGCCTCCTCTGCGCGATCCGACATTGTCTGGGCCAGCCAGTTACCTCTACTTTCACCCACACCAGGTTTATCCCATGAAAATACGGCAATTCCCTGTGAGACAAGGAATTTAACCAACGGAATATATCCACCATTTGACCAGCGATCCTGAGATCCGTCTCCATGAACTAACAGCACAACTGGAGGAGAAACCTCACTGGAAGGTAAAATCAATGTCCCCACCAGAACATCGTTATTATGCTTAAAAGATATTGAACGTTGTTGCTCGTAGCCTGAAAGATCGAAATCAGATAACCGAATAAGCAAAAAAATAATGAGAAAAACAATAATAATTGAAAATGTAACAATATATTTAATCATATATAACTCTCTATAATATTTTAAATTAAATATTAATTGATTTTTTAGTACTTCATAAAAAGTTGAGCGTGCAATATTGAATTCCAAGTTGTCTTGCTGTTTCTAATACTTAGGCTTCGTATGTTTCAATCTATTTTACTGCTTCAGCTCTAAATTCTGCAATTTAAGTCTTTTGTTTATTGTTCATCGTAAATTTCTGATAAGTGGATATAATTTACCAAGAACAATTAGAACAATGTTTAGAAAACTTAGCAACAGATCAGGAAAAAACCGCCATTGCAATAATGGCGGTTTCATAGAATTTTCTAAGAAAATAAATACCATTTAACTCAAGCAAGACATTGCTTACTTTTTTGAATTCGCTCATTTTAAGAACAACTCCATTTCAATTTTTCTGCGCTTTATAAGACCATTCAAAACTCGACCGCCTCCACGGTTCCAGCGCGGGAACTGCTCTGCAGCGCGTTTATAATCTTTAGCATTTAATAGCATGAGTAAGGTTGAGCCCTTAAATGCACCAATGCCAATGTTGTATGTTAAAGAGACCAACGCATCAAACTGGTTTTGATTTAAAGTGACCTTTATTGCTGTATTAACCGCAGATTCAAATTTCTTTAAATCTTGAGCCATGTAAGACTTAGCCTGGTCTACAGTGCAAGTATCGCCTTTCTTAACTGCGACACCATTAATTGCTGTTGTGCCATAACCTATCGTCCATACACCCACGCCATCGTCATACGCTTTGAGTCGAAGATCCTCAAAACCTCTGATCAAATTAATTCCTGTATTGCTAATTTTCACGGCAACTTACCTCCCGAAACTACTGCTTTCCAGATCAACACAAATGTATCAATCGCCTTACCACCTAAATGCCCTGCCATGCCAGCAAGCACACCAATAAGCACCAACGGCATATCCCAATAAATACATAATAAAACTGTAATAATCCCAGCGAATGCAGAGATGATTAACTCACCGAAAAGTCGCATAAATATCTCCTTCAACGGCTTGGGTTCTTTCGATTGATTTAGTCTACGAATGAAGGCAACCAAACCTCCAAGCATTGCCAAAGCAATCATCCAACCATAGGTAATGAGACCTGTAATGATCTCTTTTAATGTTTCTTTATCCACAAAACCCCCTAATTTTTGGCAATAAAAAAGCACCCTTTTGGGTGCCTTAGATTTTTGATGTTTAGTAATTTGTTACGTCAAGAACGAATGATGGTGCGTACCCTTGGCGTGTAGTAGAGTCAATCATCGTATCATTTAATGTTTCACTAAATTGGTATCTCTGTTGATGTACTCTATTATCGGACGTAATGTAAAAAGCTGCTATGTTAATATTATGAATGGTCTGCGCTGTTCCAGTAGGACCAGGAGGAATGGAAGCATACACGTTATCACTAGCATCCCCTGTTATCATAATGGCTAACTTTTTTGCACTATCAAACTGTTCCGAAGTAGAAGAATTAGTACCTGAACCAGTAACAGGAACACCGTTAATCGTCCACGTAGTTAAGTTATTTGCAGCCACACCTAGTATTTTTAAATACGGCATACCTGAGTCATAGGTCACTCGACCATTAGCATCGTACACTCGCAAACCATAAGAAGATGTTGCGACTACATTGGAGCCGTATAGATAATATTTAAGAGTACCAGGATTACCACTTACCCATATATAACAAGTCATTCCTGAAGATGTATTACTTAAGTTAGTTTTAGAGACTCGTACAGTCTTATCTAATTGAATAGCTACACTAGGATTTAAAATAAAGCTAGGATAGGTAAGCTTATACAATCTCCCCCCATAAGGAGGAGTTGTATAACTTCCTAGACTTGCAATGGTACCTGAAACAATTACGCCCTGATTCATGTAATTGTTATCTATAACAATGTTACCTGTATTAGGGTTATAAATAGTTAAACCATAAGCCATTAATAAACACCATAGACAATAGGGCTATTGATATTTTCATATCTAATAGTGCGAGCAGCATTATCAATAGCAAGTAACCGGTCAAAAGAATAATTAGGCACATTGGTATCCTCTGCGGCAGGTTTTGTTAGACACAAATAAGCAAATATATTTCCGGGTAAGGAAATATTAATTGTGCCTGTACTACCTTGCGCAGTTGCCGCAGGAGTCATAGTTCCAATAACTCTAGTTAATCTATCAGTTATCTCTTGAATCGGTTGTCCTGCCGCATTCCAACACTTTAATCCATAAGTCATGATATCCGCCCTATAAATCTAAATTGCCTAATTGCACTCTAAGCGTATTACCTTCATAGCATTTAATTACATTATCGCGTATTTCCATACGTGAACCTGATGTAGCTGTCCGGAGTACACCGATAGTTGCACTAACAGCACTTAAGCTTTCGGCATGGATTTTAGTTGCTGAAATATAGCCAATGTTAGCGTTATCAAGGTAAAGTCCAGCAGGAACGACAGTCCCATTAGGTAATGTCACTGGCCCTGCTTGGTAACTAAAAGCATATTTGGCTTCATTTCCTACCGATGCTGGTGCCGCAATTGCAAACTGGTCGGCACGAATAATAAACAGACTCTTTCCTGAACCCTCGTTAATCAATCCAATACCAGCAACATAACCATTCACATCTGTTTTCACAGTGTACTGGGCCTTGATACCGTTAATAGACTGCAACGATTGTTGGACTAAAGCAGTGTTAGCTGTTGTGTTATCTTGCCAAGGAACAGGAGGTGCATTTCCATTATTATTCTGAACTTCACAAGCTTGCGCTCTTGTTATGAATTGGTGAGCCTCAGAACCACATTCCTGTTGTCTGAAAACTACTGCCATTGTCATAGCATTTGAAGGTGCTTGAACGTTCTGGTACAGCCTAGCAAAGTCACTTAATGTCTGTGCTGTTGAACCACCATTGTTTGCTACAATAGAAGTATTTGCTTGGTGTGTGTAGGTGTCTGTGATGTATGTACCATTCTTATCATAAAAGTATGCAAACAAAACTGTCTTACTTCTATGATTCTGTACATAACCACTGATTTGATAAAAACTGTTCCCTTTAACAGGAACACTTTGTGTGACCTCAGTGTATCCACCAACGCCCGTTTGATCTCCAGCAACATACATTGCAAGGTTTATACTTGGCTTAAACCAAGCCTCATATGCAGGGAAGTTCCTAGAGCCATTCACAACTAAGTATGAGCTAAACCCGTAAACATAACTTGTTGTTGACCACCCACTGACATTTCCTAAAGAAAAATCGGGGTTTTGCAACAAATTACCAGAACCAGTAGGTATAGCAGCAACAGTTGTACCAACCTGTGTGATTGCTTGTGAATTCGCTTCAACCCTTCCGTTAATTTGAGTCACTGCAGCATCCAGATTAGTAGTTGCCGTAGCTGTCGCATTCAACTTATTGTTGATAGAAACTGGCACTAGACTCGCATCATAACCTCTAGGTTCAATGTACTCATCACCCTCCCACCTTCCTGTAGTAACAAGTTTTGGTTCTCCGGTAAATTGGTTACAAGTCAACTCATACCAAGTACCGCCACGTAAGAATACAAACTCTTGACTTGAGTGAGTTAATTGCCCTAAAAACATTACTGGCGACTGATTGCTCTGTGTCCAAAGATAACCGAAATTTACGACTTGTCTTTCGATATCTTGTGCACCCCAACCGGATGCTCTTGCTTTCCAATGTAATGAAAGTGCAAAAGTACCACCGCCATGACTTGACCAAGGTGCGCTAAAAGCCCCAAGTGGCATTTCAAAAGCTATCTCACTGATACCTTTAGATGCTACAGGAATCAGTACAGGGTAGTATGTGTTAGGGTCTAAAGCTGAAAGGTTAAGAGGAAACTTTCTACCATTAAGTGCAAGTTCAGCCTTAGCTTCAACTTGAGTGAGAGCAGTACCTTGTGAGGTAATTGAATTCCCTTGTTGTTCAACAGTAGTCTTCAACTGATTCAGAGCATTGGCATCAGCTTTACTATCAATGGCACTTTGTAATCCAGTGACAGCAGAAGCATTTGCTTTAATCTCATTATCATGTCTTGTGACTGTAGCATCTAACTTAGTGACAGCAGTGGATGTGGCATTAATCTGCCTCTGTTCAAAAGAACCACCAAACTCGCTAGGAACACCATTAATGAATGTAAAGACTTTAGACCAAACATCATTAGCAGTGTTAGATGTATAAAGAGCATTGACTGACGAGTATTGTGAAGCACCTCGCATGGTCATAACAATTGGTAAGTCATTCCCATACCAATTACCCAAGTAATCGTTAGGTAGTCCCCATTGCTCGTTCAGGCGTTGCCTCACATTTGCATAAATTGCATTGTTGGCAAAAGAACCAATGTGGTCTGCACCCACAATAGCAATGAAAGTGCCATAAGCAAGGGAGTCAAGGAAGTTCAACATGTCGGTAATGATCTGAACAGGCTTACCCTCATTCTCAACACCATAAGTGTCAAAAGAACGAGTGTTTACATGATCACCATAACCATTAAACACATAAATGTTTAAACCTCGCTCCAGAATACCAAGTTTCTCATTCTTAGAGTTAAACAAACCATAATGCAAAGCAGGATTAAAACCATTCCTAATTGTTATTAGGGTATAGTTTTTTGTATACCCAACTTGGTTGGCGGTCTGTCCAGCTTGAGCTGTCACAGATGTGATTGCCTGACCTTGTGAAGTAAGCGTGTTACCCTGCTGTTCAACAGTTGACTTCAAAGAGTTCAATGCAGATGAATCAGCTTTGTTGTTTACAGAAGTTCTTAAATCAGTGATAGCCTCTGCGTTAGCATTTGTCTTGTCACCGATTGTCGTAACTTTAGCATCCAATGTTTGAACAGCTCTTGCAGTAGCAAAATCATTGTCAGAAATACTCCAATCCGTTGGGATATTGCCTTTCTCAACAATCGGTCTACGAATTTTGTATGTCCCAAGACATCCTGAAAATCCTAGATGGAATGCAAGACCACCAGACTCATGAAACTTACGAGTGTGATAAAATCTGTACCATCTGTCGTATCTCAACTCTTGACCTTTTACCAATTGTGTTGGTAAGTAAGACATAGAATCTTTCCAATACACATCTGGAGATTTTACAACTGAGCCAGTAGTGATCATGAAATCAAAAGAAAAGATCACATCATCATTTTCATTACAGTTTGTTTGTACATCTGCGAATTGGTAAATTCCCCAGAAGTTTGTATACCAATTGTGGTTATTTTCCTCTACAACAATGGTTAACTCTTTCTTGTTTTCACTAATAGTTGGGATAATTCCAGTACCACCAGTCCCAGCTCCTGCCCATGTCTCAGCGTCAAGAATTAAATTTCTTGAACCAACAGATATATTGTCAACTTTAGCCTCAACCTTTGTGATTGCTTGACCTTGTGATGAAATAGTATTGCCCTGTTGCTCAACTGTAGTCTTCAACTGATTGACAGCAGAAGCATCAGCCTTGCCAGCAATCGAGTTTTCAAGAGCGGTAATCGCTTGCCCTTGTGAAGTAACTTTGCCATCAATGGTTACTACTTTGGAGTCAAGCGCTGTTAAAGCAGAAGCATCGGCCTTACCTGCTAAAGTATTTTGTAAACCAGTGAGGATATTACTTTGTGAATTAACCTGATCTCCAATAGTCACTACATCATTTTTTAGATTTTGTACTATTGATGCATCAGCCTTATTCACTACAGTATTTTGTAATCCAGTGATAATAC
>Ga0207655_1001465_pt1 | contig 21798 bp, 18 predicted proteins | sample KBSM44metaG_FD_184398 | JGI IMG/M metagenome (GOLD analysis project Ga0207655, IMG submission 184398) | Miscanthus rhizosphere microbial communities from Kellogg Biological Station, Michigan, USA - KBS M4-4 metaG (SPAdes) (version 2) | ecosystem: Host-associated > Plants > Roots > Rhizosphere >... | reverse complement strand
CAACAGCCTCATAAAGAGCGCACCTGATGAAACGCCAGCCACTCGACGACAGCTTCAAGGTCAACCGCAACCCCGTTACCCTGCGCGAAATCGTGCTCGACAAGCTGCGCGCCGCGATCATGAACTTTCACCTGCTGCCAGGCGACCGCCTGGTCGAGCGCGACCTCTGCGACCGCTTGGGCGTCAGCCGTACTTCGGTGCGTGAAGCCCTGCGCCACCTGGAGTCCGAAGGCCTGGTGGAATTCGCCGACGCCAAAGGCCCGCGCGTGGCCATCATTACCCTGGAAGACGCCCGCGACATCTACGAGCTGCGCTGTGTGCTCGAAGGCCTGATCGTGCAGCTGTTCACCCTCAACGCCAAGGCCAAGGACATCCGTGCTCTGGAGCGCGCGCTGGAGGTCAACCGCGAAGCACTGGAAGAAGGCGAGCTGCAACAGGTGCTGGATTCGGTACAAGGCTTTTACGATGTGCTGCTGGAAGGCTCCGGCAACCAGGTGGCGGCGCAGCAGCTGCGCCAGTTGCAGGCCCGCATCAGCTACCTGCGCGCCACCTCGGTGTCGCAGGAAAACCGCCGTGGTGCCAGCAACCGCGAAATGGAAAAGATCGTCGAGGCGATCAAGGGGGGCGACCCACTGGTGGCCCACCAGGCCTCGGTCGACCACGTCCGCGCCGCCGCCAAGGTGGCCCTGGACTACCTGCGCCAGAAGCAGGATGACAACGCCAAGGTGCGCGACATTGTCGAGCCCCTGGCCCTGAAGGAACCCCGCATAGGCCGCTGATCATGCCCAACGCCCCGCGCTACTGCCCGCACTGCACCACGGAACTGGCCCGGGGCGTTCCCACAGGCGACACCCATGAACGCCTGCACTGCACCGGCTGCGGCTACATCCATTACATCAACCCGAAGATCATCGCCGGCTGCATCATCGAGCGCGATGGCAAGTACCTGCTGTGTCAACGCGCCATCCCGCCGCGGCCGGGCACCTGGACTTTACCCGCCGGGTTCATGGAGGCTGGGGAAACCACCGAGCAGGCGGCATTGCGCGAAGTGTGGGAAGAAACCGGCGTTCGTGCGGACATCGTCTCACCCTATTCGATCTTCAGCGTGCCGAAAATCAGCGAGGTGTACATCATCTTCCGCGCCAGCGTCACCGAAGAGACCGGGCAGTACGGGCCGGAGACCCTGGCTTACAAGTTCTTCGAACCGGATGAAATCCCCTGGGATCAAATCTACTACCCGGCGATCCGGCAGATTCTCGAGCGCTATATCCTCGAGCGCCAGGCCGGGGTGTATGGCATATACATGGGCAATGACGACACCGGCAAGGTGCACTTCATTCGCTGAAACCGGCGAACCACCTAGTAAAACTGCCAGGTTCCAGTTCCGCAACGGGTTGCTAGCGTATGCACTCCACTCGGAGTGTGCCCATGAAGATCTGGAATCGCCTCCTGTGCCTGCTGCTAACGACAACGCTAGCTGCCTGTTCGACCATCAACCCGCCAGTGCAGGCTACCAGGGCGGCGTGGATCCCCGAACAGTGGCAGGTGCGCATCAATCCACAGAGCATTGATACGGACACCCAGCGCCTGAGCCTTGTAATTCCCGGCGAGGGGCGTCTCCTGGCAGACCGGATAGCAGTCCATACGCTGCCAGACGGCACGATTGCCTGGCATGGCACTCTCATCGCTGAGAGTGCCGCCCCTGCAGCAAACGGTTCGCTCAAGGCCGCCCTGAACAGCATCATTCTGATCCGCTCCAGCAACCGAGTTAGCGGAATCATCCGCCGCGATGGCCAGGCTTACAGCCTCCTTCCCAGTGGGGATGCAACGGTACTGAGCAAGATCGACGCAGCGAAGCTGCCTCCCGACCACGATCCGTCAATACCAAGTGGGGCAATGCTCGGCCCCCGCCAACATGTCGCAATAGCGCCTTACCAGCCGGGCCATGCCACTATTCGGGTACTGGTTGTCGCTTCGCGTCAGGCTGACGAAGCCAGCGAAGACTTGAGAGCAATGGCTCATCTGGCCATCCAGGAGTCGAACCAGACCTTCGACGAAAGCGGAATCGATCTTTCGCTGGAACTTGCAGACGTGTTCCCACTGGACTACGAGCAGTCATTCAGTCCGAACTGGGATTTGGACAGGCTCATGAAGATCGATGACGGTTACATGGACGAAGTCCATGATATGAGAGACACCTTGAAGGCCGACGTGGTGGTTTTGCTACGTGACAACGCCAACACGAGCTGTGGATTTGCCGGTGAGATCGGCGCCAGCGCCGAGACTGCATTCACCGTAGTAAACGTGCGCTGCATCGGGGTCGGGAGATTCACCTTTGCCCATGAAATCGGCCACCTTTTAGGGGGGGCACATGATAACGCAAGCGGTCCGTTTGCCTATGGCCATGGCTACGCTCATGAGCCAGCGGACGGGCCAAAATTGTATACCGTCATGACCGCTTTCAGACTGGATACGGTCCGGCTACCTTACTGGTCAGACCCGCAGCGCGAGGTGGACGGCATCCGGTTGGGGGACAAGGACACCGCCGATAACCACCGTTTGCTCGAAGAGCGCAAAGGGATCGTGGCGGGTTTTCGCTAACAGCTCACCACTCGCCTGGCTGACCGCTACAAAACACTCGCAAATCACGCCATCTCAGTGCATCTTTTAGCTTCTCAAGCTAAAGGATCGGCATCAGGCCATGGCGAAATGGTTAGACGGCGGCGGCTTGATGGCCGAACGCATCCGCAACCACGACTGGACACGTACCAGCCTCGGCCCGCTCGAGGCCTGGCCGGATGCACTCAAGACCACCGTGGCGCTGTGCCTGGCCTCGCGCTTCCCACAGGCCGTGTTGTGGGGCCCCGACCTGCTTACCCTGCACAACGACGCCTTCTTGCCAATCCTCGGGCAGAAACCCTTGGCCCTGGGCGTCCCCTTCCGCGAGGTCTGGCAAGAAGCTTGGGCCGACATCAGCAGCATGGCCGACCGTGCATTGGCCGGTGAAGCGGTGTACATCGAAGACTTCCCGTTGGCGATCGTGCGTAACGGCTGCCCCGAGCGTGCCTATTTCACCTTCTGCTACAGCCCGATACGCGGCCATGACGGCAAGGTGCTGGGCATGCTCGACACGGTCACCGAAACCACCGCCAGCGTGGTCACCAACCAGCGCCTGAATTTTCTCGACAACCTTGGGCGCGCCGTGACCGAGGCCAACGACCCGGACCAGATCATGGCCATCACCACCCGCATGCTGGTCGAGCACCTTGGCCTGTCCAGCTGTGCCTATGCGGTGATGGAGCCGGACCAGGATGGCTTCACTATCTGCGGCGACGCGGTGGCACCCGGTTCACCACGCCTGGTGGGCCAGTACCACCTGCATGACTTCGGCCACATGGCGGTCAGCCGGCTGCGCAGCGGCCTGGCTTTGGTGATCAACGACAACCTCCGCGAGCTGGCGGCTGACGAGGCGGCAACCTTTCAGGCCATCGGCATTACGGCCACTATCTGCATACCGCTGATCAAGGGTGGCAGGTTGACGGCGCTGATGGCCATTCATGACCGCGTGCCAAGGGTATGGACCGACTACGAGCAAGCGCTGATCGGCGAAGTGACCGAACGTTGCTGGGCGCATATCCAGCGGGTGCAGGCCAATGCCGAAGTGCGCGAGGCCATGGCAGCGCTGGAGGCGCTCAACGCCACCCTGGAGCACCGCGTCGAAGAACGTACTACCCAGTTGCTGCACACCGAAGCCGTACTGCGCCAGGCACAAAAGCTGGAAGCCATCGGCCAGCTGACAGGTGGTGTCGCCCACGACTTCAACAACCTGCTGACCATCATTCGGTCCTCGCTGCACTTTCTGCAGCGCCCCGACCTGGACGAGAAACGCCGCGAACGCTACATCAAGACCATGTCCGACACCGTGGACCGCGGCGCCAAGCTGACCGGCCAACTGCTTGCCTTTGCCCGCCGCCAGGCCCTCAGCCCGCAAGTGTTCGAGGCCGGCCCTCGGTTGGAAGCCATGGCCGAAATGCTCGACACCGCCACCGGCGCACGCATCCAGGTCGCACTGAAGCTGCCGCAGGCGCCCTGCCATATCCGCGCCGACCTCAGCCAGCTGGAAACGGCGGTGATCAACCTGATGCTCAACGGACGCGACGCCATGGCCGGCGAAGGTACGTTGCTGCTGCGTCTGCAGGCCGACCAGAGCCTGCCTGCCCTGCGCGGCCAGGCGCCACAGCCTGGCCCGTTTGCGGCCATCTCGGTGAGCGACAGTGGTGTCGGTATTGCCAGCGAGCTGCTGGAGCGCATTTTCGACCCGTTCTTCACCACCAAGGCGCCGGGTGAAGGCACCGGGCTGGGGTTGTCGCAGGTGTTCGGGTTTGCCAAGCAGTCTGGCGGTGACGTGCAGGTGCACAGCGTTCAGGGCCAGGGCACCACCTTTACCCTGTACCTGCCACAGGAGACACCGCCCGCAGCCTTGCCGGCGGATGCCCCAAGCAGCAGCCAGGCGCAGGCGCAGGGCGAACGACGGCGAATACTGGTGGTGGAGGACAACCCTGATCTTGGCAACTTCACCGCTCAAATCCTAGAAGACCACGGCTATCGGATCAGCTATGCGCGCTCGGCGGAAGAGGCCCTGACGCAGCTGGAGGGACCGGCAGGTGACTTTGATGCGGTGTTTTCCGATGTGGTCATGCCCGGCATGGGCGGCCTGGCGCTGGCCCGTGAGCTACGCCGCCTGCACCCACGGTTGCCGGTGATCCTCACGTCGGGTTACAGCGAGGCGATTGCCGAAGGCGGGCACCAGGGGTTCACCTTCCTGGCCAAGCCCTATTCGGCAGAACAGGTGTGCCGCCTGCTCGGGAAAGTGCTGGGCAACTGAACCCACGCTTGTGATGGGCGATCAGCGGCGCCCTTCCGCCAGCATGCGCACGGCAAGGCCAGCCAGTACCGTACCCATCAACCAGCGCTGAACCTGCTGCCACAATGGGCGACCGGCAAGGAACACGGCGATGGATCCGGCCATGATCGCGATCATGGCATTGACCGTGACGCTGATGGCGATCTGCGTCGAACCCAGTACCAGCGATTGCAACAGCACACTGCCGTGCCCCGGTTCGATGAACTGCGGCATCAGCGACAGGTACATGACGGCGATCTTCGGGTTCAGCAGGCTGGTGGCAAAGCCCATGGTGAACAACCGCCTCGGGCTGTCGGCAGGCAGGTCACGCACCTGGAACGGCGAACGACCACCGGGGCGCAGCGCCTGCCAGGCCAGGTACAACAGGTACAGCGCACCGCCGATGCGCAACGCATCGTAGGCAAAGGGTACGGCCATCACCAGGGCAGTGATGCCCAACGCGGCGCAGAACATATAGATAACGAAGCCCAGGGCCACACCGCCGAGGGAAATCAACCCGGCCTTGCGGCCCTGACAGATCGAGCGGGAGATCAGGTAGATCATGTTCGGCCCTGGGGTAAGGACCATGCCAAGGCAGATCAGGGCGAAGGTGAGCAGTTGGGTGATATCGGGCATGGGGCACATCCTTGTTGTGCATTGGGCTGCAGCGAGTTTATCCGAAGCCATCGCATACAGGTGAGTTCAGTTGATTTGCCCTGCAATCAGTCCCAAGGCTACTGCAATCATTGCCACCCCCGACACCCGCCCGACCAGTTTCGCCGCCCCTGGCCGTGTGCTCAATACCGCCTTGGCGCCGTAACCCACCAGCGAATAGATCACCAGTGAACTGCACAGGTGCACCAGCCCCAGCAACAAGATCTGCAACGGCACCGGCCAGCTCGACTGCGGGTCGGTGAACTGCGGCAACAAGGCCAGGAACAGCAGGAACACTTTCGGGTTCAGGCCACTGACGCAAAACCCCTTGAACGCCCAGCGCGAACCCGACTCCCCCGCACCGCCCTGCCCGGCCGCCGGCAATGCCGGGCTCAGCAACAGGTTGCCGCCCAGCCATAGCAGGTAGCTGCAACCCGCCAGGGTCAGCAAGGTCAGCGCCAAGGGGTGGCCTGCCAGCAGGCTGCCGACCCCGGCCGCCACCACCAGCGTGGCCAGAAAATGCCCCGACAACATCCCCACCACCGCCGGCATCACCCAGCGCCCGCGCATGCCCGCCGAGATGGCGTAGGCCCAGTCTGCACCCGGGGTTATCACGAACAGCATCGACACGGCCCAAAACGCCGTCAGCACACTGATAGCCACTTGAATCTTCCTTATCTACTGCGTTGGATGTCGAAAGATTACGGATTCCGCCCGGGGATTTTCTTTCGTATATTCCCCCTCTTCATTTATTTACTGGAAGATTCTCCCCCATGGACCGAACAGATCGAAAAATCCTTGCCGAACTGCAAAAGGATGGGCGGCTGTCGGTAACCGAGCTGGCCGACCGCGTAGGGCTCAGCCTGTCGCCCTGCCATCGGCGCTTGAAGGCGCTGGAAGAGTCCGGAGCGATTCTGGGCTATCACGCCCGCTTGGCGCCGAGCGCCCTGGGGCTGAACTTTGCCGCGTTGGTGTTCGTTACCCTGCGCGAGGTAACCCGCCAACCGGTGGCGGACTTTGAAGCGGCACTGGCGGAGATCCCGCAGATCGTCGAGGCGCAGCGGCTGTTCGGCGACCCGGATTATTTGCTGCATGTGGTGGCCAAGGACCTGCCGGCGTTTCAGAAGCTGTATGACGAGAAACTGACCAGCATTCCCAATGTGAAGCGCCTGAGTTCGACCTTGGTGATGAAAGAGGTGATCCAAGACCGGTTGTTGCCGATGTAGCCGTTTGCTCCTGTGCTGGCCCTTTCGCGGACAACCCCGCGAAAGGGCCATTACTGGCAACCATTCAGCTGCCCTGAAAATGGGCATGGTGCACCAGCAAAGCCCACCACTTGCTACGGGCAAAGGGCTCACCCCCTCTATCCCAAGCCTTCCCGCCTGCTGGCACCCTCCTTGCTACCGTCCCCCGCTTAAGCTTTTGTCAGCCTTAGGTTTTTTAAGGTTTATGGGTACATATTTACTAATTTCTCGTTATCCCCGCGCCCCGCATCATCGCTCCAACAAGAACGCGTCGCCCATCGCCGGCACGCCCCCGGGCAGCTCCCGATGCCCTACCTTGCCTTGGAGTCAGTCATGACCAGTGCAGCCAATTCGGCACCCCTGATAGAAAAACACACGATCGGCTATGTGCCCCCGCAAGACCGCCATGGAAAGGTAAGGGATCTGTTCACACTGTGGTTCGGCGGCAACATCGCGCCGCTGCCCATCGTCACCGGCGCGCTGGGCGTGCAGTTGTTCCACCTGAACCTGGTATGGGGCATCGTCGCCATCCTGGTCGGCCACCTGGTCGGCGGTGTGCTGATGGCGCTGCACTCGGCCCAGGGCCCGCAAATGGGCATCCCGCAGATGATCCAGAGCCGCGCCCAGTTCGGCACCCTCGGTGCGCTGCTGGTGGTAGTGATCGCCGGCGTCATGTACATCGGCTTCTTCGCGTCCAACATCGTGCTTGCCGGCAAGTCACTGCATGGCGTGGTCGACGCCGTACCGGTACCGGTCGGCATCGTCATCGGTGCATTGGGCTCGGGCGTCATCGGCATCATCGGCTACCGCTTCATTCACGTGCTCAACCGCATCGGCACCTGGGTGCTGGGCATCGGCATCGTGGTCGGCTTCGGCTACATCTTCACCCATGTACAAAGCGACGACTTCCTCACCCGCGGCGGCTTCAACCTGGCTGGCTGGCTGGCCACCGTGTCGCTGGCGGCGCTGTGGCAAATCGCCTTTGCGCCCTATGTGTCGGACTATTCACGCTACCTGCCGGCAGATGTGAAAGTCAGCTCGACGTTCTGGACCACCTACCTGGGCTCAGCCCTGGGTTCGAGCCTGTCGTTCATTTTCGGCGCCGTGGCCGTGCTGGCGATCCCGGCCGGCATGGACACCATGGACGCGGTCAAACTGGCCACTGGCACCCTCGGCCCGATCATGCTGGTGCTGTTTCTGCTCAGCGTCATCAGCCACAATGCCCTCAACCTGTATGGTGCGGTGCTGTCGATCATCACCCTGATCCAGACCTTCGCCTACCGTTGGATCCCTACCGCCAAGAGCCGCGCCGTGCTGTCGTTGATCGTGCTGGCAGCCTGCAGCGTGGTAGCGGTGTTCGCTTCGGCGGATTTCATCGGCCACTTCGTCGACATGGTGCTGGTGCTGCTGGTGGTGCTGGTGCCGTGGACGGCGATCAACCTGATCGACTTTTATGCCATTCACAAGGGCGACTACGACATCCAGTCGATCTTCCAGGTCGATGGCGGTATCTACGGCCGTTACAACCCACAGGCGCTGATCGCCTATGCGGTGGGTATCGTGGTGCAGATCCCGTTCATGAACACACCGCTGTATGTCGGGCCGATTTCCGAGCACATCAACGGGGCTGACCTGTCGTGGCTGGTGGGGCTGGCGATTACTTCACCGCTGTACTGGTGGCTGGCCAGCCGTGACAGTGCCTACCGTCGCCAGCAGATGAGTGCCAAGTTGGCCATGGGGCACTGATTCAAACTGCACCGGCCCCTTCGCGGGTAAAACCACGAAGAGGCCGGCAGGCACAACGTGTTGTCAAAGGTTATAAGCGCGCTCATTGTGCTCCGCCAGGTCCAGCCCTTGCTCTTCTTCCTCTCGGCTGGCCCGCAACCCGATGGTCAGCTTGATGGCCGCGAGAATTACCCAGCTCACCACGAAGCAGTACACGAAGGTGAAAGCCACACCCTTCAACTGCACCAGTGCTTGCCCAATGGGCGATGCGCCTTCCACATAGCCACCCAGTGCCGGCGCGGCAAACACACCGGTCAGAATCGCCCCGACCATCCCACCCACACCATGCAGCCCGAACACATCAAGGCTGTCGTCATACCCTAGCGCCTGCTTGAGCCGTGTCACGGCAAAGAAGCAGATGGCCCCGGTCAGCACACCGATCACCAGTGCCCCCAGCGGCCCGACGAATGCGCAGGCCGGTGTAATACCCACCAGCCCCGCCAGTGCCCCCGACGCAGCACCCAAGGCAGTCGGTCGACCATGCATCACCTTCTCGGTCAGCAACCAACCGACAATCCCCGCGCAGGCCGCCACCATGGTCGCCAGCATCACCACCCCTGCCCCCTGGTTCGCGGCAAGCCCCGACCCAACGTTGAAGCCGAACCAGCCCACCCACAGCAACCCCGCGCCCACCAGAGTAAAACCCAGGTTATGCGGCGGCATGGCCACCTGCGGGTAGCCCTTGCGCTTGCCCAGCATCAACGCCGCCGCCAAGGCCGCCACGCCGGAATTGATGTGCACCGCAGTGCCGCCGGCGAAGTCCAGCACCCCCCAGTTGACCATCAGTGCCCCCGGCCCGCCCCATACCATATGGGCAATAGGTGCATACACCAGCACGAACCACGCCGCCATGAACAGCAACGAGGCGGTGAACTTCATGCGCTCGGCAAAACCACCGGCAATCAGCGCTGGGGTGATGATGGCGAACGTCAGCTGAAACACCGCAAACACACCTTCGGGGATGGTGCCGACCAGGCTGTCATGGCCGATATCCAGCATCAGCGCCTTGTCCAACCCGCCGATGAAACTGTTGAAGGTGAGCTGGCCCTCGACCATGCCGGTGGTATCGACCACCAGACTGTAGCCGAACAGCACCCAGATAATGCCGATAACGCCGGCCACGGCGAACAGCTGGGTGAACACCGAAAGAAAGTTCTTGGCCCGCACCATGCCGCCGTAAAACATCGCCAGGCCGGGGATGCACATCATCAGCACGAACATCGCGGCGCAGATCATCCAGGCGGTGTTGCCGGTGTCCAGGGTGGTTTCGGCGGCAGTGGCCTGGGTGGCTAGGGCTAACAACATTACAGCGAGGGTGAGGTGCTTCATGACGTCACTCCTGTGGGAATGGTGGGTGGCCTTGGGGCTGCTGTGCAGCCCATTCGCGACACAAGGCCGCTCCTACAAGGGACCGTGTAGGAGCGGCCTTGTGTCGCGAATGGGCCGCAAAGCGGCCCCCGATGCTCAACTCAATACTGCGCCTGCCCTGGCACCCAGGCAGTCCCCGCCAACGGCACCCGCGCCATCGCCGCAGCCTCCACGGTCAACGCCACCAGGTCCTCCGGGTCTAGGTTGTGCAGGTGCGACTTGCCACACGCCCGCGCCATGGTCTGCGCCTCCAGCACCAGCACCCGCAGGTAGTTCGCCAGCCGGCGCCCCGCCTCTTCCGGGTTCAGGCGCTTGGCCAGCTCGGGGTCCTGGGTGGTGATGCCGGCCGGGTCGCGGCCGTTCTGCCAGTCATCATAGAAGCCGGCGGCCGAGCCAATCTTCTTCAGCTCACTGTCCAGACGCGGATGGTTGTCACCCAAGGCGATCAATGCCGCCGTGCCAATAGCCACCGCATCGGCCCCCAAAGCCATGGCCTTGGCCACGTCGGCACCGTTGCGAATGCCCCCCGAGACAATCAGCTGTACCTTGCGGTGCATGCCCATTTCCTGCAGCGCCTGCACCGCCTGCGGGATGGCCGGCAGAATCGGGATGCCGACATGCTCGATGAACACTTCCTGAGTCGCTGCGGTACCGCCCTGCATGCCATCGAGCACGATCACATCAGCACCCGCCTTAACCGCCAGCTTGACGTCGTAGTACGGGCGGCTAGCACCGATTTTCACGTAGATCGGCTTTTCCCAGTCGGTGATCTCGCGAATCTCGGCAATCTTGATCGCCAGGTCGTCCGGGCCGGTCCAGTCCGGATGGCGGCAGGCACTGCGCTGGTCGACGCCGACCGGCAAGGTGCGCATGCCGGCCACTCGCTCGGTCACTTTCATGCCCAGCAGCATGCCGCCACCGCCCGGCTTGGCGCCCTGGCCGAGGACGATCTCGATGGCGTCGGCCTTGCGCAAGTCGTCGGGGTTCATGCCGTAGCGCGATGGCAGGTACTGATACACCAGGTGCTGCGACTGGCGGCGCTCTTCCGGGGTCATGCCACCGTCGCCGGTGGTGGTGCTGGTGCCGGCGATGGTCGCACCACGGCCCAGCGCTTCCTTGGCGTTGGCCGACAGCGCGCCGAAACTCATGCCGGCGATGGTCACTGGGATTTTCAGGTGAATCGGTTTTTTCGCAAAGCGGTTGCCCAGCACCACATCAGTGCCGCACTTCTCGCGGTAGCCTTCCAGCGGGTAGCGCGACACGCTGGCCCCCAGCAGCAGCAGGTCGTCGAAGTGGGGCACGCGGCGCTTGGTACCACCGCCGCGGATGTCGTAGATGCCGGTTTCGGCAGCACGCTGGATTTCCTGGATGGTCAGGCGATCGAAAGTGGCCGACTCACGCAGTACCGGGGGAAATTGCTCGCTCATTGGAATGCTCCTGGATCAATATGCGCTGGCGTTGTCGACTTTGAAGTTGTACAGCTGGCGGGCCGAGCCGTAGCGTTTGAAATCGGCAGCCTTATGGTCCAGGCCGGCCTTGTTCAGCAGTTCCTGCAGCTCTTGCAGGTGTTCGGCGCGCATCTCTTTTTCAATGCAGTCCGAGCCCAGCGACTGCACCGCGCCCTTGACGTAGATACGTACCTCGTACAGCGAATCGCCCAGTGCATCGCCGGCATCGCCGCAGACCACCAGGCGCCCGGCCTGGCCCATGAAGCAGCTCATGTGGCCGATGCTGCCGCCCACCACGATGTCCACGCCCTTCATGGAAATGCCGCAACGGGCACCGGCGTCACCCTCGATCACCAGCAACCCACCATGGGCGGTAGCACCGGCGGCCTGGGAAGCACTACCTTTGACCCGCACCGAGCCAGACATCATGTTCTCGGCCACCCCCACACCGACATTGCCATGCACGGTGACGCTGGCCTGCTGGTTCATGCCGGCGCAGTAGTAGCCAGCGTGGCCTTCGATATCCACGGCCACGGCAGCGTTGATGCCCACGGCCAGGTTGTGTTTGCCGTCCGGGTGGGTAACCCGCCATTCCTGGTCTTGCACCTCGCCATGCAGGGACTGGTTGAGCACGCGCACCGCAGTGTTGGAAAGGTCGATCGTTTTCATGAGGTTCTCCAGGGGTTCGATGGCAAGTCAGGCGCTTTCGCGCTCCCAGACGTACAAAGTGGCCGGCGCCGGCTCCCAGACCTTTGCGTGCTCGATGCCAGGCAAGCTGGCCAGCGCCTGGTATTCCGAAGCCATGGCCACGTAATCGTCGGTCTCGGCCAGCACCGCAGGCTTGCAGGCAATCGGGTCGCGGATCACGGCAAAGCCGTTGCGGGTGCCGATGGCGAACGTGAAGAAGCCGTCCAGGTCTTCCAGCGCGCCATCCAGGGCCTGGGCCAGGCTGTCCCCCTGTTGCAGGCGCCAGGTCAGGTAGCCGGCGGCCACTTCGGTGTCGTTGTCGGTCTCGAAGCTGATGCCTTCGCGCTTGAGTTTCTGGCGCAGGCGAAAGTGGTTGGACAACGAACCGTTGTGCACCAGGCACAGGTCGGCACCGGTAGAGAATGGGTGGCTGCCTTCCATGGTCACGGCGCTTTCGGTGGCCATGCGGGTATGGCCGATGATGTGGCTGCCCTTCATCGCGGCCAGGCCGAAGCGGCTGGAAATTTCTGCCGGCAACCCCATGCCCTTGAGAATTTCGATGCTCTGCCCGGCGCTCATGATGCGCACGTCGGGCGCCAGCTCGGCCAACGCGGCACGGGCGGTGGCTTCATCGGTGTGCACTTTGAGCACAGCAGCGCTGGCGTTCTGGAACCCGTTCAGCGAGCAGCCCAGGCGGCCTTCCAACTGGCCCATCAGGGTTGCCCAGGGGTAGTCGATGTCAGCGGCCTGCAGGGTCAACTTGACCCAGCCATCGGCCACCTCGTCGCCATAGATGGCAAAGCCGGCGCTGTCCGGGCCACGGTCGGTCATGGCTTCGAGCATGGGCTCGAAGAGCTTGCCAAGCTGGGCGTGCAGCTCGGGCTTTTTCAGGTACAGACCTACGATTCCACACATGGTGATGCTCCTTACTAGGCAGTGGGCGACCGCTTCGCTGCTGGCCGCCCAAGGGATTGGGGGCGGTCAGAAGAATTCGGTGTAGCGCTGGATTTCCCAGTCGGAAACGTGCCGGCAGTACTCCACCCACTCCATGCGCTTGAGCTTGATGAACTCGTCGACGATCTCGGCGCCCAGCACCTCGCGGAACAGCGGGTCGGCTTGAAGTGCGTCAACGGCTTCCTTCAGCGATTGCGGCAGGGTTTTGATGCCGCGCGCGGCAATGTCTTCAAGGCTCAGGTTGTAGAGGTTTTCATTGCACATCTCGCCTGGCTCCAACTGGCGGTCGATGCCATCGAGGCCGGCGGCAATGATTGCGGCGGTGACCAGGTACGGGTTGCAACCGGCGTCCGGCAAGCGGAATTCCAGGCGACCATAAGGAATGCGCACCATCGCCGAGCGGTTGTTGGCCCCCCAGGCTACGAAGGCCGGGGCCCACGTCGAACCCGACAACGAGCGCCCCACCACCAGACGCTTGTAGGAGTTGACCGTTGGCGCCGCGAAGGCACACAACGCCGGGCCGTGGGCTAGCAGCCCTGCAGCAAAGTGGTAGGCCAGCTTCGACAGGCCCATGCCGCTGCTGTCGGACGGGTCGTGGAACAGGTTCTTGTTGGTGCTGCTGGCCAGCGACAGATGAAAGTGCATGCCATTGCCAGCGCGCTTGGGGTCGGGCTTGGGCATGAACGAGCAGATCATCCCCAGGTCGTTGGCGATCTCGCCGGCGGCCATGCGGAAGAAGGTGAAACGGTCGGCCGACTCCATGGCGTCACTGTAGGTGTAGTTGATCTCGAACTGGCCGTTGGCGTCCTCGTGGTCGATCTGGTAGATGTCGAAACCCACCGGTTGCAACGCCTCGGTCAGGCGCTCGAGGAACAGCCGCGAGCGTGACAGGCCCTTGTAGTCGTAACACGGCTTGTCGAGGTTGTCGGAGGCATCCACCAGTTGCAGCTTGCCACCCTCGTCGCGGCGAAACAGGCTGAACTCGGGCTCAAGGCCGGTGTTCAGCGTCCACCCCTTTTCGGCCAGGCGCTGCACCTGCTGTTGCAACACGTGACGGCTGTCGTAGGGCCACGGCTGGCCGTTTACATGGCCCACGCATACCACGCGGCCATAACCCGGCTGCCATGGCACCGGAATCAAGGTAGTCAGGTCGCCGCGGGCCATGAAGTCCGGTCCGTGTGGCTCCATGCCCATGCCGCAGATGGCGAAGCCGGCAAAACCGGCGCCCTCTTCGGCGACCATCTTCAGGCCGGAGACCGGCACCGATTTGGTCTTCGCCGAGCCATGAATATCGACGAACTGCGCCAGCACGTACTTGATGCCGTGTTGGTCGAGCGTGCGCTGGGTTTCTGCTGGCAACATGGGTTGAACACTCCTGGGTAAGGGGCAATGATTCCGTACGAGAAAATTACTTTCCTCACAGGAATGCAACGAGCTTGCCAACTTATCCAAAGCGTTCTTTATCCAGGCCTGTACCCGCCAAGACGCCAGTACAGGCTGGGCAAAACCCAGGCAGCTTTTTATGCTCTATTTATGGGAAACTCGTTTTCCTCTGAGGAAAGAAGCGGCCACGCCGCTGCATTTCGCACTTTCTAAGTGCGAAAATATTATTCTTGAACTGAAACCGTGCAGGGCATTAGATGTCGACCGAAACCCAACCGCGCCTTCGCCTGGAGCAATACCTGGGCCTGCAGATCAAACGCCAGCGCCAGGCCCAGTCCCTCAAGCTCGCCGACGTGGCGCGTATCGCCGGCATCAGCCAGGGCATGCTGAGCAAGATCGAGAATGCTCAGGTATCCACCAGCCTCGACACCCTAAGCCGCCTGTGCGACGTGCTGGGTATGCCGATGGCCAAGCTGTTCAGCCAATATGATCAGCCCGACGGCAATGCCCTGCTGGTAAAAGCCGGTGAAGGGCTGGAGGTGGTGCGCCGTGGCACCGAGAAGGGCCACACCTACCATTTGCTCAATCACGCCAGAGGGCCGAAGAAGCACTTCGAGGCTTACATGGTGAGCATGGACGACGCCAGCGAAGAGTTCCCGACCTTCGCCCACCCAGGCACCGAGTTCCTCCATTTGCTGGAGGGCGAACTGGTGTACCGCCACGGCAACCAGCTCTACCACATGCACGCTGGCGACAGCCTGACCTTCGACGGCGAAACCCCGCACGGCCCGGAGCAACTGGTGCAAGTGCCGATTCGCCTGCTGTCGATCATGAACTACGGCGACGAGTAGGACGGCGCTGCAAGGCAACCATCGATGTCGCGATCAGACAAGCACACGTCGCCCGCAATCGGCTGCAAAACCCTGTATACAAAAATAATACACACATCGACCAGCCCCGCGCCGTGGGCTGGACGACGTGGTAACCGCGAGTAAAACAGCCTCGCTTCACAATTCCAACGCTGTGGCGCCTTTTTGCACCGGGCAATTCGTCCGGGCTCATAACGATAAAACTCCCAGTATTAGAGACCCGCGCCGCGCCAGCCGGGAGTGTTTGCGCGCGCCACATTGTGAAGACTTGACTGCCATGATCGCGACTTCAATCCCCGTAGCCGGTGCTGCCACCGGCCACCGCAACGCCCTGTGCGTTGCCCATATTGCCGCTGTGTTGTTCGGCTTGACCGGCATTCTCGGTCACCTGATAGAAGCCGATGCCAGCATCATCACCTTCGGCCGCGCCACCTTCGCCTTCATTGCCTTGGGCTTCGTCGCCGGGCTCAAGGGGACACGCCTGCTCGATGCGCTGACCCTGCGCAACCTGCCAGTGCTGGGCCTGACCGGCGCCCTGCTGGCGACCCACTGGGTGACCTTCTTCATTGCCGTGAAAGTCGGTGGCGTAGCGGTTGCCACCCTGGGCTTCGCCAGCTTCCCGGCGTTCATCGCCATGGTCGAGCGTGGCGTGTTCGGCCAGCGCATCGGTGCGGTACAAGGTGTGCTGTTGCTGATGGTCACGGCCGGCCTGGTGCTGGTAGTACCCACCTTCGACCTGCTCGACAAAGGCACCCTCGGCCTGTTTTGGGGGTTGGGCTCGGGCCTGGCGTTCGCCTTGCTGACCGTAGCCAACCGCCGCAATGCATCGAGCATGAATGCCATGCAGGTAGCCTTCTGGCAAAACGTGGTGGTGGCCGTACTGGTGGCGCCGTTTGCCTTCACCCACCTGGGCAACACCAGCCTGGCCAGCAGCGACTGGATCAACCTGGCACTGCTCGGGGTGTTCTGCACCGGCCTGTCGCAATTCCTGTTCGTCAGGAGCCTGAAAGGGCTGGAAGCGCGCACGGCGGGCATGATCATCGCGCTGGAGCCGGTTTACGCGATCATGGGTGCCTGGTGGTTGTTTGGTGACCAGCCGAGCCTGCGTATGGCGGCGGGTGCCGCGTTGATCGTGCTGGCTACCCTTCTGGCGGCAGCGCGAAAGGCGCCAGCGGCGCAAGGCGATACCAGTCGCTGCGCGCATTGAATGTGTGTCCTGGGCGTGGCTCAACGCATGCCGTGCCTGCTTAACGAAAGCGAGAAGGCTTATTTCTGGAGTTAGCGTCGCCTAGGGGGTGGAGAAGGGGGCGCTTTTGGTGGTCCATAGCGCTCAAGCATCTCATCAAACCGGTCAATCTCCCTTTGGAAACGCACATCCCACATTGCTTTAGCTACTTCAGGCCACGCTGCCCCTGCAAGCTGCGGTCTCTCGTGCTGAGCAGCAGGAAGAGAGAAACCCTTAAGATCTCTTTTACGGACTTCGTAAGATTTAGAATTTCCGAGCCCTCGTGCGGGTTTGAAAGGTCCCACGCCCAAGACAAAAATATTCAGCTTCGCCTCATAGTGACCAACCGGCAAATGAAAAATGGGGCTACCAGCCACAAAATCCGCTGCAAACCCATTGGTTGCAAAATTGTATTTTAGGTCCCATCGAGTGTACGCATAGTGCGGAGCGTCATGCTTATATAACCGTGCAACTACGACATTCTTTTCCATCGGCCCTCGATGTATTCCCTTCGCCACTTTCCGGAAATGCAAAAGCTGTGGGTGCAAGCTTGATGGAAAACCCTCCTTTTGCAAGATATTGATATCCAAGGTCGTTTGAGGGTTCACGTGCCCCCTGGACGTATTCCTGGAAGACCCAGAAGGATCAACATAATTCATAGGATCACCAGAGCAATAGGCATACGCATTCATCCCCCCGCCACCAAACGGGCTTAAAAAATCAGGACGGGTAAAACGGCAGATTGAAGGGCTGTACAGACGCCGACCATTTCCTAGCGGATACAAGCCACTTATCGTGTCAAACCACTGGCCGGCGAATCCGACAATGGGCGAATATTGTGATTTACCGGAAAAGCCGTAAGGTGTATAGGATTGACCATAAGTCGGGCGATTCTGGATACCAGCATTTCGAAGGTTGCATCTCATCTAGACTACTCCAGATTTCAAACATCGAATGCCTTCACCTTAAATAGATACGGGGGCTTTGAACACTGGCGTTTTTGACAGGTTACTTGGTTATATCGACCCTCGTGCTGGCGCTATCAGGTAGCAGACTTCGGCAACTGGCCGCACGTCTCCCACCGGTTACAGAAACATCTTCAAGGTGAATGGACTTCACCCGCTCCTGCCCCTTGCATATCAACACACAATTCAAGGAACCGCGAAGCCGCCCGCGACGGTGTAGCCGCATGCGGCACCAGTATGGAAAACCGCCGCACCAGTGCCTGGGGCGCCACCTGCAACCTGTGCAGCGCCCCATCCTCATGGCGGATGGACATCGCCGACACAAAACCAACGCCCATCCCCGCACGCACCGCCTCCTTCACCCCTTCCACCCCGGCAATCTCCAGCGCTACGCGCATCGCTACACCATCACGGGCAAATGCCCGCTCGACGATCTGCCGCACCCCCGAGCCGCTCTCGCGCAGCACCAACGGGTAGGCACCCAGCGACGCCAAGGCCTGCTGGTCACTGCCAGCCAGCGGATGACCACTGGGCACGATGGCAACGATCTCGTCCTCCCGCCAGGCCGTCACTGCCGTGCCCAAGGGCAACTCCTGCCCGGGCGGCCCTTCGATCAGGGCGATGTCGACACTGTCCAGCGCAGCGACGATTTCCGCCGTGTTGCCGTGCGATGTCGTCACCAGCACCTCCGGGTGGCGGGCATGGAAGTCGGCAATCAGGTAAGGCAGCAGGTAGCTGGCGGGTGTGGTACTGGCACCGATACGCAAGGTACCGCGCTCCAGGCCACGCATGGCCTCGCGCAATGCCTGGGCCTGGCGGAAGGTCTCGCGCAGGCGCTCGGCATGGGCCAGCAACTGCTCGCCGGCTGCCGTCAACCGCACACCACGGCCGGCACGTTGATAGAGCGGTTCGCCAAAGGCCTCCTGCAACAGCTTGAGCTGGCCGGACACCGCCGGCTGCGACAAGTGCAAGGCCTGGGCTGCATGGCTGATGTTGCCGTGCTCGGCAACGGTGGCGAACGTTATCAGCTGTTCTGGGGTCATGAATTAAAAATATCAGCTATTCGGATATTTGCCATCCTAAATTACGATTTTTTATAAGCTTATAACCAGATTAACGTAGGCCTTGTCGAAACACTTTCCGGAGGACTCACATGGCCACGGTTCCGTCCAACCCTGCTTTTGCCCCTACCCTCTCTACCCGAGGGCGGCTCAATGGCATCCTGTTCGTCGCGCTGTTCGCGCTTGCAGTCACTCAACTGGCTGCCCTGCCCGCCATCGCCAACCTGGGCATCAGCCCATTGATCGTCGGTATCGTCGCCGGTGCACTGTATGGCAACGCGCTGCGAGACGGTGTACCGGCAAGCTGGGCGGCTGGTATCAACTTTTCCGCTCGCGGCCTGTTGCGCATCGCCGTGGCATTCTTCGGCCTGCGGGTAAGCCTGCAGGAAATTGCCGAGGTCGGCTGGTCGGGGCTCATCGTGTCGGTGCTGGTGGTGTCCAGCACCCTGCTGATCGGCCTGTGGTGCGGCATGAAAGTATTCAAGCTGGACCGCGATACTGCCTTGCTGACCGCCGCCGGCAGCGCCATCTGCGGCGCTGCCGCCGTGCTGGCATTCGAATCGGCGCTGCGCAGCGCCCCGCATAAAAGCGCCATGGCGGTCGGTAGCGTGGTGCTGTTCGGTACCTTGTCGATGTTCCTTTACCCACTGGCGATCAACGCCGGCTGGCTGCACCTTGACACCATGGGCGCCGGGCTTTTGCTGGGCGGCACCATCCACGAAGTGGCGCAGGTGGTCGGCGCGGCCAGCAACGTCAGCCCCGAGGCCACGCACATCGCCACCATCGTCAAGATGACCCGGGTCATGCTGCTGGTGCCGGTGCTGTTGGTGGTGGGCCTGTGGATCAGCCGGTCGCGCCAGGCCGGCCTGGCGCAGGGCAACGGGCGCATCGCCATGCCTTGGTTCGCCTTCGGCTTCCTTGCCCTGGTGCTGGTCAATTCGCTGCAGGTGCTGCCCGGCAGCGTGACCCAGGCGGTGAACAGCCTGGACACCTTTGCCTTGACCATGGCCATGACCGCGCTGGGGATGGAGACGCGCTTCAGCCAGATCCGCCAGGCCGGGCCAAAGGCGCTGGCTACCGGGGCGATTCTTAACCTGTGGCTGGTCGGGGGTGGTTTGGCGATTACCCTCGGTGTGCAGAAGCTGTTGGGATGATTCAAGACCGAGTCGCCCGCTTTGCAGGCGACTCGGTTTCAAGCTTTTTCCACGCCCCCCTCGTTGCCGTCCACATTTCTCGGTATGGTGTTGTCAAAGAAGGATGTTTTACCCGCACAGGAAAGACTTAGATGCCTCAACGCAATGTCATCAATGCATCCGTCAGCCCCAAAGGCAGCCTGGAAACGCTGTCACAACGTGAAGTGCAGCAACTGAGTGAAGTCGGTACCGGTAGCCTTTACACCCTGTTCCGCCAGTGCGCCCTGGCCATCCTCAACACCGGCGCCCATGTCGACAATGCCAAGACCATCCTTGAGGCCTACAAGGACTTCGAGGTCAGGATCCACCAACAAGACCGTGGCGTGCGCCTGGAGCTGCTCAATGCGCCGGCCGATGCCTTCGTCGATGGCGAAATGATCGCCAGCACCCGCGAAATGCTGTTCAGCGCCCTGCGCGACATCGTCTACACCGAAAGCGAGCTGGCCAGCCAGCGCATCGATCTGGAAAGCTCCCAGGGCATCACCGATTACGTGTTCCACCTGCTGCGCAACGCGCGCACCCTGCGCCCGGGCGTGGAGCCGAAGATGGTGGTGTGCTGGGGCGGCCACTCGATCAGCACCGAGGAATACCAGTACACCAAGAAGGTCGGCCACGAGCTGGGCCTGCGCAAGCTGGATGTGTGCACCGGCTGCGGCCCTGGCGTGATGAAGGGGCCGATGAAAGGCGCCACCATCGCCCACGCCAAGCAACGCATGCACGGCAGCCGCTACCTGGGCCTGACCGAGCCAGGCATCATCGCCGCCGAGGCACCCAACCCGATCGTAAACGAACTGGTGATCCTGCCGGACATCGAGAAGCGCCTGGAAGCCTTCGTGCGTGTCGGCCATGGCATCATCATCTTCCCCGGCGGTGCCGGTACGGCAGAGGAGTTCCTCTACCTGCTGGGCATCCTCATGCACCCGGACAACCAAGGCCTGCCCTTCCCTGTGGTTCTCACCGGCCCGCGCAGTGCCGAGCCGTACCTGCAACAGCTGCACGCCTTCGTCGGCGCCACCCTGGGTGAAGCAGCGCACCGCCTGTACGAGATCATCATCGACGACCCGGCGGAAGTCTCCCGGCACATGGTCGAAGGGCTCAAGGCGGTGAAGCAGTTCCGCCGCGAGCGCAACGATGCCTTCCACTTCAACTGGTTGCTGAAGATCGAGGAGAGCTTCCAGCGCCCGTTCGATCCGACCCACCAAGCCATGGCCGAACTGGACCTACGCCGCGCGCTACCGCCCCATGAGCTGGCAGCCAACCTGCGTCGGGCGTTTTCTGGCATCGTCGCCGGCAACGTCAAGGACAAAGGCATCCGCCTGATCGAGGAACACGGGCCCTATCAGATTCACGGCGACAGTGCCGTGCTGGACCCACTGGGCCGGCTGCTGCAGGCGTTCGTCGACCAGCACCGCATGAAATTGCCCGGCGGCGCGGCGTACGTACCGTGCTACCAGGTGGCGACCTGAGCGTCCCTTTCTGAAATGTAAGTTTGCCGTCATGCCCCTGTGGGTTGGCCATCGATAGCCTGAGTGCCGAGATGACTGACCTACAGAGGTTCGAGGATGAAAGCCTTATTTTCTGGCGGCGCATTGCTGCTAGTGCTGACTGGCCAGGCGCTGGCCTTTTCCGATGACCGTACCGAGCAGCAGCTGGCTGAACACCAGCAGGCGGTTTTGGCGTATGCGGCCAAGGCGGGCAAGCCGATGCCGACGGTTGAGGACTATCGCTACGGCATGAAACTGGATATCGCCAGTGTCGTGCGACAGTCCGGTGACCCACGAACCTGCACCGTAACGCCGAAGCTGATGACTTTCGAAGACAGCCAGGGGCGCTTGCAGACCATTCGCTACAGCGCGCAGTCGCAGTGCATCAACAACAAGTAAATACAACCGCCGCATCGTACATGTTTTGATCTTGATCTTGATCTTGATCTTGATCTTGATCTTGATCTTGATCTTGATCTTGATCTTGATCTTGATCTTGATCTTCGCGACTTCAGGAGGCCGAACGCAGGCCTTGCGGAGGGAGGTGACGGGCATGGATGCCCGTCAAGCGCTGG
>Ga0207655_1001461_pt1 | contig 21838 bp, 16 predicted proteins | sample KBSM44metaG_FD_184398 | JGI IMG/M metagenome (GOLD analysis project Ga0207655, IMG submission 184398) | Miscanthus rhizosphere microbial communities from Kellogg Biological Station, Michigan, USA - KBS M4-4 metaG (SPAdes) (version 2) | ecosystem: Host-associated > Plants > Roots > Rhizosphere >... | reverse complement strand
CGGTTCCGTCGTTGGTGAGGCTCTCCGCCTTGAGCTTCATGAAGGTGCGCTGCGGCAACAGACGCCCGAGGGCGGCGACGGCCGTGGCATCCGGGGGAGCGACGGCGGCGCCGAGGATCATCGCCGCGGGCCAGGGCAGCCCGAACATCGTGGCGATCCACGCCACGGCGAACGCCGAGGCGACGACCAGCAGCGTGCTCATCGGCACGATGTACCGCAGCGACCGGCGGACGCCGCGGAGCGACGTGGTCAGGCTCTCCCAGAACAGCATGACCGGCAGGAACAGCAGGAGCACGGTCTCGGGCGGAAGCTCGATGTGGCGCAGCGGCGGGACGAACCCGAGGAGCAGACCGATGATCAGCAGCACGAGTGGCGTCGCGAGCCGCAGACGCGGCGCAAGGATCGTGCCGGCGAGCACGGCCAATCCCAGCAGAACAGTGACTTCCAGACCTTCCATGGCACCCCATTCCGCGCACAGCGATCGACGGATAACGTCGAAGCCCAGTGTGCGCCACATACACAGCGTCCTGATAGGCCCGCGCATTCCCGGTTTCCCGGTGATGATGCGTTCAGGAGTTCACGCGGATGATCTCCTGCTGATAGGGGGCGATGACGTCGCCGGAGATGCGGCAGTCGAGCATCAGGAAGGGGCGCTCGGATGCCGGGAGCTGCGCCCACCGCGCGAGTTCGTCGAGGTCGGCGAGTGTCCGCACGACGACGCCTCGGGCTCCGACCGAGCGGGCGAGACCGGCGAAGTCGACCTCGGGGATGAGCATGGGCTCCCGGGCGAGGCCCTGGAGGCCGTAGAGGTTGATCTCCGCGCCGTACGCGGCGTCGTTCCAGACGACGGCGAGCCCCCGTCCCGCGGCGACGCGCACCGCGGATTCGAGGTCTGCCAGTGCCATCAGCCCGCCGCCGTCGCCGGTGGACAGCACGATCGTCGCGTCGGGCCGCGCACGGGCGGCGCCGGGGACCGAGGCGAAGCCGAGACCGATCGACTGGTACGCCGTCCCGACCATCATCATGCGGTCGGGTGACGCCACCGGCCAATACATGTTCGCCCAACCGAGGAAGTGGCCGCCGTCGGTCACCACGACGCGCTCGCGCGTGGTCGGAGCGCTCTCCAGCAGCTCGCCGATCCGCACCGCGACCGACCGCGGATCGAGGCGGCCGTCGGGAGCGAGGGCATCTCCACCGTCGCGGCGGTGGAGCTCCGCGACGTCGACGCGCTCCCGCCAGCCGCTCGGAGCCGCGCCGATCGCCGCGAGCTCGTCGCACAGCTGCTCCGCGACCAGCCGGGCGTCGCCGCGGATGAACCCGCCGACGTGGGGATGGGTCGCAGCCGCCGCCACGTCGACCTGCACTAGACGGGTGCCCGGCGCGAACAGCGACCCGAACCGCATCGTGAACTGGTTGAGGCCGGCGCCGAAGACCACCGCCACGTCGGCCGTGGAGATCAGCTCCATCGCGCCCTCCGCCCCGAAGCCGCCGGTGACCCCGAGGTCGTACTCGCCGCGGGGGAAGATGCCGCGCCCGAGCGCTGTCGTGGCGGTGATCGCCCCGGTGGCGTCGGCGAGTCGTCCCAGCGCCGGACCCGCGCCGGCGATCCACGCGCCCCGCCCCGCGAGGAGCACCGGACGCTCCGCCGCGGCCAGCGTCCGCGCGAGCGCGGCGATGGCGGCCCGGGCGAAGGGGGACGGGGCGATCGGTGCGGGAAGTGCGGGCTGCGGCGCGGTCGGAACCGGACCCGCCTCGAGCTTGGCGACGTCGTAGGGGATCGCGAGAACCGTCGGCACGCGGTACGCCAAGGCGTGCTCGATCGCGATGACGGTGGTGGCCGCGGCATCCGTGCGGCCGACGGTGTAGGTGCGCGCTCCGACGGCGGACGCCAGGGCGATCTGATCCACGTCCCAGGGGCGCGGGCCGGAGGTGGGTTCGTCGCCGACGACGAGCACGAGGGGCACGTGCGCCTGCACGGCTTCGGCGAGGGCGGTGAGGGTGTTGGTGAAGCCGGCGCCGTAGGTGGCGGTGGCGGCGGCGAGCCGCCCGCTCGCGCGGTGGTACGCATCGGCGGCCACGACGCCGCCGGCCTCGTGGCGCACGGCCGTGTAGTGCACGTCGGTCGAGCGCTCCAGGGCGTCGAGGACGTAGGCGTTGCCGTTTCCCATCACCCCGAACACGTGGTCGATGTGGGCGGCGAGGGTCTGGGCGACATGCGCGGACACGGTGGGCATGGGTCCTCCGGGAGACGGAACGGTGAGTGGATGCCGTATGTGTCTCGCGTGCCCCTTTTTCGAGCACCGGATGCCGCGTCGCGTCCGGACGTGTCGATTATAGGGGCGGGGATGCCGGGGAGTGCGGCCCGGGACCGCGTCGCCGATCCCCTCTCGCACGGGCAACCCCCGCGCACCCGGCGACAATCCGCGCGGGGCGCCGCCGCCGACAATGAGAGTCATCGCGCCGCACCGCCGCGCTCGGATCCACGAAGGAGACATCGATGTCCGACTCACCGACCATGCTCGACGAGGCCGCGCTGCTCGCGCGCGTCCAGGCTCCCGAAGGGGAGGGGCGCGAGATCCTCGACGCCGCCACCCGTGAGGTCATCGGGCGCGCCCCCGTCCAGTCGGAGGAGGAGCTCGACGCGGCGGTCGCACGTGCCAAGGCCGCCCAGCCCGCGTGGGACGGCCGCGGTCACGCGGAGCGCTCCGCCCTGCTGAACGCCGCCGCCGACGCGATCGACGCCAACGCGGAGGCGCTCGCGCGGCTCCTCTCGCGGGAGCAGGGCAAGCCGCTGAACGGTCCGAACGCGCGGTTCGAGGTGGGGGCGTGCTCCGCCTGGCTGCGCACGAACGCGGCCACCGTCCTGGAGCCCCAGGTGCTCGTCGACGACGCGAACCTGCACGCCGAGCTGGTCTACAAGGCGGCCGGCGTCGTCGGTGCGATCAGCCCCTGGAACTGGCCGATGATGATCTCGATCTGGCAGATCGGCCCGTCGCTGCGGATGGGCAACACGGTCGTCATCAAGCCCAGCAGCAACACGCCGCTCAGCGTGCTCGCGCTGGTCTCGGTGATGAACGAGGTGCTCCCCGCCGACGTGCTCATCGCCGTGTCGGGCCCCGGCGCTGTGGGCGGGCGCCTGGCCGCCCACCCCGACGTCGCGAAGGTCATGTTCACCGGCTCGACGGAGGTCGGGCGCCAGATCATCGAGAGCTCGGCGGGCAACTTCGCGCGCCTGACGCTCGAGCTCGGCGGCAACGACGCCGGCATCGTGCTGCCGGACACCGACGTCAGCGCGATCGCCGACGACCTCTTCTGGGGCGCGTTCATCAACACGGGGCAGACGTGCGCCGCGATGAAGCGGCTGTACGTGCACGACTCCGTCTACGACGAGGTCGTCGACGCGCTCGCCGAGATCGCGGCGCGCACACCCATGGGACCCGGTCTCGACGAGCGCAACGTCCTCGGCCCGGTGCAGAACAAGGCCCAGTTCGACCTGGTCGCCCAGCTCGTCGACGACGCCCGCGCCCACGGCGGCCAGGTCGTCACCGGTGGCGAGGCGGCCCCCGAGCTCGGCGAGCTGTTCTACCGCCCGACGATCGTCGCCGATGTGACCGACGGCATCGCGCTCGTCGACGAGGAGCAGTTCGGTCCCGTGCTCCCCGTCATCCGCTACAGCGACATCGACGACGCCTTCGCCCGCGCCAACGCGGCCGAGGTGGGACTGGGCGCGTCGGTGTGGTCGAGCGACCCGGCCGAGGCCGCCTCCTACGCGACGCGCATGCAGTCGGGCACCGTCTGGGTCAACTCGCACGGCGGGCTGCACCCGATGGTCCCGTTCGGCGGCGTGAAGGCCTCCGGCTACGGCCTCGAGTTCGGCGTCGAGGGCCTGAAGTCGGTCGCCGTGCCGCAGGTCGTGAGCACCCCCGGCCGCACCTCCTGACCGCGCACGAAGAAGGGGCGGATGCCGCGGCATCCGCCCCTTCTTCGTGCGGCGCGCCCCGAGAGCCGATGCCGCTCAGGCCGCGAAGACGCGCCGACCGGCGAACCAGGTCTCCACGACGCGGGCGTCGATCATGGCGTCGGGGTCGCCGCCGACGGCGTCGCGGTCGAGGATGACGAAGTCCGCCGACTTGCCGGGCGTGAGGCTGCCGGTCTCGTGATCGATCCCCATCGCCCGCGCGGCGCTGATCGTGAAGGCCTCGAGCGCCTCGTCGAGGGTGATCGCCTGCTCCGGCCAGAGCACGCCGGGCGCGCGGCGCAGCGGGTCGGCGCGGGTGACGAGGCCCTGCATGCCCTCGAGCGGGTTCGGCGACTCGCTGACGGGCCAATCGGAGCCGCCGGCGACCAGCACCCCGGCATCCCGCAGGGCACGGTTGGGCTGCAGCTGCGCGGCGCGATCCTCGCCGAGCACCGCCGCGAGCGCCTGCGGGATGACCCCGGGGAACCAGATGAACGGGGAGATGTCGGCGACGACCCGCAGCGACGCCATCCGGGCGATGTCGTCGTCGGCGAGGTACTGGCCGTGCGCGATCTGGAAGCGGGTGTCGGTGAACCCCTCGGCCCGCAGCCGCGCGACGGTGTCGAGGAACAGCCGCGCCGAGCCGTCGCCGGTGCAGTGGACCTTCGCGCCGAGGCCGCGGTCGGCGACCAGTCGCAGCCATCCGTACAGCTCGTCGCCGGTCATCGTCGTGGTGCCGGTGAAGCCGTCGCCGTGCTCGGTGTCGGGCAGGTACGGATGGAGGAAGCAGGCGGTGCGCGCTGGCGGAACGCCGTCGAGGAAGATCTTCACGAAGTCGGGGCGATGGTGCCGCTTGCGGAAGCGCTCGCCGGCGTCGATTAGCGCCCGTCCCACGGGATCGAATCCGAAGATGTCGTCGTTGATCGTCAGGCTCGACACCACCCAGGCATCCAGCTCGTCCGCCTCGTCGAGGGAGCGCAGCGCCTCGAGGATCTCCAGCGAGACGGCCGCGTCCTGGAAGGCCGTGATGCCGTAGCTCGCGAGCAGCTCGATCCCACGGCGCGATGCGCTCCGGTGCTGCGCCGCGGTGAGCGCCCCGTCGCGCGCGTGGGCCTGCGCGACGGGGATGCCCGCCGCCTCCAGGAGCACCCCGGTGGGATGCCCGTCGTTGGGGTCGAGCACCGTCACGCCGCCGTCGGGCAGGTGCCCGGCGTCGATGCCCGCCAGCTCCAGGGCCCGGGTGTTGGCCCAGCGGTTGTGCCGGCTGTCGTCGGAGAGCATGACGGGATGCCCGTCCGACGCCTCGTCGAGACGCGTGCGCGTGGCCGACGACGACAGCTCGTCCATGAGCGTGCTGGCCCACGAGCCGCCCGTGATCCACGCCCCGGCGGGCAGGGTGCGGGCGCGCTCGCGGACGAGCGCCAGGATCTCGTCGAGGCCGCGCGCGGAGCCGAACGACAGCTCGAACAGGTCGGTGATGCCGGCGATCGCGTGGTGGTTGTGCACGTCGATGAATCCGGGGTAGAGCGCGGCCCCCGCGAGGTCCCGCACGAGGGTGTCGGGACCGCGATGGGCCTCGATCTCGGCGGCCGATCCGACCGCCAGGATGCGCCCGCCCGCGACGGCCACGGCCTCGGCGCCGGGGCGCTCGGGGTCGGCGGTGCGGACGGTCGCTCCGGTCAGGATGAGTTCGGCGCTCACCTCAGCGCTCCAGCGGACGCGAAGGGTCGTACTCGGCGGGGTGGACGGTGTTGGACAGCAGGCGTCCGTGGGCACCGAAGGTGAAGTGGGTCTGCCCCGCGCCCGACTCGTCGGTGCCGAAGAGCACGCCGTGGGCGCGCAGCGCCTTCGCATCGCGGTGGTCGGCGACGGTGACCGACCCGCAGGGGATGACCTTCTCGCGCCACGTGAAGACGTAGATGCCGGGACGCAGCCGCCACACGGAGTTCTCGTCGGTGTCGGCGAGGCCCTGCTCGGGGCCGGCGAGGCACTGCCAGGTGTACCAGTGCGGCGACAGGTAGACGTGCTCGTACGCGTGCACGCTGGAGTACACCCAGAGGACGCGGCGGCCGATCAGCTCGCTGGTCGGGGCGGGGGCGTCGCCGACGGTGTCCACCTCGACGATCGAGCCCGGGGCGAACAGGTGGCGCACGGCCGTCGTGCCGGTCGCCGCCGTCCCCAGCAGGGAGATGACCGACAGGGCCCGACCCGAGCGGAGGTCGAGGAAGAGCGAGACCGCCTCCTCGGGGAGGTGAGTGTGGTGGAACTGCGCGTAGTAGAGGTCTTCGTCGACGCGGATCACCTCGCACGCGTCGGTCTGCGCCGACGGCGCCGTCTCGTCGCCGTCCCCGGGCCGGTAGTCCCACGACACGGTGCCCTCGCCGAAGGTGTGGCGGATGCGGGTGCCGCGCTCGTCCACGACCGTGAACGTCCGGCCCGCGAGGTCGGAGGTCGGCTCGGCCTTGCCCGCGTCGAACCCGGGGGCGAGGCCGTCCAGGGGGAGCCAGGTCGACGTGTCGGACAGGTTGATCGCTTCGCTCATCGGGCGAGGTCCTCTCGGTGGTCGCGGCGGGCAGGGGTCGGCCCGGCCCGACGGGGCGTCGCGCGCCGTCTCTGCGATTGTGCGGCGTGCGCGGGTGGGATGGTTGACGGCGAGTGCGCGGCGGTGTGTCCCGCGTGCAGAGCCCCGCTCGCCCGCCGCGCGCTCCGGCAGGATGCCAGTGGCGGCAACGGATCGCCGGGGGAGGGCGTCGTGGATCTGCACATCGGAGGGCTTCGCGCGGTCGTCTCCGGCGGGGCCGGTGGGATCGGTGCGGCCGTGGTCCGCACCCTCGAGGCCGAGGGCGCGGTCGTCGTCGTGATCGATCGCGTCGTCGTGCCCGGTCGCCTGTCGGTCGTCGCCGACGTCCGCGACGAGGCTGCGGTCGCGGCGGCCGTCGACACCGCCGCGGCGCGGCTCGGCGGCATCGATCTGCTCGTGTGCGCCGCGGGGATCTCCGGTCCCGTCGGCACGCCGCTGGGGCGCACCTCCCTCGCCGACTGGGACACGGTCATGGCCGTCAACGTCACGGGCACCTTCCTCACGCTGCGCAGCGCCCTGCCGTGGCTCGCGGCGTCCGCGCAGGCGGCGGTCGTGATCGTCGCGAGCGACTCGGCCTTCGTCGCCACGGGCGGCATGGTCCCCTACGGCGCCTCGAAAGCGGCCGTGCTGCAGCTGGCGCGCGCCGCCGCGGTGGAACTGCAGCCGGACGGCATCCGCGTCGCCGCCGTCTGCCCGTCGATCGTGGACACCCCGATGAGTCGGGGTGATCTCGACCGCGCGACCGGTTTCGCCGATGTCGCGTATCCCGTGCAGAGCGCCGACGAGCTCGCCGGGACGATCGTCTACCTCCTCTCGCCGGCGGCGCGGGCCATCGCCGGCACCGGCATCGTCTCCGACTTCGGGTTCAGCGCCCGATCGGCCTTCCCCGCCTGAGTCGCCGGCGCGTCCGGCCCGCCCGAAAGGACACCGTCATGACCGAGCACGAGCAGCCCCCCACCCCGGTGGTCGTCATCACCGGCGGCGGCACCGGCATCGGCGCCGCGATCGCACGCCGCTACGCCGACGACGGCGCGCACGTCGTGGTCGTCGGCCGTCGCCCCGAGCCGCTCGCCGCGGTCGCCGCCGCCACGGGAGCCGTCGCGGTCGTCGCGGACGCCGCCGACGCGGACGCGGCGGCAGCGGCGGTCGCCGAGACCCTGGCCCGGTTCGGGCGGATCGACGTGCTCGTGGCCAACGCCGGGGGCCACGGCTTCTCCACGGTCCTCGACACCGGAGACGTCGCGTGGCACGACGCGCTGCGGGCGAACCTCGACACGGCGTTCGTCATGGCGCGCGCCGCCCTTCCCGCGCTCCTCGACAGTCGCGGGCAGATCGTGGTGGTCTCCTCGATCGCGGGGCTGTTCGCGGGCCCGTCGGTGGCGGGCTACACGGTCGGCAAGCACGCGCTGATCGGTCTCACGCGGTCGATGGCGCGCGACTACGGGCGCCGCGGTGTGCGGGTCAACGCGGTGTGCCCCGGGTGGGTGCGCACGCCGATGGCGGATGCCGAGATGGACGAGTTCGCCGCACACGCCGGCCTCGCCTCGCGGGAGGAGGCGTACGGTGTCGTGACGCGCGACGTCCCGCTGGGGCGGGCGGCGGAGCCCGCGGAGATCGCCGCGGTCGTGCGGTTCCTCGGTTCGGCCGAGTCGTCGTTCCTCACGGGCGCCGTGCTCGTCGCCGACGGCGGCGCCCACATCGTGGATGTGCCGACGATCGCGTTCGATCACGCGGGCATGTGACGGCCCCGGGCGGCGGGCTCAGTTGGCGCGGCGGTAGGCGTTCGGGGAGACGTCGAAGGCCGCTTTGAACGCGCGGCTGAAGTGGGCCGCGTCGGGGAACCCCCACCGCGCGCCGACGGCCGCGACGGGCCGCTCCGCGAGCATCGGGTCGAGCAGGTCGCGCCGGCAGCGTTCGAGGCGGCGCTGTCGCACGACGGCGGACACCGTCGTGCCCGACTCCTGGAACAGCGTGTGCAGGTGTCGCACGGAGATGTAGTGCGCCGCGGCGATGGTCCCCGGAGACAGCTCGGGGGAGTCGAGGTTCTCGTCGATGTAGAGGTGGATGCGGTTGAGGAGGGCGCGGTGCGGGTCGGACGCCGTGGTGTCCAGGCCGAGCTCGCGCACGACGGCCGTCGTGATCAGGTCGACGCCGCAGCGGGCCAGACGCACACCCGTCGCTCCGGCGAACTCGCTCATGCGGCCGCCGAGGCGGGCGAGGAAAGGAGCGACGACCGAGCCGATGCCGCCGTCTCCCGCGATGCGGGTCGCGGTGATCTGACGCATGACCTCGGGCGGCAGGCTCACGGCGTCGTGCCCGAACATGAGGACGAGATTGCGGAAGTCGTCGTCGAGGCTCAGCGTGTAGGGGCGGCTGGTGTCATAGATGGCGAAGTCGCCCTCGCGGAGCACGGCGTGGCGGCCGTCCTGCACGAGGATGCCGGTGCCCGACAGCATGAGGCTCACCTTGAAGGCGGCGCGCGGCGAGCGGGCGATGAGATCGTCGGTGCGCTCGACGCGGTGGGCGGTGGCGCCCACCTCGGTGAGGTGGATGCCGTCGGACGCGCAGCCGCGGATGTAGGCGCGCAGGCCGGGGCGGGCCGATTCGACCCGCAGCGGCACGAAGGAGTCGTTCACGGCGGTGCGGAACCGATCGATGCTGTCGAAACGATGGAGTGTGGCGCTGGGCGCCGCCGGGCTCTCTGACATGGTTGACCTCGCCTCGTTGCGGTGGTGCTGTCGGGTGATTGCCATGATCCTTTTTATCCGACGCTTGGAGGACCATAATGTCGGGATTGTTACCGTGCTGTGACAATGCGCCGTGAAAAATCGGTGTGACGCGCGCCGCCGTGTCCCCGTCGCGCACCCGCCGTGCCGGACGGGGCGTCAGCGGAGCATCTGCAGGGCGGTGTCGAGCATGGCCTCCATGCGCGCGGGCTCGCGCGAGTCGGGCAGGAGGATCCCGGTGCCCTGGACGCCGGTGAGCAGGGCCAGCAGGGCATCGCCGGCGGCACGGGGATCGAGTCCCGCCCGCAGCTCACCGGCCGCCGCGGCCTCGGCGAGGAGCGCGTCGAAGTGCGCGCGCCACTGCGTCATCATCGCCCGGAACAGCTCCGCCATCTCGTCGTCGGCGGCGGCGTGCTCGAGGAAGGGGATGACGATCCGCGCCTCGAGCAGTCGCTCTTCGTCGACCGGCAGGGTCTGCACGAGAAACTGCCGCAGCGCCGCGACGCCGGTCGCGTGGGTCTGCGCGATCGCGGCGAGGTAGCGCGTGTTGGTGGCCTCGTACACGAGCTCGAACGCCGCCGTGAGGATCGCCGACTTGTTGGGGAAGTAGTGCGTGATGCTGCCGTTGGCGAACCCGAGCTCACGCGCGAGCTCGCGCATCGTCATGGCGGCGATCCCGCGCTCGGCGATGAGGCGCCAGGTCGCGCGGATGATCTCGGTGCGCATCGCCTCGTGGTCGACGAGTCGAGGCACGGTCTCCCCTTCGGGTCTGGGCGGTGGCGGGCGGCGTTGTGCCCACTCTAGGCGCTCGTCTGGCTGAGCTCCTGCTGGTAGCGGCGCTGGCGGCGTCGCGCGCTCGACGCGATCGAGCGCGCGACCGCCTGCTGGATCCCCCGGTCGAGGCCGACCGCGATCACGAGCGTCAGGCCGACGAGGATCGTCTGGATGTACGGGGAGATGCCGAGGATGACGAGCCCGTTCTTGAGCACGCCGACGAAGGCGAGGCCGTAGAGGACACTGCGGATGCGCCCGGATCCGCCCTCGAACGCGACGCCGCCGAGCAGGACCACCGTCAGTGCGTCCAGTTCCATCCCCTGTCCGACGATCGGGCTGACGGCGCCGAGCTTCGCGGCGAGCAGCAGCCCGACGAACCCGGCGACGGCACCCGTCACGACGTAGGTGCTGACGCGGATGCGGTTGATCCTCAGACCCATCAGCTGCGACGCGCGCAGATTCCCGCCGACGGCCAGGATCTCGCGGCCGCGTGTCGTGTGGTTGAGCACCCACCAGGCCACCACGATCGCGGCGACCAGCAGGATGATCTGGATCCGCACCCCGAACGGGGCGAACGAGCCGAGGGACGTGAACGAGGACGGCAGGCCGCTCACCGTCTTGCCGTTGGTGAGGAACAGTGCGAGCCCGCTCCACGCGCTCATGAACCCGAGGGTCACGACGAAGGAGTTCAGCCCGAGCACGGAGACCAGGGTGCCGTTGACGAGCCCGGCGCACGCGCCGACCGCCACCCCGACGACGATGCCGGCCACCGGGCTGCCGGTGCCCACCATCGTCAGCCCGCCCACGACGGCCGACAGGGTCGCCACGGAGCCGACCGAGAGGTCGACGTTCGCCTGCATGATGAGGAAGGCCACCGGCAGGGCGATCAGGCCGAGTTCGGCGATCTGGAGCACGATGGTCTGCAGGTTGCCGACGGAGATGAAGCGCGGATTGAGGATCGCGAACAGCGCGATCAGCAGGACGAGGGCGATGAGCACCCCATTCTGCACGAGCAGGAGACGGATTCTCTCGGCGGTGATGCGGGGCATAGTCGTCACGCTGCGGCGAGCTCGAGCAACGAGCGCAGCAGCTCCTCCTCCATGTGTGGGCCGTGGGCGATCTCCGCGGCGCGGTCGGAATAGATGGTGTAGGCGCGGTCGCACATGCGGGCGATCTCGTCGGACTCGGATGACGCGACCACGACGGTCACGCCGCTCGCCGCGAGTGCGCGCAGCGCGCGCACGATGTCGTTCTTCGCGCCGATATCGACGCCCTGGGTGGGCTGGTTGAGCAGGAGCACGCGCGGCGTCCGGGGGAACATCCACCGCGCGAGCAGGTGCTTCTGCTTGTTGCCGCCGGAGAACGCGCCGATCGGTGCGCCGCCGCCGGGCCCGATCATCTTCAGCGACTCGCGTGCCGCCCGATACGGTGCCTCACCGGTGCGCGCGCCGATCCAGCCGAAGCGGGACAGGCCGCGCAGCCACGGCAGCAGGGTGTTCTCGCGCGCCGTGAGGTTCTTCACCAGGCCGTCCGACTCGCGGTCGGCGGGGGACATGAACACGCCCGCGGCGATGGCCGCCGCCGGATGCCGGGGCGCGAACCGCCTGCCGTCGAGCATGTACGACAGCTCTCCCGTCCTCGCGTCGTGCCGCCAGCCGAAGACGCTCTCGAGGACGGCGAACTGCCCGCCCGCGGCCATGCCGAACAGCCCGACGATCTCGCCCTCGTGGAACGACAGCTCCATGGCCCCGGCGACCCGCAGCACCTCCGCCCCGCGCGCGGCGGGCGTGTGCTCCTCCAGGTCGTGGAAGTCGGGGGCGAGCGCGACGGCCAGATCGCGGATGCCGAGGGTCGCCGCGGGCTCGTCGCGCACGAGCCGCCCGGCATTGAACACCACGACCCGGGTGCACACGTCGAGGATGTCGGGCAGGCGATGCGAGACGCACACGACGGTGGTCCCCTCCGCCGCGAAGCGACGGATGAGGTCGTGCAGCGTCGCGGTCTCGGCGGCTCCGAGCGCGGCCGTCGGCTCGTCGAGGAACAGCACCTTCATGTCGCCGCCCACCAGGCCGCGGGCGAGGTCGACGAGCTGGCGCTGACCCACGGGCAGCACGCCGACGACCGTCGCCGTGTCGAGGTCGGCCAGGCCGACGCGGCCGAGCGCCGCACGGGCGAGCTCGCGCCGGTCCCCGCGGGCGACGTGGCTCTGACCGAGGAAGAGGTTGTCGAGCACCGAGAGGGTGCCCACGAGCGCGGGCTCCTGGCTGACCACGGTGACGCCGCGGGCCGCGACGGCGGCGGGCGTGGGGGCGGCCACCACCTCGTCGTCCAGCTCGTAGCGGCCGGCCGTCGGCTTCACGACGCCGGCCGCGACGTTGATGACGGTCGACTTGCCGGCGCCGTTGTGGCCGAGCAGGCCCACGATCTCCCCGGCATCCATCGCGACCGTGATGTCGTCGAGGGCGCGGGTGGCACCGAAGTCGACGGTGACGCCGCGGAAGGCGATGCGGGACATGGGTCTCCTCGGAGGGGGATACGACGGGGGAGGGGGAAGAGGACGCCGGGACGGAGCGGATCCCCGTCCCGGCGCCCCGCGCTCAGCCGTTCGCGGCGAAGTCGGCCACGTTGTCGGCCGTCACCTGCGTCACGCCGACCTCGATGCTCTGCGGCTTCTCGCCCTTCGCGGCGGCGAGCAGCAGGTCGACGTTCGCCTTGGCGAGGTCCTGCGCCTTCCACGCGAACGACGTGCGCCAGATGTCGGTGCCGCTCTCGATGAGCCCGAGCACCTCCTTGTTCGCGTCGGTCGCCGACACGTAGTACCCGGCATCCGTCGCCGAGACACCGGAGTCGAGCAAGGCCTGACGGGCGCCGAGCACCATGTCGGCGCCGATGCCCAGCCAGACCTTCGTGCCGGGGTCGGCGGTGAGCTGGCTCTGGGCGACGCTGTAGCCGACGTCGCGCGTGGTGGCCTCGAGCGGGTACAGCTTCACGGAAGCCTTCGTGGACTGCACGCCCTCGGTGAGACCCTTGAGCTGATCGATCCCGAGGCCCGTCTGCGTGTCGGCGAGGAGGGCCACCGACACGGTCGTCGAGCCGTACTCCGTCGCGATCCACTCACCCGCGGCCTTGCCGACGGCGAAGCCCGCGTCGTAGTTGGAGATCTCGGTCGTCGCCGTCACCCCGTCCCAGGTCACCGCATAGCTGACCACGGGGATGCCGGCGGCCGTCGCATCGCTCGTGACCGACACCATCGACGCGGGGTCCACGGGGAACCCGCCGATCGCCTTGACGTCGCCGCGCGTGATCCACGACTGCCAGTCGCCGACCTGGGTCTGCACGTCGAAGGACGGGTTGTCGGTCAGGAACTCGTAGCCGGCGTCCTCGATCATCGGCTTCATCAGCTCCAGCTGCGAGGCCCAGATCGCCACGTCCTGCGAGGCGAAGCTCCACGCGATGGCGCCCTGGGAAGCGCCGGCGGTGGAGCCTCCCGCGGCGTCGGACGAGGCGGAGCAGCCGGCCATCGTCACGGCGAGGCCGGTGGCCGCGAGGAGGGCGGCGGTGCGGCCGAGCCCCTTCATCAGCGCGGTGTTCATCATGAGTGCTGTCCTCTCGGAGGTCGCGTCGCGTCGGGCATCGGTCTGCCCGTTCCGCCCGGACGGGCGTGCGACGTCGGGAACGTGCGGCCACTTTCGCCCGCCGACGGGGCAGGCTCAACGACGGGCGCCGCATCGGGCGCCCGAAGTCAACGCCAGTGCCCGTCCAGGCAAGAGCGCCGGCCGGATGCCGTTCGACGTGCGCGCGTCGTCAACTCACCCGCATCGCCCGGCAACCCGGCGCGGGCGCGGGTCCGTCATACTCGCTCGCAACCCGTGGCGGGCCGCGTTCCCCGAGGCGCGGCGGCCACGTCCACCCGTTCGACAGGAGTCCGCATGTCCGCATCCGACACCGGCACCCGCACGCTGAAGGCGAATCAGCTGGGCGTGCCCGCGATCGTCTTCCTCGTGCTCGCCGCCGTCGCCCCGCTCACCGTCGCGATCGTCGTGATGCCGCTCGCGATCGGCTTCGGCAACGGCGGCGGCATCCCCGTCGCCGTCCTGATCGTCGCGGTCGCGCTGCTGCTGTTCGCCGTGGGCTACGCCCAGATGACCCGCGACCTCGTCAACGCCGGCGGCTTCTACGCCATCGCCGTGAAGGGTCTCGGCCGCACGGCGGGGCTCGTGACGGGGATGATCGCGACCCTCGGCTACAACTTCTTCGTCGCGGGGGCCCTCGGCACGATCGGCTTCTTCACGGGAGCGGTGGTGCTGCCGGCGCTGTTCGGCATCGAGCTGAACTGGTTCCTGTGCGCCGTCGTGCTGTTCGTCGTGGTCTTCCTCCTGGCGCGCGCCGGCATCCACGTCAGCGCGGCCGTGCTGGGCGTCGCGCTCGTCCTGGAGACCCTGATCCTGCTCGCCTTCGCGGTGTCGGTGCTGGTCAACACCGGTTTCAGTCTGGACGCCTTCACCCAGGCCTTCAGCCCCGAGATCCTCGTCGGCGGCTCGATCTGGATCGGCCTGCTACTCGTCGCGACGGCGTTCATCGGCTTCGAGGCGACGGCGCTGTTCGGTGAGGAGGCGCGCGAGCCGCGCACGACGATCCCGCGGGCCACCTACGCCGCGATCGTGATCATCGGCGTCCTGCACGCGATCGTCGGCTGGGCGATCGTCAGCGCCGTGGGCGTCCCCCAGGCGCAGGCGGACGCCCTCGACCACCTCGCGGCCGGTGACATGACCCTCGTCCTCATCGACCGCTACCTGGGTCCGGTCGTCGGCGCGATCACGCTCGTCCTGCTGGTGGTGAGCCTCTTCGCCGCGCAGCTCGCGTTCCACAACTCGGCGGCGCGCTACCTCTACGCCCTGGGGCGGGCGCGGGTGCTGCCCGCCTGGCTCGCGCAGACCAACCGCAACGGGGCGCCCCAGCGCGCGCTGCTGGTGAACCTCGTCTTCGCGATCCTCCTGGCCGCCGTCTTCGCGGTCGTCGTCCAGCCCGACGCGGACGGCAATCCGCTGCCGCCCGTGCTCACGCTCGTGCCGGTCGGACTCGGCTTCGGCACCCTCGCGGTCATGATCGTGCAGGCTATCGCCGCGCTCGCGGTCGTCGTCCACTTCCGCCGCAAGCGCGACCCGCGACTGTGGAGCACCTTCATCGCGCCGGGCCTGGGTTTCGTCGCCCTGTTCACCTTCAGCATCATGGCGCTGCTGAACTTCACCCTCGTCGCCGGCTCGGACGCCCTGTACGTCCAGCTCATGCCGTGGCTGCTCGTGCTGGCGCTCGTCGGCGGCGTCGCCTACGCCGCGTACCTCAAGGCGAAGAAGCCCGAGGTGTACGCCGGGCTGTCGGCGGACCTCGAGAACTTCGAGGAGCTCACGGAGCTCTGAGTGCCGGGCGGTGGTCGTCATCGTCGTCAATCCCCGATGACGGCCACCGTCGCCTCGATCGCGCGCAGCACGGTCGTGTCGTGCGCCGAGCGCGGGCCCGGGACGTAGCGGGCGCCGCTCAGGCCGCCGCCCTCCCAGCGGCCGGCCCCGGAGCGCTCGTAGCGGTCCCCGTCGACGGTCACGGCGAGGCGGCAGCGCAGTCCGGCAAGTTCGGTCACGTCCAGACGGATGCGGCGCCGTCCCGGTCGCAGCGGCGCCGGCGGGGCCCTGCAGCGGTACTTCCCGAACAAGGAGAGCCTCCTGGCGGCGGCCTTCGTCCGCGCGCACACCCGCGCGAACGCGCTCGCCTGGCGACGGCAGATGGCCGCCTCGCTCGCCGAGGCCCGTGAGGACGGGGAGATCCGTGACGACGTCGACATCGACGTCGTCATCGACCAGAGCACCAGTCTGGTGGCGGCGTCGAAGAAGACGCCCGTCGGGGTGCCGTCGGCCGCGCGGGAGACGGCACCCCGACGGCCGTCATGTCGTTCACCGACCGCAGGTGCAGTCTTCGCCGCGGCCGCAGCCGCCGTCTCCGGTCGTCGCCGTGCCGACCGCGTGCGCCTGACTCGACTCCGGCACGTCCATCGCCGGATTGACGTCGAGGAACCCGTACGGCTTGAACCAGAACCCGGCGTAGTCCACCGGCATGATGGGCCAGTCCTCGGGGCGCGGGATGTGGGTGAGGCCGAACGTGTGCCAGAGCACCAGGTCGGTGCCGTCGATCGAGCGGTCGTCGGCCGTGTAGGCCGGAAGACCCGCGCCGCCCTGATGGGCGTTCGGGTACCGGCCGGCCGGCCACCGCTCGTCGCGGTCGTAGGCGCTCGCCCACAGGTGTCTCGTCGCGAACGCGGCGCGCGCGGCCACCGACGAGGCGGGGTCGGCCATCAGCAGCGCCGTCGGCTGGGGGATGAGGTGGTACGCGGTCGGCTTGCCGACGTAGTTCGTCCGGGATGCCGAGCGCACCTCCCAGACGCGCGCGACCGAGGTGTCGGCGAGGCGCTGCGCCTCCCGCTCGGTGCGCAGCGGCGTCTCGGTCCAGGTGAACGCGTTGCCGAAGGGGTTGTCCGCTCCCATGGGGATGCGCGCCGCGTCGATCTCGACCAGGCGGTTGTCGACGCCGTCGACGGCCACGTCGAGCCGCGCCGAGAACAGGTGCTGGTGGACGGGCGCGAAGACGCCCGGGGCGATCTCGGCCGCGTGCGGGTTGGTCGAGCCCGGGATGCCGGCGCCGACGAAGACGATGCCCGTCGCCTTCGCCTCCACCTGGATCGAGCCGTCGAGGTAGAAGTACCAGAAGAACCCGTAGTCGTAGTTGCCGATCGTCGAGAAGTACGACACGACCAGCCGGCGGGAGCGGCGCACGTGCGCACCGATCGGACCGGGCTCGGTGTGCTTCCAGAGCACGCCGTAGTCCTCCTCGTGCATGCACACGACGTTCGGGATCTGCACCGCGTGGCCGTGGTCGTCGGCCACGTAGCCGTCGAAGTAGCGGATGACCCCGAGGCAGTCGCAGCCGAGCTCGAGGTGGTTCGCGTTCTTGCCGAGCAGGTACTCGCCGGCGTCGAAGTAGCTGATCCAGAAACGCGTCGGCGTCGTGTCGCCGTAGGGGACCACCATCTCCGGCACGCTCGCCCGCGCGAGGACGGGGCGGTCGTCGAAGCGCACGTCGTGCAGGACGAGACCCTCGCGGGCGTTGAAGTCGACGCGCAGCGTCCAGTTCTCCCACTGCACGTGGTGGCCGTCCACGTGGAAGCTCGCCCCCTCCGGCTGGACGATCTCGATCGGCTTCAGGCTTCGGCGTGCGGGGCCCACGGCATCCGGGGTGTAGTTGCCGCTGCCGGCGGGAACGGGGATGTCGCCGTCGTCGTCGATGCCGATCACCTCGTCGCTCACGAGGTCGACGTGCACGATCAGCCCTTCGACGGGGTGGGCCCACGGGCTGTCGTCCTCGCTGTCGCGCAGGAACGTGAGCGAGCGGATCACGCGGCGCCCGACCTCGTTCGCCCGCCCGACGAAACCGGGGGCGAGCGGACCGCAGAACGCGAGCTCCATACGGTCGGCGAGACCGCGCCGGGTCATCGCGGCACGCCATTCGGGGGAGGCCTTGACGATCTCCGCGGCGCGCTCGTACTCCTCGAAGAGATACTGCGGCTGACCGTACGGCGCCGCCGACGGGTCGTGCGCGCGCTGCGAGACGACCGCGCCGCGGGTGATCGAGACGATCGCCTCCGTGACCGCGCCTGTCGCGGCATCCAGCAGTGTGACGTCCACCCGCCGATCGATCTCGTCGCCGGGGGACCACGCAGCCAGCTCCGCCCGGTCGTACTCGTCGGGCAGCAGCATCGGCACGCGCACCGTCTCGGTGAGCAGCCCGGCGTCGACCAGGATCTCGCGGGCGCGCTCGATCTCGGCGGCGGTGAGCGGGTCGAGCGGATGGCGCGGCGGCGCATCGGCGACCCGGATCGGGATCAGGTCCGGGTTGCCGCCCGCGGCGTCGTGGTGTTCGTGATGGGACATGGCGGTCTCCTCGATCGTCCTCACTCCAGTGTGCGGCGTCGGGGCCGGCCGGTCTTGACGCGGTGCGCAGACTCCGTGACCGTCGATGCGCACCGTGTCGGCGGAGCGGGGCAGGATGAGCACATGCACCCGCACCCGCTGCGCGCCGCCCGGCTGGCCGCGCACGCCCTGCCCGCCGCGCAGCCCGACCCAGCCGCCGCCGCGCGGCGGCTGGCGGCGACCCAGGCCCAGGAGTTCTGGGCGGGACGCTGGGCCCTCGGCATCCGCACGGCGGGCTCGCCGACACTCGCCGACGTCGACGACGCGTTCGCGCGCGGCGCGCTCGTGCGTTCCTGGACGCAGCGGGGGACGCTCCACATCGTCGCCGCCGAAGACCTCGCGTGGATCCTGTCCGTCACCCGCGAGCGCCAGCAGCGCCAGTCCGCGGCGATGCATCGCCGCCTCGGCATCGACGCCGACGCGATCGACCGCGCCGAGCGGGCCGCGCGCGCCGCGCTGGCGGGCGGCAACCGGCTGACCCGCGCCGAGCTCGCCGACCTGGTCTCCGCGTCCGGCGGCGACGTCAGCGCCTCGCGCGGCAATCACCTGCTGTCCGCGCTCGCCGTCCGCGGGGTCGTGGTGCTCGGGCCCGTCGTCCCGCGCGCGGGCGCGCCCACGCGGGAGCAGTACCTCGTCGCGGCCGAGGACTGGCTCCCGGATGCCGCGGCCCCGGCCGATCCGCTCGCGGAGCTCCTCGTGCGCTACCTGGCCGGGCACGGCCCCGCCGGTCTCGCCGACTTCGGCTGGTGGGCGGGTCTGCCCATCGGCCTGGCGCGTGCGGCGCGGGAGGGGGCGGGGGAGCGGGTGGTCGAGCTCGACGACGATCTTCTCGACGCGGCGCACCGTCGGCCGTCCCCGTCGTCCGTGCCGTCGCTGCCGGGCGCCGCGCTGGCGCTTCCCCCGTTCGACGAGTACTACCTGTCGTACGCCGACCGCTCGCTCGTCTGCCCGCCGGGCCACCTGGCCGCCGTGGGGCCCACGCTGAACGGCCTGGTGCGCCCCGTCCTCGTCGTCGACGGCGAGGTCGTCGGCACCTGGCGTCACTCGACGGCCGTCGGCCGCCACCATCTCGACCCCGTGCCCGAGCCGTTCGCAGACGGGGTGGACGCGGCATCCGTCGACGACGCGCTCGCGCGGTTCGCGCGCTTCCTCCGCGCCTGAGCGGCGCCCGACGCTAGGCGAAGAGGCCGGCGCCGACGTAGGAGCCCTCGACGGCCCCCGGAGGAACGGCCCAGATGCCGGAGCCGATGTGGCGGATGTACTCGTTGAGCAGGTCGGTCGACAGCGCGCGCTGCAGCGTGATGAACTGCTCCGGCGAGCGCTGGTACGCGAGGAAGAACAGCCCCGCGTCGAGGCGGCCGAGGTCGGTGTTGCCGTCGACGTAGTTGTAGCCGCGGCGGAGGATGCGGATGCCGTCGTTGAGCTCCGGGTGGGCGAGGCGAACGTGGCTGTGGGTGTCGATCGCGGGTTTTCCGCTCGTGCCCGTCGCCGCGAAGTCGGGATCGGTCTGCTCCTGACCGCCCGACAGGGGAGCGCCGTGCGCCTTGTCGCGTCCGGTGATGCGCTCCTGCTCGCTCAGGCGCACGCGGTCCCACGTCTCGATGAGCATCGCGATCTTGCGCGCCACGAGGTAGGACCCGCCGGCGAGCCAGGCGGGCTCGTCCCCGTCGCCGACCCACACATGCTGATCGAGGGCCGCCTGATCGTCGGCGAGGATGTTCGCGGTGCCGTCCTTGAACCCGAAGAGGTTTCGCGGCGTCGCCTGATCGGCGGTGGTCTTCGACGTCTTTCCGAAGCCCAGCTGCGACCAGCGCAGCCGCGCACGACCGAACGCGATGCGGCTGAGGTTGCGGATCGCGTGCACGGCGACCTGCGGGTCGTCCGCGCACGCCTGGATGCAGAGGTCGCCGCCCGTGTGATCCGGCGCGAGATCCTCACCGAGGAACGGCGGCAGCGTCTTCAGCAGTGCGGGCGCACGGCCGGCGATGCCGTAGCGGTCGGTGCCGTCGGCGGCGGTGAACAGCGTGGGACCGAAACCGAAGGTGATGGTCAGGCCGTTCGCGGCGAGGCCCAGGGCCTCTCCGGTGTCGTCCGGCGGCGCCTCGGGGGAGCCGCCGACCGCGCCGCTGGCCGAGACATCCAGTCCCTGCGTCATGCGGGATGCGGCGTACGACCAGTCCTGCAGGAGTTCGATCAGGTCTTCGCGGGTCGTTCGCGGCATCATGTCGAACGACGCGAAGTGGAGGTGGTCCTGCACGGGCGTGGTGATACCCGCCTGATGAGGACCGTAGAACGCGTAGGGCGACGTGGCGCCCGCCGCGGCGCGGGAGCGGCCGACGGCCACTCCCGCCGCGGCTCCCGCGCCAGCACCGACCGCGAGGCCGGCGGCGCCGACGCCGGCGGCGAGGCCCAGCAGACCTCGCCGGCTGAGACCGGGCCGTGGCGTCTCGGCGTGCGGCACCGACTCAGCGACCGGAGCCGGCACCGCCCCGTCGTCCGGGGCGGTGACCGGTTCGCGGTCGCCCTGCGAGGAGCGCAGCGACGAGTCGGAACGCCCCGATCGCTCGGATGACTTCCTGCTCACTGGAGGATCGTGGACGTGAGCTTGGACAGCGGCTCGGCCAGTGCGTTGATGAGGTCGGTGAGCTGGCGCTTGTCGGCCTCGCTCAGCTCCCGGTAGTTGACGAAGCCCGCGCTGAGCGAGCCGTGCGCGGCGAGGGCGGCCTCGAGGTCGGCGTAGCCGGTGTCGATGCGTCCGGAGAGCTCCTTGCCCTCGGCGCCCGAGGCGACCGCGAAGTCCTTCACGAGCGAGAAGGCCATCTTCGAGCCCTCGACGTTGGCCGCGAAGTCGTACAGGTCGGTGCCGCTCCACCAGTCCTCTTCGCCGCTGATCTTGCCCGTGGCGACCTCGTCGAGCAGCGAGATCGCGCCGTTGGAGATGCCGGCGACGCCCTGTTCGTCGAGCGCCTTCTGGAAATCGTCGCCGTGGACGTAGTCGTTGAGTTCGCCCACGTCGGCGATGAGCTTCGCGCCGTACGTCGCACGCTCGGCGGGTGTGGACGGGGCCCAGTCCTTCCACGCCGGCGTGGAGCCGTCCGAGTTCAGCGCGTCCTGCGCGGGCACCCAGAGGTCCTTCTCGATGCGGTGGAAACCGGTCCAGTCGAGGCCTTCGGCCACGGCATCCACTTCGCGGTAGTCGATGCGCGGGTCGAGGTCGCCGAGCGATTCCGCCACCGGCTCGATGCGCTCGTAGAACGCGCGCGTCGTCGGGAACAGCGTGCGGGCCTTGTCGTCGTCGCCCGCCTCGTAGGCGGCGACGAAGGTCGCGACGGCGGGGACGAGCTGCTCGACCTGGTCCTTGACGAAGGCAGCGTACAGGTCGACGGCCTTCTGCTTCTGCTCGGCGTCGTCGCCGGTGGCCGTGACAGCGTCACCGCTCACCGCGAACGCCGCGCGTCCGACGCCGTCGCCGACCATGCCGGGCTTGCAGAGGGTGAAGTAGTCGCCGGGCTGCGCGGTCACCGTGAGGGTGCGGGAGGCGCCCGGGGCGATGTTCTCGACCTCGCCGACGATCCGGAGCCCGTCGGAGGCCAGCAGATAGAACTCGGTCACCTGCGAACCGGAGTTGCTGACCGAGAACGTGAGCGTTCCGCTCGTGGCTTTCGCCGTCGAGACGTCGCACGACGTGTCGGTCGAGGTGACGGTCAGCGAGTCGGCGGCGGCGACGTCGGTCTTTGCGACGCAGCCGGCCAGCACGAGGGCGGTCGCGCCGAGCGCGGCGACG
>Ga0207655_1001460_pt1 | contig 21844 bp, 19 predicted proteins | sample KBSM44metaG_FD_184398 | JGI IMG/M metagenome (GOLD analysis project Ga0207655, IMG submission 184398) | Miscanthus rhizosphere microbial communities from Kellogg Biological Station, Michigan, USA - KBS M4-4 metaG (SPAdes) (version 2) | ecosystem: Host-associated > Plants > Roots > Rhizosphere >... | reverse complement strand
GACCATAGAGCATTGGAACCACCTGATCCCATCCCGAACTCAGCAGTGAAACGATGCATCGCCGATGGTAGTGTGGGGTTTCCCCATGTGAGAGTAGGTCATCGTCAAGATTAAATTCCGAAACCCCTATCTGCGTATGCAGGTAGGGGTTTTGTTTTTGGGGTCTTCCCATGTTTTCTATGCAATGAACCGGCTCATGGCTATCATGCCTGCCTCATTGTGAGGCGAGATCTGCATGCTGACCTTGTTAAAACTCCTGAAAGACGGCCGGTTTCATTCCGGAGAGGCGCTTGGGGCTGCGTTGGGCGTCAGTCGCAGCGCTGTGTGGAAGCAGCTTCAGCAGTTGGAGGCCGAACTCGGGCTGTCGATCCACAAGGTTCGTGGCCGCGGTTATCAACTGTCTTCTCCCCTGGTTCTGCTCGATGAGCAGTCAATCGTTGCAAATGGGCCTTCTCCCTCCTGGCCTGTGCATGTCTACGACTCGATTGATTCGACCAATGCCGAAGCGCTGCGACTGGTTGCGCAGGGAGCTCCAGCACCTTTCATTGTGGTCGCCGAGCGACAGACCTCGGGTCGCGGTCGTCGCGGTCGCCAGTGGGTCAGTCCGTTCGCGGAAAATATCTACTACAGCCTGCTGCTCAGGATCGATGGCGGCATGCGTCAGCTCGAAGGCTTGAGTCTTGTGGTTGGCTTGGCGGTGTTGCGTGTCCTGCGGGATCACGGGTTGCCGGGGGTGGGGTTGAAGTGGCCCAACGATGTTCTGGTCGGGCGCAAGAAGATTGCCGGTATTCTCCTGGAGCTTGTGGGTGATCCGGCCGATGTCTGTCACGTGGTGCTGGGGATTGGCATCAACGCGAACATGCAGGTCGCCGAACAGATCGATCAACCATGGACATCGGTACGGGCGGAGCTGGGGAGTGCGGTAGATCGCAACCACCTGGTCTCCTCCCTGGGTAAAAAGCTGCAGGAGTACCTGGAGCTGCACCGTGAGGCGGGTTTTGCCGCTCTACAGGCAGAGTGGCAGCAGCATCATCTCTGGCAGGGGCGCGAGGTGTCTTTGGTTGCTGGTATCAACAGCATCCATGGCACCGTTTTGGGTATCGACCAGCAGGGTGCGCTACGTCTGGAGGTCGACGGTGTCGAAAAGGTCTTCAATGGTGGTGAGCTCAGTCTGAGGTTGCGCGATGATGTTTGAACTCGATTGCGGCAATAACTTCATCCGGTGGCGAGTTGCCCGAACAAGCTTTCAGGGCCTGCTTGCCGGAGCTGATGCGACGCTGGTCAGTGCGTCGATGCCTGACGCCCGATGGGTGCCGCATCTGGTATTTTTCGGCCTGGCGATAGCCTGCCCGTTGAGTTGAGGTGTCTATGCGTTGGTTGTTTTTGCTGTTGTTGGTGCTCAATGGTGTCTATTACGTCTGGCATCAGCAGGAAGCGCCTCTGAAGGCGAAAGAGGTTGCGCCCTTGTCGCTCTATCGCAGCGCTCATCACGATATCCAGTTGCTGAGCGAGTCGGACAACGCCGGCGCTCGCAAGACGGCGGCGAAGGATCAGGAAAGCGAGTCGGAATGCCTTTACCTGGGTGGTGTGCCGCGCCAGGAGGTTGCTCAGTCGATCCAGCAGCGCCTGCAGGGCATCGATGTGAAGGCGCGGGTGCAGCGCGTGAACATTCCCGATGCTCCGGGTTACTGGGTTCGTATCGCGCCCGAAAGCCGGCGTTTGCTTGACGATGTTCAGTTGCAGAATCTTGCTAAAGAATTCAATGAGTTAAAACATAAAATAATGTTGTGCGAGGGTATTGCAGGTGCCGAGTAGTTTGCATAGAATGGCGCCCGCTCTGCAGCGAAGACCTCTTGAGGGATTAGCTACGAAGCGACGTCAATGCAACTAACCTCATAATTTTAAATGAGAAATTGCTTGACAGAGGTTCAGCATGATGTAGAATGCGCCTCACATTGGAGGGGTTCCCGAGCGGCCAAAGGGATCAGACTGTAAATCTGACGTCTCAGACTTCGAAGGTTCGAATCCTTCTCCCTCCACCATAATTTTAGCGGAAGCAGCAAGCTCCGCGGGTATAGTTTAGTGGTAGAACCTCAGCCTTCCAAGCTGATGATGCGGGTTCGATTCCCGCTACCCGCTCCAAGTTTGCTGATTTTGCACGGTGTTTCGCTCTTGTAGCTCAGTTGGTAGAGCACACCCTTGGTAAGGGTGAGGTCAGCGGTTCAAATCCGCTCAAGAGCTCCATATAACAAGGCGGATATGCGAATATCCGCCTTTGTTTTAAGTGGTTGTTGTTGCAATCTCTCTTTCGGGTCGGCATAATGGTCGGCCTGATTCAAGTTTTAGGTCAGTAGCTCAATTGGCAGAGCGACGGTCTCCAAAACCGTAGGTTGGGGGTTCGATTCCCTCCTGACCTGCCAGATTCACTCGATGTGTCTGGCTTTCTTCTCACAGGATCCTCGTAGATGACCACCAACACTGAAGCCCAAGGCTCTCGCTTAGATCTTCTCAAGTGGCTCGTTGTAGTCGCGCTGGTGGTTGTCGGTGTGGTGGGTAATCAGTACTACGCTGGTTCGCCAATCCTGTATCGCGTACTTGCGCTGCTTGTCATTGCTGCTGTCGCTGCCTATGTAGGTCTGCAGACTGCCAAGGGCAAGTCGTTCTTCGTACTGCTCAAGGAAGCCCGCACCGAGATTCGTAAAGTCGTATGGCCGACTCGCCAAGAAACCACTCAGACCACTCTCATTGTGGTAGCTGTTGTTCTGGTTATGGCGTTGCTGCTGTGGGGTCTCGACTCCCTGCTCGGCTGGATTGTTTCCTTGATTGTTGGCTAAGGGTGTCCCGTGGCTAAGCGTTGGTACGTTGTGCATGCTTACTCGGGTTACGAGAAGCATGTCATGCGCTCGTTGATCGAGCGAGTAAAGCTGGCAGGCATGGAAGATGGCTTCGGCGAAATTCTGGTCCCTACTGAAGAAGTAGTGGAAATGCGTAATGGCCAGAAGCGCAAAAGCGAGCGGAAGTTCTTCCCTGGTTATGTGCTGGTACAGATGGATATGAACGAGGGTACTTGGCACTTGGTCAAGGATACACCTCGCGTCATGGGTTTCATCGGCGGTACTGCCGATAAACCGGCGCCTATCACCGACAAAGAGGCCGAGGCCATTCTGCGTCGTGTCGCTGATGGTAGCGACAAGCCCAAGCCGAAGACCTTGTTCGAGCCGGGTGAAGTGGTGCGCGTTACTGATGGTCCGTTCGCAGATTTCAACGGTACTGTCGAAGAAGTTAACTACGAAAAGAGCCGGATCCAGGTCGCAGTGCTCATTTTCGGTCGCTCTACTCCGGTGGAGCTGGAGTTCAGTCAGGTCGAAAAGGTCTAGCTGGACAAGCATCCCAACCCCACAGTCAAAAGCTGTGGGGTTTTGTCGTCACTGGGATAAACGCGCAAGTAACCGGGGAGCCTCTCGAGGCGTTCGAACCCGTAATTGGAGTGCCTCATGGCCAAGAAGATTACCGCTTACATCAAGCTGCAAGTGAAGGCCGCCCAGGCCAACCCAAGCCCACCCGTCGGTCCAGCTCTGGGTCAGCACGGCGTGAACATCATGGAATTCTGCAAGGCTTTCAACGCCCGTACCCAAGGTATCGAGCCAGGCCTGCCGACTCCAGTGATCATCACTGTCTACAGCGACCGTAGCTTCACTTTCGAAACCAAGTCGACTCCGGCTTCGGTTCTGCTGAAGAAAGCAGCTGGCCTGACCAGCGGTTCCGCTCGTCCTAACACTGTTAAGGTTGGCACTGTGACTCGTGCTCAGCTCGAAGAGATCGCGAAAACCAAAAACGCCGATCTGACTGCAGCTGATATGGATGCAGCCGTGCGTACCATCGCCGGTTCTGCCCGTAGCATGGGCCTTAACGTGGAGGGTGTGTAATGGCTAAGCTGACCAAACGCCAAAAGGCTATTGCCGGCAAAATCGAAGCAGGCAAGGCCTACAGCTTTGTAGACGCTGCTGCTCTGCTGACCGAGCTGTCGACTGTCAAGTTCAGCGAGTCCGTTGACGTTGCTGTAAACCTGGGCGTTGACCCACGTAAATCCGACCAGGTCGTACGTAGCGCTACCGTGCTGCCGCACGGCACTGGCAAAACCGTTCGCGTTGCCGTGTTCACCCAGGGTCCAGCTGCTGAAGCTGCTCTGGCTGCCGGCGCCGATCGCGTTGGTATGGACGACCTGGCTGCCGAAATGAAAGGCGGCGACCTGAACTATGACGTCGTCATTGCTTCCCCGGATGCAATGCGTGTTGTAGGTCAACTGGGTCAGGTTCTGGGTCCACGTGGCCTGATGCCTAACCCTAAAGTCGGTACCGTAACTCCAGACGTCGCCAACGCGGTCAAAAACGCCAAGGCTGGTCAGGTTCGTTATCGCACCGACAAAAACGGCATTATCCACACTTCCGTTGGCAAGGTCGGCTTCGACGCCGTCAAGCTGAAGGAAAACGTTGAAGCCCTGATCGCTGACCTGAAGCGTATCAAGCCGGCTTCCTCGAAAGGCATCTACGTCAAGCGCGTTACCCTGAGCACCACCATGGGCCCAGGTCTGGTCATCGACCAGAGCTCGCTGGACGCGTAAGACAAGCATGGATGCAAGCGATTGCATCCATTGAAAAATTGGGGTCCCTGCCTGGCGGGGGCTATCCAAGACCGTAGGCGGCGCAAGTCTTAAACCTCAAGCCTACGCAGATGGTGCTCCCGGTTCCTTACCGAATCAGACACCAAAACGACATCGGGCCTGGCCTGATGAAACGGTAACAAGCAGGAGTTAAACCCGTGGCAATTAATCTCGAAGACAAGAAGGCCATCGTCGCTGAAGTCAACGAGGCTGCCAAAGTCGCTCTGTCCGCTGTCGTGGCTGATGCCCGTGGCGTAACAGTAGGCGCAATGACCGGACTCCGTAAAGAGGCTCGTGAAGCTGGCGTATACGTACGTGTCGTACGTAACACCCTGCTCAAGCGCGCCGTTGCTGACACTCAATACAGTGTCCTCAACGACGTGTTCACCGGCCCGACCCTGATCGCATTCTCCAACGAACATCCGGGCGCTGCTGCCCGTATCTTCAAAGAGTTTGCCAAGGGTCAGGACAAGTTCGAGATCAAGGCAGCTGCGTTCGAGGGCAAGTTCCTCGCAGCGAATCAGATCGACGTACTGGCAACTCTGCCGACCCGTGACGAAGCAATTTCTCAGCTGATGAGCGTGATTCAAGGCGCTACCAGCAAATTGGCTCGTACTCTGGCGGCAATTCGCGACCAGAAAGAAGCTGCAGCAGCCTGAGGCTGAGCACTTCCTCTCTCGCGTATTTTTGTTTATTTCGATGGCCTTGCAGGCTGTCCCCCAATTCAGGAATTGAGTCATGTCTCTGACTAACGAACAAATCATCGAAGCGATCGGCCAGAAATCCGTAGTGGAAATCGTTGAGCTGATCAAGGCGATGGAAGAAACCTTCGGCGTTACCGCTGCTGCTGCTTCGGCTGGTCCAGCTGTTGCTGCCGCTGTTGTTGAAGAGCAAACCGAGTTCAACGTTGTCCTGCTTGAAGCTGGCGAGAAGAAAGTCAACGTCATCAAGGCTGTACGTGAACTGACCGGTCTGGGCCTGAAAGAAGCCAAAGAGAAAGTTGACGGCGCTCCTCAGGTCGTTGCTGAAGGCGTTTCGAAAGAAGCTGCTGAAGACGCCAAGAAGAAGCTGGAAGAAGCAGGCGCCAAAGTCGAGCTCAAGTAAGCTCAGACCTTGCGTCTCCGGCCCAAGCGTTAAGCGAAAGGCTGATGGCTGGTGGCTTATGCCACCGGCCTTTTTCCGTTATTGGCAGCCGGCTCGGTCGGCGCCTCTAACGTGCTTCATCCACCCTATGTGGTGGCGCAGACCATGGGGTCTGCACGATTTTCTGGCTGCTCCCGTCGGGAGAGGCCAAACAAGCAGGTGACCAAGCTGGGGAACGCTGATGGCTTACTCATATACTGAGAAAAAACGTATCCGCAAGGACTTTAGCAAGTTGCCGGACGTCATGGACGTACCGTACCTCTTGGCTATCCAGCTGGATTCGTATCGCGAATTCTTGCAGGCGGGCGCGACCAAGGACCAGTTCCGTGACGTCGGTCTGCATGCGGCCTTCAAATCCGTTTTCCCGATCATCAGCTACTCCGGCAACGCTGCTCTGGAGTACGTTGGTTATCGTCTGGGCGAACCGGCCTTTGATGTCAAGGAATGCGTATTGCGCGGTGTGACCTACGCGGTTCCGCTGCGGGTGAAAGTGCGCCTGATCATTTTCGACAAAGAATCGTCGAACAAAGCGATCAAGGACATCAAAGAGCAAGAAGTCTACATGGGTGAGATTCCCCTGATGACTGAGAACGGTACCTTCGTTATCAACGGTACCGAGCGCGTAATCGTTTCCCAGCTGCACCGTTCCCCGGGCGTGTTCTTCGATCACGACCGCGGCAAGACGCACAGCTCCGGCAAACTGCTGTACTCCGCGCGTATCATTCCTTACCGCGGTTCGTGGCTGGACTTCGAGTTCGACCCGAAAGACTGCGTCTTCGTGCGTATCGACCGTCGTCGCAAGCTGCCGGCTTCCGTGCTGCTGCGCGCGCTGGGCTACAGCACCGAAGAAGTGCTCGACGCGTTCTACACCACCAACGTCTTCCACGTTAAGGGCGAGACCCTGAGCCTGGAACTGGTGCCTCAGCGCCTGCGTGGTGAAATCGCTGTTCTCGACATCCAGGATGGCAACGGCAAGGTTATTGTCGAGCAGGGTCGTCGTATCACCGCTCGTCACATCAACCAGTTGGAAAAAGCCGGTGTCAAGGAGCTGGAAGTACCGCTGGACTACGTCCTGGGCCGTACGACCGCCAAGGTCATCGTGCACCCGGCTACCGGCGAAATCCTGGCTGAATGCAACACCGAGCTGAACAGCGAGCTGCTGGCCAAGATGGCCAAGGCCCAGGTTGTTCGCATCGAAACGTTGTACACCAACGACATCGACTGCGGTCCGTTCATCTCCGACACCCTGAAGATCGACTCCACCAGCAACCAACTGGAAGCGCTGGTCGAGATCTATCGCATGATGCGTCCTGGCGAGCCGCCAACCAAGGATGCTGCCGAGACCCTGTTCAACAACCTGTTCTTCAGCGCCGAGCGTTACGATCTGTCCGCAGTCGGCCGCATGAAGTTCAACCGTCGTATCGGTCGTACCGAGATCGAAGGTTCGGGCGTGCTGTGCAAGGAAGATATCGTCGAGGTTCTCAAGACCCTGGTCGACATCCGTAACGGCAAAGGCATCGTCGACGACATCGATCACCTGGGTAACCGTCGCGTCCGTTGCGTCGGCGAGATGGCCGAGAACCAGTTCCGTGTTGGCCTGGTGCGCGTTGAGCGTGCGGTCAAGGAACGTCTGTCGATGGCCGAAAGCGAAGGCCTGATGCCGCAAGACCTGATCAACGCCAAGCCAGTGGCTGCGGCGGTGAAAGAGTTCTTCGGTTCCAGCCAGCTGTCGCAGTTCATGGACCAGAACAACCCGCTCTCCGAGATTACCCACAAGCGCCGTGTTTCCGCACTCGGCCCAGGTGGTCTGACCCGTGAGCGCGCCGGCTTTGAAGTTCGTGACGTACACCCGACCCACTACGGTCGTGTTTGCCCGATCGAAACGCCGGAAGGTCCGAACATCGGTCTGATCAACTCCCTGGCGGCCTATGCCCGCACCAACCAGTACGGCTTCCTCGAGAGCCCGTACCGCGTGGTTAAAGAGGGTGTTGTCACTGACGACATCGTGTTCCTGTCCGCTATCGAAGAAGCCGATCACGTGATCGCGCAGGCTTCGGCGACCATGAACGAACAGAAAGTGCTGGTCGACGAGCTGGTAGCGGTTCGTCACCTGAACGAATTCACGGTCAAGGCGCCGGAAGACGTCACCCTGATGGACGTTTCGCCGAAGCAGGTTGTTTCGGTTGCAGCGTCGCTGATTCCGTTCCTCGAGCACGACGACGCCAACCGTGCGTTGATGGGTTCGAACATGCAGCGTCAGGCTGTACCTACCCTGCGTGCCGACAAGCCGCTGGTCGGTACCGGCATGGAGCGTAACGTTGCCCGTGACTCCGGCGTTTGCGTCGTGGCTCGTCGTGGTGGCGTGATCGACTCCGTCGATGCCAGCCGTATCGTGGTTCGTGTTGCCGATGACGAAGTTGAACCGGGCGAAGCCGGTGTCGACATCTACAACCTGACCAAGTACACCCGTTCGAACCAGAACACCTGCATCAACCAGCGTCCGCTGGTGAGCAAGGGTGATCGCGTTCAGCGTAGCGACATCATGGCCGACGGCCCGTCCACCGACATGGGTGAACTGGCGCTGGGTCAGAACATGCGCATCGCCTTCATGGCATGGAACGGCTTCAACTTCGAAGACTCCATCTGCCTGTCGGAACGCGTTGTTCAGGAAGACCGTTTCACCACGATCCATATCCAGGAACTGACCTGTGTGGCCCGTGACACCAAGCTTGGCCCAGAGGAAATCACCGCAGACATCCCGAACGTGGGTGAAGCTGCGCTGAACAAGCTGGACGAAGCCGGTATCGTCTACGTCGGTGCCGAAGTTGGCCCGGGCGACATCCTGGTCGGCAAGGTCACTCCGAAAGGCGAGACCCAACTGACTCCGGAAGAAAAACTGCTGCGCGCGATCTTTGGCGAGAAGGCCAGCGACGTCAAGGACACCTCCCTGCGTGTGCCGACTGGCACCAAGGGTACCGTCATCGACGTCCAGGTCTTCACCCGTGATGGTGTTGAGCGTGACAGTCGTGCCCTGTCCATCGAGAAGAGCCAGCTCGACGAGATCCGCAAGGACCTCAACGAGGAGTTCCGTATCGTTGAAGGCGCGACCTTCGAACGTCTGCGTTCGGCCCTGGTCGGTCACACCGTCGAAGGCGGCGCTGGCCTGAAGAAAGGTCAGGAGATCACCAACGAAGTTCTCGACGGTCTCGAGCATGGTCAGTGGTTCAAGCTGCGCATGACCGAAGACGCGCTGAACGAGCAACTCGAGAAGGCTCAGGCCTACATCGTTGATCGCCGCCGTCTGCTGGACGACAAGTTCGAAGACAAGAAGCGCAAGCTGCAGCAGGGCGATGACCTGGCTCCGGGCGTACTGAAGATCGTCAAGGTCTACCTGGCAATCCGTCGTCGCATCCAGCCGGGCGACAAGATGGCCGGTCGTCACGGTAACAAGGGTGTGGTCTCCGTGATCATGCCGGTCGAAGACATGCCGCACGACGCCAACGGTACTCCGGTCGACGTGGTTCTCAACCCGTTGGGCGTACCTTCGCGTATGAACGTCGGTCAGATCCTTGAAACCCACCTGGGCCTCGCGGCCAAGGGCTTGGGCGAGAAGATCAACCGCATGCTCGAAGAGCAGCGCAAGGTCGCTGACCTGCGTAAGTTCCTGCACGAGATCTACAACGAGATCGGCGGTCGCAACGAAGAGCTGGACAGCTTCTCCGACCAGGAAATCCTGGACCTGGCGAAGAACCTCAAGGGCGGCGTTCCAATGGCCACCCCTGTGTTCGACGGCGCCAAGGAAGTTGAAATCAAGGCCATGCTGAAACTGGCTGACCTGCCAGAAAGCGGCCAGATGCAGCTGTTCGATGGTCGTACCGGCAACAAGTTCGAGCGTCCGGTTACCGTTGGCTACATGTACATGCTGAAGCTGAACCACTTGGTAGACGACAAGATGCACGCTCGTTCTACCGGTTCGTACAGCCTGGTTACTCAGCAGCCGCTGGGTGGTAAGGCGCAGTTCGGTGGTCAGCGTTTCGGGGAGATGGAGGTCTGGGCACTGGAAGCATACGGTGCTGCATACACTCTGCAAGAAATGCTCACAGTGAAGTCGGACGATGTGAACGGTCGGACCAAGATGTACAAAAACATCGTGGACGGCGATCACCGTATGGAGCCGGGCATGCCCGAGTCCTTCAACGTGTTGATCAAGGAAATTCGTTCCCTCGGCATCGATATCGATCTGGAAACCGAATAACACGTGACGCGATCGAGAGCGGGGCGGTACTGCCCGCTCTCTGCTCCGCCAGGAGGAAAGGCCTTGAAAGACCTACTGAATTTGCTGAAAAACCAGGGTCAAGTCGAAGAGTTTGACGCCATCCGTATCGGATTGGCCTCGCCTGAGATGATCCGTTCGTGGTCGTTCGGTGAAGTTAAAAAGCCGGAAACCATCAACTACCGTACGTTCAAACCTGAGCGTGACGGCCTGTTCTGCGCCAAGATCTTTGGCCCGGTCAAGGATTACGAGTGCCTGTGCGGTAAGTACAAGCGCTTGAAGCATCGTGGTGTGATCTGTGAGAAGTGCGGCGTTGAAGTCGCTCTGGCCAAGGTTCGTCGTGAGCGCATGGCGCACATCGAACTGGCTTCGCCGGTTGCCCACATCTGGTTCCTGAAGTCCCTGCCGTCCCGTATCGGCTTGCTGATGGACATGACCCTGCGTGATATCGAACGCGTTCTCTACTTCGAGAGCTATGTCGTTATCGACCCGGGCATGACCACCCTGGAAAAAGGCCAGCTGCTGAACGACGAGCAGTACTTCGAAGCCCTCGAAGAGTTCGGTGACGACTTCGACGCCCGCATGGGTGCCGAGGCGGTCCGCGAGCTGCTGCACGCGATCGACCTGGAGCACGAGATTGGCCGTCTGCGCGAAGAGATTCCGCAAACCAACTCGGAAACCAAGATCAAGAAGCTGTCCAAGCGTCTGAAATTGATGGAAGCCTTCCAGGGTTCCGGCAACCTGCCAGAGTGGATGGTGTTGACCGTTCTGCCGGTTCTGCCGCCAGATCTGCGTCCACTGGTCCCGCTGGATGGCGGTCGCTTTGCGACTTCCGACCTCAACGATCTGTATCGTCGGGTGATCAACCGTAACAACCGTCTCAAGCGTCTGCTGGATCTGTCCGCGCCTGACATCATCGTGCGCAACGAAAAGCGCATGCTGCAGGAAGCTGTTGACGCCCTGCTGGACAACGGTCGTCGCGGTCGCGCCATTACCGGTTCGAACAAGCGTCCTCTGAAATCCCTGGCTGACATGATCAAGGGTAAGCAAGGTCGTTTCCGTCAGAACCTGCTCGGTAAGCGCGTTGACTACTCCGGTCGTTCGGTAATTACCGTAGGTCCGACCCTGCGTCTGCATCAGTGCGGTCTGCCGAAGAAAATGGCTCTCGAGCTGTTCAAGCCGTTCATTTTCGGCAAGCTGGAAATGCGTGGTCTGGCGACCACCATCAAGGCCGCCAAGAAGATGGTCGAGCGCGAGCTGCCAGAGGTGTGGGACGTTCTCGCCGAAGTGATTCGCGAACACCCCGTACTGCTCAACCGTGCACCGACCCTTCACCGTCTGGGTATCCAGGCTTTTGAACCGGTACTGATCGAAGGTAAGGCTATCCAGCTGCACCCTCTGGTCTGTGCTGCGTACAACGCCGACTTCGACGGTGACCAAATGGCCGTGCACGTGCCGCTGACGCTGGAAGCCCAGCTGGAAGCGCGCGCGCTGATGATGTCGACCAACAACATCCTGTCGCCAGCCAACGGTGAGCCGATCATCGTTCCTTCGCAGGACGTGGTACTGGGTCTGTACTACATGACCCGCGAAGCGATCAACGCCAAGGGCGAAGGTCGTGTGTTTGCCGACCTGCAGGAAGTCGACCGCGTATTCCGCGCCGGCGAAGCTGCGCTGCACGCCAAGATCAAGGTTCGTATCAACGAAACCGTGAACGACCGTGACGGCAACAGCGTCAAGAACACCCGTATCGTCGACACCACTGTCGGCCGTGCGCTGTTGTTCCAGGTGGTTCCGGCGGGTCTGTCGTTCGACGTCGTCAACCTGCCGATGAAGAAAAAGGCGATCTCCAAGCTGATCAACCAGTGCTACCGCGTGGTGGGTCTGAAAGAGACCGTGATCTTCGCTGACCAGTTGATGTACACCGGTTTTGCCTACTCGACTATCTCCGGCGTTTCCATCGGTGTTAACGACTTCGTTATCCCGGATGAAAAAGCCCGCATCATCGGTGCTGCCACCGACGAAGTGAAAGAGATCGAGAGCCAGTACGCCTCCGGCCTGGTTACCCAGGGCGAGAAGTACAACAAGGTTATCGACTTGTGGTCCAAGGCGAACGACGAAGTCTCCAAGGCGATGATGGCCAACCTCTCGAAAGAGAAAGTCATCGACCGTCATGGTGTCGAAGTCGACCAGGAGTCCTTCAACTCGATGTACATGATGGCCGACTCGGGTGCACGGGGTTCTGCTGCGCAGATCCGTCAGCTCGCCGGTATGCGTGGCCTGATGGCCAAGCCGGACGGTTCCATCATTGAGACGCCGATCACCGCGAACTTCCGTGAAGGTTTGAGCGTACTCCAGTACTTCATCTCGACTCACGGTGCTCGTAAGGGTCTTGCGGATACCGCGTTGAAAACCGCCAACTCCGGTTACCTGACTCGTCGTCTGGTAGACGTGGCGCAAGACCTGGTCGTGACCGAGATCGATTGCGGTACCGAGCATGGCCTGCTGATGACTCCGCACATTGAAGGCGGTGACGTCGTAGAGCCGCTGGGTGAGCGCGTGTTGGGTCGTGTGATCGCCCGTGACGTGTTCAAGCCGGGTACCGAGGACGTTATCGTTCCTGCCGGCACCCTGGTTGACGAGAAGTGGGTCGAGTTCATCGAGCTGAACAGCATCGACGAAGTGATCGTGCGTTCGCCGATCAGTTGTGAAACCCGCTACGGCATCTGCGCCAAGTGCTACGGTCGTGACCTGGCTCGTGGTCACCAGGTGAACATCGGTGAAGCGGTCGGTGTAATCGCTGCCCAGTCCATCGGTGAGCCGGGTACCCAGCTGACGATGCGTACGTTCCACATCGGTGGTGCGGCAAGCCGGACCTCCGCAGCTGACAGCGTTCAGGTGAAGAATGGCGGTACCGTCCGTCTGCATAACCTGAAGCACGTTGAGCGCGTGGATGGTCACCTGGTTGCTGTGTCCCGTTCCGGTGAGCTGGCCATTGCTGATGACTTCGGTCGTGAGCGTGAGCGTTACAAGCTGCCGTACGGTGCTGTGATTTCGGTTAAAGAGGGTGACAAGGTCGACGCTGGCGCAATCGTGGCCAAGTGGGATCCGCACACTCACCCAATCGTTACCGAAATGAAAGGTACCGTGACCTACGTGGGCATGGAAGAAGGCATCACGATCAAGCGCCAGACTGACGAATTGACCGGTATGACCAACATTGAAGTCCTTGACGCCAAGGATCGTCCAGCTGCTGGTAAGGACATCCGTCCTGCCGTGAAGATGGTCGACGACAATGGCAAGGATCTGTTGCTGCCAGGCACTGACGTTATCGCTCAGTACTTCCTGCCAGCTAACGCCCTGGTCGGTGTAGCGGACGGTGCGAAGATTGCGATCGGTGATGTTATCGCTCGTATCCCGCAAGAAACCTCGAAGACCCGTGACATCACCGGTGGTCTGCCGCGTGTTGCCGACTTGTTCGAAGCTCGTCGTCCGAAAGAAGCGTCGATTCTGGCTGAAGTCAGCGGCACCATCGCGTTCGGTAAGGAGACCAAGGGCAAGCGCCGTCTGGTTATCACTCCGAACGACGGTAGCGATCCGTATGAAGAGCTGATTCCGAAGTGGCGTCACCTGAACGTGTTCGAAGGCGAACAGGTCAACCGCGGCGAAGTTATCTCCGACGGCCCGAGCGATCCACACGACATCCTGCGTCTGCTGGGTGTGAGCGCGCTGGCCAAGTACATCGTTAACGAGATCCAGGACGTTTACCGTCTGCAAGGCGTGAAGATCAACGACAAGCACATCGAGACCATCCTGCGTCAGATGCTGCGTAAAGTTGAAATCGCTGAATCCGGCGATTCCAGTTTCATCAAGGGCGACCAGATGGAATTGACTCATGTTCTGGTAGAGAACGAGCGTCTGAGCGGCGAAGACAAGTTTGTCTCCAAGTTCACTCGCGTTCTGCTGGGTATCACCAAGGCGTCGTTGTCCACCGAATCGTTCATCTCGGCGGCTTCCTTCCAGGAAACCACCCGCGTACTGACCGAAGCGGCGGTAACCGGCAAGCGCGACTACCTGCGCGGCCTGAAAGAAAACGTGGTCGTGGGTCGTTTGATCCCGGCCGGTACCGGCCTGGCCTACCACAGCGAGCGTAAGCGTCGCCGTGATGCAGACAAGCCGTTGCGCGTGAGCGCCAGTGAAGTGGAAGCTGCACTGACCGAAGCGCTGAACTCGAGCGGTAACTGAGTTCTGCGGTAAATGAGCGTAAGGCCCTGGTCGCTCCGTTCATCGAATCGAGACAATTTGTCGAGCTTCGATGCGGGGAGAGGTCGGGGCCTTGCCTTGACTGGGGACAAGATCCTCTTTAGACTCTTGTACCCCTAAATTTGGCGGGAACTCGTTCCTGCCATTTTGCTTTTCTTGTAAGACAATAGCGTCGCAAGACAACAGTGGAGCTAGTAGATGGCAACTATCAACCAGCTGGTACGTCAGCCGCGTAAGCGTATCGTCGAGAAATCCGACGTGCCTGCGCTGCAGAACTGCCCGCAACGTCGTGGCGTATGCACTCGCGTGTATACCACTACGCCGAAAAAACCTAACTCGGCACTGCGTAAAGTATGCCGTGTGCGTCTGACCAACGGTTTCGAGGTTTCCTCGTACATCGGTGGTGAAGGCCACAACCTGCAAGAGCACAGCGTGGTACTGATCCGCGGCGGTCGTGTAAAAGACTTGCCAGGTGTTCGTTACCACACCGTTCGCGGCTCTCTGGATACCTCCGGCGTTAAAGGTCGTAACCAGGGTCGTTCGAAGTACGGTACCAAGCGTCCGAAGTAATGGTCGCTTGCTGCAAAAAACTGATTTCTATTTTTCTGAGTCGATAAGAGTAAGGTCGGAGGCGTGCCGTAACCGGCGCCGATTCCGAGCGAACCTGAAGACCGTTTGAGGGCTTATCCATGCCAAGAAGACGCGTAGCAGCCAAGCGCGAAGTGCTTGACGATCCAAAATACGGAAGCCAAATCCTGGCCAAGTTCATGAACCACGTGATGGAAAGCGGCAAGAAAGCCGTTGCCGAGCGTATCGTTTATGGCGCGCTGGAAAAGGTTAAAGAACGCAAGAACAGCGACCCCCTGGAAATCTTCGAGAAAGCTCTCGACGCCATCGCTCCGCTGGTCGAAGTAAAGTCGCGCCGTGTAGGCGGTGCTACTTACCAGGTTCCAGTTGAAGTTCGTCCGTCCCGTCGTAACGCTCTGGCAATGCGCTGGTTGGTAGACTTCGCCCGTAAGCGCGGCGAGAAGTCTATGGCTCTGCGTTTGGCTGGCGAGCTGTTGGATGCCGCCGAAGGCAAAGGTGCTGCAGTTAAGAAGCGTGAAGACGTGCATCGTATGGCTGAAGCTAACAAGGCTTTCTCGCACTACCGCTTCTAATTTTAGCGTCACTCATTTTGCGAGGGCTTTATGGCTCGTACAACACCGATTAATCGCTACCGTAACATTGGTATCGTTGCTCACGTGGATGCTGGTAAAACCACCACCACCGAGCGCGTCCTTTTTTACACTGGCAAAAGTCACAAAATGGGCGAGGTGCATGACGGCGCCGCGACCACAGACTGGATGGTTCAGGAGCAGGAGCGTGGTATTACCATTACTTCTGCTGCCATTACCGCTTTCTGGCAGGGTTCTGCGAAGCAGCACAAGGACCAATACCGCTTCAACGTCATCGATACCCCGGGCCACGTAGACTTCACTATTGAAGTAGAACGTTCCCTGCGTGTACTCGACGGCGCGGTCGTTGTGTTCTGCGGTACTTCCGGCGTTGAGCCTCAGTCCGAAACCGTATGGCGTCAAGCCAACAAGTACGGCGTTCCACGTATCGTTTACGTGAACAAAATGGACCGTGCCGGTGCGAACTTCCTGCGCGTGATCGCTCAGATCAAGCAGCGCCTGGGTCACACTCCGGTGCCTATCCAGTTGGCTATCGGTTCCGAAGACAACTTCCAGGGTCAGATCGATCTGATGACCATGGAAGCCGTTTACTGGAGCGATGCTGACAAGGGTATGACTCCACGTCGCGAAGCCATCCCTGCTGAATTGCAGGAACTGGCTGAAGAGTGGCGCAGCAACATGGTTGAGGCTGCGGCCGAAGCCAGCGAAGAACTGATGAACAAGTACCTCGAAGGTGAAGAACTTACCATCGAGGAAATCAAGGGTGCTCTGCGTCAGCGTACCATCGCTGGTGAAATCGTCCTGGCTGTTTGCGGTTCTTCCTTCAAGAACAAGGGTGTTCCCCTGGTTCTCGACGCCGTTATCGACTACCTGCCTGCACCCACTGACATTCCAGCCATCAAGGGTACCGACCCGGATGACGAAGAAGTTCAGATGGAGCGTCATGCAGACGATAACGAGCCGTTCTCGGCTCTGGCGTTCAAGATCGCTACCGACCCATTCGTGGGTACCTTGACCTTCGTTCGAGTTTACTCGGGCGTGTTGGCCTCCGGCGACGGCGTGATCAACTCGGTCAAAGGCAAGAAAGAGCGCGTGGGTCGTATGGTGCAAATGCACGCAAACGCCCGTGAAGAAATCAAGGAAGTACGCGCTGGTGACATCGCGGCCTTGATCGGCATGAAGGACGTCACCACTGGTGAAACCTTGTGCAACGCTGATAAGCCAATCATCCTGGTTCGCATGGACTTCCCGGAGCCGGTTATTTCGGTTGCCGTAGAGCCTAAGACCAAGGATGACCAGGAAAAAATGGGTATCGCTCTGGGCAAACTTGCTCAGGAAGACCCATCTTTCCGCGTCAAAACTGATGAAGAGACTGGTCAAACGATCATCTCTGGCATGGGCGAGCTGCACCTGGACATCCTGGTTGACCGGATGCGCCGTGAGTTCAACGTCGAAGCCAACATCGGTAAGCCTCAGGTTTCCTATCGTGAGCGCATCACGAAGAACTGTGAAATCGAAGGCAAGTTCGTTCGTCAGTCCGGTGGTCGTGGTCAGTTCGGCCATTGCTGGATCCGTTTTGCACCTGCTGACGAAGGTCAGGAAGGTCTGCAATTCCTGAACGAAGTAGTGGGTGGTGTGGTTCCTAAGGAATACATCCCGGCTATCCAGAAGGGTATCGAAGAGCAGATGAAGAACGGCGTTGTTGCCGGCTATCCGCTGATCGGCCTGAAGGCTACCGTGTTTGATGGTTCTTACCACGACGTCGACTCGAACGAGATGGCGTTTAAGGTGGCTGCTTCCATGGCGACCAAGCAACTGGCCCAGAAGGGCGGTGGTGAGTTGCTCGAGCCGATCATGGCGGTAGAGGTTGTTACGCCTGAAGACTATATGGGTGACGTGATGGGCGACCTTAACCGTCGTCGCGGCATGATCTTGGGTATGGAAGACACGGTCTCCGGCAAAGTAATTCGTGCCGAAGTTCCGCTGGGTGAAATGTTCGGTTATGCGACCGACGTTCGTTCCATGTCTCAGGGTCGCGCAAGCTACTCTATGGAATTCAAAAAATACAATACAGCGCCGTCGCACATCGTCGAAACTGTAACCAAAAAACAAGGCTGATTCAGTCCTTTAGGCAAGGAGTTAATTGTCGTGGCTAAAGAAAAATTTGATCGTTCCCTACCTCACGTCAACGTTGGCACTATCGGTCACGTTGACCACGGTAAAACCACTCTGACCGCTGCTCTGACTCGCGTTTGCTCCGAAGTTTTCGGTTCCGCAGTCGTTGAATTCGACAAGATCGACAGCGCTCCAGAAGAGAAAGCTCGCGGTATCACCATCAACACCGCGCACGTCGAGTACAACTCGAACATTCGTCACTACGCTCACGTTGACTGCCCAGGTCACGCTGACTACGTGAAGAACATGATCACCGGTGCTGCCCAGATGGACGGCGCGATCCTGGTTTGCTCGGCTGCCGATGGTCCGATGCCACAAACCCGTGAGCACATCCTGCTGTCCCGTCAGGTAGGCGTTCCGTACATCGTGGTCTTCCTGAACAAGGCTGACCTGGTTGACGACGCTGAGCTGCTGGAACTGGTCGAGATGGAAGTTCGCGACCTGCTGAGCACCTACGACTTCCCAGGTGATGACACTCCAATCATCATCGGTTCGGCTCGTATGGCGCTGGAAGGCAAAGACGACAACGAAATGGGCACTACCGCTGTCAAGAAGCTGGTAGAAACTCTGGACAGCTACATCCCAGAGCCAGAGCGCGCTATCGACAAGCCGTTCCTGATGCCAATCGAAGACGTATTCTCGATCTCCGGTCGCGGTACCGTGGTAACTGGCCGTATCGAGCGTGGTATCGTCAAGGTTCAAGACGCGCTGGAAATCGTTGGTCTGCGTGACACCACCACCACTACCTGTACTGGTGTTGAAATGTTCCGCAAACTGCTCGACGAAGGTCGTGCTGGCGAGAACTGCGGTGTTCTGCTGCGTGGTACCAAGCGTGACGACGTTGAGCGTGGCCAGGTTCTGGTCAAGCCAGGTTCGGTCAAGCCGCACACCAAGTTCACCGCAGAAGTTTACGTTCTGAGCAAGGAAGAAGGCGGTCGTCACACTCCGTTCTTCAAAGGCTACCGTCCACAGTTCTACTTCCGTACTACTGACGTGACCGGTAACTGCGAACTGCCAGAAGGCGTTGAAATGGTAATGCCAGGTGACAACATCCAAATGGTTGTTACCCTGATCAAAACCATCGCGATGGAAGACGGTCTGCGTTTCGCAATCCGTGAAGGCGGCCGTACCGTTGGTGCTGGCGTCGTAGCTAAAATCATCGAGTAAGCCTCTTTTATAGAGTCTGCTTGATGCTTTGAAAGGGCCCCCGCTTAGCGGGGGCTTTTTTATTGGGTTGACACCTATCTGGGGCGTCTATAGAATTGCGCCTCCTTTTAACGGGCGTATTGCGCCCGGTGGGAATAGCAGCCGGAGTCTGAAATCCAATGCAAAATCAGCAAATCCGTATCAGGTTGAAGGCTTTTGACCATCGCCTGATCGACCAATCAACCCAGGAAATCGTGGAAACCGCGAAACGTACTGGTGCTCAAGTGCGTGGTCCAATTCCACTGCCTACCCGTAAAGAGCGGTTCACCGTTCTGGTTTCCCCGCACGTCAACAAAGACGCGCGTGACCAGTACGAAATCCGCACTCATAAGCGCGTTCTGGACATCGTCCAGCCAACGGATAAAACCGTTGATGCACTTATGAAGCTTGATCTTGCGGCCGGTGTGGAAGTGCAGATCAGCCTCGGCTAAGACTCGGTCTTAGTCGTGTAACGCTCTGAAATGGGCGGCCATAGCGGGTGAAAGCCCCGTACACTCATGAGGTTTACAACATGACTATTGGTGTAGTCGGTCGTAAATGCGGTATGACCCGTATTTTCACCGAAGAAGGTGTCTCCATTCCGGTTACGGTCATTGAGATCGAGCCGAATCGCGTCACCCAGTTCAAAACTGAAGAGACCGATGGCTACCGTGCAGTGCAAGTCACTGTCGGCGAGCGTCGCGCTTCGCGTGTTACAGCTGCTCAAGCTGGTCACTTCGCCAAGGCGAACGTTGCCGCTGGTCGCACTGTCCTGGAATTCCGTCTTGAAGAAGGCGAATACAAGGCTGGCGATCTGATCAACGCTGAAATCTTCGCTGCTGGTCAACTGGTTGATGTAACCGGTCAGTCCAAAGGTAAGGGTTTCGCCGGTACGATCAAGCGTTGGAATTTCCGCGGGCAAGATAACACCCACGGTAACTCCGTATCCCACCGCGTTCCAGGCTCTATCGGCCAGTGCCAGACTCCTGGTCGTGTATTCAAGGGCAAAAAAATGTCCGGTCATATGGGCGCTGAGCGCGTGACCGTGCAGTCCCTCGAAGTAGTGCGCGTGGACGCTGAACGCAATCTGTTGTTGGTCAAGGGCGCTGTTCCTGGCGCTACTGGCGGCAACTTGGTTGTACGTCCAGCAGCCAAGGCTCGCGGTTAAGGGGAAGCTGACATGCAATTAAATGTAAATGACGCTCAAGCGATCGAAGTTTCCGAACTGACATTTGGCGGCGAATTCAACGAGACGCTGGTTCACCAAGCAGTCGTGGCCTACATGGCCGGCGGCCGTCAGGGTTCCAAGCAGCAAAAGACCCGTTCCGACGTTCGTGGTGGCGGCAAGCGCCCATGGCGTCAGAAAGGTACTGGCCGTGCTCGTGCCGGTACTATCCGTAGCCCAATCTGGCGTGGCGGCGGTACCACTTTCGCAGCTCGTCCTCAGGATCACTCCCAGAAGCTGAACAAGAAGATGTATCGCGCAGCAATGCGTTCCATCCTTGCTGAGCTGGTGCGTACTGATCGTCTGGTCGTGGTTCAGGATTTCGCCGTTGAAACGCCGAAAACCAAAGACCTGCTGGGCAAGCTGAACAACATGAGCCTGACCGACGTTCTGATCGTGTCGGACGCTGTTGATCAGAACCTGTACCTGGCTGCTCGTAACCTGCCACACGTAGATGTACGTGACGTGCAAGGTTCCGATCCAGTTAGTCTGATCGCATACGACAAGGTGTTGATCACCGTGTCGGCCGTGAAGAAATTCGAGGAGCTGCTGGGATGAACCAGGAACGCGTATTTAAAGTTCTGCTTGGCCCGCACGTTTCCGAGAAGGCTACGGTTCTGGCAGACAAGAAAGGCCAGTTCGTTTTCAAGGTTGCTACTGATGCAACCAAGCTGGAAATCAAGAAGGCCGTCGAAAGCCTGTTCAGCGTGAAAGTAGAGCGTGTTACTACCCTGAATGTTCTGGGTAAGAGCAAGCGCACTGCTCGCGGTCTGGGCAAGCGTAATGACTGGAAGAAGGCAGTTATCTCCCTTCAGCCAGGCCAAGATCTCGATTTCAGCAGCAGTGCTGAGTAAGGAAGGGGTGCATCATGGCAATCGTTAAATGCAAACCGACTTCCCCTGGCCGCCGTTTTGTGGTCAAGGTGGTCAACCAGGAGCTGCATAAAGGCGCTCCTCACGCACCGCTGCTCGAGAAAAAATCGAAGTCTGGTGGTCGTAACAACAATGGCCGTATCACTACACGTCACGTGGGTGGTGGTCATAAGCAGCATTATCGTCTGGTCGACTTCCGTCGCAACGACAAAGATGGCATCGCTGCCACTGTCGAGCGTATCGAATACGATCCAAACCGTACTGCTCACATCGCTCTGCTGCTGTACGCAGACGGCGAGCGTCGCTACATCATCGCGCCTAAAGGCGTGAGTGCTGGCGACCAGCTGATCGCGGGCGCTCTGGCTCCAATCAAGCCAGGCAACACCCTGCAGCTGCGCAACATCCCAGTGGGTTCGACCGTACACGGTATCGAACTGAAACCAGGCAAGGGTGCTCAGATCGCTCGTTCCGCTGGTGCTTCGGCTCAGCTGATCGCTCGTGAAGGTGTCTACGTTACCCTGCGTCTGCGTTCCGGTGAAATGCGTAAAGTGCTGTCGGAATGCCGTGCAACGTTGGGCGAAGTCTCGAACTCCGAGCACAGCCTGCGTTCCCTGGGTAAAGCCGGTGCCAAACGCTGGCGTGGCGTTCGCCCAACCGTTCGTGGTGTTGCCATGAACCCGGTTGACCACCCGCATGGTGGTGGTGAAGGTCGTACCTCCGGTGGTCGTCATCCGGTATCGCCGTGGGGCTTCCCGACTAAGGGCGCGAAGACTCGTGGTAATAAGCGTACCGACAAAATGATCGTCCGTCGTCGCAAGTAAATAGAGGGATACGACAGTGCCACGTTCTCTGAAAAAAGGTCCTTTTATC
>Ga0207655_1001457_pt1 | contig 21890 bp, 18 predicted proteins | sample KBSM44metaG_FD_184398 | JGI IMG/M metagenome (GOLD analysis project Ga0207655, IMG submission 184398) | Miscanthus rhizosphere microbial communities from Kellogg Biological Station, Michigan, USA - KBS M4-4 metaG (SPAdes) (version 2) | ecosystem: Host-associated > Plants > Roots > Rhizosphere >... | reverse complement strand
AATCTACAAAACGGTCACCGGCGACCCGACTGCCGAACGCGCAGAACTTCTGTGCGGCAATATGGTTAACGTATTCAGCGGCCTCTGTGCGGAACTTGGCCTGCAAAAACGCACCATCTGGACGTACTCAGACTCCCAGGGATACTTCCAGGGACATACGTACATTGAAATTTTCAATACCACAACCAACAAGTGGGAAATCCAGGACGCGGACTATAACGTCTATTACACCGACGTTCGCACGGGCGAGCGTGTCGGTGTCAAAGACATGATGAACGCAGACGATATTGAAAACTTCATTCCTCATAATTCCAGTGTATCCGGATGGTCAGAGACAGGTGCAGAAGGCTTGCGCCTGGCCAATCTCTATGCAGCGCAAGTCATCACTACAGAGCATAAGCTCTATACCAGTAGCGACAGTCTGAGCGACACCTTGCTGGCCAGCATTGCCAACTCCCTCAGTGGAGTTTTTGACTATACGGTAGTGGCCGCTGCGGGCGATCCAGCCGTCACGCACTTTACCGATAGCAACGCAACCACCGAAAACTCACGAGCCACGATAACAGGGACCGCGGGTGCGGACTTTATTTCATATGACGGCAGTTCGATCAGCCCGGTGTTTGCCAATCTGATCGGAGGAGAGGGTAATGACACGCTCGCTCTGCATTTTTCCGCTGGTCAACTCTATGGCAATGCAGGCAATGACGTCCTGATTGGCGGAATGCGGGCGGATCTCCTGGTCGGCGGTACAGGTGATGACTACATGTCCGGCGGTGCCGGTGCAGACCAGTATGCGTTTTCCAAGGGCGACGGCTTCAACGACGTCGTCGACAGTTTCGGTGTAGGTGCAGATCAACTCGTTTTCCTCGGCGTCAGCGGTGCCGGCGGTACAGGCCGCACACAAATTTCGCAAAGTGATTTCAACTTGAGGATCGATCAGACAATCACCGATGACGGCGTCTATCTTCGTTATGACATCGATGGCGATGTACGTTTTGATGGAGGGATGTTGCTCGAAGGCCGTACGACTCTGCTCACCGCCAGCGACGCTACTTTCATTTTCAACGCTGATCCGCTCAAAGACTTCAAAACCGTGGCTGCCACTGGCAATGGCGGTTACGGGTACGCCGATCAAATCTTCGGCGGCAGCTCGGCAGACAAGATCCTCTACACCGGCACCTCAGGCGCCATACTGGCTGGCAGTGTCACCGGCTTGAACAGCGGCAATGACGTCATCCAGTCTCGTTCGGATGCAAATTGCTCGCTGAACGGTCACGATGGCAACGACGTATTGATCGGAGGTAACGGAAGCGACTTCATCGTCGGCGGTACCGGTAACGACCTGTTGATCGGCGGAAACGGGCACGACTTCTTCACATTCACCGCGGGTTCGGGCTCAGACACCATCCAGGACTTCAAACAAGGTGAAGACACCCTGTATATCTACGGCTGGACGGCTTCGACCAAGGCCGTGACGCAAACGCTGCAAGACAACGGGCTGCTTGTGACTTTCGACACCGCCGGCGATGGCGCTCACGGTGGCAATATCACGCTACTGGGCCAGACGACCTTGCTGAACAATACCGACATGTTGTTTGCCTGAGTCAGGGCGTTAGTTTCTCCAAAGAAAAAGGCCGATCAATGATCGGCCTTTTTCGTTTCTACAACACCTCAGTTCACTTCGATCCTGTCGCGGTTGCGGTCAAGAATCGCTTTGCCGATGCCCTTCACTTCCAGCAACTCGTCAACGGATGCAAACGCACCGTTACTATCACGATAAGCAACAATCGCTTTGGCCTTGGCCTCGCCCACTCCAGCCAGCTCGCGTTGCAGCGTAGGTGCATCAGCACTATTGAGATCGACCTTGCCGAGTGGTGCCGTGGCGGCCACATCCTGCACCAGAGGCGCTTTCATCACCTCCGGCGGGTTAGCAGGCGCGGCGATTGCCGTAAGGGAGGCGCTGGCGAGAAGGGCAAAAACCAGAGAGTGGAAACTGCTTGTACGCATTAGTGAAGCTCCATGCCGTCGTTTGAGAAAGCAGCTTTTCCGAAGCTGCTCTCCAAACTTAGGCCATGACATTCAGCTGTCAAAAATGTGTACGTTACCGGATATGAAACAATCAGGGTTCGAGGCGGCGCTGCTGATAAATCCAGTCGACAATCTCACCGTCCGGGGTATAGCCGCTGACAGTGTCGCGCAGCAACTGGCGGACGCGTGCATAGTCGTCCTGGTCCACGGCAGCCAGCAACTCGGTCAACTTGACCTTCAGCACATCCCAGGACAGATGATCCTCGTTGGCCGTCATGATCATCGGGTGTTGGGTGGCCGCCACGTTGTCTCCAATCAGCAGCTCTTCGTACAGCTTCTCGCCCGGACGCAGCCCGGTGAACTCGATGGCGATGTCACCGTGCAAGTTCTTTTCCGAGCGCACGCTCAGGCCGGAAAGATGGATCATCTTCTCGGCCAGCTCGACGATCCTCACAGGCTCACCCATATCGAGTACGAACACATCACCACCCTGCCCCATGGAGCCCGCCTGGATCACCAACTGCGCAGCTTCAGGGATGGTCATGAAGTACCGAGTGATCTTCGGATGCGTGACAGTCAGCGGACCACCCGACTTGATCTGCTTGTGAAACAACGGAATGACCGAACCCGACGATCCCAGGACATTACCGAACCGCACCATCGTGAAGCGCGTCTTGTTCACACGCGAAACATTGCTCGTATCGCCGAACAATACCGGAGCCAACTCACGACTCAACGCCTGCAACGTCAACTCGGCAAGACGCTTGGTGCTGCCCATGACATTGGTAGGTCGCACAGCTTTGTCCGTCGAAATCAGGACGAAGTTGGCCACTCCCGCCTGGAGTGCGGCCTGGGCCGTATTGAGCGTGCCGATCACATTATTGAGCACACCTTCGGCAATGTTGTGTTCGACCATGGGCACATGCTTGTAGGCCGCGGCGTGATACACCGTGTCTACTCGCCAGGTTTTCATGACATCCAGCAACTTGTCCGGGTTACGAACCGACCCGAGAATCGGCAGGAGACGGATGGACAGCGACTCTCGGGCGACCCGCTGTTCCAGCTCCGACAAGATGGAGTAAAGATTGAACTCACTGTGTTCAAACAACAGAAGCGTTGTCGGGCGCAGCGCCAGAATCTGCCGGCAAAGCTCGGAGCCAATGGAACCACCAGCGCCCGTGACCAACACCGACTGCCCCGTGATGCAATGTTCGAGCAAGTCAGCCTGAGCCGGGACTGCGTCCCGTCCGAGCAGGTCGGCAATGTCTACTTCCTGGATATCGTCGACCTTGACCCGGCCACTGGCGAGGTCCATGAATCCCGGGACACTTCGAACGTGCAGCGGAAAGCCTTCCAGAAACCCGAGAATCTCGCGGCGACGTCCACGGTTGGACGAAGGAATGGCGAGCAGGATTTCCTGGGCGCCAGTGTTGTCGATCATTTGCTGGATATTTTCAGGCTGAAACACCTGCAACCCGGAGATCACCCTGTCGGCGATGCCACTATCGTCATCGATAAAGGCCACGGGCCGCATGACACGCCCCATCCGCAGCGCGGCAACGAGTTGATTACCCGCTGCCCCCGCGCCGTAGATAGCAACTTTCGGCAGTCCATCATCCCGGTTTGTAAACGGAACGTGCTGAGTCGCACTGAACCAGTCGCCCATAAAATACTGACGCATGACCAGGCGAAGGCCGCCGATCATGATCAGGCTCAACCACCAATAGTTGAAAATGATCGAGCGAGGAACGACGTTTTGATGATTACTGTACCAATACACCACAACGCCAAGTATCAAGGATGAAAGTGTTACGGCCTTGATAATGGCAATGAGCGCGTCATTGCCAAAATAACGCATGACGGCACGGTACATGCCAAAGCGGACGAAAAGAGGAATGGCGATGACAGGTGCACTGACAAAAAGCCAGACATGCTCAGTGAACGGGTTGATCAACTCGTCCACCCCCAGACGCACGACAAACGCCATCCACAGGGCAAACCAGACCAAGGAAGTATCAGTCATAACCTGCAGAATGCGTTTATGTCGTCTTGGCAGACTTAACAACTTTGCCCGAATCTTATCCATAACCCCTCTTAACACCTCTCGAAGCTCCTAGCATTGATACAGCAACTACAGCTTTCGGTAACTCGCTTGCCGACAAAGCAATGCTCAAGACCCAATGCATCAATCACGCCTTGCCGACGATTTCCAACTCGCCTGCGTGAAACTTGAACGCCAGCAACACCAAAGGCACGTAGGCCAGGATCAATCCTGTCACGCCATCGACATATTGCATGACGACCAATATAGCCACTGGCACTAACCACAACAAATTGATCGCTGCGATTGCCAGCGTGACCGACCGATGGCTGCGATATTTTCGTGAAGCGTACTGGTAGCCATGGCTGCGATGAGCCTCATAAACCTTGTCACCGCGCAACAGCCGACGAATGAGGGTAAAGGTGGCATCCACAATGAAGACGCCCAACAAAATGAGCCAGGCCCAGAGAAACAGAGAATTGGTCCAGGCCGCGTGAAGCGACATCACCGCCAGTACGATGCCCAGGAAACCACTGCCGGCATCCCCCATGAAAATTTTCGCTGGCGGAAAATTCCAGGCAAGGAAACCCGATACGGCCATCGCCAGTACAAGCGGAGCAATGGCGAGACTGGTGTTGCCCGCAACCCAGTAGACCAGGCAAGCACCGACACAGGCGCAAATCGCCTCGACGCTGGCCAGGCCGTCAATGCCATCCATGAAGTTGTACAGGTTGAGCATCCAGACCAGATAGAACGCCCCGATGACATAGCCGAACCAGCCGAGACTGAACTCGTGACCGAACAGATTGATCGGCGCCATTCCCCCAATCCAGCACAATGCCCAGATGGCACCACTGAAATGCGCAAGCAGGCGCCAACGCGCGGCAATATGCCCATGGTCATCGAGAAAACCAACGATCGCGATCCAGCCGCCGGCCCCCAGCAGAGCCAACGCCAACGGCCAGGCGACGGCATCCGTCCAGGCCAGGACAGGCAGTGCAATCAGAAAACTCAAGACGATAGCCACACCACCACCCCGAGGGGTCGGGACCGAATGTGAACTACGCGCGTTAGGAACATCTATCAAGCTGCGTGCCAATGCGTATTTGCGCAATGCACCGGTGCCCAAGAATGAAACACCCACCACCAACGCCAACAACCATATTGTGTTCAAAGGTCAACTTCCTGAAACAGCCAAAACCGGTTCTGCAAGGAACCGGCACTGTCATAAGCCAGCTTGGCGCTGGCTTTCCTTGTAGTGATTGGCAGTCGACGCAAGCGCCTCATCGACGCTGATCGGAGGAATCCAGCCCAGCAATTCTCGAGTCTTGCTTATATCGACCTGCAGCGTCGACGACGCTCAGGATTTCGACCAGACAGTACGATTGATGTAGTCGGTGTAACTCAACACGACCCGAACTACCTGCTTCGACACAGGACCTGCCTGGTAATCCCTCACGACCGGGATAACGCGCTGGCTGCGATCATGCTGGCTGGTGACCACACGTACGGCATCCAGCACGCCTTCCACTTTCAGGCCACTCATGATGAGAGTGCCTTCATCCATCCCTTCCGGACGCTCGTGCGCATTACGAATGGTAATGGCAGGCAAATTCAGAAGAGAGGCTTCCTCGGTGATGGTGCCGCTGTCGGACAGCACGCAGAACGCCGACATCTGCAACTTGATGTAGTCGAGCAGACCGAATGGCTTCGAGAAACGAATCAATGGGTGATCGAGGGATTCTCCAATCGCTTCCAGGCGCTTGCGGGTGCGAGGGTGCGTGGAGACGATAATCGGATACTGGTATTTGTCCGCCAGGGCGCGCAGCGTTTTGAGCAAGTCGCGAAGGTTTTCCGGCGTATCGACGTTTTCTTCACGGTGAGCGCTGACGATGAAGAACTTGTCCTGCTCCAGGCCTTCTCGTGCCAGCACGTCGGAAGTGAGGATTTTCGGCATGTAATAGTCGAGCACCTCCTCCATGTGCGACCCGGTCTTGATGATGGTTTCAGGACGAATGCCTTCGGCGATCAGGTAGCGGCGGGCATGCTCTGTCAGGACCATGTTGATATCGCTCAGGTGATCGAGCACCTTGCGATTGAGCTCTTCAGGGACGCGCTGGTCAAAGCAGCGGTTACCGGCTTCCATATGGAACACAGGAATCTTGCGGCGCTTGGCGGCAATGACGGCCAGGCAGGTGTTGGTATCGCCGTAGAGCAGAAGCGCATCAGGCTTCTCGGCCTCGAATACTTCATCCGCCTTGGAAATCACTTCGGCGATGGTCTTGGCTGCGGTATCGCCTGCAGCACCCAGGAAGTAATCAGGCTTGCGAATTTCAAGGTCATCGAAAAAAACCTGATTCAATTCGAAGTCGTAGTTTTGACCCGAGTGAACCAACACATGATTAACCTGCTTATCAAGCTCGGCAATGACGCGGCTCATCTTGATAAGTTCTGGTCGCGTACCGACCAGCGTCATGACCTTAAGCATCAAGCTGCTCCTGAATGTATTCCAGATTCAACAGAACTTTCTTCACGCCTTCCACATCCAGACGCTCGGTATTGTGCGAGGTGTAATCGTCCAGATCGGAAATTTCCTTCTCGCCTTCAACAAAGAACTTCTTGTAGTTCAGGTCACGATTGTCCGATGGAATGCGGTAGTAACGCCCCATGTCTTCGGCTTTGGCCATTTCTTCGCGAGAGATCAGCGACTCGTAAAGTTTTTCGCCATGACGGGTGCCAATGACCCTGACGTCATTGTCGCGAGCAAAGAGTTCCTTGAGCGCTTGCGCCAGGTCCTCAACGGTCGAGGCAGGTGCTTTCTGGACGAAAATATCACCTTGCTCGGCGTGTTCGAACGCGTGCAGAACCAGGTCGACGGAATCCTCGAGCGACATCAAAAAGCGTGTCATGTTCGGGTCGGTGACGGTCAGCGGCTCGCCACTTTGCAACTGCTTGATGAACAACGGGATAACCGAACCGCGCGACGCCATGACATTGCCGTAGCGGGTTGCGCAGATCACCGGGCCTTTAGCCGGGATCATCCGCGACTTGGCAACCATCAGCTTCTCGGCCATGGCCTTGGAAATACCCATGGCATTAATCGGATAGACAGCCTTGTCGGTACTCAGTACAACGACACGCTGCACACCCGAAGCAATGGCCGCATTCAAAACGTTTTCGGTACCCATGACGTTGGTACGCACGGCTTCCATCGGGTAAAACTCGCAGGAAGGTACCTGCTTCAGGGCCGCGGCGTGGAAAATGTAATCCACACCCACCATGGCCTGATCAAGGCTGTCGCGGTCACGTACGTCACCGATGTAGAACTTCACTTTGTCATTGGACAAAGCAATGCGCATGTCTTCCTGCTTCTTCTCGTCACGGCTGAATACGCGAATCTCTTTTACGTCGGTATCCAGAAAACGCTTCAACACCGTATGGCCAAACGAGCCCGTACCGCCCGTGATCATCAAAACCTTATTATCAAACATATCTACCACCTTCCAAAACCTGATTGAATTTAATGATCAACGCAACGCGCGCATCGATTTAACCAATTCCAACCATGAAGGTGGAACGTAACCGGTTGCAGCCTGAAACTTCGAGGAGTTCAGTGAGCGATCTATAGAAAGTTGACTGTCCGCGATGATATCGATTTCCTTTTCGTAAACTTCCGCTACCAGTTTCAGAAGAGACAACTTGTCAATCGGAGCCACCGATACATGGTAAAGGCCATGAAGCTGCGGATTCGGTATTACGTAGTCGCGAATGACACGTGCCAGTTCCGCCGTAGGCAACCCCGAAAAAATGGCCTTTTCATAGCCTTTGACGGCGCCATTCTGGGAAAGAAACCAGTCGACCAGCGAATACTGGCTTCCCAATTCGTGACCAATGATGGAGGTCCGCAGGGTGATCGCATTCGATTCGGCATGCAGCTCGCCAATGTACTTCGACTTACCGTAGAGATCTTCCGCGTCGGAGGTATCCTCTTCGGTGTACGAACCCTTGCGACCGGAGAACACGCAATCGGTGCTGATATGAATCAGGCGTGCCCCGGACAGCGCGCACAGCTTGGCAATGCGGTGCGGCAACATCGCATTGATAGGCAGAGCCGACAGAGGATCCTTGGCATCAGCCAACTGCTTGATCAATCCAACGCAGTTGATGACGACATCCGGCTTGACCCGTGCCAGTACCGAAACCAGGGAGTCATGGTCAAGCACGTCAACGTTACTGATCAACGAACCGTGGGTGTCTTCAGAAAAGTATCTGGCGCCATTCGGGTTGCGCAATGTGCCCCACACCTCAAGGTGCGGGTTTCCGTGGAATTGCCTGAACACCGTGCTACCCAGCATTCCGGTGACCCCTAACACAAGAACCTTCATTTTGACCTGCCTTTCAATTCGTTAATCCTGCTGTGGAGAAGCTCGACCAGGCGCTGGCTTTGCCGCTCCATTTCGAAATGCTCGAGGTAGTACGCTCGCCCTGACTGCCCCAACGATTCCCGTTGTTCCAGAGTCATATGGAAAAGTTGTTCAATGCTCTTCGCCATACCTTCGGCGTCCTGCGCCGGACTCGTCAGACCAGCCCCGGCTTCCTGAACGATGCGGGCCCCCTCGCCATCCAGTGCAGCAATGATGGGCCTCCCTGCTGCCAGGTAAGCCTGAACTTTACTGGGGATGGTATAGGAGAACGCCTCATTCTGCTTCAACGTCACCAACAAACCCGCTGCCCGGCTGAAAAAATGTGGCATTTCGCTCGCCGGGAAACGCCCGGCAAGGATGAGGTTGTCCAATGCTCGTGATTGCTTCTGACTTTCGATCCAGCTCAACATGCTGCCGCTGCCGACCAGAACAATTTTAAGGCCGGATAAACCGCGAAGCTTGTCCGCCACCTCGACGAGGGTTTCAACCGACTGGGCAGTCCCGAGGTTTCCGGCGAAAACGAGGCAGAAGTTATTCTCGAGCTCTGCCAGCAAGGGCGCGGGAATCCGCGTTTGCTCAGTACTTGGAGGCACGTCCTGATAGGAGTTTGGGTAATACACAATCTTACCCGGGTCAGCATAGCGGGCGACCGGCTCACGGAATGCTCGCGACTGAACCAGAAGCGTATCGACGAACGCGTAAATGCCTCTCACCATCCAGCCCGCGGCACGCAGCGCTGTTTTGTTCTTGACGAATCCCGTTGCACTCAGGCTCTCTGGCCAAAGATCTTGAACCCATACAGCCAGATGGCTCTTGAGCTTCCACTTCAGATAAATGGCAGGGATGGCCGCCGTAATGGGAGACATTGCAAATACAAAGATCGCATCGTAATTTTCGCCTTTGACTGCACGCGGAAAGTATCTCAGCCCATTCACAACGAAAGACAAATAATTGAACAGCAGGTTTTTTGCGCCCGATGAACCACGAGGCCTGAGCGGTGCGCGACAGAGCTTGACCGAAGAGTCGTAGATTTCTTCCTGGTATCCAGAAGCACTGTAACCGTCGAATACAACTCCCTCCGGATAGTTTGGTTTCCCGGTGAGAACCTTTACGACGTGCCCCTGTGCAGTTAAAGTCCTGACCAGATCATTAATAATAAAAAATTCCGGCCAGAAATATTGCGACACCACAAGAATTTTCATCTATCAAACACTTCCCTTTGCGCGCCCGGCCAAAGCCAGCAACTCGAACCACGTTTTTCTCGAGGTGTTTTCCCAGTCAAACTTGTCACTTTGCGTTACTGCCTCGGTGGACAATTTCTTCAAAATATCTGGGCTCGTTAACGCCTCGGTGAGAACATCTTGTATGTTTTTTGAATCAAACGGCGAAAAATAAAGTGCAGCCTCTGCTCCAAATTCCGGCATAGGCATTACATTGGAACAGATCATTGGCCTACCGGAGGCCATCGCTTCAAGAAGAATATTCGGGCAGTTCTCACAGGACGAAGCAAAGAGATTCAGATAGGCGTGATGATACAGAGGAGGAAGGCTCTGATAAGGAATAGCGCCCAACAACAGCACCTGACTTTCCAGGCCAAGTGTAGAAATCAGGGCTTTTACGCGCTCGGCCTCTGGCAGATGTGTTTCACCCACGAAAATCAGCGGAAACCTTTCACGAAGCTCCTGAGGGAGGTTTGCGTAGGCACTGACAACCTCATAGTGATGTTTGTAAACATCAAATCTCGAGACATATAAAATGTAATCACCCGCCGGAAGAAAATCAGGGCGAACGGGGTTGCTGCTGTGAGTTCGAAACACCGAACCGATGCCATGGGGGATGGTGACGGCGTTTTTCACCTTGGTCAGCGACTCGATTACACTTCGCGCGTAATTGGAGATGAAGATTGTCAAATCAGCTTCCGACATGCTCTTGAGCATAATCCGGTTCAACAACCAGTTCCTCAGGCGCTGTAATCCCAACGGGATACTTTTGCGTACGCGCAGATCAAACGGGATCATGTTCCGAAACATCGTTGCAACCTTGCAGCCTGCAGGCGCACGAGTGCTGACGACCCCACCGGGGCAAAACAGTACGTCGGCCTTTTCCGCCTTCAAGATCCGGGGCAGCGCCCACTTTTCCCAGAGCGCCCTGAGAATCGGGTTCTCTGTGGGCCAGGCCGGTTCGACCCGACGGATGCGGGGATGATCCGGCAGCTTCAGTGAAGCCGGGGCGAAGACAACGATCTCAAGATCTTCGTTGACGGGAACAAATTGAAAAAGATTGATCAGGTATGTCTGACCTCCGCCAAGTCGGGCAGAGAGCGCGTTGAAAACTATCTTCATAGAACACCATTGCTCAATATAATTAACGACTATTTTTATCAAGCCAGGACTGGAACATTAGAATATTCCACAAATGAAGACTGCGATCGTAGGTTCCGTTTTGATGCTGGACCCATGCCGAACGAATTTTCTGACAATCAAAATAACCTTCTCTCTTGATTCGCTCTTCCGTCAACAACTCTTCCGCCCACTCTCTAAGCGGCCCACGCAGCCATTGCGCCAGGGGAATGGAGAAGCCCGCCTTCGGCCTATCGAAGAATGAATTGGGTACATAGCGTTTCAGCAACTCACGAAGCGGCCACTTCCCGACACCATTTTTGATTAATTGGTCTGAAGACAAGGAAAACGCCAGTTCCGCAACTCGATGATCGAGCAATGGCGCGCGGGTTTCGAGGCTCGCGCTCATGGCGCCGCGGTCTACTTTAACCAGCAAATCGTCAGGCAAATATTGAGAAACGTCCCACCGACGCATTTCCTCAATATAGTCGTCCGCCGATTCCCAGCAAATAGCGCCCTGACCTTGACTGCCAGCTCCCAGCACGACGTTGTCGTCAGGCTGCCACTGCGACATCAAACCGGTGTACATCTGTGCCAGACTCTCGGATGCCAGCAACTCGGACATTCTGTAGATGCGGCGACCATTCACTTTTGCTCGTACCGAACCCGGTAAAACAGAGCAGACGTTGTCCCACCCCTTTGAGGAAAGCGAGCGAAGTGAGTAAGCCATGACACGGCGTGCAGGCAAAGGCAGCTTTTCTATACGCGCCCATAAGCCGGCAGTGATCTGGTAGCGGGGATAACCGGCAAAAAGTTCATCACCGCCGTCCCCGGACAGCGCAACAGATACATGTTGCTTGGTCATCCTGGAAACCAGGATTGTAGGGATCTGCGAGGAGTCAGCGAAAGGCTCGTCGTAAATTTCCGGCAAATGCGGAATGATCGAAACGGCGTCATCCGCACCTAGATAAAACTCAGTGTGATTCGTCCCCAAGTGCTTGGCGATCGCCTTCGCATAAGGGGCTTCGTCAAACTCAGGCTCATTGAAGCCGATGGTGTAAGTGTTGATACTTGAGCTGCTTTGCGACTGCATCAACGAAACAATCAGGCTTGAATCCACCCCACCGGACAGGAACGCACCGAGTGGAACATCCGCAATCATCTGCGACTTCACCGCCGCTGACAGCCTTTCACCAACAACGTCCACCACCTCTTTGTCGCTAGCCTGCGACAACTCATCCCTTAATACACTGGATTGCGCCAGTGACCAGTATGAAACAGGTGTCTGCCGGGAAGAAAAAGAGTCCACCGTCAGATAATGAGCTGGCGGAAGTTTCTTAATACCTTCGTAGATAGACTCAGGGGCTGGAACATAGCCAAACCTGACAAACTTCGCCAAAGCATGACGATCAATGCGCAGATCATCAGTAAAGGCCGCCTTGATTGCTTTCAACTCGGAGGAGAAAACAAACCGGTTACCGACAATACCGTAATACAGGGGTTTTTCCCCCATACGATCCCGGGCTAACGTAATTGTCTTGCTGACTTTGTCCCAGACGGCGAATGCAAACATGCCGACCAGATTTTCGAGCGTTGTTTTTACACCCCACGCCTCGATCGCAGCCAGCAGGACTTCCGTGTCAGAGTGACCACGCCAGATACGTGTCGAACCGGAGTCAATCAGCTTTTGTCGCAACTCATTGAAATTATAGATTTCACCATTGAACACAATAACGAAACGTTCGTTATCGGACACCATTGGCTGACTTCCATGTACCGACAACTCCAGAATGGAAAGCCGCCGATGGCCCAGCGAAATCCCACTATCGGCATCTGACCAAACTGCTCCGTCATCGGGCCCGCGATGTATCAGCGCATCCACCATTTTGCCAACGGCAAAGGCGCTCTGCTGATCCAACTTCCACCCGACAACTCCCGCAATTCCGCACATACCTACGCTCTCACTCCAGTGAAAATATTTAAACTCACTTCAAAACCCGAACGAGTTTCATCGCGAAGAATAATCCAAATGACAATACATAAAAAACCATCGCATTCAGCAAGCTTATTTCACCATACCAAACCCAGTGCATAACCGATGCAGCACAAAGCATATACAGAAAAAGCTGCAAGAAGTCCTGATCGCGCCAGCCCGAATCGACAAAACGCAAGAAACAGACGCTGATGAACCCGTTGAAGAATACACCAAACAAGCCGAAATTTTCGAACGCCACACCAGCGGCATGGATCCCGCCCATCCCGGTAATGAAGTACCAGTAGGCCGGGTTATCCACCGTAATGGGCTTCACTACACCGAAAGCCGAATAGATAGGAGAAGGTGCCAGCGAAAGAAACATGTCGAGGTAGGTCTGACCATACCGCAGGTGCTCGCCATCCCAGAAGCCCGTCAACTGCTGGACGAGCGGCAGGATGATTGCATTCCATGAGTTGAACAAAAAGAATTGTTCAATGTTATCTGTAGTTAAATCAACATCCATGCGTACCATGGAAACAATAACGCCGCTGCTCAGAACTACCAGCATAAAAGCCGCAACACACAACAATGTTTTGAATTTGATGAGATGGCTGTAGCGAAACATCAAGCCCAGCACATAGGCCACTACCAACACAACAAAGTCCCGATCTCCGGTCATCGCGTTGGCAACGGAATAAGCCAGCACCAGCAGCGCCGAGAAGGTGAGCATGTACCATGATGGATAGGCAAACGCCAATGCAGTGACCGCAATGATAGAAAAAACCACCACAGCCTCGACACCCGCAAACATCTCGAGCATCGCCTCCACATTTATCAGCCTGAACAAAACAAAGAAGACCGAGACTGAAAGAAACACCAGCCCTGCCAACTTGAAGTCAATTGGAGAGAAAAAAGCGCGGCGCGAAGAGGAGATGTCGGCAGGCACCAAAAGCCCCAACAGGTAGGCAGTCAGCCCGCCAGCGACACCTAGAAACCAGACAAGCGAAAGTCTGAATACGAACTGCTCATCAAGGTAAAAACTATAGTCTCCGATCGGCCAAAGCGTAACGGTATCGCTCCATAGGCTGCTTACCAGCCCAAGGAAGGGCACCGAATAGCAGACGGCGTATAACGCAACCAGATATTTTTTGGATATCAGGCACAAAATAATTTGAACGACCAAAATCAGCAAGCATGTCGAAACCAGTAATATAACCATGAACCTAACTCAAAAAATTAAAGCAACAGAACCGACCACCAGGTCCAACACTGGCCCCAACATCACTTGCAGTCATGCGTATAGCCTGAGCATGAATCATATCGAATACACCTTTCATTGCAGCAACTTACGTCCACCCAAGGACGCAAGCACCACAATTTGCGCAACCAGGGCCAGTATGAATGACCTGAAAAGATCAATCGCCAACATGTCGCCCTTCATACCCGCATAAGCCGTCGACGCCAGATAGACAATCGCATAAATGCAACTAGCCAGAAAAACTACCTTCGTCAGGTTTTTGCTGTGCAGGATCTGAGTAATGATAGTAGTCACAAGGCCAAGACCGCCCGCCAACACTGCATAAGCCAGAAGGTCGGTTTTACTGCACAAACTGCTACCCAGAAAACACAACCAGTAACTCTGCGTCAGAATCATGAACAAAGGCAAACAAATCGAAACTGCAACACCGAGCATCAAATACAACTTGCTGGAATTCTTGCCATGACCCGCCAGCTTGACGATGGCATATGAAGCAAGCGAACTCGGAAGAACCGTGACCAAAATATAAAAAAGAAAAAACAGATTGAAATAGCCCACTTCAGAAACATTCAAACTTGAATTTGCAAATATCATCAGACAAATGATATGAACAGGTGCCCCCAGAAGCATGCTTCCAGCGATGGCAGGAGCACCAGAACGGGTGAGCAGAGCGGCCATCTTTGCAAAAGAGAAGTACTCACGCACTCCTCCTTCTTCAGGGCTGAACTTGCTCGCCTTTATCATAAAAAAACCGAACGCAGGAGCGATCAACGTGCAGAGTGCAAGTGTCAGAATGACACCCTCTATACGCCCTTCAACCTTCGCGATAGCCAGTACCAGGAGTAATCCAAGCAGCCCATGGGCGGCCAAGGCAGCCACCCATCTTCCAGAGGTGTTAAGCGAGAACATCAGACCGGTTATGGTCAGATTGCAAACACAGGCAAACCCGAGGAAAAACGCGCCGGTCATCAAGTAGCCAGCACTCAGCTCATAAGAGGACGCAGGCGCCGGGAACACTGAAAAAACAGCGACACAGAGGGCACCCACAACGATGCCGCCCCATGCCATGAGACTCAAGGAAGTCCTGTAGTTTACATTTTCGGCATTCATTACCGCATAGCGACTTAGCGCCACACTCAAGCACTCCCCCACCACAGTCGCGATGCCTGTTACGATCGCGTAGTGGTAAGAGAATACGCCGTACAACTCAACCCCTAACATTCGAGCCAGGCTGAACAGCAAAACAAACATGCAAAGTTTGTTTGCCAAAACTGTAATAGCACAGATCCCTTTAATCACAAGAATTAACTTCTTGCGAAGAACGAAACGTACCAGTCAGCTGCTTTCAACATACCTTCGCCAACATTGAAGAGAGGTTGATAACCCAGCAGATCCTTTGCCTTGTCAATATTGGCTTGCGAATGCCTTACATCACCTGCACGAAAATCCCGATATACCATTTCAGAGGTAGTCGTGACATCAACATTGGACAAAGCACCCTTGATACAAGCAAAGACCTGATTCAATGTCGTGCGGTCGCCCACGGCGACGTTATAAACATTGTTTTTTGCTTCAGGACTCGCACAGGCAGCCAGAATATTGGCCTGGACCGCATTCTCTACGAAGCAGAAATCGCGACTCGTTTCCCCATCACCATTAACGAAAACCTCCTCGTTGTTGATCATGGCCGCAGTCCACTTGGGAATAACTGCTGCATAGGCGCCATTTGGATCCTGACGCTTGCCGAACACGTTGAAGTAACGAAGACCAATGGTTTTGAAACCGTAGGTGCTGGAAAAAACCTCAGCGTACAGTTCATTTACATATTTCGTGACGGCATAAGGAGAAAGAGGTTTTCCGATAACCCCCTCAACTTTAGGCAGTCCCGGATGATCGCCATAGGTAGAGCTGGAAGCTGCGTAGGTAAAACTCTTCACCTGTGCATCTTTCGCCGCGACCAGCATATTCAGAAAGCCATCAATATTGGTGCTGTTCGTGGTAATCGGATCATTGATGGAACGAGGGACGGACCCGAGCGCCGCCTGATGCAGAACGTAGTCCACCGGAACATCAGTGGCCGCATCAAAAGTCATCGCCTTTCTGCAGTCTTCAATATTTCTGATATCCCCGGTCACCAGCACGAATCGCGCCCATTGCTCCGGGCTCACTACCGACTGCACTTCGTCGAGATTACGTTGATGCCCGGTCGCAAAGTTATCGAGCCCAACAACCCGCTGATCCAACTTCAGCAGCGTCTCCAATAGGTTGGAGCCGATAAATCCGGCGACGCCTGTGATCAACCAAACCTTGGGAGACTGTTGAATTTCAGCTTTGACTTTCTCGAAACGGATCATGTAATTCTCGACTTGGCATTTTTATGTCAGTGATAACGAATCAGGGTCTTCACAGACCCCGAGGATCACAAACGCAGATCTGACTGAGAGGCATCCAGCAGATACTTGAGGTCATAGAGAACGTGTTCGGCTTTACCCAGGCTCCGGATGCTCTCAGCGCCCATCGCGGCAAACTCGTTATGTGCCACAGCCAGAATAATACCGTCGTAGGAATTGACCTCTGGTTGACTGATAGGAGTAATCGAGTACTCATGCATTGCTTCAGCCGCATCGACCCACGGGTCGTACACATCAACGACAATATTGAATTCAGCGAGCTCATTTACGATGTCGATGATTTTGGTGTTGCGCAGATCAGGGCAGTTCTCCTTAAACGTCAACCCCATAATCAGCACTCGCGCACCATCAACATGAATTTTGCGCTTGAGCATTGCCTTGACTAGTTGAGAGACGACGTAAGCGCCCATACTGTCGTTCAAACGGCGACCGGCCAGAATGATTTCAGGGTGGTAACCAATAGACTGAGCCTTATGCGTCAGGTAGTAAGGATCTACACCAATGCAATGCCCGCCTACCAGACCCGGACGAAATGGCAAGAAGTTCCACTTAGTACCGGCGGCCTCCAGAACGGCCTGGGTATCAATACCCATTTTATTGAAAATCAATGCCAACTCATTGATCAGCGCAATATTCAAATCGCGCTGCGTGTTTTCAATAACCTTTGCAGCCTCGGCAACTTTGATGCTCTTGGCCTTGTGAGTACCAGCGATAATGATTGTGTTATACAGCGCATCGACAAGATCGGCGACTTCTGGAGTTGAACCCGCTGTCACTTTTTTAATGGTAGTGACACGATGCTCTTTATCGCCCGGATTTATGCGCTCCGGACTATAACCTGCAAAAAAATCAACATTAAACTTTAGACCGGATACTTTTTCCAATACCGGTACACAGTCTTCCTCGGTAGCGCCAGGATAGACCGTTGATTCATAAATAACGATATCGCCTTTTTTCAGAACGCGACCAATGGATTCACTCGCTTTAATCAAAGGCGTCAAGTCCGGGCGCTTGTGCTCATCGATCGGCGTAGGCACGGTAACAATAAATACGTTGCAGGCAGACAACTCATCCAGCGCGGAGCTAAAGCTCAATCCTGACGCGGATTGCAACTCATCATCAGACACCTCGAGAGTAGCGTCATGACCGGCCTTCAGCGCTTCAATTCGTCGCTGGCTGATATCAAAACCAACCACTTGCATTTTTTTGCCAAACTCAACCGCCAGCGGCAAGCCCACATAACCGAGACCCACTATGGCCAACTTCACATCTTCGAGTTTAAGCATTGTTTTCCCTTGCCATTCATCAATATTAAGTCGATCGTTAAGCACTTCACATCTCGCGCGTCAGAAACGTACGGCATAGCTGCGTAAACTGGAAATTATACCGAAAGCTCCGCTGGGAACCACAATCATTTTCAGCAGTCCGGGAAAGAATATCCCGACCCTTGGCGTAACTGCGAGGAGCACCGCACCGCCCGGGATAATAGCCGCCAATGAAACGACTGGAAACTGCCGACGATCAATTCGTGACCATCACTGCCTATCACACTGCGGAGCAAAGCTCGACCCCTCCCATCGAAAAAACGCCGAGCTGGGTGATTACGAGCCAGGAAACATATCACGCATGATTTCGTCGAAGCCGGACAGACAGACAAATCGAAATTCGATTCATCTGGCACTGCCCGCCCGGGAGCAGAAGCCAGCTTCCTTCCCGGGTTAAATTAATGCCCCATCGCTCGGCGATAGGGCACTGAAATATTACTGACAGAGGGTATAAAGCTTAATCATCCGATTTTGCTGCGAAGAACCCACGCAACAATACGACAGCCAAACCCAGAATAAGGCCGGAAATAATACCCAAGACAAGGATCAATGCCTTGTTAGGCTTGACCGGGGCATCTGGCAGCTCGACATCTCCGTCCTGGCGATAGACAGACACCGCCGTCGCGTCAGTTTTCAACCCTTTGAAAAAGTTGTACTTACCCTGAAGTTCACGCAAACGATCCGTGAATGGGTCATCCGACGTGCGGGCCTGGAGATTCTCGATTTCCGCCTTCAGCGCTTTCGAGCCACGCATGTACGTAAGCTGACCAGACTCACCACCCGCAATAACAGACTGACTCAGCGTAATGGCGGGCGGCCTCTCCAATCCAATCGACTCGGCAATGCGCAAGGCTTCAGTCAACCTGGCAATCGAGTCCTCTTTCGCCATGCGACTGGCATCCCTTGCGGAGCTTATCTGCTGCTCCAGATTACGAGCACGAACCTCAGACTCGATCGAAAGGTTCCTGATCATTTCATTTTTGGCTAAATCGCCAGCCTGGGCGATGTACGCTGCAGCCCAATTTCTGGCCTGCTCAGGGTTGCTGGTCTGTACGACAACCAAATATCTGTCCGAGGCCTCCTTGAGTGGAGAAACGACACGGAGCACCTGAGAGAAATCCCCATACAAGACATCCTGGGACTTTTTACGCTGTTCCTCGGACAAACTTGGTAGATAGACTTTGTAAAAAAAATCCCGACGCAGCGACTCTGCCTGCAAACGACGAATGTATATCTCGTAGACATCCTTAACATTATAAGGCGCCAACTCTGTATCTCTCGTACGCCCGTAGTTAAAGTTAGCAATATCGTTCTGAGTTGGCGGAATTACGAAAGCCTTCGCTTCATAAATTGGAGTAGCGACAAAAGCGTAGCTCGCTGCAGCGACTGCCCCAAGGACAACAAAAGCTAAAATGATAAATTTCTGACGTGAAATAGCGCGAACAAACCTTTGAAACTCAAAATCACTTGAATTATTTTCTTGTCTGGAGTCGCCCTGCATATACTGGTAGCCTTTTACTTATAAAGTTACTTTACATTCCACGAACACAGACATTGAGAACCATCAACGTAAATCTCCAGGACTCAAGCTGCAACCGTACCGCGCATCCTCCCTAAAAGAGCGTTCGCAGCACACTACATAGCAAAACCCCGACTGAGCGCTCGAACACCCAGCGTCAAGCTTAATGAGGAATTTGCCGCACTCTCCTCCTGGACCTCAAGGCATAAACGGCTACCATCAACCCGCCCATGATCATTCCGGCCAGGAATGCGACAACTCCAACAATTGATACCTGCAGCTCGGGGGATGCAAAACCGAAAAAGGAAACGACAACAAGCTGCTGATTTTCCAATACAAAAAGCAAACACGCGACCGCGACCAACAATACCAGCCCCGTGATTGCAAACCGCATGAAGCGACTCCCGGCACGCCAGCTACTCCTCAACGTAACCTTCCTCCTCTTCATTCACCCGATCACGCAACTCTTTCCCCGGCTTGAAATGAGGAACAAATTTGCCATCGAGACTGACTGACTGACCGGTTTTCGGATTGCGACCGACACGCGGCGCTCTGTAGTGCAAGGAGAAGCTGCCAAACCCACGGATCTCGATGCGATCACCGGTAGCCAGACATTGGGACATTTGTTCAAGCATGGTCTTGATGGCCAGTTCCACATCCTTGGATGAGAGCAGCCCTTGGTGGGTGACTATTCGTTCGATCAACTCGGACTTCGTCATATTTTTCCCTTCCTTTTCAAGCAGCTAGATCAGCGCTTCAAAGGTTTTAGCACGCCCCGATCAATTTGAACAGCCCGAGTTTTTGACATTTTCCACCAGCAAAGGGATGCCCACTTCCAAAGCAGCGGAACACTGATCGTGCACTCTCACGCCGGCCTACAGACAACCAACATGGTGCGCGTCAGATAGCCTGCGGGGTTGAAGCCAAAGGGGCCCTCATCCTCATCTTTGGCATCATCGGACCTGGCTAGAACTTTGTAGCCCTGCGCCTTGCACTCCTTGTTCGCCCGCTTGCGGCACTTCTCCCACCCCGACCCCAGCCCCGAACAATCAATCTCGATACCACTGACCCCGCGCACTGCGTGAGTCTTGGCATTAGTGCCGCAGCCAGCCAGAACCAGTACCGCCATTACTACGATGAGCCTGTTCATTCGCTTCCTTAGGCCAGGCACGCCGCCCGACTGTCGTTCGCTTCAAGCAAAAGACTAGCTGTAAATAAACGATTCATGCTGATGTAGAAAGAGACCACTTGCCATGGGCACTAGTTTCACGGCAGAAGCAAAACAAGGAGCCAGCCAAGGCCCCCAAGGAAAGCGTCACATCACCCACTGAAGGCGAAACGAGTACTACTCACCCTTCCCTCGTGCGCATCACTTTGAATTCCCGCCCCGACTCGATCACCGCCTCATCTGCACCGAGCGGTGCGCGCCATCCGAGAAGATTGCAGGCTTTACTGGAGTCCACGACCAGAGATCCACAGAGCTGTTCAAAGGCACCTCCCATCCCCGCAACGCGAGCCCCCCAACGCATAAGTCCTGGCGGCATAGGCACGAGCAAGGTCCGCTTCCCCATTCCTTGCGCCAAGCGCTCGATAATCTGGGGCGTGGAAAGATCCACCCCATCAGAAATCAGGAACGTTTCGTTAGCGGCCGCTGGATGCTCTATACACAGGGAAATGAAATCCACCAGGTTGCGCAATGACACCATGCTGCGGCAATTATCGACCGATGCAAGTGGCAACGGCAGGCCAATGGCAACCAGTTTCAATAAACGCCGAAAATTTCCAGGTGCGTGGCCTGCATACACAAGCGGTGGACGAATGATGACGAGTTCCATGTCGGAACCCTTCAGAAGCTCACGCAGAGCCTGTTCAGCTTCCCACTTGGATATCGCATAGTCCGCTTTGGGAGCAGGCATTGAGGACTCATCGAATGGCGTACTTGTTGTGCTTGATCCGTTCACGCCAATGGAGCTGATAAAAATGAAGCGTTTCACACCCGTGGCCAGTGCCTTTCGCGCCAGATTCAATGTGAATTCAACATTGTCTGCGCGATAGAGATCGAGAGGCGAACTCGAGGTTTCCTTCAAGACGTGCGCGCGACCGGCAAGGTGGATCAGCGTGGTGACGCCCTCAGGAAAAGGTGCATCGGCCCAGGCTACGTTACTGTTGATTATGACTTGAGCTACTTCACTCGGAACTTTCTGACTCTGACTGCGAACCAGCGCAGTGAGATCCACATTCTTTTTTGCTATGAGTTGCTGCACAAGCTCCTGCCCGATAAAGCCGGTAGCGCCGGTGATCAGTATCTTTTGTGAGGGAGTCAAGAATGCCGCTCCGAGAGTCGAAGGATTAAATTCATAGCGCCGCGAACCAATGACGTTTACGCGGGACGCATCAAAATCAGGATATAAAAAAAGGGCGACCGAAGCCGCCCTTTTTTATGGTCTGACAGAACTTAGTTCTGCTTTTCCATTTGTGCACGCAGCAGGTCACCCAGAGTGGTGGCCACAGGAGCATCAGTAGCTACTGGCTTGTCGCGCAGGCTCTGAATTGCTTCTTTCTCGTCTTCA
>Ga0207655_1001453_pt1 | contig 21920 bp, 13 predicted proteins | sample KBSM44metaG_FD_184398 | JGI IMG/M metagenome (GOLD analysis project Ga0207655, IMG submission 184398) | Miscanthus rhizosphere microbial communities from Kellogg Biological Station, Michigan, USA - KBS M4-4 metaG (SPAdes) (version 2) | ecosystem: Host-associated > Plants > Roots > Rhizosphere >... | reverse complement strand
TGGGTCGTTGCTGCCGGACTCGATTTCCAGGCTGGCGGTGACCCGTTCGTTCAGGCCCTTGCCGCCGAGCAACGAGAACACCGCCGCGGCGTCCGTGGAGCCGACGATGGCGCCGATCAGCAGGCCCTGGATGATATTGAGGTTGAACAACCAGGCGGCGGCCATGCCAGTGAGGCCGGTGGTAATCAATACTCCCACCGTGGCCAGCGACAACGCCGGCCAGAGTGCCACGCGGAAACTCGCCACCCGTGTGCGCAGGCCACCGTCGAGCAGGATCACGGCCAGTGCGAGGTTGCCCACCAGGTAGGCGGTCGGGTAGTTGTCGAAGATGATGCCGCCGCCGTCGACGCCGGCGACCATGCCCACGGCCAGGATGATCACCAGGATCGGGATCCCCAGGCGGGACGAAAGAGAACTCACCAGAATGCTCGCACCCACCAGCAACGCGCCGATCAAGAACAGGCTGTTGATGGTCGTCGCATTCAAAGGCAGTACTCCATGAGCAATAAGGACGAGACGCAAACTGACCATGCAGTCTGCGTGCCAGCGATTCTAACCTGTTGAATTGCTGCGCTGTCAAAAAGCTTTTTCTGATTCGTGTAGATCCAATGTGGGAGCGGGCTTGCTCGCGAATGCAGTACATCAGCTAGAAATATGCTGACTGAAACACCGTATTCGCGAGCAAGCCCGCTCCCACATTTTTGACCGAGGTGTGTCAGTTAGAGGCGGAAGCGTCCGACCATCCCGTTCAGGTCCACCGCCAGGCGCGACAACTCGCTGCTCGCCGCGCTGGTCTGGCTGGCGCCGGTGGCCGACTGCACCGACAGGTCGCGGATGTTCACCAGGTTGCGGTCCACTTCCCGCGCTACCTGGGCCTGCTCCTCGGCCGCGCTGGCGATGACCAGGTTGCGTTCGTTGATCTCGACAATGGCCGTGTTGATGGTGTCCAGGGACATCCCTGCACCTTTGGCGATGTTCAACGTCGATTCCGCACGCTCGGTGCTGTTGCGCATCGAGTCCACCGCGTGTTCGGTGCCGGCCTGGATGCTGCCGATCATCCGCTCGATTTCGCTGGTGGACTGCTGGGTGCGATGGGCCAGTGCACGGACCTCGTCGGCCACCACGGCAAACCCACGGCCGGCTTCACCGGCGCGGGCCGCTTCAATGGCGGCGTTGAGGGCCAGCAGGTTGGTCTGGTCGGCCAGGCCGCGAATCACATCCAGCACCTTGCCGATATCCCGGGACTCGTTCGCCAGGTCGCCAATCAAGGTCGCGGTGGCTTGCACATCGCCGCTCATGCGCTCGATCGCGCTGACGGTTTCCTGCACCAGGTCGCGACCGTCGCCGGCGGAGGTGGTGGCGTTGCGCGATGCCTCGGAGGTGCTCACTGCGTTGCGTGCGACTTCTTCGACAGCGCTGGTCATCTCGTTGACGGCGGTGGCGGCCTGTTCGATTTCATTGTTCTGCTGGGTCAGGCCCCGGGCGCTTTCGTCGGTGACCGCGTTCAGCTCTTCAGCGGCAGACGCCAGTTGCGTGGCGGAACCTGCGATGCGTTGCAGGGTGTCGCGCAGCTTGTCCTGCATCTTGGCCATGGCGGCGAGCAGGCGGCCGGCCTCATCGTTGCCATCGACCTTGATCGGACGGGTCAGGTTACCTTCGGCGACTTCTTCCGCCGCTTCAAGCGCCTGGGAGATGGGCTGGGTAATGCTACGAGTCAGCAGCCAGGCGAACAGCAGTGTCAGCACGGTGGCAACAATCAGCAGGCCCACGACCAGGTCAAAGGCCATGTTGTACTGGTCTTCGGCTTGCTGGTTGGTGGCGTTGGCCATCTTGTTATTGATGTCCACCAAGCGCGTCAGCACAGCGTTGACCTGCTCGGAGTTGGCCAGCAGTTCGCTGTTGAGCAAGGCGCGCAGTTCTTCAACTTGATTGGCCTGGGACAGGCTCTTCATGCGTGCTTCGATCTGATGGTATTGGCCGAGCAGGCGCACGTATTCATCGTAGGTCGCGCGCTCTTCGCTGCTGTCGATCAGCTTCTCGTAGATGCCCTGGGCAGTACGTATCTGCTGGTTGCGCATATCGAAGGCTTCCAGGGTCTTTTGCTGAACGTCCGGTTCGCGGTTGGTCAGCAAGCGGTACGACAGCACCCGCAGGCGCAGGGTCAGTTGGGTGAACTCGTCGAGGGCGCGAATGCTGGGCACGCTGGTCAGGGTGATGTCTTCGGTGGCGGCGCGGATCTTGCTCATCTGGTTCAGGGCGAAAACACCGAGAAACAACATCAACGCACCAATAAACGCGAAGCCGAGGAAGGCCCTCGGGGCGATATTCATATTACGAAGTGACATGCGGGAATCCTGGGGAGAAGCGCGATCCGTGCGGCCATGAGACGGGGTGTGCATGTCGTATCGGCCATACGACTAAAGTCTTAAGGGGGCGCGCGCTTTTGTCGCATCTGACGAGGGGTTGGGCGGATTCAGGAACCAGATCCGGTAAATGCAGTCACTAAGGCTCGAAAGTACGGCCCGGCCCTTAAAAAACGGGCTGTGCGCCGGGGATAACCCTGGCATCCGAGGTGAATTTTCTTTATCGTCACCGCCCTTTGAAAAAGCCCGAGAAATCAAAATGTTAGAAGCATCCCTCAGCCAATTGGAACAACTGGTCAGCGACCTGGTACAGCAGAATCAGGACCTGCTGGGCAGCAACGAATCCCTCAAGGCCGAACTGGCCCGTGCCAAGGATGAAAACGACAGCCTGCAACTGAACCTGATGGAGCAGGAAGAAAAGCACAGCGCCACCGCCGCGCGCATCCAGGCGCTGGTTGAGCGCGTGAGTGCAGGGCCTGTCAGCGCATGAACGAAGGGATAAAGGTCGTTTCGATTCTCGGAGAGGATTACTCGATCAAGGCGCCAGCCGGGGAAGAACTGACCCTGATGCACGCCGTGACCATGCTCAAGGCCTCCCTGGCCACCACCAAGAAAAAGTACCCGACGCTGATCGGTGACAAATTATTGGTACTGGCCGCGCTGAACCTGTGCGCCGAGCAGATCGAAATGCAACAGGCTCACCAACAGGAACTCGACCGTTACCAAGAGCAAGTCAGCGCCACGGTCGATGTGATTTCCAAGGCGATCGGACAGCCTTAGAACCACTCATCCTGCATCCCCAGGCACGTATCGTCGCGTGCCTCCAGAATCGCCAGTTCATGATGGCAGCCCGGTACTTCCCAGGTCAGGAAGTAGCGGGCGGCCTGGAGCTTGCCTTTATAGAAGGCCACGTCGGCCGCATTGCCCTTGGCCAGCCCTTCTTCGGCGCGGATCGCCTGCTCCAGCCAGCGCCAGCCGATCACCGTGTGCCCGAATACCTTCAAGTACAACGCCGAGTTCGCCAGGCTGCTGTTGACCTTGCCTTCGGCCAGGTCCGTCAGCAGACCGAGGGTGACGCTTTGCAGACGGTTGACCAACTGTTCCAGCGGCTCCCTCAGCGTGGTGAGGCTCGGGTATTCCTGGGCGCGGGCGCCGGTTTCGGCGATCAGCCTGATCAGTTGCTTCAAGCCTGCGCCGCCGTTCTGTGCCAGTTTGCGCCCCAGCAAGTCCAGGGATTGAATGCCGTGGGTGCCTTCATGAATCGGGTTCAGGCGGTTGTCGCGGTAATACTGTTCCACCGGGTATTCGCGGGTGTAGCCATGGCCGCCGAGGATCTGGATCGCCAGCTCGTTGGCCTTGAGGCAAAACTCCGACGGCCAGGATTTGACGATAGGGGTGAGCAGGTCCAGCAGTTCGTGGGCTTGCTTGCGTTCGGCTTCGGTCTCGAGTGTGGTGGTGTCGTCGAACAGGCGCGCGGCGTACAGGCCCAGGTCGAAAGCGCCTTCGACGTAGGCTTTTTGGGTCAGCAGCATGCGTTTGATGTCGGCGTGCTGAATGATCGAGACCGGTGCCGTAGTAGGGTCTTTGCTGTCAGGCAGGCGGCCTTGTGGGCGTTCGCGGGCGTACTCCAGTGAATAGAGGTAGCCGGCGTAGCCGAGCATTACCGCGCCCATGCCCACGCCAATGCGCGCCTCATTCATCATCTGGAACATGCAGCTCAAGCCTTGGTGCGGCTTGCCTACCAAGTAGCCGACGCAGTTGCCGTTATCACCGAAGTTCAGCGCGGTGGACGTGGTGCCGCGCCAGCCCATCTTGTGGAACAGGCCCGCCAGCAACACATCGTTGCGTGCGCCCAGGCTGCCGTCGTCGTTAACCAGGAACTTGGGCACGATAAACAGCGAGATGCCTTTGACCCCGGGCGGCGCATCCGGCAGTTTGGCCAGCACCATGTGCACGATGTTTTCCGACAGCGGGTGGTCGCCACCCGAGATGAAGATCTTGTTGCCCTTGAGACGATAAGTGCCGTCAGCCGCGGGTTCTGCGCGTGTACGAATATCCGACAGTGACGAGCCCGCATGGGGTTCGGTCAGCGCCATGGTGCCGAAGAAACGGCCGTCGATCATCGGTTGCAGGAAGCGTTGTTTCTGATCGTCGGTGCCGAAGCTTTCAATCAGGTTGGCGGCGCCCATCGTCAGGAACGGGTAGGACGTGGATGCGGCGTTCGCCGACTGGAAATGCGCGAAGCAGGCCTGGGACAACAAGGTTGGCAACTGCATGCCACCGGCTTCGAAACTGCGGGCAGCGTTGAGAAAACCTGCTTCGAGGAAGGCATCCACGGCGGGTTTCACTTCAGGGATGAGGACCGCTTTGCCATCCTCGAAGCGCGGTTCGTTCTCGTCATTTTTGCGGTTATGCGGTGCGAAGTACTTTTCCGCGATGCTGCGCGCCGTGCTGATGGCCGCATCGAAGGTCTCGCGATTGTGCTCGGCAAACCGCTCGCGCCGGGTCAGGCCCTCGGCATCGAGGACTTCGTACAGCTCGAAAGCCAGATTGCGGGAACTGAGCAGCGTCTCGGACATGGCGGCTTACCTATGTGGGAATAGGGCCGAGTCTAAGTGTGCGAATAGAGGCTGGATAGCAAGATTGATCTGGGTGATGGAGGGGCAAAACGCGGATGGGAGGCAGGGAGCAGTAAATGTGGGAGCGGGCTTGCCTGCGATGAGGCAGTGCCAGTCGACATCTCTGTCGCTGACCCACCGCTATCGCAGGCAAGCCAGCTCCCACAGGGTTTACCGCGTTTTTACAGTTAGCCGATGGTCATCAGGCTGGCGTTACCGCCCGCCGCAGCGGTGTTGACGCTCAACGCACGTTCGATCACCAAACGCTCCAGCGCAATCGCTGTCTCGCCTTGGGACAAACCATGCACCCCGACAATCGCGCCGCCACGCTGTGCCACTTGCTGGCACACCGCGCGCAATTGATCGGAATCGCCGTGGTGCAGAACCGCATCGAACACCACTTCGTCCTTGGTCCAGTCGGCCACGCGCTTGATCTTCGCCTGAATCTCTTTAGGCAGACGTGGGAACAAGGCCTTGGTAAGGTCAGTCTCCGGCCATACTGCCGAACCCCCCACGGCCAATACCGCCGCCAGTTGCGTCAGCAGATCGCCTTCCACTTCCGCCAGGCACAGCACGTGCTCGCGGGGCAGGATGGCGTAGCTGTTGCGTTCGCCGGTCGGGCCGGCCAGTTGACGGGTGATCCCGCTTTGCGACTGTGCGGCGAACTGGCTGCACAGGGTGCTCAGGTCGCTGAACTTATTGCTGTCGGCCCAGGTTTTGAGGGCGGTCAGCGGTTGGCTCATGGCGTCACGCAGGCGCACATCCGGTGCGGCCAATGCATCGCCACGGACGAAGGATTGCTCGATGGCATCCGTAGGACGCGTCGACAGCAGGCGGTACAAGTACAGTGGGCCACCGGCTTTCGGGCCGGTACCCGACAGGCCTTCGCCGCCGAACGGTTGCACGCCCACCACGGCACCCACGATGTTGCGGTTCACGTAGACGTTGCCGGCGTTGACGTTGTCGATCACCTTGGCGATGGTCTCGTCGATGCGGGTGTGCACACCCAAGGTCAGGCCGTAGCCCGACGCATTGATCTGGCCGATGAGCTGGTCGATCTCTTTGCGCTTGTAGCGCACCACGTGCAGCACCGGGCCGAAGATCTCCCGTTGCAGTTCGTCGAAGCTTTCCAGTTCGATCAAGGTGGGCATCACGAAGGTGCCGCGCTTGATCTCTTCACCGTCGGCAATCGCAACTTGATAAACGTTGCGGCCTTTGTCGCGCATGGCCTGGATGTGTTTCTCGATGCCAGCCTTGGCCTCGGCGTCGATCACCGGGCCGATATCGACCGACAGGCGCTCCGGGTTGCCCAGGCGGCATTCAGCCATGGCGCCTTTGAGCATTTCGATGACACGATCTGCCGAATCTTCCTGCAGGCACAGTACACGCAGGGCCGAGCAACGTTGGCCGGCGCTGTCGAAGGCCGAGGACACCACGTCGATGACCACTTGCTCGGTCAGCGCCGAGGAGTCGACGATCATGGCGTTCTGGCCGCCGGTTTCGGCGATCAGCGGGATCGGGCGGCCCTGGGCATCCAGGCGGCCCGCGACATTGCGTTGCAGCAGGCGAGCCACTTCGGTGGAGCCAGTGAACATCACGCCTTTGACGCGATCATCGCCGACCAGGCGGGCACCGACGGTTTCGCCCTGGCCCGGCAGCAGTTGCAGCACGCCTTCCGGAATACCGGCCTCCAGCAGGATGCGCACGGCTTGTGCGGCGACCAGCGGAGTCTGCTCGGCAGGCTTGGCCAATACCGGGTTGCCGGCGGCCAGTGCGGCGGCCACTTGACCGCTGAAAATCGCCAGCGGGAAGTTCCACGGGCTGATGCAGACCACCGGGCCCAGTGGGCGGTGGGCATCGTTGGTGAAATCGTTGCGTGCCTGCACTGCGTAGTAGCGCAGGAAATCCACGGCTTCGCGCACTTCGGCGATGGCATTGGCGAAGGTCTTGCCAGCTTCGCGAGCCAGCAGGCCCATCAATGGCTGAATCTCACCTTCCATCAGGTCGGCGGCGCGTTCGAGGATCGCGGCGCGCTCGGCGGGCGGGGTGGCCTGCCAGATCGGGCCGGCGCTGATGGCGCACTGGATAGCGTTGTCGACGTCTTGAACGGTGGCTTCTTGTACGTGACCGACTACATCACGCAGGTCGGACGGGTTCAGTACCGGTGCCGCCGGTTGCTCGCTGGAGGCGCAACCGAGCATCGGCGCGGCTTTCCAGTTGTTGTGAGCGGTGGCCAGCAAGGCACAGGACAGCGACGCCAGGCGGTGTTCGTTCGCCAGGTCGATACCGGCCGAGTTGGCGCGGTCGCTGCCGTAGAGGTCGCGCGGCAGCGGGATGCGTGGGTGCGGCAGGCCGAAGCCGCCTTCCAGCGTAGCCATTTGCTCGATGCTGGCTACCGGGTCGGCCACCAGCTCCTGGATCGAGATGGACTGGTCTGCAATGCGGTTGACGAACGAGGTGTTCGCGCCGTTCTCCAGCAGGCGACGCACCAGGTAAGCCAGCAGGGTTTCGTGGGTGCCGACCGGAGCGTACACGCGGCACGGACGGTTCAGCTTGCCATCGGAGACCTTGCCTACAACCTGCTCGTACAACGGTTCACCCATGCCGTGCAGGCATTGGAACTCGTACTGGCCGGGGTAATAGTTCTGGCCGGCAATATGGTAGATGGCCGACAGCGTGTGGGCGTTGTGTGTGGCGAACTGCGGGTAGATGACTTCCGGCACTGACAGCAGTTTGCGTGCACAGGCGATGTAGGACACGTCGGTGTACACCTTGCGGGTGTACACCGGGTAGCCTTCCAGGCCTTCGACCTGGGCGCGCTTGATTTCGCTGTCCCAGTACGCGCCTTTTACCAGGCGGATCATCAGGCGATGACGGCTGCGGCGCGCCAGGTCGATGACGTAGTCGATCACATATGGGCAGCGCTTCTGGTAGGCCTGGATCACGAAACCGATGCCGTTCCAGCCGGTCAGTTGCGGCTCGAAGCACAGGCGCTCCAGCAGGTCCAGGGACAGCTCCAGGCGGTCGGCCTCTTCGGCGTCGATGTTCAAACCGATGTCGTATTGCTTGGCCAGCAGGGTCAGGGACAGCAGGCGTGGGTACAGCTCATCCATCACGCGTTCGTACTGCGCGCGGCTGTAGCGTGGGTGCAATGCCGACAGCTTGATGGAGATGCCCGGGCCTTCATAAATCCCACGGCCGTGGGACGCTTTGCCGATGGAGTGAATGGCTTGTTCGTACGAGGCCAGGTATTTCTGTGCATCGTGTTCGGTAAGTGCAGCTTCACCGAGCATGTCGTAGGAATAGCGGAAGCCCTTGGCTTCGAACTTGCTCGCGTTGGCCAAGGCTTCGGCGATGGTTTCACCGGTGACGAACTGCTCGCCCATCAGGCGCATGGCCATGTCGACGCCCTTGCGGATCATCGGCTCGCCGCTCTTGCCAATGATGCGGCTCAGGGACGATGTCAGGCCGGCTTCATTGTGGGTGGCGACCAATTTGCCGGTCAGCAGCAGGCCCCACGTGGCGGCGTTGACGAACAGCGACGGGCTGTTGCCCAGGTGCGGCTGCCAGTTGCCGGTGCTGATCTTGTCGCGGATCAGTGCGTCGCGGGTGCCTTTATCCGGGATGCGCAACAGCGCCTCGGCCAGGCACATCAATGCCACGCCTTCCTGGGACGACAGGGAGAATTCTTGCAGCAGGCCCTGAACAATACCGGCACGGCCGCCAGCACTTTTCTGGTTACGCAGTTTTTCGGCGATCGAGGCGGCCAGCTTGTTAGTGGCTTCGGCCATCGGTGCCGGCAGACGGGCTTGTTCGATCAGCATCGGTACCACTTCCGGCTCGGGGCGGCGGTAAGCGGCGGTGATCGAGGCGCGCAACACGGATTGCGGCAGGATGCTTTCGGCGAACTCAAGGAAGCACTGGTGGGCGTGGTCGGTCTGGACTTCGCCTGCGTCGTCGGCGTCCTTGGTGCTCAAACCGTTGAGCTCGGTCAGGGTTGCACCACCCTCGAGTTTCTCCAGGTAATTGAAAATCGCCTGCTTGATCAGCCAGTGGGGCGTGCGATCAATGGAGGCCGCGGCAGCTTTCAGGCGCTCGCGGGTCGGGTCGTCGAGTTTGACCCCAAGGGTGGTTGTCGCCATTTTCTTATCCTCATGGGTGCCACTACCGAGTGGCATCTGCTGGCGGCAAGATTAGCTTTGCCCATGAGGAGGTGCAACCGGGTGCAACCCTTTTTATTCAGGAAATTTTTGATCGTGATCGGGAAAATAATGCGAGGTCGACGGATTCCGCTCTGCCTTGGTGCATTTACTTCTGAGATCGGCTGTTCTTGCTCCGAAAAGGAGCAAAAACGGGGTGTTTGCTGTATTTCACATCAAGGTGCAACTTATTCTCACGAAACTGGTTGCACCTTATTTGCTTTGTTGAATAGCATTCGCGCCCTAGGTGCAACCGACTCAACGAGCCGGTTCATCGGCTGACGGCTTTCCTGGGGAAACGTCAGTCATAAATGCGCGGCACACCGCTACGTCTACCTACTTCCAGTGGGTGGCCGTCTCACAGACCGCTGCTACATAAAAACAAAGCCAGGGCGTCACTCTTATGAGCGTTAGTAATCCAACCCTGATCACGTTCGTGATCTACATCGCAGCAATGGTGCTGATCGGCTTCATGGCCTATCGCTCCACCAACAACCTTTCCGATTACATCCTGGGCGGTCGCAGCCTCGGCAGCGTGGTGACGGCCTTGTCCGCCGGCGCTTCCGACATGAGTGGCTGGTTGTTGATGGGCTTGCCAGGCGCGATCTACATGTCCGGCCTGTCGGAAAGCTGGATCGCCATCGGCCTGATCGTCGGTGCCTACCTCAACTGGCTGTTTGTTGCCGGTCGCCTGCGGGTGCAGACCGAGCACAACGGCGACGCCCTGACACTGCCGGATTACTTCTCCAGCCGTTTCGAAGATAAAAGCGGCCTGTTGCGGATCATCTCCGCCGTCGTGATCCTGGTGTTCTTCACCATCTACTGCGCTTCGGGCATCGTGGCCGGTGCCCGCCTGTTCGAAAGCACCTTCGGCATGTCCTACGAAACGGCGCTGTGGGCCGGCGCTGCGGCGACGATTGCCTACACCTTTGTCGGTGGTTTCCTGGCCGTTAGCTGGACCGACACCGTACAAGCCACCCTGATGATCTTCGCGCTGATCCTCACGCCGATCATCGTGCTGCTGGCCACTGGTGGCGTCGACACCACGTTCCTGGCCATCGAAGCCAAGAACCCCGACAACTTCAACATGCTGAAGAACACCACCTTCATCGGCATCATCTCGCTGATGGGCTGGGGCCTGGGTTACTTCGGCCAGCCGCACATCCTGGCGCGTTTCATGGCGGCGGATTCGGTGAAGTCGATCGCCAATGCACGTCGCATTTCCATGACCTGGATGATCCTGTGCCTGGGCGGCACCGTCGCGGTGGGTTTCTTCGGTATCGCCTACTTCTCGGCCCATCCGGAAGTGGCGGGCCCGGTCACCGAAAACCACGAGCGTGTGTTCATCGAGTTGGCCAAGCTGCTGTTCAACCCATGGATCGCCGGCGTGCTGCTGTCGGCCATCCTGGCTGCCGTGATGAGCACCTTGAGCTGCCAGCTGCTGGTGTGCTCCAGTGCCCTGACCGAAGACTTCTACAAAACCTTCCTGCGCAAGAATGCCTCCCAGCTTGAGCTGGTATGGGTCGGCCGTGCGATGGTGCTGGTGGTTGCCCTGATCGCCATCGCCATGGCTGCCAACCCGGACAACCGCGTCCTGGGCCTGGTGAGCTACGCCTGGGCCGGTTTTGGTGCGGCCTTCGGCCCTGTCGTCCTGATCTCGGTGATCTGGAAAGGCATGACCCGCAACGGCGCATTGGCCGGCATCCTGGTGGGTGCGATCACTGTGATCGTGTGGAAACACTTCAGCCTGTTGGGGCTGTACGAAATCATCCCGGGCTTCATCTTTGCCAGCCTGGCGATCTACTTCGTGAGCAAGCTGGGCGCGCCGACGGCAGGCATGGTTGCGCGTTTTGATGCTGCGGAAAAAGACTACAACCTCAACAAGTAATCCTCGGGCGCCGAGCGTCCGTTGAGTTGAAAAAAAGGCCCGCGTCCTACGGATGGCGGGCCTTTTTTTATGCTCGGTTCAATCCGTGTCCGGCTGGTTGAGAAAGATCAGCACGCCCACAATCGCCATGTAGAACTTGAAGGCCGCTTCCTGGCCATTCCATTGGTGGGACTGCCACATCAAGAACCATTCACCGCCCACCACCATGAAACCGAAAAACCACACCACGAAGCCGAGGGCGAGGCCGGTGGTGGCGCGTACCTTGGCACGGTTGAATTCGGCAGCGCTGCCTTGGCGGGTGCGCCACAACGCCAACGCACCCCAAGAGAGCATCAGCGCAGTGAGGGCTTCACCGAGGATGATCAGGCCGTAGGCGCCGTGCCACAGCCAGGGCGTGGTGATGGCGCGGTACATGGCGGCGTTGCCGGGAAACGTGGTGTCCATGCTCAACACATGTTTGACGAAGGCAAAGTTGGAGCCGTAGTCGGTGATGTTGTTGAACGCCACCAGGCTGGCGAAGGCGGCAAGGGCGAGGACCAGTGTGATTTTTGCGTAGCGTGTACCCATGTTCTTTACCGGCAATTGTGCGAAGAGGGGCAGTTACGCTAGCACGGCGTCGAGGTGTCTACGACGCCTCGCACATGAAGAATTAGGCACTCCAAACGTAGGACGCAACTGATTTTCCAGCAGCCCGCTCAGGCCCGGGCAAAGCTGGTGCAGAATCGGTCGCCCACCCTTCGCAGAGAAACACCGGATGTTCGCTCCTGCCAATCAAAGTGCCTTTACCCTGACCGTCGATGGAGAGCCCAGTGAGCTCAAGGTGTTCGCTTTCACCGGCACCGAAGCCATCAGTCAGCCTTACTGTTTCGACCTGGAACTGGTCAGCGAACAGCCTGATCTTGACCTTGAAAGCCTGCTGCATCGCCAGGTGTACCTGGGCTTTGATGACCGAGGGCACGGTGTTCATGGCCAGGTTTACCGGGTGGCGCAAGGCGACTCCGGGCGTCGCCTTACGCGTTACCAGATCAGCCTTGTGCCGCAATTGGCGTACTTGGCCCACAGCAGCCGCCAACGTATTTTCCAGCACAAGACCGTGCCGCAGATTATTGCGCAGGTCTTGACGGGCCAGGGTATTCAGAGCGACCGCTTCGAGTTCCGCCTGAGTGGCACCTACCTGGAGCGTGAATACTGCGTGCAGTTCGGTGAGACTGACCTGGCCTTCATCCAGCGGTTGTGTGCCGAGCTGGGCATTCACTATCACTTCCAGCATTCAGCCGAACGGCACTTGCTGGTGTTCGGTGATGACCAGGCCGTATTTGCCCAGGCCGATCACACCACGCCCTACATGCCCGGTTCAGGGATGGTGGCCGATACACCGGCGATCAAGCGTTTTGCGGTGCAATTGGAAACCCGTACCACGGCGCTGAACCTGAGGGACTATGACTTCCGCAAGCCGCGCCTGGCACTGGAAAGCGCTGTGGCGGGCGAGCAGCTTCCCAGCCTCGAAACCCAGGACTATCCCGGTTATTTCAGCGACCGCGCCCATGGCAAGTACCTCGCGCAACGTGGCCTTGAACGTCACCGCCGTGACTATCAAGTGGCCCGCGGCGAGGGTGATGAACCGGCCTTGCTGTGCGGGCGTTTTCTGAAGCTTGCGGGCCACCCGCGTGAAGCGTGGAATGACTTGTGGCTGGTGACGCAGGTCACTCACGACGGCAAGCAGCCTCAGGTGCTGGAAGAAGCGGTGACTGAGGTCGCGGGTAGTGATTTTCGCCAGGGTTATCGCAATGAATTTGTTGCCGCGCCTTGGGATGTGATCTTTCGTCCTCCGATGCCCGAGCAACCGCGACCGGCTGTAGCCGGATATCAACATGCCGTGGTCACCGGCCCTGGTGACAGCGAAATCCACTGTGACGAGTTCGGCCGGGTCAAAGTGCAAATGGCTTGGGATCGCGCTGGGGAGCACAACGAACATTCCAGTTGCTGGCTGAGAGTGGCCACCGGGTGGGCGCATGACCGCTACGGCTCGGTGCTTATTCCACGGGTTGGGATGGAAGTGCTGGTGGGCTTCGTCAATGGCGACCTGGACATGCCGGTGGTGATGGGGTGCCTGCCCAACGCGGCGACCCCGGTGCCCCTCGACCTGCCTGCGGAAAAGACCCGCAGTATCTGGCGCAGCCACAGCAGCCCTGGCGGTGGTGGCTATAACGAACTGCGCATTGAAGACCGTAAAGGTGCCGAGGAAATCTACCTGCGCGCCCAGCGAGATTGGACCCAGCATGTGCTGAATGACCAGCAGGTGCAGGTGGATAACCGGCGCCAGGTGAAGGTGGGCGGTGAGTCGCACCATGAATTGCAGGGCGAGGAGCAGCGCATTACCCACGGTAATCGCCTGACTGAGCTCAAGCAGGATGACCACTTGGTGATCGGCGGTTCGCAGCAGATGCGTGCGGGGCGAACCATCCAGATCGGTGCAGGGCAAAGCGTCGTGATTGACGCGGGCGCCATCGTGACGATTCAGGCCGGGGGGCAGTCGATCACGTTGTCGGCGGCAGGGATATTCAGCAGCGTGCCGATCATGCTGGGCGGGGTGCCCGCCGTGGGCGCTTCGCCGTTGAAGCCTGGACTCACGGAGAAACTGCTGGCGGTGATACCCGCACCGCTCAGCGCGGTACAAGTGGCCAGCCTGAAGCGCAGTGCGCCGTTTTGCGAGGAGTGCGAGCGTTGCAGGAACGGGCAGTGCGATATCCCATGACACAGCAAACCACCCAACTCGAAAAGGAATTTACCCCCATGGATCAACCTTTGGCTCCCCGCGCTTGGCTGGCACAGCATCCTCTGCAACCTGAGGAACAACTCTTTGCGGTGCTGGGCAATGCCAGCGACGCCAAGCCTCTGGAGGCCTGGCGAACAGTGTCAGAGGGGATGGCACCAGAATCGATCTGGGCGGGCACGGCCTATGCCGAGTGGCGTGAGGTGATGCCGTATGTCGTCGCCGTAGAGCCCGGCAGCCCCTTCCTCGATTGGATAGCCAATACCGGATCAACCGACTGGGGTTGGCTAGCGGTATCGTCCAGCTCGTTGCAAACCGTGGCTGCGCATTTGCAAAGCCTCACGAAGGTCTACCTGCCCGACGGCCAGGAGGTGTTCCTGCGTTTCTGGGATGGGGCCCAAACTTTGCCGATCATTCAGCAATGTGGGGCTGAAATATTGCCGGTTTTCCAGCGCTACCTGATCAATGGCCAGTCGCTGACTACGACGACTGGCCCGGACACCGCTGCGAAAACCAGCCCTTGGTGGACAGTGCCTGCGCTGTTACTGGAGCACCTGGCCGAGCAATCACCGCGCACCCTGATCGACAACCTGCTGCAATGGCTCGAAGAGCAGCGCCCCGACCTCTACACCGCCTTCACGCCGACGACCCTGCAGCACAAGGTCGCCTATTTCGTGCGCTCGCCGGGTATCAGCCATGAAGCGCTGGCCGACTTCCTGACCTCAGAGCTGAGTTGAAGTCAGCGCCTGTTGCAGGTCTTCGATCAAGTCTTCGATGGCTTCGATGCCCACTGATAGGCGAATCATTTCCGGTTTCACACCGGCCTTGGCCTGCTCTGCCTCGTTCATCTGCCGATGGGTAGTGGAGGCAGGGTGACAGGCCAGGGACTTGGCATCGCCAATGTTCACCAGGCGCTTGAAGATCTGCAACGTGTCGTAGAAGCGCACGCCGGCCTGGTAGCCACCTTTGAGGCCGAACGAGAGGATCGCCGACGGTTTGCCTTGCAGGTATTTCTGCGCCAGCTCGTGGTGAGGGTGGTCTGGAAGGCCGGCGTAGCTGACCCATTCCACACCGGCGTGGCCTTGCAGGAACTGCGCGACCTTCAGGGCGTTTTCGGTGTGGCGCTCCATGCGCAGGGCCAGGGTTTCCAGGCCTTGCAGCAACAGGAAGGCGTTCATCGGGGCGAGGGCTGCGCCGGTATTTCGCAGTGGCACAGTGCGGGCGCGGGCGATGAAGGCGGCGGGGCCGAATTTTTCGGTGTAGACCACGCCGTGGTAGGCCGGCTCGGGGTTGTTGAGGCCGGGGAATTTCTCCGGGTAGTCGGCCCAGGGGAAGGTGCCGCTGTCGACGATGACACCGCCCAGGGAGTTGCCGTGGCCGCCAATGTATTTGGTGACCGAGTGCACCACGATATCGGCGCCGAACCGAATGGGCTTGCACAGGATCGGCGTGGCCACGGTGTTGTCCACAACCAAAGGCACGCCACGGGCGTGAGCCACCGTTGCCAGGGCTTCCAGGTCGATGATATTGCCAGCCGGGTTGCCGATGCTTTCGCAGTACACCAGCTTGGTGTTGTCGTCGATCAGCTCGGCGATGGCTTCGGCGGAGTCGTTGCGGGCGAAGCGCACGTCGACGCCAAAGCTGGGCAGCAAATGGGCGAACAGCGTGTAGGTGCCGCCATACAGTTGTGGCGTGGTGACGATGTTGTCGCCGGCGCGGGTGAGGGTCTGGATCGCGTAGTGAATCGCGGCGCTGCCGGCCGACACGGCCAGTGCTGCGATACCGCCTTCGAGGGCGGCGAGACGCTGCTCCAGCACGTCGTTGGTGGGGTTCATGATGCGTGTGTAGATATTGCCGGGCACGTCGAGGTTGAACAGGTCGGCGCCGTGCTGGGCGTTATCGAATTCGAAGGCCACGTTCTGGTAGATCGGTACGGCGACGGCCTTGGTGGTCGGGTCTGACGTGAAACCGTGGTGCAGGGCGATGGTAGCGTCTTTCATGATGGTGACTGACCTCCTTGGATTCCATGGGCGCCCCTACACCGTAGGAGCCGGCTTGCCGGCGATAGCATCAGCGCGGTGTGCAGGTAATACCCCGCCACCCGCATCACGGGCAAGCCCGCTCCCCCATAACCGATTAGACCGTTTTAAGCATTCCGCCTCCGTTTACGGCATATGCCCCGCCCGACACGCAGCCCTGCACCTTTGCCCTTGTAGAAGGTAAACTTCGCCCCCTGCGCAGGAGCAACCATGAATTATCGTCACGCCTTTCACGCCGGCAATCACGCCGATGTCTTCAAACACCTGACCTTGACCCGCCTCATCGCCCTGATGTCGCGCAAGGAGCAGCCGTTCGCCTACCTCGACACCCATGCCGGCATCGGCCTGTATGACCTGCAGGGTGACCAGGCCAACCGCACCGGTGAGTACCTGGAAGGCATTGCGCGCCTGTGGGGCGAAAGCGACCTGCCGCCCCTGACCGCCGACTACATGCGCGTGCTGCACGAGATGAACCCGGATGGCCAGTTGCGCTACTACCCGGGCTCGCCGGAGCTGGCGCGTCGGCTGACACGCCCTCAGGACCGTGTGCTGCTCAATGAGAAACACCCGGACGACGGCGTGTTGCTCAAGGACAACATGAAGGGCGACCGTCGCGTCAAAGTGCACCTGGGCGAAGGCTGGCATGTGCCGCGTGCCTTACTGCCGGTGCCGGAAAAACGCGCGTTGATGCTGATCGATCCGCCGTTCGAGAAGCTCGACGAGATGCAGCGGTGCGCGGCATCGCTCAAGGAAGCGGTCGGCCGCATGCGCCAGACCGTCGCGGCGATCTGGTACCCGGTGAAGGACCAGCGCATGTTGCGTCGTTTCTACCAGGACCTGGCCGGTACCGGTGCGCCAAAGTTGTTGCGCGTGGAACTGCTGGTGCATCCTCTGGACACGCCCAACACCCTGACCGGCTCGGGCCTGGCGATTGCCAACCCGCCGTGGGGCCTGGAAGAGGAATTGCGCGAGCTGCTGCCGTGGCTGTCCAAGAAGCTGGGCCAGACCCAGGGTGGGTGGCAGATGGATTGGCTGATCGCCGAGTAAACAGTTACCCGTCAGAAGCGCTATCGCGGGCAAGCCCGCTCCCACATTTGGAATGCATTCCAAGGTGGGAGCGGGCTTGCCCGCGATGCTTTTGGCTTCAGATCGGGCAGGTCACGCCCGTGCCGCCAATCCCGCAATAGCCCTGCGGGTTCTTCGCCAGGTACTGCTGGTGATACGCCTCGGCGAAGTACACCGTCGGCGCTTCTTCGATTTCCGTGGTGATCACACCCAGGCCGGCCTTGGTCAATTCACCCTGATACGCCTCGGCACTGGCTTGCGCTGCTGCCAGTTGCTCCGGCGTGGTCGCGTAGATCACCGAGCGGTACTGGCTGCCGATGTCGTTGCCCTGGCGCATGCCCTGGGTCGGGTTGTGCAGTTCCCAGAACATCTTCAGCAGGTCTTCGTATTTCACCTTGGCCTGGTCGTACACCACCAGCACCACTTCGCTGTGGCCGGTCAGGCCCGAGCAGACTTCTTCATAGGTCGGGTTCGGCGTGTAGCCGCCGGCATAACCGACCACGGTGCTGACCACGCCATCGCGCTGCCAGAACCGCCGCTCGGCGCCCCAGAAGCAGCCCAGGCCGAAGATGGCAAAGCCGACGTCATCGAGGAACGGACCGAGCAGTGGGTTGCCGTTGACGAAGTGTGTCTCTGGCAGTGCCATCGGCGTTTCACGGCCAGGCAATGCTTGTTCTTGAGTAGGCAGCACGTTTTTGTTCACCAGAATTTCCGAGCGCAAGACCATGATCAGTCCTCTCGTCAGGTTGGGTTAGCGGTAAATATTCAGACAGGCAGTGTGCCCGAGTGTTACAGCGCTGTCAGGCAATTGGCCCGCGTGGGTAGCGTTTAAGCTTCTCCAGCAGCTCTGCACCGGGGATCGGGCGGTCGAACAGGTAGCCCTGGCCCACGTCGCAACGGTGCCGGCGAAGGAACGCCAGCTGCTCGGAGGTTTCGACACCTTCGGCCACCACCTTGAGCTTGAGGTTGTGGGCCATGGCGATCACCGCCGAGGTGATTTCCATGTCGTCCTGGTTGTCCGGGATCTCGTGGATAAAGCTACGATCGATCTTGATGATGTCGATGGGGAATTTTTTCAGGTAGCTCAGCGACGAGTAACCCGTGCCGAAGTCGTCCATGGCCAGGGTCAGGCCAAAGCTCTTCAATTGATCAAGCTGCAGGCGCGTGTCTTCGGTGGCTTCCAGCAGCAGGCCTTCGGTCAATTCCAGTTCCAGCAGACTGGCCGGCAGTTGTTCTTCCTTGAGGATCGTGGCGATCGAGGCCACCAGGTCAGGGTCGGAGAACTGTTTGGGCGACAGGTTGATCGCCACCTGCAGATTGCCCATGCCACCGGCGCTCAGTTGCTTGCTCATGCGGCAGGCTTGGCGCGCGATCCATTTGCCGATCGGGATAATCAGCCCGGTCTCTTCGGCCACGCTGATGAACTGGTCGGGGCGGATCATGCCCTTTTCCGGATGGTTCCAGCGCAGCAGCGCTTCCATGCCCAGCAGGCGACCGCTGCGCAAGCACAGCTTGGGCTGGTAGAACACGTCCAGTTCGTTTTGCGTCAGGGCGCGGCGCAGGTTGTTTTCCACGAACAGCTTGTAGCTGGCCTCGGCGTTCAACGCTTCGGTAAACACCTGCACCTGGTGTTTGCCGTTGGCCTTGGCCTTGTGCAGGGCCAGGCCTGCGTTGCGCATCAAGGTCTGCGGGTCGCGGCCATGCAGCGGCGCACAGGCCAGGCCCACGGAGCCGGTGACGCTGATCAATTGGTTGTCGACAAACATCGGCTTGTCGAGGGTCGTCAGCAGCTGGCTGGCGACTTGCTGGCCGCTTTCCAGGTCGGTGTCGTCCAGCAGCACGGCAAATTCGTTACTGGCGAAACGCGCCAGGCTGCCGCCCGCGCTCAAGCTGTTGCGCAAGCGACGCGCCAGGCTGATCAGCAGCTTGTCGCCGGTCTGGTGGCCGAGGCTGTCGTTGATCCGCTTGAAGTTGTCGATGTCCACCAGCAGCAGGCTGATCGGGCTGTCGCTGTCGCGGGCAAAGCGTTCATCAAGGTTGCGGATGAACGCCGGGCGGTTGCCCAGGTTGGTCAGGTTGTCGGTATAGGCCAGGCGTTCGATGCGCTGTTGCGCCAACTTGGTCTGGGTGATGTCTTCGTAGATACCGATGTAGTGAGTCAACTCGCGGTTGTCGCCATACACCTTGGAAATCGACAGCTGGCCCCAGTAGGGTTCCAGGTTCTTGCGCCGGCTCTTGAACTCACCCTGCCAGCTGTTGCTCTTGGCCAGGCTTGACGGCGCATCGAACAGCAGCTCGCTGAGGTTCTCCAGCGCCGGTAGTTGCGCCAGGCGGTGGCCGTGCACTTCTTCGGCGCTGTACTGGGTGATCGCGGTAAAGCTCGGGTTGACGTACTCCACCACGCCGTCGCAGTTGACCAGCAGAAAGGCGTTGGCGCTTTGCTCCACCGCTCGCTGGAACAGGTGCAGGGCGCTGGTGGCGGTGCGGCGGTTGTGGTTGTTGATCACCAGCGCAAACTGGTCGGCCAGCTCGCCGGCAAACGCGATTTCGTCCGCCTGCCAGGCGCGCGGGCTGCCGGCCTGTTCCAGGCACAACACGCCGACGACTTGGCCGTCGACACGGATACTGGCGTCGAGCATCGCGTGGATGTCTTTGTCGCGCAGGCTCTCGGCCATTTCCCGTGTGCGCGGGTCACGCAGGGCATTGGTGGCGTCGATGGCACGGCTGGTCTGCAGGGCTTCGAGGTAATCCGGGAAGCCGCTGGCGTCGATGGCTTCGGGCAAATGGTACTGCTGGTCGGCCTGGCGATAGGCCGAGATCGGTACCAGGCGCTGGCCTTCGAGGTTCCAGATGCTGGCGCAATCGATCTCATAGATATCGCAAGCGCTGCGGGTGATCAGCTCGGCGGCTTCTTGCAGCGAATTGTTGGTGGTGTAGCGCTGGCGGGCCAGCAGCAGGATCAACTCTTGCTGGGCGCGCACCCGCTCCAGGTGCTGCAGCTGTTCCTGTTGGGCGCGCTGGTTGAGCTCCAGGGCGATCTGCAGGCGGCTGTTCTGGTTTTCCAGGTCGGCGCTCGGGGCCACGTAGGGCATTTCGCTGAACAGGCCGTCAACCACCATCAGGTAACCGCGCAACAAGTGACGATTGTGCTGTTTGTAGGCTTCGCCCATTTCCAGCAGGCTCAGGGGGCCGTCGCTGGTGTGCAGGGTGTAGCGCACCAGGTAATGGGGGCTCTGGGTCAGTTGTTGCTGGATGGTGTCGTGCAACTGATACCGCGCCTGGGGTTCCATCAGGCTGGCGTAGGGGGTGCCGATCAGGGCGCAGAGCTCGACTGCCGGCAGGCCGAATTGGCGCTCGCAATTGGGGTCGAGGTACAGCAGGGCCCAACTCGCCTCATTAAGCCGCTCGAAACGCAGCATACCGAGGCGCGAAGGCACCGGTAACTGCGTCACGACCTCGGCCGCCATACGGGCGACATCGGGTTGGCTTTTCATGGGGGGAACTCACTTGAAATTACGCGCACGGCGCCGGGCTCACGCCCTCTTTTCTGTTGCCTGCGGCAAGGTTGCATCATGCGGCGCGGGCTGACAAGAGAGGATGAAGGCTAAGTGCTATAAGGGGGTTATCGGCTGCTCGGGGGATTTCTGCAATCGGGGTGATGGAAGGTGTACAAGCCTGTTTTTCTTGTCCAATAAACAGGCAAAAAAAGCCCCGCCAAGTGGCGGGGTTGAGGTACGAGCGTGGCGCTCGGAAATCGGTGCAACAGGGCCTCCCCGGTGAAGGGGAGGCCCGTGGTGGCTTACAGCAGAATGGTGCGGATGTCGTTGAGCAGTTGGCTCAGGCGCTGCGTGAAGCGAGCAGCAGCGGCGCCGTTGATCACGCGGTGATCGTAGGACAGCGACAGTGGCAACATCAGTTTAGGCTGGAACGCTTTACCGTCCCAGACAGGCTGGATAGTGGCCTTGGACACACCCAGGATCGCCACTTCCGGCGCGTTGACGATTGGCGTGAAGCCAGTGCCGCCAATGTGACCGAGGCTGGAGATGGTGAAGCAGGCACCCTGCATGTCGTCCGGGGTGAGCTTCTTGTCACGGGCCTTGGCGGCCAGTGCAGCGGCTTCAGCGGCAAGCTGCAGCAGGCTCTTCTGGTCGACGTTCTTGATGACCGGTACCAGCAGGCCATCCGGGGTGTCGACGGCAAAGCCGATGTGCACGTACTTCTTGCGGATGATCGCCTTGCCGCTTGGTGCCAGCGAGGCGTTGAAGTCCGGCAGTTCCTTGAGCAGGTGTGCGCACGCCTTGAGCAGCAGAGGCAGCACGGTCAGTTTCACGCCGGCTTTTTCAGCCACGGCTTTCTGCGCAACGCGGAAAGCTTCCAGGTCGGTGATGTCGGCCTGGTCGAACTGAGTCACGTGCGGGATGTTCAGCCAGCTGGCGTGCAGGCCGGCCGCGCCGATTTGCATCAAGCGGGTCATCGGCACTTCTTCGATTTCACCGAAGCGGCTGAAATCGACGGTGCGGATCGGCGGAATGCCCGAACCACCGGTAGCGCCGCCAGCAGCTGGCGCTTCCTTGGCTTTCTGCATCATGGCTTTGACGTAAGCCTGCACGTCTTCCTTCAGCACACGGCCGTGAGGACCGCTGGCCGCGACAGCACTCAGCTCAACGCCGAACTCACGGGCCAACTGACGCACGGCAGGGCCGGCGTGAACCTTGGCACCGCTTGGCGCAGGTGCGGCAGCAGCAGGGGCCGGTGCGGCCTCGGCTTTTGCAGCCGGTGCAGGGGCGGCAGCGGCGGGAGCCGCTTCAGCCTTGGCAGCCGGCGCGGCGGCAGGTGCAGGGGCCGCAGCCGGTGCAGCGCCTTGTACTTTCAGCTTGAGGATGAAGTCGCCAGTGCCGACTTCGTCTTCCAGCTTGACCGCGATGCTTTCCACCACGCCGGCAGCCGGCGAAGGGATTTCCATGGAGGCCTTGTC
>Ga0207655_1001451_pt1 | contig 21951 bp, 14 predicted proteins | sample KBSM44metaG_FD_184398 | JGI IMG/M metagenome (GOLD analysis project Ga0207655, IMG submission 184398) | Miscanthus rhizosphere microbial communities from Kellogg Biological Station, Michigan, USA - KBS M4-4 metaG (SPAdes) (version 2) | ecosystem: Host-associated > Plants > Roots > Rhizosphere >... | reverse complement strand
AGCTTGCCGTCGATGTACAGGGCCGCGGAAGGGTCATGGCTAAGGGCGCCGGACAGGCCAAGAATCGTCAATGCCAAGGGTCTAGCCTCTTTGAACGGATAGATGCGCCCGCAGGCCTCTAGGGCGGCGGACGGCGAAAGGCGGGGATTATAGCGTAATTGCCCACCGCCCAACACCGCCCCGCCCGGTAGCCAAACATAACCCTGTAGCAGCGGCTAGCCGCCCCGAAGAAGGCGAAACCGATGATGCAGCCATCAGATCCGCAAATGCGCGCTCCACTACCCGCTTCAACGTTGGGGGCATGACGGGCACTGCCCTTTTCGGCGCGTCCGCCCCGAGTGAGGGACCCATCAATCCACCGTCAAGTCGTGGCTCCGAGACCTTGCCAGCGCCCATAGCTGGCTTTTGCTATCAGTGAATGCTTGCCCACCGGTAGACTCCGCACCGCGTGACTCCAGGGCCGTCGACGTCGATCAATGTCACTGCCAATGACATTGACCCATCGAAGAGCTCGACCCGCTGGCTAGGCGCCGCAACGCCCTGGATCGTCACACTGGCATCGAGGGTAGCTCCAGTCGAGTACACGGCCCCTTTGGAGTCGACAACACTGGCGATGAGCGGCCTGATTGGCCCATCGTTGTCCCGAGGCTGCCGACTGCCAGCTCCCTGGGAGATGAAACCCAATGCTCCTCACCGCGCACCAACGCCGCGAGCAAGGTGACGCCAGTACCGATACTGGCCGTAATTACGGAGTTAGGAACATTGAAATCAACGTAGCCGGCTGCACTGCCCGGCAACGGATCGAGCTCTGGCGTCCCTGCACCCGGTTCGCCAAACCAGACCACGGCTACAAGGCCGGTGTCGAGCATGCCGTCGAATCGAACCCGCACAATCGCACCGCAGGGCGCTGGCATCTCGAACGACAGGGCATGCTCCACGCCAACGCTGGTGCGGTCTATGCGAGCCAGCAAAGCCTGTATCTTTTGAACCTGAGTCATAATCCTTCCCTCGGCACGCCATTACGCGCGCACCCTGTAACACAACGCCCTGCCCTTGGTACTGAACACTACCGGGCCTGCCTGTACGGGCGCTACCGAAGGCTTACTGAGTATGATGTTGGTGTATTGCGACCCCGGGTTGACGGTGCCGGTGTGATGCTCGAACGTACCTGTGCCCCGGAATTGCGTGCTCATGGCGTTGAGCATACCTCGCCCCAGCGTCGTTCCGTTGTGTGGAATGGGTCGGTTTTCCGAAGATCCGCTGATCCAGGACTGCACCTGCTGGAAGGTCATCATCGAACCGGCACCGGACTCATAGAGGTTGTAGTTGTTGCTGCAAGTGACGGGGTAGCTGACGCTGTTGCCAGCCGAGTCCGTGGCTGTGATCCGGGTGCTGCCATTGGCCTGACTGGTGACAACCCCGTTGTTGTCGACCGTGGCGATACGGTTACTTGCCGAACTGTAACGCACCGGTCCGATGCCACCGGCGGCCTTGCGGGTGGCCACGACATTGGCGACGAAACGGCCGGTTTCGGCCCAACACGGCGGTGAGCTGGCTTGATGCAGATGCACACCGTTCAAGGTGAGGGTCGAGGTATCGATGACGAGTTTTTCCACGCAGGTGAAGATCCGCTCGGCGGATTGCTTGTGGGTGCCATAACACGCCTTCGCCCTGAGCGTATGAGCACCCAGGCGCAATGCAGTCAATGACCGCGACCACAGCCCGTCGGTATTGGCCGCTAACACGCCCAATGAAACCGTGCCATCGAACAGTTCGATCTGCTGGCTGGGCGTGGCAATTCCCTCCACCATGACCCCCGGACCAATGATCGTAGCGTTAGCGCCGATGTCACTGCCCGACGCGATAACCCGAGTAACGATGGGCCTCAAGTCGGCGATCCGAGGCACCGTGCTACCGATGTGCAACGGGGTCGACTCTGACACCCATTGATCGTCATCCCTCACCAGTGCAGCCACCAGACTGACTACGGTGTCGTCGTTGGCCATCACCGCAGCCACCGGCACCTTGAAATCGACATAGCCGGCCGCGCTGCCGGGCAGCGGCTCCAGATCCGGCGTCCCCGCGCCTGGGGTGCCGAACCACACGATCGCCACCAGATCGGTTTCCAGCATACCCTCGAACTGCACACGCACGGTTACGCTGTCGGCGATGGCCTGAGGGTCCAGTTGAGTTTTGGCTTCCAGCACGGTGGGTACCAACAGTTCCACGCTGCGTATGCCTGTACCGGTAGCGCCTGAACGATCTATGCTCGCCAAGAGCGCCGTCATGGTTTGTGTATGGTTGTTCATGATCACTCCTTATATGCTTACATCGATATGCTCACATCGGCGGCAAGCCACGTACCACACCTCGCACGCTCTTGCTCTCTTTGGCCTTGCAGGCCGAAGCGCTTGGCACATCCGCCGGCGCCACGATCTGGTCGGATGCGGCAAAACTGAAAGCCGAAGCCACATTCTCACCCGTGACCAATCGCATGATCGGCAGCACCTTGCCAGTACAGTTGAAGTAGTCGCGCTGGATCACCCGCACACTCGCCAGACCACTGGTCGGGTTGAGTTCGGTGCGGTAGAACAACGCCTCCAGCGGCACCTGGTTGTGCAGGTTCTGGCCCCATAGATTGAGCATGATTTCGTTGTGGTACTGGCGGTCCACCGCTGGCGTCTGAAAATTGGCCCGCGCCTGCAGACTCAGTGCGAACGCGGATTGCGACGGGGCATAGAACGAGCATTGGTGATTGTTGCGCGGCCATCCAGCAGCGGCGCTGTTGTAATGCTGCTTCCACGCCTCGATAGTGTTGATCCCCAACGTAGAGCAATACACGCTTTGCGTTGGGTAGGACGGATGAGCACCGCAGCCTTTGTCGGCGCGTGAATCGGTGGCCGCGTCGGTGGGAAACGAACACAGGATCCGCACATTCAAGCTGCCGTCGGCAAGTGTGCGTTCGACGTTCTTGAAAATAATGCCCTGCCAGGCATCCCAGGCCAGACGTTTGATACCCATGTCGCGACGAAAGAAGGAGAACGACACCGCCCCTTTGCGGATCGAGTTGGCACTCGGGTTCCAGGACAGAAAGCTGCCACTGTCCACGGTGCGCATAATTACCCCGTTGCAGAAGAATGCCGGTTCACCCGAGCAGCTTGCAGCCGTGTTGCTGTAGCGAGCATTGAGCCGCGTGGTCATCATCTGGCCGCGATCGGCCATGGATGCGGTGACGCGCAGATCAATGGGCGCCGAAGGTACGGGCGTGCCTGCTCCCGCCTTTTCGATGGTGTAGAGCACCGGCACTTTCCTGTCGATGTTCTCCAGCACCCACGCCTTGGGCAGCAGGAATTCCACGGGCGCCTGGCGATCGACCACCGGCTTGATCTCGGTGTTATGCGAAGGTAAGCCACCCCACGTCACACGCAGCGTATCGCCTGCCGCCATCCCCGAGTGCAGCACTTGAACCCTGGCATTGGTGCCCAAAGCACTGGCGTCGAGGGTGCCATCGGCTGTCGCCTCCAGCACTTTGAACACCGGGTCCACCACCGGCAGGCTGGACGTGATTCGTAAGGCGATAGGACTCGAGGGAACGGCCGTTCCCGTACCTGCCTTCTCGTAGGTGTAGAACACCTGCAACGACCTGCCGATGTTTTCCGTCACCCAGGCTTTGGGCACAGCGAAGTCCACGGGGGTTTTCGGGTCGATTACTGGTTTGATCTCGGTGTTGTGGGACGGTGCTCCGCTCCAGGTCACACGCAGCGTATCGCCTGCGGCCATCCCGGAATGCAACACCCGGACCGTGGCACTGGCCCCCAAGGTATCAGCGTCAAGCGTGCCATCCGCGCTCGCTTCCAGCACCCGGAACACCGGGGCCACCGCGCCTCCAACGACTCTGAGGGTCAAGGGCGCCGAGCTGACCTCAGGCCCAGCACCCGCTGTTTGGTACCAGTAGGTCAGCGTCACTGTCTGCCCTGCGCTTTCCTCGATCCATTGCTTGGGCAGATCGAACTTCAAGACCTTGGCGATCAGCACCGTTTGTACTGCGGTGCTATGGGTTTGGCTGCCTTGCCATTGAACGCGCACCTTGTCGCGCGGGCCCATGGGGTAATACACCTCGGCTGTCGCCTTGTCGGTGATTGTCGCGATATCCAGGACTCCATCCGGCGCTTCCACTACCGAAAAACGTGACTCTGCGGCGCGGGCCCCGTAGGCAACGCGCTCGGACGGCGAACTTTGCGGTTCCGACATGTAGCTCTGGCAAGCCGTCAGGCCCAACGTCAGGCCCAACAGCAACATGGACAGCTTTTTGGTGAACATGGTGACCTTCCTTCATCGACGGTTAGTTCAGAGCGCAAGCGCCCGATTTATCGGATAGAAATCGAACGCGATGCCAGTCAGTCGCCCAAGCTCGTGTCCCCACCCCAGGCGTGCCGAACCAGACAATCGCCACCAGGTCGGCATCGCGCATGTTGGGAAAGTACACCCGTACCGTACCGCCGTTCGGCGCTGACTCCACGTCCAGCACGGGAACGGCTTCCAGCACCACTGGCGTGATCAGTTCAATGCTGCGCAGGTCCGCCATGGGTCGGCTGGCAGAGCGTAGACCGGCAACAGGCTCGGTCATTTTCTCGATAGACGTCGTCATGTTCATTCCTCGATGGAGTGCCACAGTGGGCAGGGTCTATTTGCTTTCTTTCGCTCGGCATGCAGACGTACTGGGTGTGTCGGTATCCTTGACCGCCTGGTCGGCGGCCGCGAAGCTGAACGCCGACGCCTGACCATCGCGCAGAGAAAGGCGAACCAGCGGCAGGAACTTTGCGGTGCAGTTGAAAAAGTCTCGTTGGATGACTCGCGCACTGGCCAGGCCAGAGCTGGCGTTGCGCTCCACGTGGTAAAACACGGCTTCCAGCGGCAGTTGTTGGTGCAGGTTCTGCCCCCATAGCTGCAGCATCAACTCATTGTGATAAGGCCGTTCCTCGCCAGGTCGCACGAAATTGGCGCGCGCCGTCAGGCTCAAGGCGAACGCCGCTTGACTGGATCCCAGGAACGAGCATTGATGCTGGTTACGTGCGGAGAACGATCCAGATCCACCGGCTGCCTGATAGTGTCGCTTCCAGGCATCCAGCGAAGTGACCCCCTGGCTGGAGCAGTAGCCGCTTTGCGAAGGGTAGCTGGAGTGGGCGCCACATCCCTGATTGGCACGATACCAACTGGCGGCGTCGCTTGGAAAAGCACACAGGACCCGGATGTACTGCCTGGCGGCTGCGCTTGCACTGTCGGGGTTTTGAAAGATGATGCCCTGCACGTTGTTCCAGGCCAGGTAGGTAATGCCAATGTCTTTGCGCACGAAGGAGAACGATACGGCGTTCTTGGAGATGGCGGTGGCACTGGGGTTCCAGGAAAGGAAGCTCCCGCTGTCCACGGTGCGAAGTAGCACGCCGTTACAGTTGTAGGCGGGACGTCCGCCACAATCGTTGCGGGTGTCCTTGTAGCGCGCGTCGAGCTGAGCGGCAGCTGCCTGCCCGATCCCGGCGAAGTTCGAGGTCACTCGTATTTGAATCGGAGCTGACGGCACAGGAGTGCCCACTCCGGACCTTTCAAACGTGTACAGCACCGGCACCGTCTTGCCGCTGTTCTCCGTCACCCAGGACTTGGGTATGGCGAAGTCCACCGGCGTGGCGCGATCGACCACTGGCTTGATCTCGGTATTGCGTGAGGGCGAGCCGCCCCAGGTCACGCGCACGGTATCGCCCGGCAACATGCCCGAGTGCACCACTCGAACCGTGGCACTGGCGCCTAGGGTAGCGGGGTCGAGCGCGCCATCCGCCTTCGCTTCCAGGACCCTGAATACTGGACTGACCACGGGCGCGCTGGATGTGATGCGCAATGACATCGGACTGGAGGGGACGGCCGTGCCCGTTCCTGCTTTCTGATAGGTGTAGGAAACCTGCACCGTCTTGCCGATATTTTCCGTCACCCAGGATTTGGGCACGGCGAAGTCCACCGGTGCGGCGCGATCGACCACTGGTTTGATCTCAGTGTTGCGTGAAGGTGACCCGCCCCAAGTCACGCGCAAGGTATCGCCCGGTGCCATCCCCGGGTGCAGCACCTGAACCGTGGCAGTGGCGCCCAAGGTATCGGCGTCCAGCGTGCCATCTGCCCCTGCCTCCACCACGCTGAAGACTGGGCTCACCGCGCCTCCAGCGATTCTCAACGTCAAAGGTGCCGAACTGACCTCAGGTCCGGCGCCAGCCGTTTGGTACCAGTAGGTCAGCGTCACGGTTTGCCCCGCGTTCTCCTCGATCCACTGCCTGGGCAAGTCGAACTTCAGGACCTTGGCAATCAGCACCGTCTGTACCGCCGTGCTGTGGGGCTGGCTGCCTTGCCATTCAACGCGCACCTTGTCGCGCGGGCCCATCGGGTAATACACCTCGACTGTCGCTTTATCGGTGATTACCTCAGGATCCAGAACGCCCTCCGGCGCTTCCACCACCGAAAAACGTGACTCGATGGCGCGAGCGCCGAACGTGAAGCGCTCGGACTGCACAGCTTGCGGTTCAGGAGTACGGCTTTCACAGGCAACCAAACCCAACATCACGCTCAACAGCAGAACCGGTAGCTTTTTGATAGACATATCGACCTCACATCCTTCTCGGTAGCCTCGACCTTCATTGAGTGACGTGGTCCAGGCGCTCGTGCGCCTAGTCACTGGTTTCGTGGGGGCCGCGCGCCCTTAACGTTCGCTTTGCTTGGCAACGCCAAGTACCCCATTGAAAAAGCGCACAACTCACTCATCTGCTTTCCTTCGCACGGCACGCGGCCTGGTCCGGTAGGAACGTTGACGGCCAAAGGCGGCGGTGAAGAGTTCAAGGCGTGGGCAGGCAGCACCAAGGCCGCCTGCCCAGTGCACATTTAGGCGATGGTGAATCGCCACACCCGCGAGAACAGGAAAGGCTCACCTGGCACGCGTCGGTAGACGCTGTAGTTGACCAATACCGTGGTACCACGGCTTTCCGTCACCCACTGCGAAGGAATGCTCACCGACACTGGCGTACCTGTGGCACTTACATTGATCTCTGCCCCGAAGCGCTCCACTACCCCGCCCCAACGCAGACGCACCGTGTGCCCGCTACGCAAGTTGGTGGTAGGAATGCTTGCGGTCCGCGAGTCGCCGCTGACTCTCGGTGCAGGCAGGTCGACGGGGTTCGGACTGACGCGCAAGGTCATCGGGTCTGACCGATCGAGTTGCTGTTGCCCGAGGTAAACCGTGTACTCGATCTCGGCCTGGCGGCCAATTATGTCCACCACCTCCATGCGCGGGATCGCTACATCGATCGGGGCCACGCGGGTCACCGTAATGATTGAGGAGCGCCATACGATCGAATCATGCTGCCAGCGCACCATCACTGACTGGCCAATGTCCATGCCGGTGTATTGGGGAATTCGCGCAGTGATGGAAGAAGCTTCGTAGATGTCAGCGAAATTGAGGTAATCGCCTGGCGCTTCATTGATGGTGAGGCGCTGCGCAATGACCGTCGTGCCAGCTTTGAGCATGAGGGTTCGCAACACGAACGCTGTTGCCTGGCTCGCCACGGGACTGCCGTCGAAGCTCACCAGCAGGCGGATTGTCACTGCCGTGCCCGGCTTGAACCGCGTCAACTGAGCACGCGGCAACGTGACCGCCAGCCCCTGAGTCACCTCCGCCACACTGATGACCCGACCTTGTGTACCCAGCGGTATCGACAAGGGTTCCGCGCCCGCCGTATTGCTCGTGCCTTCGACCGTCAGCCAGATCCGCTGTCCTGCGCTTACCAGCAACCACGGCGCCCGGGTGACCGTCGCATCGCCGGTAAAACTATTGAGGTCCAGTTCGGTTTGTGCAGGGTTCGCCTGCGTAACCGAAGGCGCGCCGAGCTCGCTTTGCGGCATTGCAGCAATACTTAGCGACAGTTCTACCGATTCGTACTGGTTATCACCGCGGACCACCACATAATTCACTGTGAAGGTACGCCCCATGTTGGCCGCTACCGCGGAAGCCGGAATGGGGAAATCCACGACTCCAGTCGGATTGCCCTCTTTGGGGTCGATATCGGGCGTGCCCATTCCAGGCGATCCCATCCACTGCACCCCAATGAGATCGGTGGCGTACATCGGAGAAAATGCCACGCGTACGGTCGCTCCGTTTACCGCGCGGGCCGGGTCGAGAACGTTCGCAGCGTTGGCCTGCAGGACGACAGGTGCTGGCCATGTGTCGCCGGCCGCACCGGCAATACGCAGTGCAACGCGAGTGGAGTTGGCACTGCGGCCATTGGCAAACAGCACGTCATACCAGACATTGACCGTAGTGTTCAGGTTGGGCAGTACGTAGTCGTTTTTGCCCATGAGGTAGTCAAGGTCGCGATCGACGTAGCGGTCACTGACCGTCTTGAGCATCTCCCGACTGGCTACGCTGCCTTCCCAATGCAGCGTGACCTTGTCTTTGACAGCCTTGCCCTGGTATTGCCCGACCTTGATCATCACAGGGTCGCTGGATGTCTCGGCATTTAACACATCATCCTGGGCGCCAACCACCACTGGAGGAATCAAAAGGGTACCACTGGCGCCATCGCGTATCGCCAGTGCCAGGGATGGAGAGTTGATGACCGTACCCGGCTGGCTGCCGGGCTCGATGCTGTAGGACACCCGCACCGAGCCGCCAAGCAACAACGTGATGTGTTCTTTGGCCAGAGCAAAGGGTAGGTCGGATCCTACGTCATCGGCACTGACTTCGTACTCTTCATAGTAGAAGTACGGTATGGAGGCCGCGGTGATGCCTTCCCATGTCAGAGTGATCCAGTCGAACTCCTCCATGAACGGGTAACGAGGTACATAAACCGTCGTGCCGCCAGCCGGCACCGTACTAGGGTCCAGAACGTCACCCACTGCGTGCTCCACCCGGGGTGGTTCCAGCCCTTTCACTTCGCCGATGACCAGGAAAGAGGTGGTCAGCGAACCGCGCGGTGGTCGCAGTGCAGAAGTCACTCGGTACGACACGGTGACGGATGCTCCGGCCTGACCGATCACCGTGGCATTGGGCACCTCGACGATGATACCGAACCCTATTTCTTCGTCGCGCAGTGGATACTCCGCAGAGAGGTACTCCATCACCGGACCTTGTGGTAACTGTGCGCGCCAGACCACAACGACCCTGTCGCCGCTGACCAGCGCAGCGGTTGGAATTCGGACCACAACCGGGTTGCTGCCCACAACAGCTAGATCCAGCTGATTATTGGCGACTCCGTCTACCCGAGGCGCCGGCAAGGCGTTGGGGTCCGTAACGTCGGCGGTAGCACTGGGGCTCCAGCGTGACCAGTTGTTGACGATGTCGCGAACTTCATAGCGCACGACCAGACCAACGCCAGGGTGTTTGGCCACGATGTCGGCAGCTACGATGATCATCACTGGCCGCCCGACGTCCTGAGCCAAGACCGTGTAGGGGATCATTTCCCCTGCCCAAGACAACCTGATCTTGTCGTCCTTGGCCATGTTTTCATAAGGGGCAATAGTGACCGTCACGGCTCCAGGCCCTACTACTGGCCCAAACCCGGTGGGCGGCAACAGGTTTTCATTGACCGAGGGTGTGCTGGGGTCCGTATCCGTACCACCTGGCACCGTGGTTTTGACAATCACCTCCACGGGATGGGACACCGCCTCGCCTCCCGTAAAGGAGCCATACACGTGGTAATGAAAGTGAACAATCCCATCAGGAATATCTGCAGGTGAAACGTTGATGAAAAAGAAGTCGTCGGGCTGCACGATGGGCCGCGTACCCAGGCTCTGGTTGTCGCGGAACAGCTCGAGCGTATCGCCCTCGATGACGGCACCCGTCACCCTGATCTGAACGACCACGGGTTTGCCGTAATCGAACAAATCTTCATAGTTAAGACCATTCTTGGCGCGTGCGGCCGGCACTTCGGGGGCCAGCAGTGACGCCGGTTCGCCCTCGTGATCCGCTTGCAGCGTTTGGCGGGCCAGCGAGCGATGACGGGTGGTTGTGTTCATAAAAAACCTCTTGTACGCAATGGGCGCACCGAAGCCGATGGCCCGAAACGAATATCACCAGTGATCGCAGCTCCAGGCCTGCAACCGTACAGGGTCACATGCCCGGAGCCAGGATCACGCCCGCTGGACTAGCTCTGTGGAATACCGCCTGAACCCAGGCGCTCTTTGAGCTGCGTGTAGCGCCCGTTATCGAGCACGGAGTTACCGGCTATCCCGCTCATCGATGCAGCGTCTGGCGGCGTGTCGGTGTGCAACAGGTCGACAGTGACTCGATTGGCAGGTGCGACCTCCGGCGCATTGCCCGTTCCGCCTTGGTTGTTGACGATATAGTGGCCATGACCGAACCCAGTGAGGCGAGGGAACAGATCGTTGGTGAAGTGCGAGGAAGGAATGGTGAAGATGTAAGAGCCACGATTGATGTCCTGGGTGGAAATCACCGCGTTAGCTTCATAGGTGTTCCCTACGACCGGCGCAGTACCCCGGCGAGGGTAATAACCGACGAACTTCACGAAGATATGGTCCTGGTCACGCACATTCGCGTAGTTGAGCCAGATACGATACTGCACGCCATTTCGAGTATTGGCCCAGTCCAGCGCCCCTTGAGGGTTCAGATTGACGAACTCGCCATTGGGTAGATTGGTACCACCGCCAGGAACATCGTTCCCCCCGATCACGTGCACCGTAACGACTCGTGAGGCGGCCGTATTGCTGTACCCCGGTACCGATCCGGCTGCAGGGAACCGACGTGTGACGGTGTACTTGAGCGGTTGATCTCCTGCGCCTTCGGTTTCCATCTGGGTACCTGTCAGGGTGAAAACCAGGTCCTTCTTGTCGGTGACATCACTCGCGTTGATGGGATAGGGTGGGAGATCGAGGCTGCCGAAGGTTACCTGGACCACATCCTGGAACAGCCAGGTGGGAGCCGCCGCACCAGCGGGCCACGGTACGGTGATATTGGCATCCTTGCCGTACTGATTGGCATAGATGATGTTGCGATCAATGCCGTTCTCGCCGATGATCCAAGGATCGATCAGCAACTCATGTATAGGCGTGAGCGGGTCAGGATCCGGCCCACCAGGCAACCTCAGATCGACTCTGACATTCTCGAGCAGCGGCGAAGTCGCCAAGGCATGCCCCATGCGCGATACGGTGTAGTAGACCTCGATGTCATTTTTTTGATGAGTAGGGCCGGCCGCTTGTGCCACCACTGCATAAGGCACTTGAAAGGTCAGTATGGGCTCTGCATTGATATCGGTGACGGGCAGCTCACCCAGGGAAATACCTCCGAAGAACATCACCACTCGATCATCTACATGAGCATGAGCGAATTTAGGCACCAGCACAGTCAACTGCCGGGCGTCGGCGTCGGTGATGATGCCGTCTGCATGCAGCGGGATAACGGGTTTGAACAGATCACTGTCAGCAGGCACATCGTTGAGCAGCAACGTAACAGGCCGTCCAACAGCCCTGACAGTCGAACGGTTACCCGCGCGGTCGACGATTTCGTAACCCAGCCAACGCTGGCCGTCGGCCAGTGCCAATAATGCGGCCAGGGGAAAGTAGACTGTTACATCCGTATTTTCAGATGCGCCCGGCGGCAGTTTGACATTGGCACCCGCGACTGCATCCCAATTGACATTGTCGCGGGAGGTCAACAAGGTGATCTCGTCTCCCTCGTATTGCCCCCCATAACTGGGAACGCGTGCGACCAGACGCCCCGAGCTATCAAGTTTGTCGGGCGTGACAACATAGTTAGGCTCGATCGAGGGAATCTCCAACTCTCCCAACAGGCCGCCCCCAGGAGCGGTACGATCGACGTATATGTTGATGGGACTACTGAATACGTTAACGTCTGTATAGAAAGGATCTAGATGATAGCGCAGTACGTGCGGCGTCTTGGGGCCCCAGTTGTTGTTGTCGGCGGCTGACAAGGGCAAGGTCAACTTGAGGTCTTGGCCGTCTGCCTCCTCTTGGCTAGTAATGGTATGCACCACCCCCACGGGCCGCCCATCCCAATAGAGTTGTAGTTTGTCCTCCTCTACCAGCTCAACGTTCCAGGGGATGGTGACCTCAATCGGCCCACTGGCGACCGTGCTGGGTAGCAAACCTGGCGTATAACCATCGGCACCGTCCATTGCGACGCTGACAATAGGTTCGACCAGTACAGTCTCCGCCTGCACAACTGCGCGGGTAGTGTATTGACTCATGATGCATCACTCCTCATGTGTAAATCCTGACGCGTAGGCGTTATCAAGCAAACGCACACCGCGAACTTGAACAACCAAGAAATAAAAACGGACTGAATAACCCATACTTAAGCACCCAGGGTTTATACAATCTTTATTCAGTCAGCGCTTTCAAGCTAGCAACCCGACCCACTACACACAAGCAAATCAGTTAGAACTTTTAATCCATTTACCAAGCTTTTTTAGTCCGAACAAAATCTTTCAACACCTTTAATTTTAAATGACCACGTACAACACAGTTACGGGAAAACAATTTGAAAATTAATATTCAAACCAGAGCAAAATGAATAAAACAGCCCATTAAAGGCTGTCTATATTTTCATTACGAATTCAACTTCCACTCAACAGGCGCAGGGAACTCATCAATGAAGACGTTTATAAACACGCTCCATCCCCTGCCAACCGCCGTTACAGCAATGGTGATGCTGCTCGCCAACGCTGCAACTCAAGCAGGCACCGTGACAGGGTCCACCACTGCCGTTGTCGATGCCGGTACGCCTGCTGACTTCTGGGCGTTGAGCAATGCCGCGACCCTGACCGTCAATCCAGGTGGGCAAACGCTGTATATCGCCGTCGCCAACTCGACGGCCACGGTGGACAGCGCCACTGTTACCGGTGGCACGCGCAACGCCATTCAAACCAGCGGTAGCACCGGCGTTACCAACGTCAGCAACAGCTCGCTGTCCAGTCAAGCGTCAGGATTCGTGGTAGGCGCAGCAGCGCTGGGCACTATCCGCGACAGTTCAGTGCTAAGCGTCAATCGCGGTCTGAGCGTCAGTACGGCAAGCACCCTGAATGCGTTCAATACGCAGGTCAGCGCGGCCAGCAATGGTGGAACTTCATTTCTGGATGGCGGACTTGGCTTGGCCGTTGTCGGAGGTACAGCGACCATCAGCGCCGCAAGTCGTTTGGTAGGGGCCGATCATGGGGCATTGCTCACCCCCGACGCGCCGAATACGGGAGAGGCCGGACGGTTATCGACACTCACCGTCGATGCCTCCACGCTGCAAGGCCTGGCAGGTAGCGCTCTGGTCATCGGGCGCACACGGATCAACCGCCCCGCCATGGCTGTTGTGGAACTGCGCAATGGCAGCAGCCTGATAGGTGGGAACGGAGCCGCCGTGGAACTGCGTGGCGCCTCCACAGCTACCCTTACCAGCGCCGACACCGATTTTACAGGCGGGCTATGGGCAACAGAGGGCTCAGCCCTCGATGCAACACTGGTCGGCGGCAGTCTGGTTGGCAATTTGCTCGCAAGCGGTCAATCGGATTTGAAAGTAGTGGCCGACGGCACCCAGATTTCTGGAAACGTGCGCCTTCAGGAGGTTTCCACCGCTACACTGGCGTTTCGCAATGGGGCGGCGCTGGTCGGCTCCCTCGAAGTTGGCCCGTCCAGTGTTGCCAGTATGAGCCTGGACGGAGCCAGCATGCTGGGCGATGTGCTTGGCACGGGTGGTGTGGTCGATATGGCCCTGATCAGCGGCTCGACCTTGACCGGCCAGCTTACTGACGTTCGGCAGCTGTCGATCGGCGGCAGTTCGGCCTGGAACATGACGCAAAACTCCACGGTCGATAACCTGACAATGGACAGTGGGCAAGTCAATATGAACGGCGGTACCGGTGCTTTCCGGACCCTCACGCTTGGAACCTTGGCCGGCGCAGGCACGTTTGCCATGACCACCGACATTGCCAGCCTGCAGGGTGACAAGATCGTGGTGACAGGCCAATCCAGCGGCGCACATACATTAGCCGTGGCCAATACCGGCAGAGAGCCGCAGCCTGGCAATACTGGTCTGGTGCTGGTCAATACCGCCGGCGGAGGGCCTGCAACGTTCGCGCTGAGTGGTGGACGCGTGGATGCAGGGACCTACGTGTACAATTTGGCCCACGAAGGTGATAACTGGAAGTTGGTAAGAGCTGGCGATCCGGTGACGCCTGTAGATCCCGTAGATCCCGTAGATCCCGTAGATCCCGTAGATCCCGTAGATCCCGTAGATCCAGTGAATCCGATCGATCCTGTTGATCCTGTAACCCCTGTTGACCCAGGTGGCCCGATTGTGACGCCCAGCGCGCGCGCGGTGATCGGAGTGTTCAATGCTGCGCCGACGGTGTGGTACGGCGAGCTTGCAACCTTACGCAGTCGTATGGGGGAACTGCGAATGGGAAGCGGCGCCAGTGGCCCTTGGATGCGGACTTTCGGTAGTCAAGCCAACCTGTCAGCGGGCGGCGGCGTGCAATACAAACAACGCCAACACGGCATCAGCTTCGGTGTCGACACGCCTCTGCCTGCCGGTGACGATCAATGGATGGTGGGCGTCATGGCCGGTTACAGCCGCTCGGAACTGGACCTCAGAGCGGGCACGGACGGCCATGTCGACAGCTATTTTGCAGGTCTGTACAGCACCTGGTTAGGTGCGTCGGGTTATTACGTCGATGCCGTACTTAAAACTAACCGCTTGGAGAACAGCTCCGATGTGACCATGAGTGACGGCCAACGTACACGCGGCCGTTATGACAACCACGCTGTGGGCGCTTCGATTGAAGCAGGTAAACATATTGCACTGCCCAGCGACTGGTTCGCCGAACCTTATATTCAAGGCTCGGCACTATGGATTCAAGGACAGGACTACGACCTCGACAACGGCCTGCACGGACGAAGCCAGAATGCACATTCGTGGTTGGGCAAAGTCGGTACTCATGTGGGTCGGACATTGAAACTGGACGGCGGCGGAGCGCTGCAACCCTATTTGAAAGTTGCAGTCAGCCACGAGTTCGCCAACGCCAATCGCGTGCGCACCAATGACGACACCTTCAACAATGACTTGTCCGGCAGTCGCGTCGAACTGGGTGCAGGCATCAGCGCACAGTTATCGGAAAATTTGCAACTTCATGCTGACTATGGCTACACCGTAGGTCGACATGTGGAAATACCAGCCGAAGTCAGCATGGGCGTGCGGTATGCATGGTAATTGAGCACGGTAGAATATAGACAGCTACTCAAGGAAAAGCCTTACTTAACTCTAGGAATTTTCCTACGAATCAGCTGCACGGAACCCTCTTAAAATTCGCGCCTTTCGTGGCGGCTCAATCGACCGCCGTCTGTTACGCGTTCTTTAGGTATATGCCCGTGCATCGTTCTGCTTTCGTATCGAAAAAAAACCATCTGGCGTTGGCTATTGCGCTGAACGTGCTGAACAACCCTGCTGCTGTGTCCGGGACATTGGTACGGGAACAGGCCACCGTACGCCCGGGGCACGTTGAAGAGCAATGGACACTGCATGACGGCTCGCTATTGACCGTCGAACCGGGGGGCCGGACACAGTCGATTCGCAGCGAAGGCTCGACTGTGCTTCTAACAGGTGCTCAAGTCAGGAGCAACCTGGGTGACGGTTTGTTTCTAATTGGCTCCGAAGCAAATGTCACCGACAGCAATATTTACAGCAACAACGGCACGGGTCTAAATGTCGGCCCCAGAAGTACGGCCGCTGTTCACGACAGCCAGATCGTCGGTCTCGGTCGAGGTGTCAATGCGGCATTGGGCGGCATCGTGGCGCTGCATAACACCAGTGTCCGTGGCATGGATGACGGCAACGACGGCATCATGGGCGGAGGCGTCGGTGTCGTTCAGGTAGAAGGCGACGTACAGCTGCGAGACAACACCGATGTCGTCGGCGATAAACATGGGGTTTTGATCGTTGCCGATCCCGGTGAAAGCTCGGTTTCGAATCTGTACGTCGAAGGTTCGCATGTCCGCGGCATTGACGGCAGCGCCATCAAAGTGGCTGCCCCTCGAAGCACCGGCATACCTCATGCAAACATCGAGATTAGCAATGGCACTACGCTGACAGCTGGCAACGGTGTCATTCTGGAAGTAACCAATGGCGCTACCGCCGATATGACTGTCATGAACAGCGTACTTCAGGGCGATATACACATCGGTGACGGTTCGACCGCGTCCGTCACGCTGGGTAGCCAGGCCCTTCTCGCAGGCGCAACTCATCACCTGACTCGAATGAATCTGCGCTCAGACAGCCTGTGGACCCTAACCCGCAACTCAACTGTGAAGAGCCTGGCTATGGGTGGAGGACGCATTGACCTGGGTGGTTCCAAAGGGGATTTGCGCGAGCTGCGAGTCGATACCCTTGAAGGTCATGGCACCTTTGGTATAGGCACCGACCTGGCCGCCGGTATGGGCGATCGAGTTGTTGTGAGCGGAGAGGCGCGTGGCAGCCATCATTTGGCTGTAACCAACACTGGCGCCGATGTCGCCAAAGGGCAGCCACCACTGGAGGTCATCAATACCGGCGGCGGTGATGCGCTGTTCGATGTGATAGGGGGCCAAGTGGATCTGGGCACTTATGTCTACGACCTGCAAAAGCAAGGTAACGATTGGTTTCTTGTACAGCGCCCAGGCGAAGTGGTCGCGCCCGGCACGCGCTCGGTGCTGGGCTTGTTCAGCGCCGCACCAACCGTGTGGTACGGCGAAGCCTCGACGCTGCGCTCACGCATGGGTGAATTGCGAATGGGCAGTGGCGAAGGCGGCGTTTGGAGCCGCGCATATGGCAATCGCTACGATGTGTCCGCTGGAGGCGGTTTCGACTACCAACAGACCCAACAGGGCGTAAGCATGGGTGCCGACGGTGCACTGGCTCTGGACAGCGGTCGGATGCTGTTGGGTGTGACGGGGGGCTACAGCCGTTCCGATCTGGACCTGGCAGCCGGCACCACTGGCAGCGTCGACAGCTATTACCTGGGGCTTTATGGCACGTGGCTGGCCGATGACGGTTACTACATCGATGCCCTGATGAAGCTCAACCGCTTCCAGAACGAAGCGGACGTCAGCATGAGCGACGGCCAGCGCAGTGCTGGCAATTACAACAACCACGGTGTAGGTGTATCGGGGGAAGTGGGCAAGCGCTTCGAGCTGGACGATGGTGTGTTCGTCAGTCCTTTCGCGCAAGTATCGGCGCTGTGGGTGCAGGGCGAAAAGTACAGCCTCGATAACGGCATGCAGGCGCGCAGCAACAAGGCCGATTCACTGCTTGGCAAGGTGGGTACCCAAGTGGGGCAAACCCACCAGATAGACAGCGGAGGCCGCTTCGACTACTACGCCAAGGCAGCCCTGGCCCACGAGTTTGCCGAAAACAATCAGGTAAAGGTCAACGGCAATCGGTTTTCCAACGACCTGTCCGGCTCTCGAGCGGAGCTTGGCATCGGTGCGGCAGTCCAGCTTTCCGATCGACTGCAACTGCACACCGATCTGGAGTACGCCAAGGGTCGCAACATGGAGCAGCCATGGGGCCTGAGCCTGGGCGCGCGCTATGACTTCTGAAGCCATCACGCTTCGGTATTGCCACCTTCGTGCATCCGGCCCCTTCCACTTAGCCCTTCTGGACAGCCAGGCCTGATCAGCGTGTGGAGGTTCAGGAGTGCAGATTCCCGACCTCCACCTCTACCCTGCCTGCGAACGGAAAGTAATGCTCCACGCAGGCGGTCAGCTGGCGCTCATAAGCCTGCGAGCTGATGCCCAATGACTGCTTGAGGTCGGCGCGCAGCAGCAGGTCGTAGTAGTCGGGTCGGGTTTCGCACAGGGCATCGTCGAGCAGTTGCGGGCCGGTCATTTCGAAGGTGTCTTTGACGTAGCGCCAGAAGGTACGGGTCTCGCTGGTACTGGCGCCCTTTTTCAAAATGGGCCGGGGCTTGGCGTAGAAATCGGGCCTGGCCTTGAACCGGGCCTGCATGGCGCGGGTAACGACCTTGAGCACCGGGTTGTCGGGGTGGCTGGCGAAGGCATGACCGTTGTAGCCGCTGTAGGGCACGTCGGCCAGCACCACCGCGTCGTCGAGCAGCACATCCTCGGGGCCTACACGCAGTTGCAGGTCGGCATGAGCGGTGGCGAAGGTGTTGCCCACGTCCATGTACACCCCACCGTGAGCATCGATCAACGGGTAGCGCAACACGTCGCTGGCAGCGGCATAGTTCTTCGCCTGCCCCGTGCGGCACGCGCGGTACTGAGGGCCGCTGTCGCTCGCCAGCAGGGTTTTGAAAAAGTCCTGATCGGCCAGGGGCGTGTTTCCACGCCGTCCAGTGGTACGGTCACGCGAATCTGCGTGGCCAACGGCGGTACGTGGACGTCGCTGGCGAGGTCGTGCGCAGTACATCCCAGGCGGTCACCTGCTGGGTCTCGACCATCGACGCTGCGGCGATGCGTTCACCTGGATGCCAAACACCTTGGGCGTCCAGGGTCAGCGGGATGCACTCCCCAGTGGCATAGGGGTTGAGTGGGTCGACCACCGCCCATTGCTTGAGCGCGACTCTGTAGCGCACGCGGTACAGCACATTTTGTACCTGGGCATAGATCTGATTGCCCTGACGCACGTAGAGCCCGGCCATGAGGCCGTGAGTCTGGACCTGCAGATCGCGGCCGCGTACCACGGCCGGTCGCCATTGGAGCAGGCGGTTGGCGTCGGTCCCATGGCTGGGCGAAGGCGAATCGCGGGAAGTGGAGGCGCTGGAAAGATCGTCGTCGCTGCCCAGATACAGCGGCTCGAAATCGTCGCTACCACTGCCGCCGCTGCCGCTGGCCCCTTCACCGGTTTCCTCGACCACACAGCCTCAGGCGCCTTCGCCATCGGCCTGCACGTCTCTTTGCACACCGACCTCTTCATAGTCACCGATGGTCGTGAGGTCGCCCAGCAAGGGCAGCGTGAGAAACACATTCAAGGCCTGCAGCACTGCACCGCGAATCGCCTCGGAACGCTCGCGCTCGTTCACCGCGTTGATGCCCTTGCAGGGTATTTCATTGGCCGTATCTGTCGTGTTCGGGCCGCACGAACTGCAGGCCGAAACGGTGGCGGTCTTCTTCGGTAGTCAAATACCCCTGCACCCACTCGTACATCTCTTGAGCATTGGCGAAGGCGACGAAAGCTGGATCCTGCATGGCGCAATAGATGTTTTCCGGCCCGCCGCCGTGCGAAAGCGCAACATGGTGTGGCTGACGATGCCCTCGATATCGAAGCTGTGCATCTTGGTGGTGGACCACATCGACACAGCACCCATGAGTTTTTCCGGCCGGAAAGGCGTGCTGGAATCATTCACCACTGCGGCATACACCTCGATGAAGTCCTCGATGCGCAACAGGCCCTTCTGTAAGTTGAGGGTGGCGTTGCACAACATGCTGAGCTTGGACACCATGCAGTACAGGGCATGATTATTGATCCAGAAGCCACGCAACCTGGAAGCGTTATAGGCGGCGAAGTCGATACGCCAGAAGTACGCATGCACCTGGCGCGGGGCCAGGCGGATTTCATTCTGTTCATTGAAGACGTGGGCCGACTGATCGACATGGTAGAACCCGCCCATCTGCGCCAGCAGGTCGCTGTTGCGCTGCTGATCCAGATCGAAGCGGCTCATGACCAGTTCAACCAGGTTCATCGACTGCTTGGGCGGGCCGTAATGCTCCCAGCCGCTGTAGGTGCGCGCACTGCTATTGGCCGAATCGAACCAGTGCCAGTGCACTTGGTAAGGGTCCAGACCGAACAGCCCTGCCCTGGCCAGCACCTGACGGGCGATCTGCAGCGCGGCACGTTCGATGTCAGGGTACTGCTGCATCAGCTCGGCGATCTTGTTTTCCCAAAAGAGGATGTTCGAAACGATCGGATCGGCCTGGGCGGTGTTGTTGTCGGTGATGGTCGTTGAGGTTGCAGCGCTGGATGTTGGCTCGTTCATGGTCTTGCCTCGCACATTCGGGAGGCCCAGCTTAAGCAACCGTGCGAGCCGGACTGCCTACATGGTTGGCACCCGCTGCGGGTATGAGGCCAACGCATGAACCGACGCGCCGGGCTGTCGAAGGCGCGAGCCGCAGCGATGCTCCCGCCTGCCGGCGCCCCAGCTCTGCGGGTCGGCTGCGAGAATCACGCTGAGCAGCGCCTTGCCCGTTACCACGCCTTCGGGATAGCGCTTGTAGAGTTCCACGCCGATGTTGATCGCCAGGCGATCGGCAGGGGTGCGCCAGTGGCGCAAGGTGCGGCGCTGCTCCAGGGACGTGTGCTCATCGATGCCGTCGACCAGTACGCCGGGACGAAACCCCGCCGCCATGCCCAGGTAGCCGTAGTGAATACCGGCCCACAGACCCACGTGGTAGAGGTAGCGGCCTTGCTTGTGCCAGGAAGAGTCCTGCAGCTGCGCGACCTTGGCGCGGTAATTCCATTCGCGGTTGTCGTCCATCTGCTCGACCCACAGGGCCACGGCTTCGTCCTTGCAGGCCTTGGCCACTACCCGAGGGTCGCGCGTCCACCAGCGCGCATGCCAGGGCAGCGCCTTGTAGGTGAGCATGGCCCGGCTGGCATCGTAGCGATTGAGCTGGCCGATCCTGGCGATGGTCGGGTGGCGAACGTTGCCGTTGATCTCGCTCGCCAGGTAGGTGGTGATCGACAGCAGCTGGTCTGGATGGCCGCAGTTCAACGCCGTGTCCGGCCGCGGCAAGACCGATGGCCGGGGTTTGACCTGGCGCACGGACTCGTACTGGGTGCTGAACGAGGACGGGATCAGCAGCGCATTGCACTGGCAGCTGCTGGTACTGTCGAGGCTGCCCGCAACGCGCCGGCCGTTGCTCTTGAGCTGATCCACACCGCCGACGATGTGAAACTCGCCCGTGCTTTTGCCGCACGACACGCGATCGCCTTCGCGCGAGCGCGGGACGCCAAGCAGCGTAACGCCACGCTCGCCGCCCAGCACCGTGCCGCCGCACGAGGTCTTGTCACCCAGCCGAATGAAGTACCCCAGTCTCATGTCTACCCCTCCCTGCTCCGCCGCTGGCCCGCAAGGGGCCGCCAAGCGACAGGAGTCTCCGGGAGTACCGGAAGTACGTCTGTAGGATTAATCCTATACGAACGCAGGAAGTGTCCTGATTTGCGGATGCAAGGTACGCCTGGCGGCCGAGCCTCAGCGCGTGGACTTCCAGGAATGGAGATTGCCCACGACGATTTCCGCGCGGTTGGCGAAAGGAAAGTAGTGCTCCACTCGCGCCAGCAGGCGCAGCTCGTATTCCTCGCTGCTGATGCCCAGCGAGCGACGCAGGTCGGCGCGCAGGGCCAGGTCGTAGTAGTCGGGGCGGGTTTCGCGCAGGACGTCGTCGAGCACCTGCGGACCGGTCATCTCGAAGGTGTCCTTGATGTAGGCCCAGAAGATTTTCGTTTCCACGGCGCTGGCGGTCTTGCTCAGGGTCGGCCGTGGCTGAGCGTAGAACTGCGGGCGAGCCTTGAAGCGGCGCTGAATGGACCGGCTCACGGCCTTGAGCACCGGATTGCCGGGATGGCTGCCCAGGACGTGGCTGTTGTAGCCACTGTATGGCACGTCGGCGTGAGTGACGGCATCGTCCAGCAACAGATCGTTCGGCCCGGCAGGCAGATCGATGTCATGGGTCGCCGCCTTGAAGGTGTTGTCGACGTCGGTGTAGATACCGCCGTAGGTGTCCAGCAACGGGTAGCGCAGCAGGTCGCTGGCGGCGGCATAGTTCTTCGCCGGGCCGGTGCGCAGCGCCCGGTACTGAGGGCCACTGGGGCCTGCGCAAAGCGTCTTGAAGAAGTCCTGCTCGGCCAGCGCTCTGACTTCGAACTCATCCTTGCCGGCGAACTGGCGGGTCAGTTGATGCAGCAGCCTG
>Ga0207655_1001449_pt1 | contig 21972 bp, 20 predicted proteins | sample KBSM44metaG_FD_184398 | JGI IMG/M metagenome (GOLD analysis project Ga0207655, IMG submission 184398) | Miscanthus rhizosphere microbial communities from Kellogg Biological Station, Michigan, USA - KBS M4-4 metaG (SPAdes) (version 2) | ecosystem: Host-associated > Plants > Roots > Rhizosphere >... | reverse complement strand
CAGGCTGATGAGCGCACTGATCAACCCGCCACAGATGAAAATCACCGTACTGCCGGCCGACGCCGAAGTTCCCGCATTTTCAGGGAACAGGCTCATGGCTTTGGACGTGGCGGCCGGTCGGGCGATGGTAGTGCCGGCAGTACAGATGAGCATCGGTACCAGGACGGTAAACGGGGATAGCGTAAAGTGGCTTGAGAGGTAAAGCATGATCAGGCCGGACAGCAGGATCAGGCATAGCCCGCTGATGACTTGATGACCGGGACTGATACGTTTACCCAGCAGCGTCGCAACCATGCCGCCGACAATGTAGGCGCCGCCATAGACCAGCAGAATCAGCGAGAAGTCATAGGCCGACAGCTGGAGTTGATCCATGAAAATCAGCGGCGAAATCACTATGAAGGAAAAATGGCAGGCGAAAGCAAAGGCGGAAATCAGCCAGTAGGACAGAAAGTCGACATCGCACAAGACCCGGCGGTAGGGCTGGAAGATATTCGATAGCGCCCCGGTTGCCGCAGGCCGAGTGCTTTCGAGAAAAAAACAGGCCTTGAGCAGTACTATTCCAGCCAGTGCGATAAACACCACAAAGCTGCCCTGCCAGCCCAGCGTGGCTTGCAGGAACGTGCCGGCCAACGGTGAGACCGAGATGAAAACGCCGGTGGCAGTCACCATCAGGATCCGCAACCGGTCACGTTCCTCGCCCTCGAACAGGTCCTGGATCAATGCTTGTGACAGCACGAAACACCCGCAGCCGAGTGCCTGAATCACACGGAACAACAGGAAGTGAACATAGTCCGTGGTCAGCATGCAGCCCACTGCACCCAGCATCGAGATGGTTATTCCAGCGAGCAACAGTCCTTTGCGCCCGATCACATCCGACAGCGGCCCGATCAGCAGTTGGGAGACCGCTATGCCGACGGCAAACAGACTGATCGACAGCGCAATGTCGGCGGGTGTGCTGCGAAAGTGTTCGGCGAGCGCCGGGAAAGAGGGCAGCAGGACATCCAGCGGGAACACGCCAAGCAGCACCATGGCCAACAACAGGCTGACCGCCCCCCGACGTTGTTTGACGGTCGCCGCGGATTGTCCTTCAGCCATCTATAAGCCCTGCCTTCATGAACAGTTGCTGGTTGGAGGGCAGGTCGAAGAAACCAGCCTTTTTTAACGCCTGAAGCGTTGCGCCAGCACCGGATCGCGCCCGTTGATGGGTGGCTTGGGGGCTGGTCAGTCCGCCAAGAATTTCCGTGATGGTGGTCTCGCCAAGACCCGCGCTGAGCAGGCTTTCGCGCATCCATCGCTCATCGGCTTCGAAGAACATCCGGATGATGTCCAGCAGCGCTTTGGCGACAAACGTGCGTTGAGGGCTGTTCAGCGTCAGCCACAGGTAATGGAACACTTCAGAGAAATAGCGACTATGGCGCGCCTCGTCCGCCAGATGATCCCTGAGCATTGCCTGGACGCTGGAAACCAGGTCGTTACGGCAGACATCGAGCAGTTCCTTGGCAATGATCGTCTCCGACACGAACCCGACGAGGAACCAGGCCAGCGCCCTGTATCTTTCCGGGGCGCCGTCAAGCAGGGCGTTCAATCGCATGATGCGGTGGGGCATGACCGGACGTCGGCTGATCCCGTAGAAACTGGCTACTTGCTCGGCAAGGCTGTTGGAAAACAGGGCGTGATAACCCTCGTCGGTATAAAGCTGAAGCGCGGCGGTCTTCATTCGTGCGGGAATGTGGACGTTCAGTTCATCATGGATGATGGTTTCCACGGAGCGGTTGACGATGCGGTGCTCAAGCAAGGTGGTGTAGTCGAGGAAGTACACCAGATGATTGGCCGACAACCGATGGATGACGGTTTGACCTGCCGCCTGGATGGCCGGGTGAGTCAGGTAAGCCAGGAAGCCTGGAGGAAACCAGTGGCGCGTTTCCAGTTGCTGTTCCAGGTCTGGTGGTAATAGATAGTCGTGTTCGCTGGTGCGCACTGACGCACGGGTATTCCAGTCGCCCAGGGTGTAACGATGAGCCCAGGACACGGGCTGCTCCAACGGGGCAATGATGGGAGTGGTCATTGTTGCGGCTCCCGACTGCTCAGAAGATCTTTCAATTCCTTGCACATCACTTGTCCGTCGCTGTAGCCACAGCCGACAAAAAACAAAGGTTGTTCCGCGCTGTTCTCGATCCCCAGCAAGACCTCGACCTGATCATCGGCCAGCGCCCCCGTCAGCCAGGTGTTCAACCCCAGTGCAGTGGCCACCAGTTGGAATGTTTGAGAAATATGCCCTGCTTCCACGAAGGCCATTCGGTAAGCTCGCGAGTGTTCATATTTCCACCACAGCTTGTCGAACCGACTGGTGATGAACAGGCCCACGGGCAGGTTGTTGATGAAGTGCTGTCCACACAGCAACTGCCCCAGTGGTGAGTCAGGTGTCGGGTTGACGAAACTCAAGGCGTGGTCGGTGGGGTGATAGGCGTAGAGCCCGGGTTTCAGGCCGCTGACGTTGTGTACATGAAGAAAGCCTTCGCAGGCATTCAGCCCGCCACCGGATGGGCTGCTGCGCCGGGCATCGAGACCTTTGACAAGGGTTTCGTCGACATCGTTTTCGCGCTCATGCAAGTAGCCAAGGGACAGGTAAAGCAGCGTGCCGATAGCTTCCAGTGAAACTGCTGCGTCCGTGAAGGTGCGGCAGGTTTTTCGGCCGATCAGGACGTTGGCAAGAGACTCTTCCGGCAGGCAGGAAGGCTTTGGCAGGCCAATCAGCTCCCGCGCCTGGCGTTCTGTGGGCCGGTTGCTCGGCGCAGGAGCGGCCAGCACTTCGGTGCAGTGGTCCAGGTAGTGTCTGGACCATTCATGAATATCCTGAGGGACATGTTCGCAGGGGATGTTTTTGGTACCGATATGGAATATCTTCGACAGTTCATCCCAGCCCCATTCAACAGTACCTTGTATTGATGTTGTCAGTATTCCTGCGTTCAGGAGTTTAGTGTCAACTATGTTGCTGTCGTTATAAAGTTCGGGGTTGTTGATTAGTTGCGTAAGTCTGCTTGAGTATTCAAGGCTTAGTTCAAATTGTTTGTGATTTTTGTAATCCCAGACTATTTGGCCGGGCGTGCGAGGAAGTATGAATAGATATGGGTTTATCTGCATGGTGGGCGGTTCGCTCTGGACGGGTGCCATAGAACACGCTGGGTAGCCGGCACTCCCCAGCGTCTCATTTACTTAGCGGGCTTTTGGTGCAACCAGAAAAGCCAGGTTGGCGATTTTGTTAGCTTCCAGAGTAATTGCTTTCATGTTGTTGACTCCTTGTCATTTGATAGTGAGTGTCACTTCGAGGTGACAACTCAATCATAGGCTTTAATGGGCTCTTATCAAGGGGAGATCAAGTAGGAATATTCCAGTAATTTTGTCGGAGCAGTCTTGGGGTTGGAGAAAGTTTGTAAGTTATATTCTTTCAAATCAAATGTGCAGGGAAACGTCCTGCAAGTTTGTAGGACTGCAAGAGTAAGACGATGGGGCGGGAGAGGAGATGTCGCAGCGTCAGAATGGCTGACGGAGAGCCTGTCGGCTCCCCGTCAAACCGGCGTACTCAGCTGTTTGGCAGCAGACGGCAGGTAATGCTCTTGATGTAGCGGGTTTCGGCAATGGCTGGGTGAACCGGGTGATCCGGGCCTTGTCCGCCGCGCTCCAGCATCTGGATATTGCGGTCCAGGTGACGGGCGCTGGTCAGCAGGATGTTCTGCAAATCGTCTTCCGGCAGGTGCATCGAGCACGATGCGCTGACCAGGATGCCGTCCTTGCTGAGCAGGCGCATGGCTTGTTCGTTCAGGCGACGGTAGGCACCTTCACCGTTTTTCATATCTTTCTTGCGTTTGATGAATGCAGGAGGGTCGGCCACGATGACGTCGAAACGTTCTTCGCTGGCTTTCAGCTCTTTGAGGGCTTCGAACACGTCGCCTTCAATGCAGGTCATTTTTTCGGCGAAACCGTTCAGTGCGGCGTTGCGCTCGACGCCGTCGAGGGCGAAGGCCGACGCATCGACGCAGAACACTTCACTGGCGCCGAAGGCGGCCGCTTGCACGCCCCAGCCACCAATGTAGCTGTACAAGTCCAGTACGCGTTTACCTTTGGCATAAGGTGCCAGACGCGCGCGGTTCATGCGGTGGTCATAGAACCAGCCGGTTTTCTGGCCCTGGATGACCGGCGCTTCGAACTTCACGCCGTTTTCTTCCAGCGCCACCCACTCCGGCACCAGGCCGAACACGGTTTCGACGTAACGGTTGAGGCCTTCGGCGTCACGGGCTGCGGAGTCGTTCTTGAACAGGATGCCGCTTGGCTTGAGCACTTGGGTCAGGGCCGCGATCACGTCATCTTTGTGAGCTTCCATGGTCGCCGAAGCGATCTGGACCACCAGGATGTCGCCGAAACGGTCGACCACCAGGCCTGGCAGCAGGTCGGAGTCGCCATAGACCAGACGATAGAACGGCTTGTCGAACAGGCGATCGCGCAGCGACAGGGCGACGTTCAGGCGATGCACCAGCAGCGATTTGTCCAGCGGCAACTTGATGTCGCGCGACAGCAGGCGGGCGCAGATCAGATTGTTCGGGCTCATGGCAACGATGCCCAGCGGCTTGCCGCCGGCGGCTTCGAGGATCGCCTGATCGCCAGCCTTGAAGCCGTGCAATGGGGTGGCGGCTACATCGATTTCGTTGCTGTAGACCCACAGGTGACCGTTGCGCAGGCGTCGGTCGGCGTTGGCTTTGAGGCGCAGGCTAGGCAGGGACATGACGTCGCTCCGGAAAAAAGAGCGGGAGTATAGCGTGTTGAGGGAGTGGCGGGTTTGACGGACGATGAAACGCGCATGGCGCCATCGCGGGCCCGCACACATATGGATTGAGTTTGACTGGCTGTCGGATCGATCTTTTTAAGGGTTAGAATCCCCGCCTGACCCGGAGTGCGTACTTATGTCCCAAGAGCTGTCTTCTGAACAGATTCAACAGTCCCTGCAAGGCATCAGTGTGCCGGCCCAGCCGCAGATCATGGTGGATCTGCAGATGGAGCAGTATATGCCCGACCCGGACCTGGAGGTGATCGCCAAGCTGATCTCCCAGGACCCTGGCCTTTCGGGCGCTTTGTTGAAAATCGTCAATTCGCCGTACTACGGCTTGAGTAACAAGATCACCGCGATCCAGCGTGCAGTAAACCTGTTGGGCAGTCGTTCGATCATCAACCTGATCAACGCGCAGTCGATCAAGGGCGAGCTGAACGACGAGACCATCGTCACCCTCAACCGTTTCTGGGACACGGCGCAGGACGTGGCGATGACCTGCCTGAGCCTGGCCAAGCGCGTCGGTGTCCAGGCCGGCGATGAAGCTTATGCGCTGGGTCTGTTCCACGATTGCGGCATTCCGCTGATGCTCAAGAAATTCCCCGATTACATGAAAGTGCTGGAACAGGCCTATGCCAACGCCAGCGCCGAATGCCGCGTGGTGGATACCGAGAACAAGCAATACAACACCAACCACGCCGTGGTCGGGTATTACACCGCCAAGTCCTGGCGTCTGCCGGAACATGTCACCCAGGCCATTGCCAACCATCACAATGCCCTGGCCATTTTCAGCGATGAGTCGTGCCGCAATACGCCGCTGAAGAACCTGCTGGCAATCCTGAAGATGGCCGAGCACATTTGTGCTTCCTATCGGGTGCTGGGCAACCAGTCTGAAGACCACGAATGGAACAATGTCGGGCATCTGGTGCTCGATTACATCGGCCTATCGGAATACGATTTCGAAACCCAGAAACAAGAAATTCGCGACCTCGCCACACGTTGAGTGTCGAACCTCGCCTGATTCGAGAGCCCCATGCCAGAACTGCCGGAAGTCGAAACCACCCGCCGCGGAATTGCACCGCACCTGGAAGGCCAGCGCGTCAGCCGGGTGATCGTGCGTGAGCGCCGTCTGCGCTGGCCGATCCCCGAAGACCTGGATGTGCGGCTGTCGGGCCAGCGCATCGTGCTGGTGGAACGGCGGGCCAAGTATTTACTGATCAATGCCGAAGTCGGCACGTTGATCAGCCATTTGGGCATGTCGGGGAATCTGCGGCTGGTGGAAGCCGGCTTGCCGGCGGCCAAGCATGAGCATGTGGACATCGAGCTGGAATCGGGCCTGGCCCTGCGTTACACAGACCCGCGTCGGTTCGGGGCGATGCTCTGGAGTCTGGACCCGCTGAATCACGAACTGCTGGTTCGCCTGGGGCCGGAGCCGTTGACCGATCTGTTCGATGGCGAGCGTCTGTTCCAGCTGTCCCGCGGGCGATCCATGGCGGTCAAGCCGTTCATCATGGACAACGCGGTGGTGGTTGGCGTCGGCAATATCTACGCGACCGAAGCGCTGTTTGCTGCCGGCATCGACCCGCGCCGCGAGGCCAAGAGCATTTCCCGGGGGCGTTATTTGAAGCTGGCGATCGAGATCAAGCGCATCCTGGCGCTCGCCATCGAACGGGGCGGCACCACGTTGCGGGACTTTATCGGCGGCGACGGCCAGCCGGGGTACTTCCAGCAGGAGCTGTTCGTATACGGCCGTGGTGGTGAACACTGCAAGGTCTGTGGCACGGGGCTGCGGGAAGTCAAACTCGGGCAGCGCGCCAGTGTCTTTTGTCCGCGCTGTCAGAGCTGATATCGGCTACGGTCTATAGTCAGTGTTCTCACTGCCTAGCCGAAGGACCGTGCCATGAATCTGTTTCGAACCTTTGTCGTCACGCTGCTGCTGAGCATCGCTGCGCCCACGCTGGCTACTGAGAACGGCAGCGGCGACCCGCGTTACACCATCCAGAATCCACCGGCCTACGCCATGCTTGGCGATCTGCTGATTGCCCGACCGTTGCTGGTGGTGGCGACAGTGATCGGTGCCGGGGCGTTTGTGGTGTCGCTGCCATTTACCGCGCTGGGCGGCGGCATTGGCGATGCAGGGCAGGCGCTGGTGGTCGACCCGGCGAAAGCGGCGTTTGTGCGGTGTCTGGGGTGCGTCGGGGAAGGGTTTGAGCAGCGGGAGTGAGGCATAAAAAAGATCGTCCGAAGGTTCGGGCCGCCTTCGGACGATCTTTCCAGGCTTTCAAGCCTTACCGGTAATCTTCCGGTACTTCTCCATCAACTGTTCTTCAGTTTCCGGATGGGCCTCGTCCAGTGGAATACAATCCACAGGGCAGACCTGCTGGCACTGCGGTTCGTCGTAGTGGCCGACACATTGCGTGCACAGGTTCGGGTCGATCACGTAGATCTCTTCGCCCTGGGAAATGGCGGCGTTCGGGCACTCGGGTTCGCAGACGTCGCAGTTGATGCAATCGTCGGTGATGATCAGGGACATGCTAACTCCAGCCGGGGCGGCAGGCCCTGGCGCAATAAACCAATGCGCACAATTGTGCCGCATTGGCGCCCGCAGTGCACGCGGGCGCGATCAAGTGCAGCAGATCGCAGCCTTCGGCAGCGCCTACTTTTTGAAGCGTTCGGTGAGGGCATCGGCCACCACCGGGTGGACGAACTTGGTGATATCGCCGCCCAGGGCCGCGATTTCACGGACCAGTGTCGAGGAAATGAACGAATAACGCTCGGACGGGGTAAGAAACAGGCTTTCCACATCCGGTGCCAGTTGGCGGTTCATATTGGCCAGCTGGAATTCATATTCGAAGTCCGACACCGCGCGCAAACCACGCAGGAATACATTGGCGTTCTGCTCTTTGGCGAAATGCGCGAGCAGCGTCGAGAAGCCGACGACTTCAACGTTCGGCAAATGTTTGGTGACCTCGCGGGCCAGCTCCACACGTTGTTCCAAGGGAAACAGCGGGTTTTTCTTTGGGCTGGCGGCGACGGCGATGATCACGTGATCGAACAGGCGCGAGGCGCGTTCGACCAGATCGCCATGGCCCTTGGTAATAGGGTCGAAGGTACCTGGGTACAACACTCGGTTCATCGCGTCGTCCTGGCGGGAGTCCGTTGGGGAGTCGGATGGTATCGCAGCCTTCCCGGTCGGCCAAGTCGCCTGTTGGGTAAGAAAGCACTATAGACGATGGGAATATTCCTCGTTTTCATGGGTTTTTCAAACGCTGGGCCAGTGAATTCGCCAGTTGTGCCGTCAGTCCGTAGACCGACAATTGTGGGTTTGCACCAATGCTGGTGGGGAATAGCGAGCCGTCGTGAATCGATAGATTGTGCAGTTGGTGATGTCGGCCGAGGCTATCGGTCACGGCGTTTTTCGGGTCTTCACCCATGGCACAACCGCCCATTACATGAGCACTGCCCAGGCGCGTGCGATACAGCTCAAGGCTCAATCCATCGATCAAGGCACGCGCTTCGGTGAGGGTTCTGACGTAACGGGCGTCGGCATGCATCGGCATCACGGCGTTGGCGCCACCGGCGAACTGGATCTCGGCCATGCTATGGAACGCCCGACGCAACCCGTCCCAGGCATACGATGAAACCTGATAGTCGAGCACCGGCGTGCCGTCACTGCGCAATTCGACATTGCCGCCGGGGCTGTCCGGGTGAAAACCGTCTCGCAGCAACGCCAGCATGGCGTGGGTATGTGGCAGATTCTCCATGTGCCGGGCGTTTTCCGTGCCGAAGCCACCGAGCAGGGTGGTGGCCAGCGCCGGGTGCAGCGGTGGGACCTCCAATTTGTAGGACATCTTGCCGGTGATGCCGTCCTGCCACTGGAAATGGTCGGAATAAATCGACTGCGGCGCGCCGTAGAACGGGTTGATTACCTCGTCGAACAGCCCGGCGGACATGTTGACCAAATGCAGGAACGTCCGTTTTCCCAGTCGCTCATGGGGATCCGGCGCCTCTGAACGTAATAGCAGCGCCGGGCTGTTGATCCCGCCGCCGGCCAGCACGTAATGCCGTGCCTTGACCGTGATTGTGCGTCCGGTAGGGGCAACGCAACGCTCATCCATTGCCACACAGTGCAGACCCGTGACCCTGGCGTCCTTGATCGACAACTTTTCAGCGCGGGCCAGATAGAGCAGCTCGCCACCTTTTTCCAGGGTCGCCGGGATGGTCGTGACCAGCATCGATTGTTTGGCGTTGGTCGGGCAACCCATGCCGCAGTAGCCGATGTTCCAGCAGCCGCGCACGTTGCGCGGGATCACATGCCAGGCGTAGCCGAGTTTTTCGCAGCCTTTGCGGATGACGTCGTTGTTGGCGTTGGGCGGCACTAGCCACGGGGCGACGCCCAGGCGTTGTTCCATTTTCTCGAACCAGGGCGCCATCTCGGCCGGTGTGTGGCCTACGACGTCATGTTCTTTGGCCCAGTGTTCGAGCGTCTGATCCGGGGTGCGAAAGCTCGAAGTCCAGTTGATCAGCGTGGTACCGCCCACCGCCCGGCCCTGGAGGATGGTGATCGCACCGTCCTTGCTCATGCGCCCGATGCCTTCCTGATAGAGGCTGGTGTAGGCCTGATCTTCGAGCATCTTGAAGTCGCTGCTGGTCTTGAGTGGGCCTTCTTCGATGAGCAAGACCTTGTAGCCTGCGGCGCTGAGGATTTCGGCGGTGGTTCCGCCGCCGGCACCGCTGCCGATGATCGCCACATCCGCTTCGAGGGTCAGGTCCTGGGGCAATTGCGAACCGTTATAGGTTTTCCAGCCACGGGCCAGGCCTTCGCGAAACGGATCGGGTACGGGCATGTTCGGGTTCTCTTGTTGTTATGTTTTGGGTGCGATGGTGAGGCGGCTTGCCCGCGAAAGGGACGCCACGGTTTCAGACCGTAGGCGGCCCCGGATACCCACAATGCGCCCAAGACTCCGCCCGGCTGTACCACGCCATCATCACCATTTGCAGCAACGAGCTATGGCCCATGCGCAGCAAGCTCAGCGAGCTGTTTTCCCAACGGTCGAGAAAGTGTCGGATATCTTCGCCGCTGGCGTTTTCCCAGCTGCCCCAGATCCCGGTCAGTGGGCCGCGGGTGATGCCCATCCCCAGCACATCGAACAATTGCCGGGTCAGCTTGAGCATTTCCGCAGACAGGTGATCGAGGCTGTAATCCAGGCTTTTGAGGGTGCCTTCGACGGCGGCCGGCATTTTCTCGACGATCACGGCACCGTCGAGCATTACCGGGATCAGTGCCCGCAGAAACAACAGGTCACCGCTGCGCAGAGTCGCGAAACCGTTGGCCGCCGTGCTCGACGAGCAGCCGCTGAGGCTCGCGCCGAATCCGGCTGTGGCCAGAAAGGCGCTGGCGCCCAGGCTGAATTTAAGCAGGCCGCGCCGTGACAGCGCGGGTGTGTCGGACAGGCTTGGGCTCATTATTGTTATTACCCGGCGGTGTTGATCGTTAGCGGACAAACAGCTTCTGGATCAGTTTCTGAATGGCTTTGCCATACGGTGGATAGATCAGCTTCGCCGCGTTGAAGCGCTGTTTGATCAGCACACCCTTGGCCTTGCTGAAGGTCAGAAAACCTTCGTGGCCGTGGTAGTGGCCCATGCCCGAGGCACCGATGCCGCCGAACGGCATGTCGTCCTGGGCAACGTGCAGCAAGGTGTCATTGAGGCATACGCCGCCGGAATGGGTTTCCTGGAGAACGCGGTTTTGCTCGCGCTTGTCGTAGCCGAAGTAATACAGCGCCAGCGGACGAGGCCGTTGGTTGATGTAGGCAAACGCTTCATCGAGGTCCTTGTACGGCACGATTGGCAGCAGCGGGCCGAAGATTTCGTCCTGCATCACCGTCATATCGTCACTGACGTTGAGCAGCAGGCTATGACCCATGCGCCGGCCCTGGCCCTGATCGAACAGCGGAATCAGCAGCGCGCCCTTGCTGGTGGCGTCGCTGAGGTAGCCGTTGAGCCGCGCCAGTTGTCGGTCATTGATGATGGCGGTGTAGTCCGGATTGTCGGCCAGGGTCGGATAAAACCCGCGAACTGCCTGGCGATAGGCTTCGACGAAAGAGCCGACGCGGTCTTCGGGCACCAGCACGTAGTCCGGGGCGACACAGGTTTGCCCGGCGTTGAGGGTCTTGCCGAAAGCGATGCGTTCGGCGGCATCCTTGAGCGGTACATCGCGGGAAACGATGGCCGGGGACTTGCCGCCCAGTTCGAGGGTCACTGGAGTCAGGTTCTCGGCGGCTGCGCGCATCACGTGTTTGCCGATGCTGGTGGCGCCGGTGAACAGCAGGTGATCGAAGCGCAACCGGGAGAACGCCACGCCGATGTCGGCCTCGCCGAGCACCACGCAAACCAGGTCTTGAGGGAATATCCGCTCCAGCAACTCCTTGAGCAGCAAACCGGTGGCGGGGGTCGATTCGCTGAGTTTGAGCATCACCCGGTTACCCGCCGACAGCGCCCCCACCAGTGGCCCGATGGCCAGATACAACGGGTAGTTCCACGGCACGATCACCCCGACTACGCCCAGCGGTTGATAAACGACTTTGGCCGAGGCGGGTTGAAAGGCGATGCCGACTTTACGCCGCGAGGCCTTCATCCAGCTTTTGAGGTGTTGGCTGGCGTAGTGAATACCATGCAGACTGGGCATCAATTCGGCGAGCAAGGTTTCGTCGGCGCTGCGGTGGCTGAAATCCTGGCTGATGGCGTCGATCAAGGCCTGGCGCTCATTGCTCAACAGGTCCCGTAATGCCTTTAGCCATTGTTGGCGCTGAGCTGCCGGCGGCATCGGGTTGCCTGTATACGCAGCGCGTTGAGCATCGAACAGGGTTTGGAGCTCGTCCAGAGGCTGCTGCAAGTTCTTCAGGTAGGCGATGTCAGCAGGCATGGTCGGCTCCGGATTTATTGTAATGAGGGGATTTTTAGAGTCCATGCTCTAAAAAGTCAAATGACATCCTGACGCAGCTTTGTTTTATCCACCCACGGATAGGTCGTAAGATGCCCGTCACCGCACTCTGAATTAAAGCTCAAGCCATGGCCCCTCGGATCAAAACCAGCGAGCGCATCGTGCAGAACAGCCTGGAGCTGTTCAATCAGCAGGGCGAGCGCAGCATCAGCACCAACCACATTGCTGCCCACATGGAGATTTCTCCGGGCAACCTGTACTACCACTTCCCCAACAAGCAGGCGATCATCGCTGTGCTGTTCAGTGAGTACGAAAGCCTGGTGGACAGCTTCCTGCGCCCACCCCAGGGCCGCGCCGCGACGGTCGAAGACAAGCGCTTCTACCTCAAGGAATTGCTCGCCGCCATGTGGCGTTACCGTTTTTTGCATCGCGACCTCGAGCACTTGCTCGACAGCGATCCCGAGCTGGCCGCCCGTTACCGGCGCTTTTCCCAGCGCTGCCTGATCCAGGGCACCGCCATTTACGAAGGGTTCGTCGCCGCTGGCATCCTGAACATGGATAAGGTTCAGATCGAGTCCCTGACGCTGAACGCCTGGATCATCCTCACGTCGTGGGTGCGGTTTCTGTGCACCACGCGGGAAAACTCCAACCACTTGAGCGAACAGGCCATCAAGCGCGGCGTGTATCAGGTGTTGGTGCTTGAGGCCGGGTTCGTCACCGATCAATCGCGCGACGCGGTAAATGCGCTGTTCGACGAATTTTACGTGCCACTGGCCCAGGCGCTGGAAGAAGTGCATTAGGATTCAAGATCGACAACATCACAGGAGCCCGTTATGCCCATTGCGCAACTGATCAGCCCGCAAGCGTTGGACCTGAAAAAGGAGACCCCGGGGCTGGTGATTCTGGATTGTCGTTTTGCCCTCGAAGACCCGGATTATGGTCAGCGCAGTTATGCCGAAGGGCATATTGCCGGGTCGAGTTTTGCCGATCTCGAGCGTGATCTGAGCGGGGCGGTGGTCAAGGGGGTTACCGGGCGTCATCCGTTGCCTGAACCCGAAAAGCTGATCGAGCGCCTGCAAGCCTGGGGCATCAATGCCGACAGCGAAGTGGTTTTGTACGATGACGGTCCTGGCGCCTACGCGGCGCGGGCCTGGTGGTTGCTGGCCTGGCTGGGCAAGCGCGACGGTGTGTTCATTCTCGATGGCGGGCTGAAAGCCTGGCATGCCGCCGGATTACCCCTGAGTCTTGATCCGCCGTCGATTAATCGCGGCACCTTCACCGGGACGCCGGATGCTTCGCTGGTGCTCAGCGCCAAACAGCTCCAGAAACGTCTCGGCCAGCCCGCGTTGACCTTGCTCGACGCCCGCGCCCTGCCGCGCTTCAAGGGCGAAGTGGAACCGATCGATCCGATTGCCGGGCACATTCCCGGCGCACAATGCGCCGCGTTCACCGAAAACCTGGGCAGCGACGGACGTTTTCTGCCCGCCGATCAGCTCAAGCAGCGGTTTGCCGCGAAGCTCGGTGATCGTTCGCCGACGGAGCTGGTCGCCTATTGCGGGTCCGGCGTGACGGCCTGCCACAACCTGTTCGCCCTGTGCCTGGCGGGTTATCCATTGGGGGCGTTGTATGCCGGTTCGTGGAGTGAGTGGATCAACGACCCTGCACGAGGCGTTGCCACCGGCGAGTAAGCGCAGAGCAGATGTGGGAGCGGGCCTGCTCCCACATTTGGACCTTCGTTGTCATCTATGGTCGGGCAATTGCCGCGCGCTGCGATACGCTCCCGGTCCAACGCCATAAACCTGCTTGAATTGCCGGCTCAGATGACTCTGGTCGGCAAAACCCAGTTGCGTCGCGACTTCCAGCGGCAGACAGCCGTCCTGTAACAACGCCCGTGCCCGAGCGATACGCTGCTGCATCAGCCAGGCGTGCGGCGGCATGCCGGTGGTGCGGCGGAACACCCGGGCGAAGTGGAAAGGGGACAGGTTCACCGTCGCCGCCAGTTCTTCCAGCGAGGGCGGCGCCGCCAATTGCGATTGCAGCCGTTCTTTGGCCAAGGTCACCGCGCGGTGTTCCTTGCCGGGTTTGCCGGCGATCGGAACAGCTGCGTGGCGTTGCAACAGCGACAACATCATTTCCCGCCAGACCGTTTGCTGCTGCAGGGCCGTGGATGGACTTTCCAGCAGTCGATGCAGTTGGCAGAACCCCCTCACCAGATCCGGGTCGCGGTACAGCGTGGCGCCAAACACCGGCAAGGTGTCGCTCGGCAGTTCAAGCTCCTCCAGCAGCGAGAGAATTTGCCCGCTGTCGGGATAAAACGCCCGGTACAACCAACCGTCTTCCGTACCTTTGTGGCCAGTGTGCAGTTCGTCCGGGTTGATCAGCACCAGCGTGCCGCTGCCCGCCAGATGCTCGGCACCGCGATAGCGATAACGCTGGGCGCCGGCCATGATCATGCCGATCACATAGCCGTCATGCACATGCGGGGCGAAACGGTGTTCGATGTAGCGCGCAGACAACAACTCGACCCCGGCCAGCGGTGCCGTTTGCCAGAAGTGGATCGACTCGCCCTGATCGACTTCCACTGTTTACTTGCGCCCTGTGGCGGCCAGCCATTGGGGAATGCGCCGTTCCAGGTAGTAACCCGGTTGCCTGAACGAGCCCTCGACGAAACCGACATGCCCGCCCTTGGCCTGCAGCTCGAATTGAGTGCTGGCGGACAATTCGTCGGCTTGCGGCAGGCTATGCGGAAACACAAACGGATCGTCAGCCGCCTGGATAATCAGGGTCGGCGTGCGAATTTCTCCAAGGAAATAACGACTCGAAGCGCGACGATAGTAATCCGCGGCATCGGCGAAACCATTGAGCGGTGCGGTGACCCGGCCGTCGAAATCCCAGAAGGTGCGCAAGTTCTCCAAAGAGCCCAGCGCCTCCAATGCCGCCAGGCCATCCTCATGTCCCTCGTGCTGGAATCTGCGTTGCTTGTTCTTGATGTAGGCGACCATCTCTCGCATGAAATGCGCTTGGTAGAACTGGGAAAAACCCTGGCTGATACGATCGGCACAGTGATCGAGGCGAAACGGCACCGACACTGCCACCGCACCGAGTACACCGCTGTTGCTGCCGGTTTCACCCAGATGCTTGAGCAACACGTTACCGCCCATGGAATAACCAACCGCATACAGCGGCGCGAGGGGGCGTTGGGTGCGCAGGTGCCTGATGGTTTCCGCCAAATCTTCACTGGCCCCGGAATGGTAACTGCGCGGCAACAGATTGGGCTCGCCGGAGCAACCTCGCCAGTTCAGCGCGACGCTGGCCCAACCCTGTGCACCCAGCGCTTTCTGCATGCCGGCCACATAAGGCGAATTCGACGAGCCGGTCAGGCCGTGCAATACCAGCACCAACGGTGCATTCGCGCTGTGGGGGCCGTGCCAGTCCAAGTCAAGGAAATCGCCATCTTCAAGCCACAATCGCTCGCGCTCACGCTCGATATGCGTGGTTTTACGCCATAGCGGTCCCCACAAGGTTTGTAAGTGCGGATTACCCAGGCCGTAGGCGGGCGTGAAGGCAGGGGTGAAACGTTCTGGCAGATGGGACACGATTGCTCTCGATGCTGCGGCGCGTACCCGCAGCGTTAGCTGACTGAGCTTCGCACCGTTTTCTCAGGCCGGACTAGCCGGCGATCCCTGCCATACGTTGCCACAACGCGTAGTACACCCGTCCCGATTTTTGCTCCCGATGCAGGCGCCAATTTTCTGGCAAACCCAATATCGACGGTGCGCTTTCGCTTTCAGTGTAGACCCACGCATCGTCGGCCAGCCAATGACGTTCTTCGAGCAGAGTGCAAACCACAGGCAACAGATTCTGATTGAACGGCGGGTCGAGGAACACCAGGTCGAACGCCGTGGCCGGTTGGGTTTCCAGATAGCGCAAGGCGTCGGCAGTCTGTACCTGGCCGTTGGTGCAGCGCAGGGTGCCCAGATGTTCTTTCAGGCTGGACACCGCGATGTTGCTGGCGTCCAGCGCCTGGCCCATGGCGGCGCCACGGGACAAGGCTTCCAGGAACAGCGCGCCGCTGCCGGCAAACGGATCGAGTACCTTGGCCCCGGCGACGTAAGGCGCGAGCCAGTTGAACAGGGTTTCACGCACCCGGTCCGGCGTCGGGCGCAGGCCTGGGGCATCCGGGAAGCTCAGCTTTCGGCTGCGCCATTCGCCACCGATGATGCGCAGTTGGTTCACACCGTTATGCACGTTATGGACAGGTTTTTTTGGGCGAGTGGCCATTAATGCTCCGGAACCCCGAGCGGCTGCTCGGCAGGTTTGTCAGTAGGGGCCGGCAACGGCTTTTGTGGCACGGTCGGGCCAGCGCTGACGATGACCAGTTTATCCGTGCTCAGGTGTTTGTTCAGTGCGGCTTTGACTTGCTCGACGGTCAGGCTCTGGGACTGTTGCATGAAGTCTTCCAGGTAGCTCAGCGGCAAGTTGTAAAAGCCCATGGCGCCGAGCTGACCGACGATATCGGCGTTGCTGGCGGTGGACAGCGGGAAGCTGCCGGCCAGTTCACGCTTGGCGTCGTCGAGTTCTTTCTCGGTGGGGCCGGTCTTAAGGTAGTCGGCGAGCACATCCTGCACCAGTTTCAGGGTGCCTTCGCTCATTTCGGCGCGGGTTTGCAGGTTGATCATGAACGGGCCGCGAGCCTGCATCGGGCTGAAACCCGAATACACGCCATACGACAAGCCACGCTTCTCGCGCACTTCGCTCATCAGCCGGGTGCCGAAACCGCCGCCGCCAAGAATCTGGTTGCCCATGGACAGCGCTGCGTAATCCGGATCGTCACGGTCGATACCCAGTTGCGCGATCATCAGGTTGGTCTGTTTGGACGGAAACTCGATGTGGCCGATGCTGGGCTTGGGGTCGGTCGGTTGTTCGATTTTCGCCAGGGCCGGGCCTTTGGGCAGGTCGGCGGACACCTGGGCGGCAACCGCCTCGGCCTCGGTGCGCGACAGGTCGCCTACCAGCGCAATCACCACGTTGCCGGCGGCGTAGGCTTTCTGATGGAAGGCTCGCAACTGCGCCAGGGTAATCGGGGGAATACTCTTGGCTGTGCCGTCGCTGGAGTGTGCGTACGGATGATCGCCGTACAAACGGTTCATCAGCTCCAGGCTGGCGAGTTTGCCGGGGTTCTGTTTCTGGTATTCGAAGCCGGCGAGCATCTGGTTCTTGATGCGCGCAAACGAGTCGGCGGGGAAGGTCGGCTTGCCGACGACTTCAGCGAACAGCTTCAAGGCAGGCTCGCGTTTGTCCACGGCACTGAGGCTGCGCAGGGAGGCAAGCGCCATGTCCTTGTACGCGCCGTTGCTGAAGTCGGCGCCCAATCCTTCGAAGCCCTGAGCGATAGCGCCGACATCTTTGCCGGCCACACCTTCGTTGAGCATGGCGTTGGTCAGCAATGCCAGGCCGGGTGCATCACCGTCCTGGCTGCTACCGGCGGCGAAGATCAGGCGCATGTCGAACATCGGCAGTTCACGGGCTTCGACGAACAATACCTTGGCGCCTTCGGCGGTATTCCAGGTCTGCACGTTCAGCGAGCGATGGCTTGGGGCCTTGCCGTCGAGTTCGGCCAGCGATTGCAGCTTTTGGCTGGACTTGGCCTTGTCGAGGGCTTCGCTGGCGTTGGACTCGTCGGGTTTTGACAGATAGAAGGCGGCAGACCCGATCAGTGCAACAGCGATCAGGCCAATCAGGGCCAGACGCGACTTTTTACGCTCACTCATGAGTCGTCTCCTGTGGCAGTACATGGGCGACGCTGAGACGTTCGCGGGTGAAATACAGCTTGGCGGCCTTCTGGATATCTTGCGGGGTCACGCTTTCCAGGTCGGCGAGTTCGGTGTCCATCAGTTTCCAGGACAGGCCGACGGTTTCCAACTGACCGATGGCGGTGGCCTGGCTGGTGATCGAGTCACGCTCAAAAACCAGGCCGGCAATGACCTGCGCCCGTACCCGCTCCAGTTCTTCAGCGGATGGCGCGGTGGTTTTCAGTTGTTCGAGCAGTTTCCACAGGCCGGCTTCGGCCTGGGCCATGGTTTTATTTTTCTGGGTGTTCGGCGAAGCCGACAAGGTGAACAGGCTGTCGCCACGGGTATAGGCGTCGTAGCTCGACGACCCGCCGGACACCAGCTCTTCGCCGCGTTCCAGTTGCGTCGGGATGCGGCCGCTGTAGCCGCCGTCAAGCAGGGCGGAAATCAAGCGCAGGGCGTTCACCGAGCGCTTGTCTTCGGCGGTGGCAATGCTCGGCACGTTGAAGGCCAGCATCAGGCTCGGCAATTGGGTCTGCACATGCAGGGTGATCTTGCGTTCGCCGGGCTCAGCCAGCTCCAGCGGGATTTTCGCCGGTGGCACGTTGCGCTTGGCGATCGGGCCGAAGTAACGCTGGGCCAGGGTTTTGACTTCGTCCGGGGTCACATCGCCGACCACCACCAGAGTGGCGTTGTTCGGCACATACCAGGACTGGTACCAATGGCGCAGTTCTTCGACTTTCATGCGGTCGAGGTCGGCCATCCAGCCGATGGTCGGCGTGTGGTAACCACTGGCGGGGTAGGCCATGGCCATGAAACGTTCGTAGGCCTTGGACATCGGCTTGTCGTCGGTGCGCAGGCGACGCTCTTCTTTGATCACCTCGATTTCGCGGGTGAACTCGTCGGCCGGCAGGCGCAGGTTGGCCATGCGGTCGGCTTCCAGTTCGAAGGCCACGCCCAGACGGTCGCGGGCCAGCACCTGGTAATACGCGGTGAAGTCGTCGCTGGTGAAGGCGTTCTCCTCGGCGCCGAGGTCACGCAGGATCAGCGAGGCTTCGCCGGGGCCGACTTTCTCGCTGCCCTTGAACATCATGTGTTCCAGCGCGTGGGACAACCCGGTCTGGCCCGGGGTCTCGTAGCTGGAGCCGACCTTGTACCAGATCTGGGAAACGACGACCGGCGCACGATGGTCTTCGCGCACGACAACCTTCAGGCCGTTGTCGAGGGTGAATTCGTGGGTCGGTTGTGGATCGGCAGCCAGGGCCGAGAGGGGCAGACAAACTGTGCTGAGCAGCAGGCCTGCAGCGCGGCGGGCTAGAGCATTCATTCGTTTTTAAACCTGTTGGGCTGCCCGCTTGGTCTTAGCGTCGGCGGGCGAGAGGGTGCTAGGATACTGATCCGTTTTACTGGCGGCCACGCCTATCAAGCCTTTGATCGGCTTGCAGGTTGTATGGGTTACCGGCAGAAGCTTTGAGTTTGTCAGCTAAACTCTGCGTTTTCGCCGACGATGCCGTTCCAGTCCTTCGTGTTAGTCGACCTTTGAGGCGCCGTTGGCTCCTCGACAAAATGTTGCGCGTGAACAAGCTGGATGAATCGCAGTCTGTTCAGCATCGAATTATTTATTTGCCGAGGCGCCTTTTGGCGCGTCGCTACCGTGAGATAGCCGTCCTCCATGTTTGGTTCCAACGACGACAAGAAGACCCCAGCTGCGGCTGGTGAGAAGAAAAGCCTGTTCGGATGGCTGCGCAAAAAGCCGCAGGAACCCGTTGTCGAACAGCCACAGCCACTTTCTGAGCCAACCCCGGCACCGGTTATAGAGCAAAAGCCTGCGCCGATTGCCGAGCCGGTGCTGCAACCTGCGGCCGCGCTCGTACCTGAAACCGAAGTCGCGGCCCCATTGCCGCTGACGCCAGTTGCTACGCCGTGGCTGGCTTTGCCGGTAGCGGAAGAGCCGGTGGCGTTGGTTGAAGATGAGCAAGCGCCGCACATCACGCCACCGATTCCGGCTCCGACTGCGTTTGCTCCGGAGCCGGTTCGGGCGCCAGTGGTTGAGCCGGCAGTCGTTGCACCGGCAGCCGTTGCGCCCGTGTTCGTGGCCGAACCTGCTCCAGTGGTTCCAGAGCCGGCAGTGCCAGCATTTGTTGCTCCGGTTGCTCCGGTTGCTCCGGTTGCTCCAGCGCCTGCGCCTGCACCCGTCATCGCTCCTGTTGCCGCCACACCGGTTGCGCCCCTCGAAACTCCAGTCGAGCCTGTGCGTACCGAAGAGACCAAAGCCGGTTTCTTCGCCCGTCTCAAGCAAGGCCTGTCCAAGACCAGCGCCAGCATTGGCGAGGGCATGGCCAGCCTGTTCCTCGGCAAGAAAACCATTGATGACGAACTGCTCGAAGACATCGAAACCCGTCTGCTGACCGCCGATGTCGGCGTCGAAGCGACGTCGGTGATCATTCAGCGCCTGACTCAGAAAGTCGCCCGCAAGGAGCTGGCCGATGCCGACGCGCTGTACAAATCCCTGCAAGCCGAATTGGCAGCGATGCTCAAGCCGGTCGAGCAGCCGCTGAAAATCACCTCGCAGAACAAGCCGTTCGTGATTCTGGTGGTCGGCGTCAACGGTGCCGGCAAAACCACCACCATCGGCAAGCTGGCGAAGAAGCTGCAACTGGAAGGCAAGAAAGTCATGCTCGCCGCCGGTGACACCTTCCGCGCCGCAGCGGTCGAGCAACTGCAGGTCTGGGGCGAGCGCAACAAGATCCCGGTGATCGCCCAGCACACCGGCGCCGACTCGGCTTCGGTAATTTTCGACGCTGTGCAGGCCGCCAAGGCCCGTGGCATTGATGTGTTGATCGCCGACACCGCCGGTCGCCTGCACACCAAAGACAATTTGATGGAAGAGTTGAAGAAGGTTCGCCGGGTGATCGGCAAGCTCGATGCCGACGCGCCTCATGAGGTGCTGTTGGTGCTCGACGCCGGTACCGGCCAGAACGCCATCAACCAGGCCAAGCAATTCAACCAGACCGTCGAATTGACCGGCCTGGCGCTGACCAAGCTCGACGGCACCGCCAAGGGTGGGGTGATTTTCGCCCTGGCCAAGCAGTTTGGCTTGCCGATCCGTTACATCGGCGTTGGTGAAGGCATCGACGATTTGCGTACTTTTGAAGCAGAACCCTTTGTCCAGGCATTGTTTGCCGAGCGGGAGCGTTCATGATTCGTTTCGAACAGGTCGGTAAACGCTACCCGAACGGTCACGTCGGCTTGCATGAGCTGAGCTTTCGAGTCCGTCGGGGCGAATTCTTGTTTGTCACCGGCCATTCCGGCGCCGGTAAAAGCACCTTGTTGCGGCTGTTGCTGGCCATGGAACGTCCGACCACCGGCAAATTGCTGCTGGCCGGGCAAGACCTGAGCACCATCAGCAACGCACAGATTCCGTTCCTGCGCCGACAGATCGGCGTGGTGTTCCAGAACCACCAGTTGCTGTTCGATCGCACGGTGTTCAATAACGTCGCGTTGCCGTTGCAGATCCTTGGCCTGTCCAAGGCCGAGGTCGTCAAGCGCGTGGACTCGGCCCTGGAGCGCGTGGCGCTCTCGGACAAAACCGATCTCTACCCTGGCGACCTGTCTACCGGCCAGCAGCAGCGCGTCGGCATCGCTCGCGCCATCGTTCACCGCCCGGCCTTGCTGCTGGCGGATGAACCGACCGGTAACCTCGACCCGCGTCTGGCGGCAGAAATCATGGGCGTGTTCGAAGACATCAACCGTCTGGGCACTAGCGTGCTGATCGCCAGTCACGACCTGGCGCTGATTGCCCGCATGCGTCATCGCATGCTGACCCTGCAGCGTGGCCGATTGATCGGCGACGGGGAGGCTGGCGTATGAGTGCGACACGTAGCCCCAAGGTTTCCGAGCGTGTGGCCCCGAAGGCCGCCGACCCGCAACCACAGCAGAAGAAAAAACGCGACGATGACGATGGCCCGGATTTCGCCACGCTGTTCCGCGCCTGGATCGAAAGTCATCGCGCCAGTTTGCTGGACAGCTTGCGTCGCTTGGGCAAGCACCCGATCGGCAGTTTTTTCACCTGCATGGTGATGGCGGTGGCCCTGAGCTTGCCGATGGGTCTGTCACTTTTGCTGAATAACGTCGAGCGTCTCGGTGGCTCCTGGCAGCGAGCGGCGCAGATTTCCCTGTACCTGCAACTTGAGGCCAGCCCTGCCGAGGGTGAGTCGTTGCGTGAGCAGATCAAAGGCATGCCGGGCGTAGCGGATGCCGAATACGTGGGTCGCGATCAGGCACTGGAAGAGTTCCAGCAGCAGTCCGGTCTGGGCGAAGCCCTTAAGGAACTGCCGGAAAACCCGCTCCCGGGCGTGGTCCTGGTGACTCCGAAAGAGGTCGACAAGCCTGCGCTTGAAGCATTACGACAAAAACTT
>Ga0207655_1001448_pt1 | contig 21977 bp, 16 predicted proteins | sample KBSM44metaG_FD_184398 | JGI IMG/M metagenome (GOLD analysis project Ga0207655, IMG submission 184398) | Miscanthus rhizosphere microbial communities from Kellogg Biological Station, Michigan, USA - KBS M4-4 metaG (SPAdes) (version 2) | ecosystem: Host-associated > Plants > Roots > Rhizosphere >... | reverse complement strand
TGAAATCTTTTTAGCCTTAATGGTGCTGAGAGTCGGACAACGCGTCCGAAAAAGAAGCAGTCAAGAACGGTTCAGTATAATGGTCTGGTTGCGCCACTCAAGGGAAAAAGTTTCGTGGCATACTATACGCGGAATAACGAAACCGAGATCTCATGACTTTTACACTCCGTCCCTATCAGCAGGAAGCCGTTGACGCCACCCTCGCCTGGTTCCGTAAGCATCGGGAGCCTGCTGCCATTGTGCTTCCGACCGGCGCAGGCAAAAGCCTGGTGATTGCCGAACTGGCGCGTCTGGCGCGCGGGCGCGTGCTGGTGCTGGCGCACGTCAAAGAGCTGGTGGCGCAAAACCATGCCAAGTATTGCGCGCTTGGACTGGAGGCCGATATCTTCGCCGCCGGGCTAAAGCGCAAAGAGAGCCACGGTAAGGTGGTGTTTGGCAGCGTGCAGTCCGTCGCGCGCAATCTGGACCTGTTTCGCAGCGAATTTTCGCTGCTGATTGTCGATGAGTGCCACCGCATCAGCGATGACGACGACAGTCAGTACCAGCAAATCCTCTCTCATCTAAAGGAAGTAAACCCTCACATTCGCCTGCTCGGCCTGACGGCAACGCCGTTTCGTCTGGGGAAAGGCTGGATTTACCACTTCCACTATCACGGCATGGTGCGGGGAGACGCGAAAGCGCTGTTCAGCGACTGCATTTACGAGCTTCCGCTACGCTACATGATTAAACACGGCTACCTGACGCCGCCGGAGCGGCTGGATATGCCCGTCGTTCAGTACGACTTCAGCCGCCTGCAGGCGCAAAGCAACGGCCTGTTCAGCGAAGCGGATCTCAATCAGGAGCTGAAAAAGCAAAAGCGCATTACGCCGCACATCATCAGCCAGATTGAGGAGTTCGCGCAGACGCGCAAAGGGGTGATGATTTTTGCGGCTACCGTTGAACACGCGCGCGAAATCACCGGCCTGCTGCCTGCTGACGACGCCGCGCTGATTACCGGCGAAACGCCCGGCCCGGAACGCGATCGTCTGATTGAAGCGTTCAAGGCACAGCAGTTTCGCTATCTGGTTAACGTCTCGGTATTAACCACCGGGTTTGACGCCCCGCACGTCGACCTGATTGCGATTTTGCGCCCCACCGAATCCGTCAGCCTGTATCAGCAGATTGTCGGACGCGGACTGCGCCTGGCGCCGGGGAAAACCGACTGCCTGATTCTGGATTACGCGGGCAACCCGCACGATCTCTACTCCCCTGAAGTGGGCACGCCTAAAGGCAAAAGTGACAACGTGCCCGTTCAGGTCTTCTGCCCCGCCTGCGGGTTTGCAAACACCTTCTGGGGCAAAACCACCGCCGACGGTACGCTGATTGAGCATTTCGGCCGCCGCTGTCAGGGCTGGTTTGAAGACGATGACGGGCATCGCGAGCAGTGCGACTTTCGTTTCCGCTTTAAAAACTGCCCGCAGTGCAACGCCGAAAACGACATTGCCGCCCGCCGCTGCCGGGAGTGCGACACGGTGCTGGTCGACCCTGACGACATGCTGAAAGCGGCGCTGAAGCTGAAAGATGCCCTGGTGCTGCGCTGTTCCGGCATGGCGCTGCAGCCCGGCGCCGATGAAAAAGGCGAGTGGCTAAAAATTACCTATTACGACGAGGACGGCGCGGACGTTAGCGAGCGCTTCCGGGTCCAGACGCCTGCTCAGCGAATGGCCTTCGAACAGCTGTTTATCCGCCCGCACACCCGCACGCCGGGCGTGCCCCTGCGCTGGATAACCGTTGCCGACATCGTTCATCTGCAGGCGCTGCTGCGCCATCCTGATTTCGTCGTCGCCCGTAAAAAAGGTCAGTTCTGGCAGGTGCGTGAGAAGGTCTTTGACTACGAAGGACGCTTCCGCCGGGCGAATGAATTACGCGGTTAACGGGACTTTTCGTTGATGTGCGGGGCATTTGAGTATAAAATGCCGCCCGCTTCACATCCGTGAGGCAGAACACTCGCCTGCTGCTGGGTCGCCTGTAGCAGGGTTTTAAATACAGAGAGAAATCAATGTTCACTATCGAAGCAGAAGTACGTAACGTGCAGGGTAAGGGTGCGAGCCGCCGCCTGCGTAACGCTAACAAGTTCCCGGCTATCGTTTACGGTGGCGAAGCTGCTCCAGTTGCTATCGAACTGGATCACGACAAAGTGTGGAACATGCAGAACAAAGCTGAATTCTACAGCGAAGTTCTGACCATCGTTGTTGGCGGTAAAGAAGAAAAAGTGAAGGTTCAGGCTGTTCAGCGTCACCCGTTCAAGCCAAAACTGTCTCACATCGACTTCGTTCGCGCGTAATCGCAAACCTGTCGAAAAAAACCCCGCGTCTGCGGGGTTTTTTTTATGCCTGCTATTTACCGCCGGAGGTGCGGCGCTGCAGCTGATCGCGCAGGTTCGGCGGCGTGCCCTTGATGGTCAGCGTGTCGGTGGCCGGATCCCAGAATATACGCTCACCGAGCAGCATGGCGTCAAAGTTCACGGTTAGCCCACCGCCGCTGCCGGCAAATTTGGTTAACTGACGCAGCGTGCTGCGATCCGCCGGGAAGCTCTCTTCCAGCTCGTAGCCTTTCTCCGCGGTGAATGCCTGGAAGCTGACTTCGCTCACGCCCGCCAGCTCTTTAGACAGCGACTCCAGCTCAATCTCTTCGCCCGCCTGCAGCTGTTCGTTGCAGTAGCTGTAAACCTGCTGACGCACGGTCTGACGCTCGGATTTATCGAGCTGCGCCTCTGCGGTGAAGTCATCTACCGCCTGCAGCAGACCTTTGTTCTGCGCTTTAGCGTTGAGGCCTTCGCTGGCACCGAGGAAGTCCATAAAGAAATCCGCCACTTTACGCCCCACCCGCCCTTTCAGGAAGGTCAGGTAGCGGGTCGATTCCGGATTGGTTTCCCACTCGGTCAAATCAATACGCGCCACGATGTCGGCATGGTTAATATCCAGATAGTGCGTAGAGCTGATATCCAGCTGCTCGTTCACGCGCATGCTGCTTAAGTTATTCAGCACGGTGACCAGCAGATACTCCACCGCCAGGTAGCGATAGTGACAAAACAGGACGATACCGCCATCGGCAAACGGATATTTCGCCAGCTCGTCGCGCAGGCGACCGGTGGCAGCACGGCTAAACGCCAGGAAATCCTCTTCACCCTGACGTTGCAAACGCAGGCTGTCCGCCAGCTCGCTCTCATCGCTGAACAGGCCGTAGGCTTTATTTTTCGCGCTGTAGACGCGGTGCAGCTCCGCCATCATTTCTACAACGGTAGCAGTGGGTTCAAGCAACGAATCGCGCAGCACCACCTCAAGGGTTTGCTCATCGCGTTTGATAAGCTGGTGCAAGGCAATCTGGTTGATTTCCAGACTCATGATAAACTCTCCTTTTAGACCGGGCGGTATTCAACCACCACCAGCGCATGTGTGCAACAGAAGATAAAAAAGGGGAAAAAAAGCTGTTGCTACGGTAATATGTCGCCCTTCTCTCAACAAACTGATTTTGATTTATGCCACAACATTCCCGCTACAGTGACGAACACGTTGAACAATTGCTCAGTGAGCTGGTCAACGTACTGGAAAAACATAAAACGCCGACCGATCTTTCCCTGATGGTATTGGGAAATATGGTCACCAACCTTATCAATACCAGCGTTGCTCCGGCTCAGCGTCAGGCGATCGCCAAATCTTTCGCCCAGGCACTGCAGTCTTCCGTTAGCGACGACCAGGCACACTAAGGGAAACGAACAACAGTTTATGGTGACGAACCGTCAGCGCTACCGTGAAAAAGTCTCCCAGATGGTCAGCTGGGGGCACTGGTTTGCCCTGTTCAACATTCTGTTGGCGACGGTCATTGGCTGTCGTTATCTGTTTGTGGCGGACTGGCCAACGACGCTAACCGGGCGTATTTACTCCTGGATGAGCGTGGTCGGCCACTTTAGCTTTCTGGTTTTCGCCACCTACCTGCTGATTCTGTTCCCTCTGACGTTTGTCGTGATGTCGCAGCGCCTGATGCGCTTCTTGTCCGCGATCCTCGCGACGGCGGGCATGACGCTGCTGCTGATCGACAGCGAAGTCTTTACCCGATTCCACCTTCATCTCAACCCTATCGTCTGGGAACTGGTGATTAACCCCGACCAGAACGAGACGGCACGCGACTGGCAGCTGATGTTTATCAGCGTTCCGGTCATTCTGCTGATTGAGATGCTGTTTGCCACCTGGAGCTGGCAAAAACTGCGCAGCCTGACCCGGCGGCGCCATTACGCGAAGCCCGTTGCCGCGCTCTTTTTCGTCTCATTTATCAGTTCGCACATCATGTATATCTGGGCGGATGCGAACTTCTATCGCCCCATTACCATGCAGCGCGCTAACCTTCCGCTCTCTTATCCAATGACGGCGCGTCGTTTCCTTGAGAAACACGGCCTGCTGGACGCGCAGGAGTATCAGCGTCGTCTGGTGGAACAGGGGAATCCCGAAGCGGTCAGCGTCCAGTATCCGTTGAGCGAGCTGCGCTATCGCGATATGGGTCGCGGTCAAAACGTTCTGCTGATCACCGTCGACGGGCTTAACTATTCGCGTTACGAGAAGCAGATGCCTGCGCTGGCCGATTTCGCCAGGCAGAACGTCGCGTTCACGCAGCATATGAGCTCCGGTAACTCAACCGATGCAGGCATTTTTGGCTTGTTCTACGGGATTTCAGCCGGATACATGGACGGCGTGCTTTCTGCACGCATTCCTGCGGCGCTGATCACCGGGCTGAACCAGCAGGGCTACCAGTTAGGGCTGTTCTCCTCGGACGGCTTTAACAGCTCGCTGTATCGCCAGGCGCTGCTGTCTGATTTCTCGCTTCCGGCCGCACAAAGCCAGTCGGATGAGCAGACCGCGAATCAGTGGATCAACTGGCTTCAGCGCTATGCGCAGGAAGATAACCGCTGGTTCTCATGGGTTGCCCTTAACGGCACCACCCTGGATGACAGCAACCAGAAAGGTTTTGCACGCCGCTACGGTCGTGCAGCAGCGGATGTGGATGCGCAAATCGGGCGCGTGCTGGATGCATTGCGCGAGTCGGGCAAGCTGGACAGTACCGTAGTGATTATCACTGCAGGTCATGGCGTACCGCTGGGCGATCGGTCGAAGGAGATGGAGTGGTCGCGACCTAACCTTCATGTTCCGCTGATCGTCCATTGGCCGGGCACGCCGGCGCAGCGCATTAATATGCTGACCGAACATAAAGACGTGATGACCACCCTGATGCAACGCCTGCTGCACGTGAGCACACCGGCAAATGAGTATTCTCAAGGGCAGGATCTCTTCAGCGCCACGCGCCGCCATAACTGGGTTACCGCGGCAGGCAATAATTCGCTGGTGGTTACCACGCCAGAGCAGACCCTGGTGCTGAACAGCAACGGTAATTACCAGACGTATAACCTGCAGGGCGAGAAGATTAAAGATCAGAAACCCCAGTTAAGCCTGCTCCTCCAGGTGCTAACAGATGAGAAACGCTTCATCGCTAACTGATTAATTTTAAATCAGTTAGCGACACGTGCCCTTGCATTCAAAAAGGAATCGAGTAGTATTCTTTTATGCGTCGGCACGTAGCGCAGCCTGGTAGCGCACCGTCATGGGGTGTCGGGGGTCGGAGGTTCAAATCCTCTCGTGCCGACCAAACACACATAAAAAAAACCAGCCGTTTGGCTGGTTTTTTTTATTGCACCTCATCCGGCGTTTTGCGCAGATACAGCAGCGTTAACACGCAAATCACCGCCCCGGCATAAAACGTATATTCTGCGCCGAGCGTTTCCCAGATCGCCCCCGCCCCGACGCTGGCGATTAACAGCCCGACGCCACTGACCAGACTGAAAATACCGTATGCCGTACCGCGCAAATCAGCGGGTGCGGTTTTTGCAATCATCGCCGCCAGCAGCCCTTGCGTCATCCCCATATGCACGCCCCAGAGCGCAACGCCCAGGATAATCCCGGCCCAGTGAGTGCTCAGCGCCAGCACAACGTCGGCACCTATCAATACCACCAATCCCCACTGCAGCAGCCGGGTGTGGCTCATGGCATCCGATAATTTGCCAAACGGATAGGCCGAGAGAAAATAGAGCAGGTTCATTGCCACCATCACCAGCGGGATCAACGCCAGCGGCACGCCAGACTGCTGTGCGCGCAGTACCAGGAATGCCTCACTGAAGCGCGCGAGCGTAAACACCGCCCCCAACCCTATGACCCACCAGCAGCCTTTGCCCAGACGCTTCAGGTTCTCTTTTTTTATCGGATTCGTTCGTTTATGTTCAACAGGCGTTTTCGGCTCATGCAGACCAAAAAAAAGCAGCGCCACGGCAAGTACGCCGGGGATCACCGCTATCCAGAAAATGGTGCGAAAATCATCGTTCCACAGCAGCATTAGCCCGACGGCCAGCAGCGGCCCAAGAAACGCTCCGACGGTATCCATCGACTGGCGTAGCCCGAACGCCGCGCCGCGCAGTTCCGGCGGCGTGACGTCTGCAACCAGCGCATCGCGCGGCGCGCCGCGAATCCCCTTTCCTACGCGGTCGATTAACCGCGCCCCCAGAATCATGCCGGAAGAGGAAGCGATGGCGAACAGGGGTTTGCTCAACGCACCCAGCCCATAGCCAAGCACCGCGAGCCCTTTACGCTTGCCCAGATAGTCGCTGATGGCTCCGGAAAAAACTTTGATAAATAGCGCGGTGGCTTCAGCCAGGCCTTCAATCAGGCCGATAAATATCACGCTGGCACCCAGCGTTGTCACCATAAACAGCGGCAGCAGGCTATGAATAATCTCCGAAGAGATATCCATCAGCATACTGACGCCGCCCACAACCCAGACTCCCTTCGGGATCCGGCTGAGCGTTGCAAACCGGGATAACATTGAGCATCTCCTGCTTTCTGTAGAACAATCATTATGTTCGGGACAGAATATCCTGGAAATGCGAATAAATATCGTTAATAAATAGGGAGGGATAAAAAAAGCCAACCCGTGGGCTGGCTTAATGAGCGAAAGCGATAGCTTAGTGCTTATCGCGTCCGCCGAGGAAGAAAATGCCCAGCGGAATGGCAAGCAGTACGGTGAACACCAGGCTATATACAAAGATCATCGCCGACTGCAGAACGTACATGCTGGTCGTCCAGGCGGAGAGGGGAATATTGTACTGCTCAATGACGCCGACAATGGTTGCCCGTCCAACGCATGCGGCAGCAATCATAAACACAACCAGCAGCGCCAGCAGGAACTTACGGCCTTCAGGTGTTTTCAGTTTTGCACGAACCATCTCTCTTCCCTTTACAGATGAATAACATATTCTGCCGCTTAAAATAACACGATCTCCCAGCCGACTCCACCCAGCATTAAACACCAAAACAACGCCTACAAAGCAGTTCATAAATCTGATCATTTTGAAAATGTAAGTAAATCACTCTAATCATTCATTTGAGTTATGCTAATCTGGACACGATCGTTTTGACATTAAGGAATGACTGTGAAAAACGCACCTAAATTTGCTATCGCCCTTATCGCCGCTGCCTGTGTTAGCACCAGCGCTTTCGCGAACGAGGCTCCAAAAGAGCAGCCGCTGGAAAAAGTGGCACCTTACCCGCAGGCGGATAAAGGCATGAAGCGTCAGGTGATCCAATTGCCTGTTCAGCAGGATGAAGCAAACTTTAAAGTTGAGCTGTTAATTGGTCAGACGCTGGAGGTGGACTGCAACCAGCACCGTCTCGGCGGCCAGCTGGAAAGCAAAACCCTGGAAGGCTGGGGTTATGACTACTACATCTTTGATAAAGTGACCTCACCGGTCTCCACGATGATGGCCTGCCCGGACGGCAAAAAAGAGAAGAAATTCGTGACTGCCTATCTGGGCGACAACAGCCTGTTGCGCTACAACAGCAAGCTGCCGATCGTGGTCTATACGCCTGAAAACGTGGAAGTGAAGTATCGCGTGTGGCAGGCGGGTGAGAACGTCGGACAAGCGGTAGTACGTTAAAAAAAGTCGGGTGGCGGCTTCGCCTTACCCGACCCGGAAAGGGGGCGCTCTGGTGCCCTCACCCCACCCCTCTCCCACCGGGAGAGGGAGAAAACACTAAAAACGGTAACGGATGTTACCGTTTTGCTTTTATCTTACAGCGCGATATCCGCAACCGGTTTGTTTTCCGCCTGAGGCTTCAGCTCCGCTTTTGGCGCAGCATCCGCAGCCTGTGGCTTGATGTATTGCAGCTGCAACACGCGGCTGGTGTATTCCAGCTCCTGCTCCGTCGCATCCACGTTACCGTTCAGCTTTGTACCGTAAGAAGGAATAATGGTCTTCAGCTTCGCCTGCCATTCCGGGCTGGAAACTTTATCTTTAAACACTTTTTCCATCAGGTGCAGCATGATTGGCGCGGCGGTAGACGCGCCCGGTGACGCGCCCAGCAGCGCGGCGATGGTGCCTTCTTTATCGCTCACCACTTCGGTACCCAGACGCAGCACGCCGCCCTCTTTAGGATCGCGCTTGATGATCTGCACGCGCTGGCCGGCCTGCCACAGACGCCAGTCTTCTTTCTTCGCCTGCGGATAGTACTCTTTCAGCGCTTCAAAACGATCGTCATCAGAGAGCATGACCTGGCTAATCAGGTATTTCACCAGATCGAAGTTATCCAGGCCCACGTCCATCATTGGCTTAACGTTTGAGGTGGTGGTTGCGCTGAGCAGATCCCACAGCGAGCCATTTTTCAGGAACTTAGTGGAGAAGGTCGCGAACGGCCCAAACAGCACCACGCGTTTGCCGTCAAGCATACGGGTGTCGATGTGCGGAACGGACATCGGCGGTGCGCCCACGGAAGCCTGACCATACACTTTCGCCAGGTGGCGATTCACCACCTCCGGGTTTTCAGAGACCAGGAACTGGCCGCCTACCGGGAAGCCCGCGTAATCGTCCGCTTCAGGAATACCGGACTCCTGAAGCAGCTTCAGCGCCGCGCCGCCCGCGCCGATAAAGACAAATTTCGCCTTGATCACGCGCTCGGCGTCATTGTTGTTCAGATCGGCAACGGTCACGCTCCAGCTGTTGTCCGCGTTGCGCTTGAAGCCGCGCACTTCGGTACTGAGCTGCAGGTTAAAGTTCTCTTTTTTCTTGAGAGACGTCACCAGCTGACGGGTGATTTCACCGTAGTTGACGTCGGTGCCAATCTCGGTGCGGGTCGCCGCCACTTTCTGGTTCGGGTCACGCCCTTCCATCACCAGCGGCGCCCACTCTTTGATCTGAGCGTGATCTTCTGAATACTTCATGCCGCGGAACAGGGTGCTCTGCTGCAGGGCAGCGTAGCGCGCGCGCAGGAAGTTGACGTTCTGGTCGCCCCACACAAAGCTCATGTGCGGTACGGTGTTAATAAAGGAGTGCGGATCGTGCATCACGCCGCTGTTGACCTGGTGAGACCAGAACTGGCGCGAGATCTGGAACGCTTCGTTGATCTCGACCGCCTTCTCGATACTAATGGAACCGTCCTTTTTCTGCGGCGTGTAGTTCAGTTCCATGAGTGCCGAATGGCCCGTACCGGCGTTGTTCCAGCCGTTAGAGCTCTCCTGCGCCACGCCGTCGAGGCGCTCGACCATGGTCATTGACCAGTCCGGCTGCAGTTCTTGCAGGTAGGTTCCCAGCGTGGCGCTCATGATGCCGCCACCAATTAAAAGGACGTCCGTTTCCTGCTCTTTAGGTGCGTCTGCTTTCGCTGCCATTGAGACGGCGTTGAGCCCGACGGCCAGAGAAAAGAGCATGGCAGTCATTTTTTTCATAATTTATGCCTTAGTGTAAAAGTGCTTGATGCGTGGAAATTGCAGGTGAAAAAAGCTGCGGGGGCACGGTAACAACTTTTAAATATTGTTTAAAGGTTACGAAATTATTGTAATTGTGAAATTTAATGATGGATTGTTTGTAGGGAATTGCGCTGGCAACTGGCAATCACGAAATTTTGTCGATACTATGCTGCACTTTGCGATCGCGCGCACGGAAGCCTGCCCTAACCAGCGAAGTTCTATGTCATTACCTCATTCTGCTGTATCCCCTGAAGGCCAAGTCGCCACGGTGCTACGTTCACCCAAACATCTCATGCGTGAAACGCTGGCGGGCGTCATTACCGCCCTGGCGCTTATTCCCGAAGTCATTTCGTTTTCCGTGGTGGCGGGCGTTGATCCAAAAGTCAGCCTGATCGCCTCCGTGGTGCTGTGTCTTTCCCTGTCTGTGCTCGGCGGTCGTCCGGCGATGGTGACCGCAGCAGCCGGTTCCGTGGCGCTGGTGATTGGCCCGATGGTGCATCAGCACGGCGTGCAGTACATTTTACCGGCCGTGCTGATGGCCGGCGTTATCCAGATCCTTTTCGGCGCGCTGGGCATGGCGCGGCTGATGCGATTTATTCCGCAGTCGGTGATGACCGGATTTGTTAACGCCCTCGGGATTTTGATTTTCTTTGCGCAGGTGCCCCATTTCTGGAGCCGAAGCCCGCTGATTGTCGGCCTGTTCGTGCTGACGCTGCTGATTGTGCTGTGGGTACCTCGCTTTATCAAAAGCATCCCCTCCCCGCTGATTGCGATTGTGGTGTTAACCCTGTTTACCGTCACCACCGGGCAAATCCTGCCGACCGTCGGTGATGAGGGCTCGATGAGCGGCGGGTTGCCGGGGTTCACGGCGCTGCTGGTGCCGCTTAATCTCCAGACGCTGAGCATCATCTGGCCATGTGCGTTAAGCATTGCCTTTGTCGGCCTGCTGGAATCCCTGCTGACGGCAAAGCTGGTGGATGAACTGACCGCAACGCCGTCGAGCAAGCGTCGTGAAAGCATCGGGCTGGGCGTAGGAAATATTCTGGCCGGGCTCTACGGCGGGATTGCCGGCTGCGCGATGATTGGTCAAACCATCGTCAACGTGGAGATGGGGAAAGGCCGCAGCCGCATTTCAACCGTTGCGGCGGGCATCGTACTGCTGATCCTGGTGACGGCGCTCAGCGAGGTGATGGCAAAAATTCCGATGGCGGTGCTGGCGGGGATTATGGCGATTGTCGCCATCAAAACCTTCAGCTGGCACAGCGTTCAGCCAGCGACCGTGAAAAATGCCCCGATTGCGGAAACCGTCGTGATGCTGGTCACCGTTGCCGCCACGGTATCAACCGGCAATCTGGCGATTGGCGTGCTGGGCGGGATTATCGTCATGGTCCTGCTTCCCGCCCGCATCAGGCGTCGGCTTAAAGAAGAAAAATCGTCGCCAGCCCAAGAAAAATAAAGAAACCGCCGGTATCGGTAATGGCGGTGATCATGACGCTCGACCCCACCGCGGGGTCGCGCCCCAGTTTGGTCATCGTCAGCGGGATAATCACCCCCATCATCGATGCCACCAGCAGGTTCAGCACCATCGCCAGCATCATCACGCCGCCCAAGGCCATGTCGTCGTACAGCCACCAGGTGATGCCGCCCATAATCCCGCCCCACACCAGGCCGTTGATCAGCGCGACGCCCATCTCTCTAAAGATGAGCCACGTAAAGTTACCGGGCTGAATATTTTCCAGCGCCAGCGCGCGAACAATCATGGTAATCGTCTGGTTGCCCGTATTACCGCCAATCCCGGCGACGATAGGCATCAGGGAGGCGAGCGCGACCAGCTGCGAAATGGTGTGTTCGAAACCATCAATCACGCGTGAGGCGATGAAGGCGGTACACAGGTTAATGGCTAGCCACGCCCAGCGGGTTTTGACCGCCTTACCTACCGAGGCATGAACGTCATCTTCGGCGCTGATCCCGCCAAGAGCACGTAAATCGTTATCGGTTTCTTCGTAAACCACATCAACGATTTCGTCGATGGTCAGACGCCCCATCAGCTTGCCGACAGAATCCACGACCGCCGCGCTCACGAGGTCATCACGTTCGAAGGTGCGCGCCGCTTTCTCCGCGTCGTCCTCCGGGGAAAAGACCATCGGCTCGGTTTCCATGACCTCGCTCACCCGCCGCTGGGTGCTGTTCAGCAGGATCGTTTTCAGCTCCAGCTCGCCGAGCAGGGTTTTATCCCGCGAGGTCACGAACAGTTTATCGGTGTTGTCAGGCATACTGCCCAGGCGGCGCAGGTAGCGCTGCACCGTGCCGAGCGTGACGTCCGGGCGGACCGTAATGACGCCAAACTCCATAATCGCGCCGACGGTGTTTTTCTCGTAGTGCATCACCTGACGCACGCGCGCGCGTTCATCGGCAGGCAGAGACGCCAGCAGGCGCCCGGTCAGGTTACGCGGCAGGTGTTGAACCAGGTAAATCTGCTCGTCGATATCCAGCGTTTGCAGGGCGTCGAGGATATCCCGGTCGCTCATCTCATCGATGAGGTCATCCCAGACGTTTTCGGAGGCCTCAAGCAGCACCTGCCCGCGCTCGTGATCCTGAACCAGCCGCCACAGGGCGTGACGCTCTTCGGATGGCAGCGCTTCAAGGGTATCCGCCAGATCGGGCGGGGGTAAATGAGCAACCAGCGCACCTACCTCAGCAATATCGTCGGCCAGCGTGCCGACATCATATTGCTCAGCCAGAGTCAGTTTGCCTAATAAGGTGGAGGTGACCGCTTTATCGGTCGTGAGGAGCCAGATGAGACGCGCGCGCTCCTGGTCACGCTGCCTGGCGCTGTTTTTCTTTAATACCGACATCAATCATAAATCCATTAAATGAGTTGTTGCTAAGCATAGCGCGGGGATATGTAAATAAGAATAAACAACGGGGCGGGATGGAGAAAAAAGCGGCATTGCGGCCACGATTTATCCCCTCTCCCCGTGGGAGAGGGTTAGGATGAAGGCATCAGGCCGTACGCGCCACCGCGTCACGCGAGGCCGCATCGCGCTCGTCGCCGGTCAGCTCGCTCAGCTTGCCGTCGCGCATCTCCAGCAGACGATCGGCGTGAATAAAGTAGTGATCGTCGTGGCTGATTGCGAAAATGGTTTTACCCATCTCCTGCATCAGCGGGAGCAGCACCTGATAGAACTCGCGGCGGAAGTGCGGGTCCTGATCCGCCGCCCACTCGTCCAGCAGGATGATATCGCGCTCCTCGGCCAGCGCCAGCAGCAGCGCCACGCGCTTTTTCTGCCCCTTCGAAAGCTTGAGGTTCAGGATCTTGCCATCCTGCAGCTCCAGCTTGTGCGACATCTGCAGGTGCGCCAGCCATTTATCCACCAGCGCAGGGTTAGCCTGTTGCCCTTCTGGCCCGAGGAGACGGTCAAACAGCCAGACGTCGGTAAATACCGCAGAGAACAGCTTGCGGTAATCTTCCGGTTTCTCTGCGCTCAGCGCCTTGCCGTCCAGCAGAATTTCGCCTGACTGCGGCTGGTAAAGCCCGGTCAGCAGCATCGCCAGCGTCGATTTTCCGCTGCCGTTACCGCCGATCAGGAACAGCAGTTCGCCGCGATGGATCGTCAGATTGACCGGCCCGACGGAGAAGGCATTATCCTGATAGCGGAACGTCACGTTCCGCAGCTCCAGCGTCTGCCAGTTCGGGAAGGCCTGCGGGCGTGGGAATTCAGCCTTAAATGGCGCCAGGTCGAATTTCTTGAGCTTATTAAACGCCACCTGTGCGCTCAGCAATGTGGGCAATGCGCCAACGGCAGAAAGCAGCGGCGTGCGTAAAAACAGCAGCGTCAGCGAGTAGGTTGCCGCCACGTTGGTATCCGCCCAGCCGAGGCTGTTCGCCATCCAGAACACCAGGCCGATGGCACCCAGCATCATGATGTTCGACCAGTTCACCGCGCTCAGGTGGAAGGTGTCGGCGCGAATGATGTGATGGCGATACTCACGCGCATCGGGAATGTAGAGATTGTTGAAGATATGCTCGGCGCGCTCGCGGTTAAGGGTCAGCTCTTTCCGCCCTTCCAGCACCGTCTGGTAATCGTTATAGAGTTTGTCTTCGGTTTCACGCAGCACCGCCATATGTTTATAGACGCGCGATACCAGCAGGAATCCGCCCCAGATGGTGATGACGATCCATGCTGCGGTGACGGCCAGCATTTTTGTGGAGAGCCAGGCGAGATAGGCCGCCGATCCAAAGGTCAGGATGATGCCCTGCACCAGTTCAGGCAGACGGACAAACGCGATGGTAATGGCGCGTACGTCGCTGGTCAGGCCCGCCAGCAGGGAGGCGCTGCCAAGCTGCTCCACGCGCTCAACCTGGGTATCGAGGATGCGCTTGATAAATTCGCTGCGCAGGCGGAAAACGAAATGGTGGCCCAGTACCGTCAGCGCGAGCTGCGAACCCAGCGTGACCGCCATCAGCAAAAGCAGTAAGCCCAGAAATTCCGGTAACACGGAAAGTGAGGTATCGACCATTTCAATTAAGCGCACGTTGATAAAGGCAATAAGGCCAATACCCAACGCCGCGCTGGCAAGGCTGAGCGCCATTACCGCTATAAAGGGCCAGCGATACTGACGCCAGACAAGAAGAAGAAGTTGCATGCAGAACAGTCCAGGCAATAAAAACAGCCAGCAGTGTAAACTGCCTTACGGCTACATCAAGAATAATTCTTATTTTTATTCGCTATACGATGCCTGCCGGAAGGTCAGGTTATAGCGGTATTCACCCGTCTGCGGATGAACGCCCGGCTTAAGCGGCTGTATGCCGTGGTAAAACAGCCTCGATTCGCCACCCCACACCACCACGTCGCCATGCTCCAGCATCAGGCGCTTGAGCGGATCGTTACGATGTAATCCGCCAAACTGAAAAACAGCGGGTAAGCCTAAGGACACCGAGACGATCGGCGCGCGCAGGTCGGGTTCATCTTTATCCTGATGCAAAGAGAGTTTTGCGCCCGGCGCGTAGCGGTTAACCAGACATGCATCCGGCCTGAAGTCGGCGTAGCCCGCCGCGGCTGAGGCATCGCGGCACAGCGTCTGAAAGACGTCAGGCATGGGCGGCCAGGGCGTGCCGGTCATCGGGTCAACCGATGCGTACAGGTAGCCGCGCGCATTCGTTGCCCAGCCAAGCTGGCCGCAGTTGGTCATTGCCACCGACATGGTATAGCCTCCCGGCGTCACCATATGACGAAAAGGCGACGCGGCTGCGACTTCATCGATAGCCTCCAGCAGCGCCGCCGCTCGGGAGAGCGCAAAGCGCCTCAGGATCGCCGCCCCTGGCGCAAGCGGCTCCTGCCAGGGTTCCGCATCTGCAAATAGATCGAGCATTATTCCTCCCGGCTCCCGGCCTCTCGTTTTAGCAGCATTGCCTTTCGCGTCGTCCCCCAGCGGTATCCCGACAGCGCGCCATCGTTACGGACAACGCGATGACAGGGGATCACAATCGCCAGCTTGTTTGCACCGCAGGCTCCCGCCACCGCGCGCACCGCGTTAGGTTTGCCAATCGCCCGGGCCACCTGCTGATAGCTTGCCGTTTCACCACGGGGAATGGCGCGGAGCGCCTGCCAGACCTGCTGCTGAAAGGCCGTGCCGCGTATATCCAGCGGGAGCGTGAACGGCACGTCGCGGCTATCGATACTGGCAATCACCTGCCGGATGCGCTGCGCAAAGGCGCCTTCAAGCGGCTCTGATTCGGCATGCGGAAACAGAGACTGCAGCTCGCGGGTTAATGACGCATCGTCGTCACCCAATAAAATTGCGCAGATCCCCCGCTCGCTTTCGCCCACCAGGCAACGCCCAAGGGAACAATCGCTGATGGCGTAACGCACCGCAACATTGCCCGTTCGGTACTGCCTTGCGGTCATCCCCAGCGCATCATCCGCTTTGCGGTAGTAGCTGCTGCTATCGGGAAATCCCGCGGCCAGAACGGCATCGGTGATGTTATCCCCCTGAGCCAGCGCGCTGCGCAGACGCTGTTCTCGTGCCGCCTGCTGCCAGGCTTTCGGCGTCAGGCCGGTGACGGATTTGAACAGGCGATGGAAATGGAAAGGGCTGCTGGCAACCTGCTGCGCCAGCGCGTCGAGGGTTATCGCAGGATCCTGTGCCAGAAGGCGGCAGGCTTGCTCAACCTTTGCCAGCTTCTGCGCCTGAGGATCGCTTTGGTCCGGCAGGCAGCGCTTGCACGGACGAAACCCCGCCAAAGCGGCATGTTGAGCATCAGGGTAGAAGCAGACATTTTTACGCAACGCGTGACGGGCGCGGCAGGACGGGCGACAGTAAATCCCCGTCGTCTGCACGGCAAAAACAAACTGGTTATCTGCGCGGGGATCGCGGGCCAGCACGGCCAGCCAGCGATCGTCATCGGTCGTAAAGTTGGTTTTCATCATCATCGGCTCCTCTTACAAGCATACATACAGCGTGCCTGAGTGCCAGCGAACAAAAACCTGCAACCTTGCTTTTTAATTTTTTTCGCGCACCAGGAAGCTATTAAACTGCGGTGAGCTCCAGGTTTTAAAGCCGTCAGCCTCTTTGGTGATCATGTACACCGCCAACCCTTCCTGGCGAACCACCTCTTTGGCTTTCTCCGTACCGAGAACCATCAATCCGGTGTCCCAGGCATCGGCCTCCAGCGCGGTTGGCGCGATCACCGTGACGGACACGAGGTTATGTTGGATCGGACGACCGGTCTGCGGATCGATAACGTGCGAGATGCGCTTACCGTCAAGCTCGTAATAGTTACGGTAGCTGCCGGAGGTGCTGATGCCGTGACCGTTGATGTCAACAATCGCCTGCACGGCATTCTGCTCGTCGGTCGGTTTTTGAATCGCCACCCGCCACGGTTTTCCGCTGGCGTTCATTCCCCGGCTAACGAGGGCGCCGCCCACGGACACCAGGTAACGTGAAATCCCCTCCTGCGCCATTAACGCCGCCAGATGATCCGCCGCGTAGCCTTCCCCTACCGTCGAAAGATCGACGAACAGATCGGGTATGTCTTTTTGCAGATACTGTTGGCCGTACTGGTTGATCACCGTCAGGTGCTGTAGCCCGGTGCGGGCGCGGGCGTCATCAATGGCCGCCTGGTCAGGCGTCTTTACCGGCTGTTTGTTCGGGCCAAATCCCCAGAGGTTCACCAGCGGCCCGACCGTCACGTCCATCGCACCGTTGGTTTTGTAGCCCACGCGTATGGATTCGGTAACGATATCGGCCATCGATTCACTCACCGGCCAGAGCGAGGTGCTTTTGGACAGGTTAAAACGCATCAGCGCCGAGTCATTTTTATAGGTCGAAAGCAGCTGATCGTCGGCGTCCAACTGCGACTGAATTTTGCCGCGCAGTTCGTCAGCGCGCGCATTGTCGAGATTCATGACGCTTACGCGCCAGAACGTGCCCATCGTTTTGCCTTCCAGCACCGTTGCCGCTGGCGCGCTGGTTTTTACAGGAGGGGTTGATGAGTCACATGCCGTCAGGAAAAAAAAGGTAGCCAGAACGCTGGCGCGTAAAAAAGTCATATCCATTCATTATTATCCTCATGCCAGGGCGGCAAGAGTACACCAAAACGGGTGAATTGTAAGACCTTAAAAAAGGCATGAAAAAAGGGGCCAGCAGGCCCCTAAGTCATATCGGTGAGCGATTAGAACTGGTAAACCAGACCCAGCGCTACGATATCATCCGTACCGACACCAGCCTGGCGGGTGAAGTCGTTGTCATCCAGCAGGTTGATTTTGTAGTCCACATAGGTAGACATGTTTTTGTTGAAGTAGTAAGTCGCGCCAACATCAACATATTTCAGGAGATCCTGATCGCCGTACCCTTCGATGTCCTTACCTTTAGACTGCAGGTAAGCCACGGATGGACGCAGACCAAAGTCGAACTGGTACTGTGCAACCACTTCGAAGTTTTGCGCTTTGTTAGCGAAGCCGTAAACGGTGCTCGGGTTGCTGCCGTTAGAGGTACCGAAACGGGTTGCGTTGTAGGTCTGAGAATACTGGGTTGCCAGATAGATGTTGTTCGCATCGTATTTCAGGCCGCCAGAGTAGACTTCTGCACGATCGCCATCACCCAGCGCCGCAGAGTTGTTCTGATCGTAAGTACGTTTGGAGGAAGCCATCGCACCACCGATGCTGAAGCCTTCGCCCAGGTTATAGGTCACGGATGCGCCGTAACCGTCACCGTTTTGTTTCAGCAGGCTGCGGCCGCCGTCGTTTTCACCGTCAACGCTGCCGTTTTTGCCCTGATACTGCAGAGCGAAGTTCAGACCGTCAACCAGGCCGAAGAAGTCCTGGTTACGGTAGGTTGCTACGCCGTTAGCACGAGACTGCAGGAAGTTATCTGCACCGTAGGTATCGCCGCCGAATTCTGGCAGGACGTCGGTCCAGGAAGTCACGTCGTAGATAACGCCGTAGTTACGACCATAATCGAATGAGCCTGCGTCTGCGAATTTCAGACCTGCGAACGCCACACGAGTCCAGGACTGGTTATCACCTTCGTCGGTGTTGCCCTGAATCTGGTATTCCCACTGGCCGTAACCGGTCAGCTGATCGTTAACCTGGGTTTCGCCTTTGAAGCCGAGACGCATATAGGTCTGATCGCCATCCTGACCGTCGTCGTCAGAGAAATAGTGCAGACCATCAACTTTGCCGTACAGATCTAATTTGTTGCCGTCTTTGTTATAAATTTCAGCCGCATTTGCTGCGCCTGCTACCAGCAGTGCTGGTACCAGGAGGGACAGTACTTTAACTTTCATTTTATGAACCCTCTGTTATATGCCTTATTATTACCACTGCTTACTGATCAACCCTCTTAACCAGTCGGCAAGTTCATTCTCCTTAAAATTACAGAATAATCCAATGGGAATATGATACGAAAACTTTGAAGATGTTTCATTTATCGCCCAAGATGTTTCAACATGTAAACGTCAGGGAACTTTTACAAAGCACAAAGAGCTTAAAAATATAGCACGCATAATCAAACAGTTATTAATAAACATAAAAATCAATAAGTTATAAAGCAAACATTTACAGCACTGAATGACAAAACAAAATGACGCAATATCTCTAAAATAACTCCCGCTATCATCATTAACTTTATTTATTACCGTCATTCAGCTTTGAATGTCTGTTTATCCCAAATTCTACCGAATGCTCTGCATTCGGTTTTTTTTTACCTTTCTTTACGTAATTATGATTTTTTTGTGCTACCGCCATGAAATTGTAACGACTATTAACTAAATCCTCTCAAGACCCTTCCCACTCGCAATTTTTGAATGAAAAACATAATTTCTTGTTTATTCGTGCTATTCCTGAGGCGTTCTTGTTCTTTATTTGTACACTCCTCGATGAGTTGTACATGTTTAACCCAAGGCTAACGTCGAATAACCGCAGCGGAAAAAGTCGCATCTTCTCTGACAGTGACGCTGGAAATTCAACTATTACCCTTTATACTGCCGTATCCCCTTACAGCACGGCCATCACGGGTTAAACATATCAATGAGTCAGACTGAAACAACTCCCGCCAGTAAGTTCTCCCTTCTACCCGGGAGTATTACCCGTTTCTTTCTTCTGTTGATCGTGGTGCTGTTGGTCACAATGGGTGTCATGGTTCAGAGCGCCGTCAACGCATGGCTGAAGGATAAAAGCTATCAGGTGGTAGATATCACCCATGCCGTGCACAAGCGTATAGATACCTGGCGCTATGCCACCTGGCAGATTTACGACAATATTGCAGCCGCGCCATCAACGTCATCAGGAGAAGGGCTGCAGGAGACACGCCTCAAGCAGGATGTCTATTATCTTGAAAAACCGCAGCGTAAGACGGAAGCTCTCATTTTTGGCTCCCACGACAGCGCAACGCTTGAGATGACGCAGCGCATTTCAAGCTACCTTGATACCCTCTGGGGTGCCGAGACGGTGCCGTGGTCGATGTACTATCTGAACGGTCAGGACAACAGCATGATCCTGATCTCAACGCTGCCGCTGAAAGATCTCTCCTCCGGTTTTAAAGAGACCACCGTGGGCAGTATCGTCGATTCCCGCCGGGCAGAAATGCTGCAGCAGGCTAACGCCCTTGACGAGCGCGAGAGCTTCTCGTCGCTGCGTCGCCTGGCCTGGCAAAACGGCCATTACTTTACCCTGCGTACAACCTTTAACCAGCCGGGCCATCTGGCGACCGTGGTCGCCTTCGATTTGCCCGTCAATGATTTGATCCCGCCGGATATGCCGCTCGACAGCTTCCGCCTCGACCCCGACAACAGCACGCAAAATATGCGTACGCCGGCGGACAAAGAGGCGGCTGAGAGCGTATCCATCTCCTTCAACGGCTCCAGGATTGAAATTGCATCATCCCTTAACTCGACCGGCATGCGTCTGGTGTGGCAAGTCCCGTTTGGCACCTTGCTGCTCGACACGCTGCAAAATATCCTGCTGCCGCTGCTGCTGAATATCGGTCTGCTGGCCCTGGCGCTGTTTGGCTACAGCACGTTTCGTTTCCAGCCGGGACGTCAGAGTGGTTCAACCTCGGTGTCCACCGGCACCAGCAACGAGCTACGCGTGCTGCGCGCGCTGAATGAAGAGATCATCTCCGTGCTGCCGCTCGGCGTGCTGGTTCACGATCAGGAGGCGAACCGCACGGTGATGAGCAATAAAATTGCCGATCACCTGCTGCCGCACCTGAATCTGCAAAACATCACCACCATGGCCGATCAGCACCAGGGTATTATTCAGGCGACCATCAACAACGAGTTGTACGAAATCCGCCAGTTCCGCAGCCAGGTGGCATCGCGCACGCAAATCTTCGTGATCCGCGATCAGGACAGAGAAGTGCTGGTGAATAAAAAGCTCAAGCAGGCGCAAAGGCTGTATGAGAAAAACCAGCAGGGCCGCGCAGCCTTTATGCAGAATATTGGCGATGCCTTCAAGCAGCCGCTTAAAACCCTGGCGGCGCAGGCAGCAGAGTTAAGCACGCCGCAAAGCCAGCAGCTTGCCAGTCAGGCTGACTCGCTGGTTCGCCTGGTTGATGAGATCCAGCTGGCAAATATGCTGGAAAATGACAACTGGAAGGGCAGTCCTACCCTCTTCTCCATCCAGGCGCTGATCGACGAGGTCGTTCCTGACGTTCTGCCGGTCATTAAACGTAAAGGGCTGCAGCTGCTGATTAACAACCACCTACCCGCAAACGACGAACGTCACGGCGATCGTGAAGCGCTGCGTCGAGTTTTGCTGATGATTATTCAGTACGCCGTCACCACGACGCAGATTGGCAAAATCACGCTTGAGGTCAGCACGGACGAATCGGCAGAGGATCGCCTGACGTTCCGCATTCTGGATACCGGTGAAGGCGTGACGACGAGCGAAATTGATAATCTGCATTTCCCGTTCCTGAACGACACGCAACGCGATCATTATGGTAAAGCGAACGCCCTCACCTTCTGGCTGTGCGATCAGCTGGCACGTAAGCTGGGGGGCCACCTGAATATCAAGGCAAGGGAATCGCTCGGTACACGTTACTCCCTCCACGTTAAAATGGCGGCTAATCCGCAGGAAGAAGATGAAGAACGTCTGCTGGATGACGTCGTGGTGATGGTGGATGTGACCTCTAATGAGATCCGTAATATCGTGGTTCGTCAGCTGGAAAACTGGGGCGCGGCGTGCGTAACGCCGGACGAAAGGCTTGCGAGTCAAGAATTTGATCTGTTTTTAACTGATAATCCGTCTAATCTTACTGCCTCGGGCTTGCTTTTAAGCGATGATGAGTCAGGCGTGCGAAAAATCGGCCCTGGCCAGCTGCGCGTCAACTTTAATATGAGCAATGCGATGCAGGAGGCTGTACTACAACTAATAGAAGAGCAGCTGGCGCAGGAAGAGATATCGGAGTCACCGTTAGGCGGCAATGAAAATGCCGAGCTCCACGCCAGCGGCTACTATTCACTCTTTGTTGATACAGTTCCAGATGATGTTAAGCGGTTGTATACTGAGTCCGCTGCGAATGATTTTGCAGCGCTGGCACAGACAGCACACCGGCTTAAAGGGGTGTTTGCCATGCTTAATCTGGTTCCCGGCAAGCAGTTATGTGAAACGCTGGAACATCTAATTCGTGAGAAAGATGCCTCTGGCATTGAAAAA
>Ga0207655_1001446_pt1 | contig 21992 bp, 24 predicted proteins | sample KBSM44metaG_FD_184398 | JGI IMG/M metagenome (GOLD analysis project Ga0207655, IMG submission 184398) | Miscanthus rhizosphere microbial communities from Kellogg Biological Station, Michigan, USA - KBS M4-4 metaG (SPAdes) (version 2) | ecosystem: Host-associated > Plants > Roots > Rhizosphere >... | reverse complement strand
AGGCCGGGAAGTGTTCAACCTGGGCTGGGTTCACCACCATCTGTTCCAGTTGCCAACCCTGGCGCCCGAGGATGTGCAGGCCACTCTGCTGGAACTGACGGCGTTGACGATCACCGAATCCCTGCAATCGGCGCAAGCGATTACCCGGGAGCTTCTGGTCTGTGGGGGCGGTGCGCATAACAAGGCGCTGATGAAACGCCTCGCAGAACTGCTGCCCGGCACCGAGGTCAGCAGTACCGAGAAGTTCGGCGTAGACCCTGACTGGGTTGAGGCGATGGCGTTTGCCTGGCTGGCTCATTGTTGCCTCGAAGGCGTTCCGGCCAACCGTCCGACGGTGACCGGCGCCAAAGGCAGACGCGTTCTGGGCGCCATCTACCCCGCCTGACGCGATGCCACAATGCAAAACGCCGCTCAATGAGCGGCGTTTTTGTTTACAGCAAGCTTCAATCAGATCGAAAACGAAGAGCCACAACCACAGGTCGTGGAGGCATTCGGGTTCTTGATCACGAAGCGCGACCCTTCAAGCCCTTCCTGATAATCGACTTCTGCGCCGGCCAGGTACTGAAAGCTCATTGGATCGACAACCAGGCTTACGCCCTCGCGCTCGACGATGGTGTCATCGTCTGCCACATCTTCATCGAAAGTAAAACCGTACTGAAAACCTGAGCAACCGCCACCTGTAACGAATACACGCAGTTTGAGACGACCATTGCCCTCTTCGTCGACCAGGGTTTTCACCTTGTGCGCTGCATTTGGAGTGAACTCCAAAGCGGTAGGCGTGAAGGATTCGACACTCATGTCAGATATCTCCCGGCGTTAGCCGTCGTAATGCGTAATGACGGCATTATCCGCTTCTCCTAGAAAATCGGTCAACTATTTGCTGGACGGCGGCAGTCCTTACGGCATCATGCCCGCATGAGACAACCCGGCGCGCTCATCAAGGCCGAACAGGATGTTCATGTTCTGCACTGCCTGACCGGACGCACCTTTGACCAGGTTATCGATCACCGAAAGCACGACGACCAGATCGCCGCCCTGCGGACGATGCACTGCGATGCGACACACGTTGGCGCCACGCACGCTGCGGGTTTCGGGATGACTGCCTGCTGGCATCACATCCACGAATGGCTCATCGGCGTAGCGCTTCTCGAACAGTGCCTGCAGGTCCACCGAGCGATCAGTGACCGTTGCATAGAGCGTTGAGTGAATGCCGCGAATCATCGGCACCAGATGTGGCACGAACGTCAGGCCGATATCCCCACCCGCTGCGCGACGCAGCCCCTGGGTAATTTCAGGCAGGTGACGGTGGCCCTTCACGGCGTAGGCCTTGAAGCTTTCATTGGCTTCCGAGTACAGCGAACCGATGTTCAGACCACGTCCAGCGCCGCTCACGCCAGATTTGCAGTCGGCAATCAGACGAGTGTTATCGGCAATACCGGCTTCAAGCAGCGGCAGGAAACCCAACTGGGTAGCGGTCGGATAGCAACCCGGTACGGCGATGAGTCGCGCGTTCCTGATCTGTTCGCGATTGACTTCCGGCAGCCCGTACACCGCGTCTTCCAACAGTTGCGGAGCACCATGAGGCTGGCCGTACCACTTGGCCCACTCGACCGGGTCCTGCAGACGGAAGTCGGCAGACAGGTCGATCACCTTGGTGCCTGCCGCGAGCAGTTCACCGGCCAGGGCATGAGCGACACCGTGGGGCGTGGCGAAGAACACAACGTCACAGGCACCCAGGGTTTTCACGTCAGGCACGCTGAACGCAAGGCCGTCATAGTGCCCGCGCAGGTTCGGATACATCTCGGCGACTGGCATGCCGGCCTCCGAGCGCGAGGTAATGACCACTACTTCTGCCTGCGGATGCTGTGCCAACAGACGCAGCAGCTCGACCCCGGTGTAACCCGTGCCGCCGACGATACCGACCTTGACCATAACCTGCCCTCAACGAAACAACTGGAAAGCGGTCGATAATAGGAGCCTATCGCCTCTGCGACAACCGACAACGTGACGTATGGGCGCACAAGACACTACTATTCGGCCACCGTGAACCTGGGAATAATCAAAAATGCTCTATCTATGGATAAAGGCGCTTCATGTCATTTCAATGGTCTGCTGGTTTGCAGCCCTGTTCTATCTGCCAAGACTGTTCGTCTATCACTCAATGAGTGAGGACACAGTCAGCCGCGAGCGTTTCATCGTCATGGAGCGCAAGCTGTACCGTGGCATCATGACCCCGGCAATGATCGCAACCCTGGTCTTCGGCGGCTGGCTGATCAGCTTCGACCCCAGCGGTTATTTCAGTCAGGGCTGGATGCACGCCAAGCTCGCACTGGTTGTCCTGCTGATCGGCTATCACCACGTCTGCGGCGCACAGATGAAACGCTTTGCCCGTGGTGAAAATGGCCGCAGCCATGTGTTTTATCGCTGGTTCAATGAAATCCCGGTACTGATTCTGATCGCCATCGTCATTCTGGTTATCGTCAAACCCTTCTGATTCCAGGAGTCACCCGGCCTCATCAGTAACGCGGCAGGGCGCCCTGTCTCAGACAGGCGCCCGGCATTGTTTTCCATTTAAAGACAAGGAAGCCCCGTATGGCCGATTCACACTTCAAGATCGTATTTGAAGGGCAGGTGCGTGAAGGCGTCGAGCTCGACACCGCAAAGGCCAACCTGGCGGGGCTGTTCAAAAGCGAACCGTCTGCAGTGCAGAAACTGTTCAGTGGTCAACCCGTTGCGCTCAAGCGCGGGCTTGCTTACGAGGACGCGGAACGCTACCTGAAGGCGCTGAACGATGCAGGCGTCGAAGCGCGTATCGAACCCGACATTGAAATCAGCCTGAGTCTGGATGAAGTGGTCAGCCAGCCCTCCCCCAAACCCGCGCATCTGGACATATCACCCTACGCACCGCCCAAGGCACAGGTTGGCGCTGATCAGCCCGGCCATTCGACGCTGAAGGTGCTGAGTATCAACGGGCGTATCGGGCGCTTGCGCTATCTGGCGTGGAGCATGGTCTTGAGCGCCGCGACGCTGGTGCTGGTAGGTGTGTGCCTGCTGGTCATGAACGGTTCGCTGGTCGCCGGTGGCCTGCTGATGGCGGTGGTGCTCGTCGTGTTCGCGGTCATCGGCGCACAGATCGGCGTTCAGCGGCTGCACGATCTGGGTTGGTCAGGCTGGCTTCTGCTGCTGACCATGGTGCCGTTCGTAGGCAGCGTCTTCCCGTTCCTGATGATCCTGCTGCCCGGAACAAAAGGCCCAAACGCTTTCGGCCCACCGCCGCCACCGAACTCCAGAGGTGTGAAGACCCTGGCGATTCTGTGGGTGTTACTCATCCCCATAGTCGTGATGGTGCTCACCGCTGGCGGCGCAGGCATGCTGCGCGATGAGCTGGAATTGCAGACCGATGAATACGAGCAATCCCTCCCCTATGACGACGAAGAAAGCCGCGACAGTGCCTTGACCGCGCCAGCGGATGTCAACATAGAGCCCGAAGAACAAAGCGACAAGTAATAGACTGCCCCACGGTTCGGCAGACTGCCGGTCGCAACACGCTCAATGGAGAACTGCATGACCCGTTACGCCCTGATCACCGGCGCGTCCAGCGGCATAGGCCTGGCGATGGCCGAAGCGCTGGCACGTCGCGGTCGCAACCTGATCCTGGTCGCCCGCCAGCGCGACCTGCTGGAAACAATTGCACTGGAGTTGACTCAGCGTTTTGGCGTGGAAGTGCTGTTTCGAGCATGCGATCTGGGCGAGCCACTGAGGCTCTCGGGCTTTCTGCTGGAGCTGGAAGACGGTGCCCACCAGATCGATCTGCTGGTCAACGCTGCGGGCATTGGCACATGCGGACCTTTTCTGGCTCAGGACTGGAGTGCCGAGCAGGACCTGATCGATCTGAACATCCTGGCCCTGACGCGCCTGTGCCACACGGTCGGCAACCTGATGGCCATTCAGGGCGGCGGCCAGATACTCAACATCGCCTCGGTGGCGGCGTTTCAGCCTGGGCCATGGATGAGCACTTACTACGCGAGCAAGGCGTATGTGCTGCATTTTTCCGAAGGGCTGCGCGAGGAAGTGAAGAAGGCCGGGGTGAAGGTCTCGGTGCTGTGCCCCGGTCCGACCAGGACGGCTTTTTTTCGCACCGCACAGTTGCAGGTCAATGTGGATAACCTGATGAGCCCGGAAGAAGTGGCGCTGTATACCGTTCGCGCGCTGGCAAAAAACCGTGCGGTGATCACGCCCGGCTTCGGTAACCGGTTGTGGACGCTCGGCCCGCGCCTGGTTTCACGCTGGCTGGCTCGCCAGATCAGCGGCTATATCAACAAGAAATACTGCCCGCGCTGAGCGACAAACGGCTGGGCGAGCCGCGTCCCGCTCAGTACACTCGGACGCGCTGAAGCACAGCGATACCCTGTGACGACCATCAACCGACAAGGAGCAAACGGCTGTGGACACTTTGTTTACCAAGATCATCAATCGGGAAATCCCGGCGAAGATCATCTATGAGGATGATCAGGTACTGGCCTTTCACGACATCGCCCCACAGGCACCCGTGCATTTTCTGGTTATCCCGAAAAAGCCTATCCGCACCCTGAACGATCTGACCGAGGAAGACAAAGGCCTGGCCGGGCATATTCTGTTCACGGCGCAGCGTCTGGCCCTCGAACTGGGCTGCGAAGAAGGCTTCCGCGTGGTGATGAACTGCAATGAGCTGGGCGGGCAGACCGTCTACCACATTCACATGCACGTACTCGGTCAGCGTCAGATGAACTGGCCACCGGGCTGAGCCAGCGTTTTCGGGCTTTCCGGCCGACCAGCGCGTGGGATCAGCGCTGGTCGGACCACACAAGCCCTGCCCGCTCCGGCCGATTGGGGTAAACTGCCCGCATGATCTTCCGGAGGTGCCCATGGCTACCGAACGTCAATACTCCCCCCTCGACCGTCTGTTACTGCAAGCCGACAGCGCGATGCGCACCTTGCTGCCGTCCAGCGCGCACTCGCAGCGCCCTTCCCCTGCCGTCGTTCAGCCCGAACACAAGATGAGCGAAGTGGATACGCGCCACGTCGCGGGTCTGATGCGCATCAACCATACTGGCGAAGTCTGCGCCCAGGCGCTTTATCAGGGCCAGGCGCTGACGGCAAAGCTGCCCAAGGTGCGCAAGGCGATGGAGCATGCGGCTGAAGAAGAAATCGACCATCTGGTCTGGTGCGAACAGCGCATCCATCAGCTTGGCAGCCATACCAGTGTGCTGAACCCGCTGTTCTACAGCCTGTCCTTCGGGATGGGCGCAATAGCCGGTGTTATCAGCGACCGGGTCAGCCTGGGTTTTGTCGCGGCGACTGAAGATCAGGTCTGCAAGCACCTGGCTGAACATCTGGAGCAACTGCCGACCGAGGACGGAAAGTCCCGGGCTATTCTGCAACAGATGCTCAGCGATGAAGAACACCACGCTGAATCCGCACTGGAGGCAGGCGGTTTTCGTTTCCCGGCACCGGTCAAGTTCGGCATGAGTGTGCTGGCCAAGGTCATGACCAAGTCGACTTATCGCATCTGACGAGGCGTATACAACGCCCATAAAAAAGGCGCCTGAATCAGGCGCCTTTTTAATGTCCGGAATCCGGGCTTATACGGCGACGTTGCGGCCGTAGAAGATTTCCAGCATTTCGTGTTTGACCTTGGCGGTCACTTGCTCGCGCTGCTCGGGAGACAAGTTGCTGGTGGCGTCGCCAAACAGGTAGTTGTCCAGTTCGAACTGCTTGAGCAGCATCTTGGTGTGAAACAGGTTTTCCTGATACACGTTCACGTCGGTCATCTGGTAACCGTTGCGCGTGTCTTCGGAGAGGTAGTTCTGGATCGAGTTGATCTCGTGGTCGATGAAGTGCTTCTTGCCTTCCACGTCACGGGTAAAGCCGCGCACGCGATAGTCGACCGTCACGATATCCGACTCGAATTTATGGATCAGGTAGTTCAACGCCTTGAGCGGTGAAATAACGCCACAGGTCGACACATCGATATCCACGCGGAACGTGGCAATACCGTCAACCGGGTGAATTTCCGGGTAGGTGTGGACCGTGATATGGCTCTTGTCCAGGTGCGCCAGGATGGTTTCCGGCAGTGGACCTGGCGACTCTTCGATCTGGCTTTCGGTAGGCGTCACCGGCTGCTCAGAGATCAGAATGGTCACACTGGCACCTTGTGGATCGTAATCCTGACGCGCAATGTTCAGGATGTTGGCACCAATGATATCGACAACATCAGTCAGAATCCGCGTCAGGCGTTCTGCGTCGTACACACTGTTGATGTACTCGACATACGCCTGCTGGTCCTGCGGGGTTTCCGCATAGCAGATGTCATAAATGTTGAAGCTCAAGGTCTTTGTCAGGTTATTGAACCCGTGGAGCTTGAGTTTGCTTTTCACCGTTAAAAACTCTCTATATGGGTGCGGCGCCAGCCGCGTGATCAAGCATGCCCGTCAGGTGAGCCCGGCTCATCTGCGTAGGACGGTTAACACCTCTTCGCGTTGGCGATTTTGGTTGTCTGTTCGGACCGGCAGCAGAAAACCAATACATGCTGCGCCCGTAAAAAGTGGCGCATTATGCAGACGTCCGAAGCCGTCTGCCAGAGTGTGCGCCGTTTTTATGATCGTTGGATGTCTGGCGTTCAGCCCAGTTCGACAATTTCATAATCGTGAGTGATCTTCACACCCGCGTTGCCGAGCATGATCGAGGCAGAGCAATACTTCTCTGCGGACAGTTCGATCGCGCGCTTGACCTGCGCTTCTTTCAACCCGCGCCCTTTGACGACAAAGTGCAGGTGGATTTTGGTGAACACTTTCGGGTCTTCATCCGCACGCTCGGCATCCAGAAACGCCTCGCAGCTTTCGACGGGTTGGCGCGATTTCTTCAAAATGCTCACAACATCGAAGTTGCTGCAGCCACCCAGACCGATCAAGACCATTTCCATCGGGCGTACACCCAGGTTGCGACCGCCGCTTTCCGGCGGACCATCCATTACCACCACATGACCGCTGCCGGATTCGCCGAGGAACATGGCTTCGCCAGCCCATTGGATGCGTGCCTTCATCGCCAAGACTCCACTGTAAAAAAAGGGGTCGCCAGCTTAGCACAGGGCCAAAAGCTGCCCGGAAGAAATGCTTTTTGTAGGAAACGCGTAGGAATGTTCGCAAATAGCTTCCTACACGTCTGGAAAAGCTGGCGAGAATAAAGGCGCAGCCGATACCTATAGGTATGCCATTTGGCCATACACCTTATTTCGGAAGTCTCGCATGGTCGCAATAACGTTTACGCCCAAAGCAAACAGTCTGGACAAGCTGCTGCCCCATGCAGAACGCCGCCGCTGCCCCGCGAAAACCAACATCATCAATGCCGGTGAGCGCTCCGAGTCGTTGTTTCTGATCCTCAAGGGTTCAGTCACGGTTCTGATCGAGGATGACGAGCGCCGGGAGATGATCGTCGCCTACCTCAACAGCGGGGATTTCTTCGGCGAACTGGGCCTGTTCGAGCAACCGGGCAAGGAATCCGTACGCAGCGCCTGGGTGCGGGCCAAGACAGAGTGCGAAGTGGCCGAGATTTCATATGACACGTTCCGCGAGCTGACCAGGCAAGAGCCGGAAATTCTGTATGCGCTCGGCAGCCAGATGGCCGAGCGCCTACGCAACACAACGCGCAAGGTGGGTGATCTGGCGTTTCTCGATGTCACCGGACGAGTGGCTCGCACGTTGCTCGAGCTGTGCAAGCAGCCGGATGCAATGACTCACCCGGACGGCATGCAAATCAAGATTACCCGACAGGAAATCGGACGCATTGTCGGCTGTTCGAGGGAAATGGTCGGACGTGTGCTCAAGGCCCTTGAAGAACAGCGCTTGGTCAACGTCAAAGGAAAGACCATGGTGGTCTACGGGACACGCTGAGCCCTTGCTATTCAGAGCCCGGCGAGCAGTTTCCGGTAAGCCTGCGCCAGACGCTCCAGGACATCAGCGCCCGGAAACGCTTCGTACAAGGCGATGTGGCTTTCGGCCTGAACACGCGGCTCGAGCTCGCACAGCTCATTGAAGCGGTTTACCGCAGCGGCCATCTGGACGCGCTCGTTATCCAGCAACAGCGCACCATGCGCCAGCACTACAGGACGCGTTCCGCCCTGGCTCTGACGCCAGCGCTGAGCCGTTCCAACCATCTTGCGACCATCTTGCGACCATCGAGATTGACATTGAAACGGCCATCGCAGAATGCGCCTGCCACCTCACCCAGTGAAGCCTTGCCGCCAAGCTCGCTCAACAGATCGAGAATCGGCTGACACAATCGCAGGTAGGCGGTTTCTATGCGGTCGCGATCGACATCAGTGTGCGGCTGCGCATAGACCAGCGCGATGTTCAGCGTGGCAGAGGACTGTGGCACTGGCTCGCCGCCGGTTTCACGCAAGAGGATGGGCCATGCATTGTCCGACAGGGTCTCGCTGGCCTCGGCAAAACCCGGTAACCGGCTCATCCGCCGTGGCATGACCAGCGCTCGATCATTGGGCCGCCAGAACAGCAGCCCGTGATCTGCCGCCCCGGAGCATACCGACGCCAGAAGATCCTGCTCGGCCTGCAGGCCTTGTTCGACACAAATGTCGATGATCGCGTCTTGCATGCCGGACCTCGGGAGGGTGTTCAGCTCAATGCGCTCAGTCGATGGACGAAGCGCTTACCGCGATTTTGCGCTCAGGGAAGAACAACCGCTGCAGCTCGGCGCCAGGGTGTTCGGCACGCATGAAGGCCTCCCCCACCAGAAACGAATAGACATCGCTGATTTCCATCAGCTCGACATCCGCACGATTGAGAATGCCGCTTTCAGTGATGACGAGACGATCACGCGGAATACGCGGCAGCAAGTCCAGCGTGGTTTCCAGGCTCACTTCAAACGTGTGAAGGTTGCGATTGTTGATGCCCACCAGCGGTGTATCGAGCGTCTTGAGTGCACGGTCCAGCTCGTTGCCGTCGTGCACCTCGACCAGCACATCCAGATTCAGGCTCTTGGCAACGGCAGCCAGTTCAGCCATTTGCGCGTCTTCCAGTGCCGACACGATCAGCAGAATGCAGTCAGCGCCCAATGCACGTGCTTCGACCACCTGATAAGGGTCGATCATGAAATCCTTGCGGATCACCGGCAGGTTGCACGCTGCACGGGCCTCCTGCAAATAGGCATCGGCGCCCTGAAAGAAATCCACGTCGGTGAGCACTGACAGACAGGTCGCGCCACCGGCCTGATAACTTCTGGCGATCTCGCCCGGCAGGAAGTGTTCGCGGATGACGCCCTTGCTTGGCGAGGCCTTCTTGATCTCGGCGATAACGGCAGGCTGCTTTGCCTTGGCCTGAGTGATCAATGCCTTGGCAAAGCCACGTGGCGCGTCGGCCCGGGCTGCCTGTTGTTCAAGCTCGGCCAGGCTCACAATCGCACGACGAGCCGCGACTTCCTCGGCCTTTCGGGCGAGGATCTTTTCCAGTACGGTTGGCACACTCATGCTTCGTTCTCCTGCTTGAATACCGCCGTGAAGGCACCCAGCTCTTCCAGTTTTTCCCGCGCCAGGCCAGTGTGCAGCGCATCGTGTGCCAGGGCCACGCCCTCTTTCAGGCTGGTGGCGTGGTCTGCAGCATAAAGCGCGGCGCCGGCATTGAGCACGATCATTTCCGCAGCTTTCTGACCGTTCTCGGTCTTGCGACGTCCCAGCGCATCGCGAATCAGCTCCAGCGACGCCGCCGGGCTTTCCACGGCAAGGCCGTACAGGCTCTGGCTTTTGATGCCGAGGTCTTCGGGCTGTACCCAGTATTCAGTGACTTCGCCGTTTTTCAGCTCGGCCACGAAGGTCGGTGCGGCCAGACTGATTTCGTCCAGGCCGTCCTGCGAATGGACCACCAGCACATGCTTGCTGCCCAGACGCAGCAGCACCTCGGCCAGCGGGCGGCACAGCGCCTGGTTGAACACGCCGACGATCTGGTGACGAACACCCGCCGGATTGGTCAGCGGGCCAAGCATATTGAACAGTGTGCGCAGGCCCAGCTCGCGGCGCGGCCCGGCCGTGTGCTTCATGGCCGTGTGATGAGACTGGGCGAACATGAAGCCGATACCCACGCTGTCGATGCAACGCGCCACCTGAACAGGCGTGAGGTTCAGATAAACCCCGGCAGCCTCAAGCAGATCGGCACTGCCGCTTTTGCCCGAGACAGCACGATTACCGTGCTTGGCCACGGTGCAACCGGCGGCTGCGATGACGAAGGCAGAAGCCGTCGACACGTTGAAGATGTTCGCGCCGTCGCCGCCCGTCCCCACGATGTCGACCACGCCATCCAGCGTTTTCAGTTCGACCTTGCCGGCCAGCTCGCGCATCACCGAAACCGCACCAACGATTTCATCGATGGTTTCGCTCTTCATGCGCATGCCCATCAGAAACGCACCGATCTGCGCTTCAGTGCATTGGCCGGTCATGATTTCGCGCATGACATCGCTCATCTCTTCAGTGGTCAGGTCCAGTTGGTTGACCACGCGATTCAGCGCGCTTTTGATATTCATGGGGGTACTCATAAAAAATCCTTAGCCCTGACGATGGCCGCCACTCTGCTTGAGAAAATTGGCGAACAGCTCGTGGCCCTGCTCGGTCAGGATCGACTCGGGGTGAAACTGCACCCCTTCGACGTTCAGTGTCTTGTGGCGCAGGCCCATGATCTCATCGACCGAACCGTCTTCCAGCGCGGTCCAGGCCGTCACTTCCAGGCAGTCGGGGAGCGTATCCTGCTTGACCACCAGCGAGTGGTAGCGGGTGACCACCAGCGGATGATTCAAACCATCGAACACCCCGCCATCTTCGTGAATGACCGGGCTGGTTTTGCCATGCATGACCTGACGCGCACGAACCACGTCGCCGCCAAAGGCCTGACCGATGGACTGATGCCCCAGGCACACGCCCAGAATCGGCAGCTTGCCCGCGAAGTGCTTGATCACATCCAGCGAGACGCCGGCTTCATTGGGCGTGCACGGGCCAGGCGAGACCACGATGTGCTCCGGGTTCAGGGCTTCGATCTCGGCGATGCTCAGTTCGTCATTGCGAATGACTTTGACGTCTGCCCCCAGCTCACCAAAGTACTGCACGACGTTGTAGGTAAACGAATCGTAGTTATCGATCATCAGCAGCATTTTGCTATCAACCTTTTGATTTACTGACTTGATTCAGGCCTTCCGGATTCTGCTTCACTCATGCATCCCCTCGTCAGCCATAAGGCCGGGGGACGGAGAAAAACATCACAAAATCGAAGGCATACAGGTACGGGACCGGCAGGGCCGGCAAGGAAATAGTCAGGCGCGCCAACGCCAACGGGCGTGAGCCTTGATAACGCGCATCAAAAGCTTGCTGACTGTCGTCACGGAAGGGGTCTCATCGGTACGTTTCAGGACATTAGCGTACCGAATCGGCCGGTGCAATATGAATGTACCGGGCTGCGCCGATTGAAAAGCGGTTAAAGGCTGAAAAGAGGGCCGCGCCTCCTCGCGGAGGCGGGATTGAGGCAGGGGCACGATGGCCGAGGTGGGGAGCCGAGAGGAACATCAGTGCGCAATCTCGCGCACGTAGGCTTGGCAGGCCTTCAAAGCGATCAATCCCTGATCGCCGTAGTCGGTGATGGCGACAATTCGTCCAGCAGCCGCTGGGTCAAGTTCGCCTCGCGAGCTTCCATGAACCACGCCGCCGGTATCGGTGCCGGCTGGCATGCCATCACGGTTGGCGGGGCTGTTGGCGAGGAGGACTGACAACCGCAAATCAGCGGTAGCCAGGCGATCACGCAAACGAGCCTGAGCAGTCTGTGCATCGCTCAACTCCTTGTGGATGGTTGTATCGTTGGTGTGCAAACGGACTTCCAGCGCCCGTCGTTGTGCCTGCTCGGCGTTCTGCCAGTCGACGAGCGCCAGCGCCGCCTGCTCGCGCTCGCGCCGCCACGTCAGCTGTTGCGCGGACAGTTGCAGGCCATAGCGGGCCGCCTGCCATTTCCAGGCGGCCCATGTACCCAGCCCTGACCCCAGCACGAATGCGAGGATCAGGAATCGCATATCCAGCACTTTCACGGCAGCACCTCCAATGCCCGCTGGTAAAGCGCCTGCCGATCCGCCAGGCCGTTGGTACCGCCGTTGATGCGGCGGGTGATCATCAGAAAATCACCCTTGTCTGCCAGCGCGTTGAGGTTGGCCCGGTCCCAGAACCATGCCGCCGACATGGCGGCGTGGTCGGGTTGTTCGAGCAGTTGTGGCTGGGCAAGCAAGTCCAGCCCGAGCGCCTCCCCGCACGCCTCGTAGTTGGTCCGCCCCGTCACCTGAATCAGCCCACGGCCCCGATACAACTGACCGTCGCCATCTGCCTCTGGCGTATTGCCCAAACGCAGCGCCAACTGGCCCGTGTCGTACTTGGCCAGATAGCTGTCGCTACCCAACTCGCGCACATAACGAAGCTGCCCGGACTCATGCCCTATCTGAGCGATGAACGCGGCGATACGCAGGCGAGTGTCGATGGCGTACCGGGCCATGGCGGTGTTGAGAGCAGGAACGAAAACGCCGGCTTTAGGGCCGGCGCTGGGGAGGATTTGCAGTAGTTGTTGCTGGTTGATAGGCATTTAACCTCCTGAGGCTTATGCCGTCAGATATCCCATTTGGTCGTGCTGAGCCAAAACTTTGCACAGCCCTATATCGCCTTAAAGTCAGTGATCCGAGTTATAGACACAACGTTAAAAATAAAGCGCTATCAAGTGCCCGTACTTTGAACAGTCGAGTCCGAAGGAGCCGAGTAGGTGAGAGGTTCCGCAGGCGGCTCAGGCCACTCGACCGAGAGCGGAAAACCAGATTGCGACTCGATCTGAGCAAGGCGCACTCGGTAGGTTCTCCACGCCTTGAACTCTGCCTTCAGTACTGGAATTCTGTCAGTTTGCTCACTGGTCTCCCCTTCCAACTCCGCTGTATCCTCGATGATTTCCAAAGACGTTTGCAGCGAATTGATTTTCGCCGTTGCCAGCGACGATGCTGCATCACGCTTAAGCATGACTGATGCAAGCACCTCTACTTCTACCGGCTCTGCAATATCGCCAAACTCCCCAGCGTACGCTCTCTCATAGATATCACGCCCATGAGCAGCGCTGTCGTTTGGAGAAGATGAAAACGGGATCTCGCCCAATGTCTCCTGTGTTTCAACAAAAACCACATCCAGTGTGATCATCGTGTGTTCAGTATTCCAACGCGGATTACGCGCACTCTTCAAAGTGGCCATCAAGAAACCCTCAGGCAAATAGTAACGGAATTGGTTGCGTCCAGATTTCTATCCTGGACATATCCCATAAGACGCCATGTGCCAATGGGTGCACCCGCCGCATGGGAAGAGGCAGCAGAAAACAGGCACGATGCACCGGCTATAAGTTCTCCAGCATTAACAGCGACATTTGTTGCTCCTCCGCCTAGCAAGAGAAGCGCATAGGTGCCGACCGCACCCGCACCTTGTGAACCAATAAACGACATGGTGTTTTTTTCATTCATGATCCAGCCGAAGTCAGTCGCGTCTACCGTGATTCGGGGATTAGTACCGTCATAGCCGATTTTTATGAGGTTACTACCCTGACCGGCACCTGTGCCCTGCTGTACGGGAGCAAAGCCTAGCCTAGGTTGCAGGTAGTAAACGGTGTTGTCGCTGGACCGCCGCATATAAGGCATATCCGGATTGTTGGCGGCAATCCCGACCGTACTTATCCAGTCAGCAAGCGGACGCTGAGAATCACGAAGATCTATCTCGGCCTTTGTATAGCCATCAGTGATTCCATAGCCCGATAATGTAGAAGCCTTATCAGCCTTGTCAGAGGGTTTAAAATTAGACGACGTCCATAGGGTGCCAAGATCAGTTTCATCAACGGTTGCTTTCAGACCCGATGAAGACCAACCAATTTTTACAGGATTGCCCAGCTGCCCTATACCAGTACCTTGCTGAACCGGGGTATAGCCCAACTTGGTTTGCAGGTAATACACCACGCCATCCGACTCACGACGCATATACGGTGCATCGGGCTGGTTGGACGCCAGGCCAACCGCCGTAATAGAGTCCCTGGTGGGGTAACGGGCATCTCGTAGATCAACCTCTGCCTTAGTATAAGCATCGGCAATTCTGTACGCAGCGAGCGTAGTACCCCAGTTGGCTTTAGTGGTCGGATCGAAGTTATTGGAATACCAAAGGTTGCCAAGGTCAGTATTATCGACCATCGCCTTGAGGCCGTTATTCGACCAGCCGATCTTCACCTTGTTATCGAGCTGACCGGTACCTCCACCTTGTTGTACCGGAGTGAATCCCAGGCTCGGTTGCAGGGCAACCAAAGCACCATCTGACTCACGGCGCATGTAAGGCGCATCAGGCTTGTTATTGGCCAGCCCCACATAGGTAATGGAATCACGTAGCGGCCGCTGAAGATCGCGCAGATCGGCCTCGGCCTTGGTGTACGCATCCGAAATACCATTGCCGCTGAGTGTTGTCGGATTGCTCCCCTCTTCCACCTGCCCATATTTATTGACCTTGACCCGCGTGTAATCACCCGCGGCCACACCACTGCGTCCCAGCAGACGCTCGAACGCAAGGTCAGTTGTACCCAGCACCGGCACTGTCGTATTGACCAGTTGCCATACGGTGCCCGCGTTCTTCGTGCCGGCCTGCACCGGCACCATATGACCCGGCGTGCATTCGGTGCTTTCGTTCGCATCCTGCGCACGAGCCCAGGCGCCTGCCGCGGCCACATAAATCCAGTTCTGCGACGCAGTGTCCTGATTCTTGACCAGCACCCGATCACCGGCCACCAGTGTGACGTCATCGATGGTCTGCAAACCGCTCAGCCCAATGGAAACTGTCGTGGCGCAACGCACCGATTTTTTGTAATCGGATGCTGCCAGGCCAAGAATGGCTCGATGTAACTGGGTGACATCCTCCTCGTTAGGTACGAGACCAGCCCCCAGGATCACGTTCAAGATCTCCTGCGTCACCGAGTTGCCCCACTGCGCCGGGATCAGCGAACCAGGGGTGCCGGTCGCCGGGTTTTCATCTACAAACTTGCCGCTTGCCAAGCCTACGCCCGGCACACTCTTGGGATAATCCACATTGTGTTCCTCAGTTGAAGTTTACGAATTCGACGCTGTGCGCCGGTGCTGCTCGACGGATCAAACATTCGATGGCGAGCCCGGGATTCACCCCGAACCGCTCTCCCCAGTAGCTGGCCCCAAAGCGTCGGCCCAGGCGCTGACGCCCGCCGGTGTTCAGGGTCCACATGAATTGCGCGCTCCAGGTGCCGAAGTGCGCCCGGCCAAAACGCGAACGCCCCATACGGGGCGCTCGGTGTTCGGTCACGGTGGCATCGGGATAGCCCTGGCTGATGGCAATGTCGATGTAGAACGCTGCGTTCTGCCCTCCTGTCGCCACGAGCCGCTGGCGCACCGACAGGCGCCGGTCTGCGAACAAGGGGTTGAGCCCCAGGCACGGATCAGGCAGGTTCATCACCCGCTCCCAGTCCGGGACCAGCTCGCTGACGGTGGCGGGGTCCATCTCGTTGAGTAGGTCGAACGCGCGGCCATCGATGCGTGCGAACTCGCGGGACAGGCCGGTAATGACCTGCTGCAATTCCGGCACCCGCTCCGGATCCCATGCGGGACCGAGTGGCAACAGCGCCTGCAGTTGTCCGGCGTAATGTTCGGCAGTTCTTATGACGACCATTGAATACCCCCGAACGTGAGCAACTGGTTGGCTGCCGCAGTAACGTTGGCCACGGGTGAAACCAGCACATGATCGGTTTCGCCTGTCGCGCGGCTGATGGCCTCGGCGATGTGCGTGAGCAACAGGGTTTCGCCCAGTCCGCCCTCACGGTTGTGCAGGTCCAGCAGTTGCGCTTCGACCGCCGCCCGCACGGCGGAGGTATCCGGTGTGAGCCGGATGGTGTAGACCACCGGTTTCTGCACCGGCGCCAGCACATACACGTCTGCGGTGACCGGACGCAGCGGCTCGATATACGCAGCGACCGCAGCCAGCTGCTCGGCGTCAGGAATGGGATCGGCCTGGTCGTCACGCATGAAGAACACCGCCACCGTCCCCGGCCCCATGAACCGGCGCACACACCAGGCGCGCGTCACGCCCGGCACTTCCAGCGCCCAGGTCACGTAATCATCCTGATTGCCGCCATGCGGGATGACCCGGTAGGAGCGCACTACACGCGCACGCAACGACTCGATACTTTCCTGCGCGATGCCGCCGGAAAGTCCGTCGGCAATGACGGTGAAAGTGCTGTCGATGCCTTCGACCGGTTGCACGGCAGTCATGACCAGACCGGCATCCGCATTACCCAGAACACCGGCATCCACCGCTTCGACCGTGGTGGTGTTATTGCCCGCAACCGTGGTGACGCCTTTAGTGACGCGGTAGAAGCGTCCATCACTGAACTGCAGCACAGTGTCCGCATCCAGCACCGCGCCGGCTGCAGCGGTAAAGCGCACCGTGCCGGTAGCGGCCTGTGCCACCTTGCGCGGCTGCCTCAGGCGCAGGATGGCCTGCCGCTCAAGGGTTTCCTCGTCGGCGGTGTCCGGCAGAATCTGGTCGGCGATCCAGTCCTGATAGCCGTACAGACCGTAGGCCGCGCCGCTGTGCGCACGGGACAATACCCGCGCATCGGACTGACGCAGCGCTTCGTCGGCGAGGTCGACCTGGGTTCGGTTGATCAGCGCCGGTAACGTAGGTGTTTCAAACGGCATAAATCACCTGCCACTGTTCAGAAGGGTTGAAACGCACGAGCTGACCGTCCGAGACGACCAGCTCGACGCCCAGGTTCAGGCGGTTGCTCTGAACCTGTTCGGTAAGGATGTTGATGTGCTTGACCTGGCCATCTTCGATCAGCCAGTCGAGCGCTTCGCGGGCATAGAACTCGGCGTCGCGCTGGGTCTGGGCAGTCAGCCTGACCCGGCGCAGCAGCCACAGCCTGGAACCAATGCGGTCATTGGCCTGTGCCGGGTAGGTGTCGCCCCACCAGCCATAGCGCTCGGCATCGTCAAACGGGTCGTCCGCTTCGGCACGCCGCCAGGTGAACAGGCTGATGACCACCGAGCGCAGCAAGGACGCTTGCAGAGAGCCTTCGATAATCATCCAGCACCTCCAACGGGCGGCCCGCTCTGGCCATTACCGCCCTGCACGTTGCCGTGCAGATGGCTGATCTGGCTGATGCCAGCGGCAAGCTGGTCGCCCTGAGACACGATCTTTCCGGTCTGGGTGATCTGCGGTGTGTGGAAGTTCACGGCCACCGTCGCCTTGATGTTCAGGGTGTCGGTTTCAATGTCGATGACCTTGCCGCGCTTGAGGTGAATCTTGTCGCCCTCGTCGGTATAGATCGCCACTTCGCCCGACTCCAGGCCCTTGAGGCGATAGCGCCGGTCGGCCACCACCAGCAGCAGACCGTGCGACCGGTCGCCACCAATGAAGGCGGCAATGCCCTCGGCGCCAGCCAGCGGGTTGCTGGTGAAGCCATAGGGTTCGAAGTGCTCCATGTCGTCCTTGACCTCTCCGGCGGTGAGGCGCATTTGCAGCGCCTGCATTTTGCTGCTGGCCCTGGCGAGCACCACCGTGCCGCGCACCAGCATGCGATTGAGTAAGCTCATGAGGTTGTTTCCTCGTCGATGGGCAACAGCCAGGAGTAAGCGTCCTGATTGACCTGCACCTTGCTGCGCTTGTTGGGGTCACCTGGCTCGGCCTGGAAACCTTCAGGCGGACCGACCACCAGTGTGGTGATCGTGCCTTGGTCGCTCAGCGAGTAGGTCACGGCTGAAATCAGCATGTTGCGGCTTGTGAAACCGATGACCGGATCAATCACCCGGACCATGGTGTTGTGCCGCCAGAGCGCCCCGTTGGACTGCCGCCAGCCCTGGACCTTGTAGGTGGTGAGCAGCGCCTTGCCGGCCCGCTGACCACGCTCCCAATTGGCGCGACTCAGGGCAAGTTTCGGTGTGATCGGCGCATCCTCATGAACGACCAGTACGCGAAGACGCTTTTTATGCGCAGGGTCGTCATGCCGGTTATCCGTGACTTCTGCCGAGACTTCCGACGACTCCTTGCCGAACGTCTGGTCATTACCGGTCTGTTGACCAATAACCCGGTACTCGGAAAAAAGCCCGGAAAAGTCCCGCGTGATGACGGCGCTCAACACATTCTTGCCGAGTTCGAGCGCGTCTGCGCTCTGCCCACGACTACCCGGCCTGGCCAGCACCACATTGCCGTATTCGTCATCGGTGGAAAAAATCCGGAACAGGGTCAGCAGCCGGTCAATGGACTTGAACACGGTTTCGGCAGGCTCGATGGTGTGATCGGCCATCTTCGAGGTCTCCGGTATTTCGCTGATCACCGACAAACCATAAGGAGCAGCCAGCGCTTCAACAATCTTCAACACCCCCACCTCCTTCCACTGGCTCGGCCTGTTGATGGCCGAGCAGTCGATGAGGTCGGCGGTTTTCGAGCGTCCGGAAATCTTTAGCGTGATTTGCTTGCCGTCATAGCTGATCGGCGCGGCAAACACCCAGCCGGTCAGAATCAACTCGCCGCCGATACGTACTTCGCACGCTGCGCCGGGCGTGATCGGATGCGAGATTTCAGTGCCCGGCCACTGCCAGGTAATGCTCACGTCAAAGCTGCGCGCCTGACGCTCGATCCCGGCAGAGATTTCCACCGACTTCCAGCCGGCATAGTCGTGCTCGTCAACCGTCAGGGTGACAACGTTAGGGTCGATCATGGGTCACTCCTGTGCGATCTTCAGCGTGCCTGGCGGTACGAAACCCGGGTGGGCCAGCCGATTGCGCTGCACCATTTCCTGCGCCCGGCTGGCGTCACCGAATCGGCGATAGGCCAGCACCAGCGCGGGCAAAGGCTCGGAGACCTTCATGTCCACCAGACGTACACCGGAGGCCGCCACCGCGTTGAGGTGCCTGATCAACGCCTGACGCAATGTGTTGAGCGCCAGGTAATGTTCGGGGTCGGCTTTCAATGACGCTTCCCAGATCGCCGAACTCAGCGTGTCACGCAATTCGATGACGTCATCGGCAACCGGCACATCGACGCGCTGCAACGCTTGCGTCACTTGCTGATCCAGCGACGGCACCACTGTGAGCGGCGTGACCGTCGTCGCAACCGGCATGCTCGCGACGATTTTCGCCACCTTGACCAACAAGGCATCCTGAACCAGATTGGCCGCGGCCTGAGCCGTCACGCCGGTATCCAGCCCGCTGCCCTGGCTGACCAGATTGATGCCGGACACCGCTTCCGCCTGTTGCGTGGCCTCGGAAATCACGGAGCGATAATCGACCGTTTCAACAGAGGACACGCCGCCATTGCTGCCGGACCTTGCTGCCGTGCTGCTCGCAGCGGTGCCGTTACTGCCACTCGCGGAACCGCTGCCTGAACCGCCCCCTGTCGAGCTGCCGGAACCTGACCCGGCATTCGTTCCGGTACTCGCCCCGCCAATACTGCTGGTGCCGTTCGCTCTTCTGGCTCGACTGCTGTCGCCGTCGAAACTGGCGAAGAACGTGGTAAACAGCGTGCTGACCGTCAACGGCGCATTGACCAGCGAATGCACCAGCGCGGTGACATCCGAATAGATCGTCATGAACGGTGTGAACTGCCGCTGAATGGTCGCGAATACGCCCGACAAGGCACTGCGCAGCGCCTGAATGTTGATACGTACCGCGTCCACTGTGGCCATCACCGAGCGGTAGCGCCTGAGCGCCGAATCCAGCAGGCTCTCGGACGCGCCCAGCAACTGCCGTCGCGTATTGAGCGTCGACACGGGAAACTTGAGCGGGTTGGCCGGATAGAATTTCAGGTCCAGTCGGACGAGTCCGCCTTCGTTCAGGTTGTGTGTGACGCCGCACTCGCCAACCTGGACCTGCACACGACCCAGCCACGGATGCACCAGCTCGCCGGCACCTTCCTGCTCCAGTGCCTGTCTCGCTGTTCGAAACAGTCGGGACCGACAATGAACCCCGTCAGCGTATGCACTTTCGACTGTTTGCCCAGCGACTCGAAATAAGGCTCGTCGCGTTGTGGAAACTCATGCAACTGCCCCTTGCGACCTGCCGGAACGACGGCTTTTTCAATGAAAAAACCGACGCCACGGAAAGACGCCGGCAGCAGGCTGTCACGCCATGTACTCATGATCCGGCTCCTGCGCCGAGGGTTCGATAACCGACGTTTGGCGATATCGTCAAACCCGGCTGGTTGGTTTGCACTTGTACGGCGCGCATGCCCAACGGCGCGTTTTCAAAGCGAATGTTGAGCTCGCCTTCAAGTCGCGGGCCGGCCCCGGCTGCGCCCTGTTGCAACAACAGGCTGCCGGGCGCCAGCGGGGTGGGTACGCCGAGCAATTGGCTGGTCGACGGCACGCCAGTGGCCTGATTGAGCAACTGCTGATTCATGCGAACGTTCTCGACGGCACCGGCCGCCAGAAACGCACCGGTCCCGCCGCCCGGCCCTGCGTTGCGTATCCGCTGTTCTTCCGCGAACCGATTGGCCGTCTCGGTCGCCCTCTGCAGGACGGTCTTATCAGTGTCGCCACCAAACCGGCTCATGATCGGTTCGATGAATGGCTTGATGCCCGCCCACAGACCTGCGAACCAGGTTTTGATCGGCTGCCAGTTCTCGATGACCATGCCCAGCGGCGAAAAACTGAACAGCGTTGCCAGCACATCGGTAAACGGTTGCGCCTCGGCCTTGATGGTTTCCCACAGGCCGGCCAGGTACTCGGACAGCGGCTGCCAGTTGGCCACAACCATGCCCAATGGCGACCACGCAAACAGCGTCTGCAGAAAATCAAAAAACGGCGTGGCCAGCGCCTTGATCACGTCCCACAGCGCAGCAAAGAATTCGGTCAGTGGCTGCCAGTTGGCTGCGATCATGCCCAGCGGCGTCCAGGCGAAGACCGCCTTGAGTACGTCCCACAGCGCCATCACCGGTCCGCGAATCGCCTCCCAGACCGCCTGGAAATAAGGTGCGACGGTCGACCAGTTGGCGATCAGAAAACCTGCCGCCAGCGCGAGGCCGCGCACGATCAGGCCCAACGGTGACATGCCCATGACCGCAGCCAGCAGCTTGGCGGCACTCGTCGCAGCGAGAACGGCGACTTGCAGCACGCCGAAAGCAATCGCGGCGCCCACGACGCCCTTGATCACCTCTGGATGTTCGGCCGCCAGCGCGGCGACCTGAGAAATCATCGGCCCGATCACGGCCATTGCTTCGTTCATCGCCGGCAGGAACATACTGCCGATATTGATGCCCAGACGATCGACACGGTTGGTCATCTCTTTGATGGCAGTGGCCGTGGTCTGGGAGTTGTCTGCGAACTCCTTCTCGATGGAGCCGCTGTTTTGCACGCCCTCCCCGACCTTGGCCAGGTTGGACCTGAGCACATCGAGGTGGGCCAGCAGCGGCGTGATCGCGCCCAGCGATTCGGCACCGAACAGCTGCGTGATGACGTCCGACTGTTTGCCGGGATCAACACTGGAAACCGCCGTCAGAACCTTTTCAATGGTCCCGGACGGGTCGCTCTGCATGCCCTGGGTCAGCTGATTGACGTCGAGCTGCAACGCTTCGAACGCCCCGGCTTTCGCCGCGCCACCTTCGGTCAACGACTGCATGAAACGCTTCATGCCGCTGGCGGCCACATCGGCCGGCACATCGACGCTGGCCAGGGTTGCGCCCATGGCCGCCAGTTGCCCGGAGGCCATCCCCGCAACCGGCCCGAGCGGGCCCATTGCAGTGACCATGGTGGCGATTTTTTTTTCCAGGTTGTTGCCGCCGAGCACGTTGATCTTCTCGGACAGCGCCGCGACTTGCGGTTGAGTCATCTGGAACGATGAGCGCCACGAGGCCATCATGTCGCCCGACTCGGCCGCCGTCTGATCGAATGCGACACCCATTT
>Ga0207655_1001445_pt1 | contig 22000 bp, 17 predicted proteins | sample KBSM44metaG_FD_184398 | JGI IMG/M metagenome (GOLD analysis project Ga0207655, IMG submission 184398) | Miscanthus rhizosphere microbial communities from Kellogg Biological Station, Michigan, USA - KBS M4-4 metaG (SPAdes) (version 2) | ecosystem: Host-associated > Plants > Roots > Rhizosphere >... | reverse complement strand
TCGATGGCTCCATGGCCTGACCGGAATGTCGTAAGGCTACTCCCAACCGCGCAAGAATGCCCTTCCCAATGAGATTTCCATGAAACGTTTCGTTCTGCTGGACACCACCCCGATCCCCGACAACGGCGGTGCCTTGTGCCTGTTCGAATACGGTGAGGATTTTGTCATCAAGATCCAGGGCGGTGACGGCGGCCAGTTGATGAACACGCGCATGCACGGTTCCGAAGACGCGCTGGCGGAAATCCCCTGCCGCAAGGTTGCCGGGCGACCGGGTTCAAGGGTGTTGATCGGCGGGCTGGGCATGGGCTTTACCCTGGCGTCGGCACTCAAGCATTTGGGCAAGACAGCCGAGGTGGTTGTCGCTGAATTGGTGCCGGGCGTGGTGGAGTGGAACCGTGGCCCCCTGGGAGAAAAATCCGGTCGGCCACTGCTGGACCCACGCACCGTGATCCGCATGGAAGACGTGGCCAAGGTGCTGCAAACCGAGCCCCAGGGGTTTGACGCGATCATGCTGGACGTGGACAACGGCCCCGAAGGCCTCACGCAAAAGGCCAACAGTTGGCTCTACTCCGCCGGTGGCCTGGCGGCCTGTGCCAAGGCCTTGCGCCCCAAGGGCGTGTTGGCCGTGTGGTCGGCCAGCGCCGACAAACTGTTCAGCGACAAACTGCGCAAGGCGGGTTTCAAGGCCGAAGAAGTGCAGGTGTTCGCCCATGGCAACAAGGGCACCCGGCATACCATCTGGATCGCCGAGAAGCTCAAAGGCTGAACACGATTCACCAAACACCACAGGTCCCGTGTGGGCGCGGGCTTGCTCGCGAATGCGGAGCATCAGCCATCAGATGTGCCGGCTGACACAGCGTATTCGCGAGCAAGCCCGCTCCCACATTTCGTCCTGCCTCAGTTTCGGGATTTGCGGTAATCGATCACGTACGGCACTTTTTTGTCGAAGGTCTTTTCCAGTTCATCCCGGTCCAGTTGGGTCATCCCGCCCAGTTGATGGGCGGTGAACCCGCTGTCCCCCACCTGCGAACCCGGCGCCAGGCTGACCATGCGCTTGGCGACTGCCTCGATGGCGTCCTTGTAGCCGCCCTTCTTGCCCAGGTTGTACGCGCTCAGGTCGATCTGGGTGCGCAGCCAGTTACCCCAGTAGAACTCCAGGAATTCCGGCGCAATCGCACCATCCTCCGGCTTGCCATAGGCGGCCTTGCGGGTGAAGTACACCAGGCTGCGGAAGGTGTCGTCCTGCAGGTTCTTGAAGCCCAGGTGCGCCGGCAGTTGCTCGGGTGGCAACGTCTGGCCCCGGTTGTCCTTGAGCCACACCTTGCGCGCGGCCTCCATGCGGTGCCAGAAGGTGGCCATGTCCGGGCTGTTGCTGAAGTCGTCCGTCACTTTCACCCACATTTTCAATTGCGGGCCACCACCGGGCACTTCCCACAGGGTGGTGAAGCTGTGGTGACCATCGGTCAGGTACAGCTGGCCGGCCGGACCGACCACCACGGTTTTCATGTCGTCGGGGTGGGTGCCCACCGGGTCCTTGCAGGTGAAACTGTCGGGTGTGTGCAGGTCGGCTTTTTTCGGCACCTTGTCAGCCGTGCCCTGGCCATTGGTTTCACAGTATTCGTCGAAGACCTTGGCCGGTTTGTCGGCGAACAGGCCCAGGCTGTAGTAGATCTGGTCAAACCCCACCACGGCCTGGGTGGGGTGCAGCTGGTCGAGGGCCACCTCGATCACCTGGCCGGGCTTGGGCGTGGAAAACGCCTGGGCCTGGGCGGTAACAGCACACAGCAGTAACGCAACAATCCATGAAGGCAGACGCATGAGTTTCAGATCCTTATCTGTAAAGTGAAGCAGTCAAGTGCAGCGCAAGCGGCTAGAATCAACCCTATCCGTGAACCCCCAAATAGCCAGGAGCCATGATGAGCTCGACCAACCCGCCCTCCCACACCGCCAAGCTGGACCGCATCCTTGCCGATGCCCAGCGCGACCGGGAAATGGGCTACCGCGACAAAGCCTTGAAGATGTACCCCCACGTGTGCGGCCGCTGCGCCCGTGAGTTCTCAGGCAAGCGCCTGAGCGAACTGACGGTACACCACCGCAACCACAACCATGATGACAATCCCCAGGATGGCTCCAACTGGGAGTTGCTGTGCCTGTATTGCCACGACAACGAGCACTCGCGCTACACCGACCAGCAGTACTTCGGCGACGGCTCCACCAGCAGCCCGACGATTGCCAAGGCTACGCACAACCCGTTTGCGGCGTTGGCGGGGTTGATGAAGAAGGACGCCTGAAGGCTCTTCATCGCCTGTTCTGACCTCATCGCAGGCAAGTCGAATCGTCGCACCGCAGCTCCCACAATTGGAATGCGTTCCCTTGTGGGAGCTGGCTTGCCTGCGATAGCGATCGCCCTAGTCCTCCTCAAAGATCGCGACTGCCCGCACAAATCCGGCCGACGCGTGTTTGATCTTGTAGGGAAAACACGACACCTCGAAACCGAAGGCCGGTAGCGCTTCCAGGTTGGCGAGTTTTTCCATCTGCCCGTAGCCAATATCGCGCCCGGCCTTGTGCCCTTCCCAGATCAACGAACTGTCGCCGGTGGCGGCAAACCGCGCGCGGGTGTGACTGAACGGTGCGTCCCAACTCCACGCGTCGGTGCCCACCACGCGCACGCCGCGCTCCAGTAGATAAAGGGTGCCTTCCCGACCTATGCCCACGCCCGCATCGAGATAACCCGGCTGCCCGAACAACGCGCCGGCACGGGTGTTCACCAGCACGATGTCCAGCGGCTGCAGCACGTAGTCGATGCGCTTGAGTTCGGCCTCTATCTCGGCAGCGGTCACTACGTGCCCGTCCGCGAAATGCCGAAAATCGAGTTTCACTCCCGGTCGCAGGCACCAGTCCAGCGGCAACTCATCAATGCCATAGGCGGGCTTGCCGCCGTCGGTGGTGGACGCGTAATGCCAAGGCGCATCCATGTGCGTGCCACTGTGGGTGGTGATGTTCAGGCGTTCTGCGGCCCAGGCCTCCTGGCCCGGCATGTCTTCGATGCGCAGGCCCGGGAACATTGCCAGCAACTCTGCTTCCCCGGCTTGATGATCGATGTATTCGATTTTTGGCAGTAACGGCGGTGGGTCGGTGTAGGGGTTGTTTTCGAGGACGACGGATAAGTCCACCAGGCGACGTTGGCGCGCACTCATGAAGAAGCCTCCACCACACGTTGGTCGATGGCGCCGAACACCGACTGGTCGTCGCCGTCCAGCGCCTCGATGCGAATGCGGTCGCCAAAGTTCATGAACCCGGTCAGCGGCTTGCCATGCTCGATCATCTCGATGGCGCGACGCTCGCTGATGCACGCCGAACCTGCCGCACAGTCAAGGTTGGACACGGTACCTGAGCCGATAATGGTCCCGGCACGCAAACGCCGGGTGCGCGCGGCGTGGGCGATCAGGTCGGCAAAGCTGAAACTCATTTCGGCGCCATTCGGTGAGCCGAACCAATTCTGGTTCCACGTGACGGTCAACGGCAAGCACACGCGCCCGTTGCGCCAGGCACTGCCGAGTGCGTGCGGGGTAACGGCCACAGGCGAAAAACTCGACGAGGGCTTAGCCTGCAAAAAACCGAAGCCGGTGCTCACCTCATGCAGCAGAAACCCGCGCAGGCTCACATCGTTGACGAGCAACACCAGCCGCACGTATTGCAACGCCTGCTCGACAGGGCAGCCCATCGGCACTTCGTCGAGGATCACCGCAAACTCTCCCTCAAAGTCGATGTTGTGATTCACCTCCGGCAACGGCACGTCATCCCTCGGGCCGAGGAAGTCATCGCTGGCGCCCTGGTACATCAAGGGGATGCGTTCGTCTTTCATCGGCGCCAGGTCAAAGGCCTTTTGCAGCAGGTGCGCATGATTGAGAAACGCCGAACCATCACACCACTGATAGGCTCGCGGCAGCGGCGCAGCGGCAGCGACCGGGTCAAAGGCAAACGCCTCGGGCACCTGGCCCTGGTTGAGTGCTTGATATTGCTGGCTCAAGACCGGCTCGGCGTGTGCCCAGTTTTCCAGGGCTTGCTGCAAAGTGGTGAACGGCTGCGCGATCACGGCTTGGCGCAAGTCCCGGGAGACCACCACTAACTGGCCGTCACGCTGGCCATTTTTTAACGTAGCGAGTTTCATCGGTGCATCCTTCTGAAGGGTAAACAGCGGTCGGGTCAATGCAGTACCACGTCATTGGCGACCTGAATCGGATCCAGCAACCGCTTGCCTGCTATCCAAGGCGCAATCAACGCTACCAGCGCCGCCAGCAATAGGCCCCAGCCCACCAGTGCCACGGCGCCGACGCGACCGCCCGCCACGCCGGACAAGGCCATCACTAATAACGGACTGGCAAACTGGCCACCAAAAAAACCTGCATTGAACAGGCCGGTACCCTTGCCGCGATGTTCGATACTCAAGGTCGATAGCGCCCAACTCAGCACCGTCGGCAATGCCAGGCCGCCCCCCAGACCGTTGACCATGACCGCGATGATCGCCGTGCGGTAATCCACGGCATTGGCCAGCAGCAGGATGCCGGCGCCGGAGATCAAGAACCCCAGCGCCAGCAGCAACCCAGGCCCGAACCGACTCAGGCGACGGAACAGTATTGCGCCCAGAAACACCGCCGAATGGCCCAAGCCAATTGCCATGCCGATGCGCTGCGGCGAGTCGATGCCGATGTGCTCCAGTAGGAACCCGGTTTGTACCGGCACGATAAAAAAGCCCAGCGCAACCAACAGCGTCATGGCGCAAATCACCGACAGTGAGCGCACTGGAAACGCCCCTGTGTGCGGCACCGCAAGCGCAGCACTGACACGGCGTAATGGCTCTCTGAGCACCCAATGCATCAGTGGCGCAAACACCAGGCCGACGATGTATAACGCAAACGGCACGCGCCAACCGTGCTCGCCGATAAACCCGCCAAGCATGAAAAACGCGGTCGCCGAGAGCGACGTAACGATGGTCTGCCACGACAGCAATTGCACGCGCTCACGACCGTCGTAGTAGTCGCCGATCAACGCCGTGCAGCAGGTCATGATGGCCGCCTCGGCCAGCCCCAACCCAGCTCGGCTGAGCAGGATCGCGTCAAGGCCATCCAGCACCAGCGGCAACGGCCCGCAGATGCCATACAGCAGCATCGCCAACACCAGCAGACGCTTACGCCCGATGCGGTCGGAGAGCCAGCCGGCGAACGGTGAAAACAGCGCGATCATCAGCGCCGGCAATGTCAGCACGATGGGCACCAGCAGCCCGACATTGGCCGTGCCGGCAAATTGTTCGGCGATGCGCGGCAACACCGGCGCAATCAACACGCCGCCCAGCACCGGCAGGCAACTGCCGAGCAACAACAATGCGCCCGAACCGCGCCGACGCGGCACGGGAGCGGCTTGCGAGAACTGACTCATGAGGTTTTTCCTGTTGTTGTTATCGAGTGTTCAGACGTGACAGCTGCTGCCGGCGCGGGCAGCAGAAAGTGCGCCAGGGCCGGCAGCAGCACCAGTGCGCCGACCATGTTCAGCAAAAACATGAACGCCAGCAAAATACCCATATCCGCCTGGAACTTGATCGGCGAAAACGCCCAAGTGGCCACGCCAACGGCCAGGGTGACGCCGGTGAGCATCACCACTTTGCCGGTGAACAGCAGGGCCTGGTAATACGCCTGGGACAGGCTGTCTCCGGCTTTGCGTCGCGCCAGCAGAATGCTCATCACGTAAAGCGCGTAATCCACGCCGATGCCCACGCCCAGCGCAATCACCGGCAAGGTCGCGACCTTGACGCCGATGCCCAGCCACACCATCAGCACTTCGCACAAAATCGAAGTAAGCATCAGCGGAAGCACCACGCAAATCACGGCCGCCACCGAACGGAAAGTCAGCAGGCACAGCACGATGACCGCGCCGTACACCCAATACAGCATGTCGTGATTGGCCTGCTTGACCACAATGTTGGTGGCGGCTTCGATACCGGCATTGCCAGCAGCCAGTAAAAACTTCACGTCTGCGGTGTTGTTGGCCTGGGCAAACGCTTCAACTTCATTCACCAATCGGGTGAGCGTCACCGCCTTGTGGTCGCGCAAGTAGGTGTAAAGCGTGAGGGTGTTGCAGCTTTGATTGAACAACTCACGCGGCGCACGCCCGGTGATCGAATTAAGCAGCGCCTGGTTCTGCGTCAGGTCATACCACTTCGGGTTACCCTCGCTCATGCCCACCAACAGGCTGCGGTTGAGGCTCGCCAGTGACGCCGTGGCCTCCACGCCCGGCAGTTGGCGCAAGCGCCACTCCAGTGCATCAACACGCATCAACGTGGTGTAGTCGGAGCACGCGTTGTCAGGCGTACGCACGATGACCGCGAACACATCGCTGCTGGCGCCGTAATGCGCCACCATAAAACCGTTGTCGCGGTTGTAGCGCGAGTCGGCGCGCAACTCTGGCGCGCCGGCGTCCAGGTCACCGACTTGCAGTTGCTGGCTGATCCACCAGCCGCCACCGCCGAGCAACGCGCTGACGATCAGCGTGACCGTCGCCCAGCGGCGCTGGGTGAAGCGGTCCAGAAACGCCCACAACGCATGCTTTTTCCCGCACAGGGCGGCGTCTTCACTGCGCAGGCTGCGCACGGCTGCACGGGCGCTGACCCCGCAATAACTGAGCAGGATCGGCAGCAGGATCAGGTTGGTGAACACCAGCACCGCGACGCCGATGCTGGCGATCAATGCCAGGTCTTGAATCACCTGGATGTCGATCAGCATCAGCACGCCGAAACCCACCGCGTCACACAGCAACGCGGTGAGACCGGCAAGAAACAGCCGTCGAAAGGTGAAGCGCGCCGCCACCAGGCGGTGCATGCCGCGCCCGATGTCTTGCATGATGCCGTTCATTTTCTGTGCGCCATGGCTCATGCCGATGGCCAACACCAGAAACGGTACCAGCACCGAATACGGGTCAAGTTCAAACCCGAGCAACGCCACCAGGCCCAGTTGCCAAACCACAGCGACCAACGAACAGGCCATCACCAGCAACGTGCTGCGCAGACAGCGGGTGAACGCGTAAAGCATCAGCGTGGCAATCACAATCGCTGCTGCAAAAAACAGCAGCACCTGGCGCAAGCCCTCGATCAGGTCGCCCACCACTTTGACGAAACCAGTGATGTGCAGGGTCAGACCCTGGGCCTGGAATTCAGTGCGCAGTCGCTCCAATTGTTGTGACAAGGCGCTGTAGTCCAACGGCTTGCCGGTTTGCGCGTCGATGTCCATCAAGGGCACGAAGATCAGGCTGCTGCGGCCGTCGACGGCAATCGTCTGGCCGATCTCACCCGAGCGCGCAGCGTTGCGGCGCACGGTGTCGAGGCTGTCGGGCGAACCGTCGTAGTCGTCAGGGATCACCCGGCCGCCTTCCACGCCCTCTTCGGTCACGGCCATCCAGCGCATGTTGGGGGTCCACAACGACTTCATGAAAGGCCGGTCGACACCCGGCAACAGGAACACTTTGTCATTGAGGCGTGCCAGCAGCTCCAGGTAGTGCGCGTCGTAGATCGAACCGCCGGGGGCCTCTACGGCAATACGCACGGCGTTGCCCAGGCCAGTAAGCTCTGGTTGATTGGCCAGGTAGTTGGCGATGTAGGGATGCCCGGTAGGGATCATTTTTTCGAAGCTGGCGTTAAGCCCAAGGCGCGTGCTCGCGGCACCGAGGCCGAGGGTCAGCAGCAGGCACAGCCAGAGCACCCACGCACGATGGTTGAACAGCGCACGTTCGACCAGCGAACCGGAACGCCGATCAAATGCCTTGAGACTCTGTTCGCCAGGATGACTGAGATCGGTCATTGCACGTTCACCTGTTCCACGCGCTGGATGCCCCGTGCGCCGACCGTGATCCATTGTCCGTCCGCCGCTTGGATAAATGACGACACAGCTGCCGATACGCCTTGCTCACGCAGCGCAGCTCCTGGCGTGCTGAGTAACAGGTGACCGCTCTGGTCGGCGAGCATTACGCCCGCCCTGCCCAGCGAGCGGGCCGACATGACACTGCTGTTAAATGGGTTTGGCGCGGCTTGCCAGTGCACACCTTGATCGTTGCTGCGCCATACATTGCCCTTCAATCCCGCCACGAGAACATCACCGTCAGGGGACACATCCAAGGCAAAAAAACTGCCGTCATAGGGGCTGCTCAAGCGGATGAAACTCGCGCCGCTGTCCGCCGATGTCCATATGGTGCCCTGCTCGCCAACAATGTAGATGCGCAGGCCCTGGGTGGCGATTGCATACAGGTGGTTGCCGGCCGGATTGGGCAGGCGATCGACCCACGACTGCCAGGTGGCGCCGCCGTCGCTGGTGTGCAGGATCAGGCCAAAGGCGCCCACCACGATGCCTTCGCGATCGTTGCTGAAATGGACCGCCAGCCAGGGTTTGTCGGCACCGTCGGCGACAAACCGTTGGGCAATGTTGAGTTGCTGCCGGTTGCCGGAGGGCACGGCATCGAGCACCCGCTGGGCTGACTGTTTGCCGTCCAGTTGCAGGGTCCAGCGCTCACCGCCATCGACAGTGTGCAACACCACGCCCGCATGCCCTGCCGCCCAGCCTTGCAAGGCAGACACAAAGCTCACCGACGTGAGACTCACACTGGCAGGCACCGCGGCCTGGCGCCAGTGCCGGCCGTTGTCGTCCGAGAGCAGAATCAGACCTTGCTCGCCGACAGCGACCAGCCGCGTGCCGGCGCGGGTGATGTCGATCAACACCGCTTGTTGCGGCGCGCTCACCTTGAGAGCCGGGCGCAATAAAACATCGCTGACCGATGCTTCACTGGCCTGGGTTGCCAGGCTGGCGCCGAGCAGGCCCAGCGCCAGCCAGTAGTAATAACGAGGCATCAACGCACCCCGTCGGCAGCCAGGCCGTCCGGGCTGAAATCACTGTCAGGAAACGGCGCAACCACGTCGTTGTGCACACGTTTTTCGGTGACCACGTTGTGTGCCATCCACGCGCCGGTCTGCAGGTCGTACTGGCCGTACAAGCCGCGCACCAGGCCAGGCAACTGCGGCATCAGGTACGGCAGTTGAAAATAGGTGCGCCACAACTGGTGGTTGGCGTCCCAGCTGTCCCCCAAAACCGCCATCCAGGTGTCTTCGTCTACGTACAGCCGGCGCTTGGGCATGCTGTGGCGTTTGCCGGCAACCAAGTTGCCTTCAATCACCCATACGCGGTGCAGTTCCCAACGCATGTGGTCGGGGTTGAGGAAGCGTTCACTGAGGACCGCATCATCCTTGGCCGGTTGCAAAATTTTGTTGCTGTTGTAGGGAATCAGCATTTCTTGCTTGCCGACGATCTTCCAGTCGTAACGGTCCAGCGGGCCGGTGAATACCGAAACTTCGTCGAAGTTGGCGACGCCGGAGCTGGTGGGCGTTGGCGTGTCATAGGACGACACCGGCAGTTTGCGCACCCGGCGCTGGCCGGCCAGATAGACCCAGGATTGCGGGCCGCCGCTGGCGTAATCCAGTGGTTCGCGTCCCAGCAGCGCTTCACCGGCACGCTGCGGCGGGCCGAGGTTGACCAGGCGGGTCATCCAGTACACGCCTTTGTATTCGGATTTACCGTCCTGGAAGTAGTACGGCATCTCGCGCTGTGCCTGCACGGTAGCGGACAAGATGCGCTGGCCGCTGGCGGTAATCACGTACACGTTGTAGTCGTTCTTCCACGCCACGCCACGCCAGCTCAAGTGATGGTTCCAGATCACCTCGGCGCCGGTGGTGGGAATGGGAAATGGAATACCGCCGCTGGCGCCTTCCAGGGTGTTGCCCTGGCTGGTGAGGTGCGCGCTGGTGGCGTTTTTCAGCGTGTTGTCGTAGACCCATTGCGGTGCGGCAGCCGTGCGCCGGCTCGGGTACACGTCGATCCGGTAGGTCGGGTATTTGGCGAACAGTGCTTTTTGCCCGTCGCTGAGCTTGTCGGCGTACTGCGCAACGTTCTGTGGGGTAACCGAGTACAGCGGTTTGTCAGCGGCAAAGTAGTCCGGCAGCCGCGGCCCCGGGTTGACGCCAGCCGGCACTTGGGTAAAGCCCTTGTCCCACGCAGGAATGCTGCCATCGGCATTGCCGGCGCGCTCGGCGCCCAGCGGGGTCAGCGTGGACTTGAGTAGCTGGGCCTGGGCCTCGGTCGCCGCCCAGGCGGAGGGCGCAACGGCCACCAGCAGACCCGCAAGCATCAACGGTTGGAGTTTCATGAAACGCACCTCTGTTTATTGTTGTTGTGCTGCTGTGTTCAGAACGACCGCTGGACGGTGAAGGCAATAAAGTCGCGGTCCTTGAGCGGTTGCCCGTAGGTGTTGGCATTGCGGCTGTCGAGGAAGTTGTCGGCGCCACCGATGTAGTGCGTGTAGTTGAGGCCGGCCTTCCAAGTTTGCAGGTACTCGAGCTGCAGGCCCACGCTGACGTCGCCGCCCTTGTCGCCCACGCCGTTGTTGAACTTGCTGATCACCGAAGAACGCCCCTTGGGGTTGTAGCCCAGCCCCAGTGGCACACTCAGGTCGACACCGGGATACACCTGGAAAAAATTCGGCGTGAAGCTCATGCGCAATCCCCAGGCATCGCGTTCACTGTTGGGGTCCAGCGCGGCAGCGTTTTTGGTGATGCTGGTGCGTCGGTGCCAGGCCACTTCGCCGGCCAGGCTGGCGGAATCCCAAAAGCCGTTGCTGTTAAACGAATAGAGGCTGGAGAGTTGCGCGTGCAGCGAGTTGCCGACCGCATACAGCGCGTGGCTGTCGTTGTCGCCAAGGCCAGTGGGGTTGGCCTGGGACAGACTGACCAGCGGCGTATTGCGCCGTACCGACACTTCGCCGGCGACATTGGCATCGCCCACCGAGGTGCTGAAACTGGCGCCATACGCACGAATGCCTTCGGCATACACCAGTTCGTAATCGCCCAACTGGCCGGTCTGAACATTCGGCCCGGTGGGGTTGGCATGGGTGTAAATCATCGGGTCTTTGGCGTGGTAACGGATGGCGTAGAGGCCGAAGTCGGTGTTCCAGTCTTCCGGGGAAAAACGCAGCGACAGGCCGTACTGGCCCTTGTCGTCGGGCTTGATGTCCTTGCCGCGAAAGAACGCCAGCGGTTGCCGATTGGGGCCAATCGGACCGCCGACAATCAAGCGTTCGCCGCCTTCACCCACGGCATCCGAGGTGGAAAAATAGCTGCCCACCGCCGGGATGCGATTCTCTTCCCAGGCAAACTGGTAATACGCCGCCACCGAAACATTGGGCCGCAATTGGATCTGCCCGGAGAACTGATTGACCGGGCGAATCAGTTCCTTGAACGGTGTGTTGGGCACCGAGGTGGCCTTGATGATATCCACGGGCGCTTGCCCCGCCGCGATGCCGTTGGCGCCGAAGAACAGGCTTTCGCCCCACAGCACGGTATGGCGCCCCAGCCGGAAGCTGCTGGGCAGCTCGCCGATGTTGCCCTTGCCGAATACAAACGCGTCGAGGATCTCGGCATTGCTGCCATGCAGTTTGCGGGTGTCGTCGGTAAAGTGGTCGTAGTTAACGGAGCGCTGGTTGGCAGTGCCTGGCGAGTCGTTATCGTTACGGTTTTCGTAGACGTTGTCGTACCAGCCGGCGGCGCTGACGCGTGCGCCGAAGTTGTTATAGCGCGCATCGAATTCCGACAGGATGTTCACCCGGTTGGAGATCAGGCCTTTGCTGAAATTGCGGTCACTGTCGTCCTGATTGACCGCGCTCACCAGCTTGCTGTCACGGTCTTTGACGCGCCAGGCGGCGTTGTACTTGAGCGTGTTGTCCCACCGCAGGCGCAGGTCGGAGTCGCCAGTGTCGATTTCAAAAGCGCCCGCGTGGGGCAAACAGCCAACTGCGGCCAGCGCGGTGGCCAGGGCGGTCGCTTGGCAGCCGCTCATAGGTATCCGTCTCATCGTACCAACCTCTGACTTGTTATTTTTGTCTTGAAAGGTCTGTTGCGAAGCTGCGCTCCTGCAGGTTCTGGGTCGATCATAGGGACGGCCAAACAATCCGAACAATCGATTATCGGGATGCCACCCATCCAAAAAAAGTGATACAAAGCGCCGTACTCTTCTGGGGGCAGGGCCATGCGTTTTCATCACTTGGATTTGAACTTGCTGGTGGTGCTCGACACGCTGCTGACCGAGCAAAACATCACCCGCGCCGCTGCGCGTTTGAACGTCAGCCAGTCAGCAGCCAGCGGGTTGCTCGGGCGCCTGCGCGATTATTTTGATGATGAGTTGCTGGTGCAGGTCGGTCGTAAGATGCTCCCTACGCCGCTTGCCCAAGGGCTAACGGAGCCCGTGCGACGAGTGTTGCTGGATATTCAGTCGACCATCGTTAACAAGCCCGAATTCGACCCGCTGACCTGCAAGCGGCACTTCAAGCTGATTGCCACCGACTTCGTGACCACGGTAATTCTGGGGCCGCTGGCCCAGCGCCTGCAGCAACGCGCGCCGCATATCACACTGGACATCCAGCACGCCTCCGATCACTACAACCAGATGCTGACCCAAGGCGAAGTGGACTTTGTGATCATGCCGGATCAGTACTTGTCCGACCTGCATGCCAAGGAATTGTTATTCGAGGATGACTACCAGTGCGTGGTCTGGTCGCAAAACAACCTGGTGGGCGAGCACCTGAGCCTGGAAGAATATTTGAAGTTGGGCCATATCGCGGTCAACTTCGGCAGCGCCCGCGAACCGAGCTTCAGCGAAAAGATCCTGCAGGGTTATGGCCAAGCCCGCCGGGTGGAACTGACCACCAGCAGCTTCAACACCGTGCCGCATCTGCTGGTAGGCACTCAGCGGGTGGCCGTGATACCCCGCAGCCTGGCGACGCTGTACAAGGACTTTCTGTCGTTACGTGTCCTGACGCCGCCGTTTGAGATGCCACTGCTACGGGAATTCACCCTGTGGAATAAAGTGCTCGACAGCGACCCAGCCCATCGCTGGATACGCAATATGCTGCAGGAGTTGGCTGCGGAATATACCCTGCGTGCAGGTAGCCCAGACCGCTCGAATCAACGCTAGAGCGTCCGACCCTTGTACTTGGCTGCATAACGATCGTCCAAGACCGCATCACCTCCAGGCCGTATAATCGCGTTTTTTCTCCAAGGCACCCTTCCCCGTGGGCAATAAACGCTACAGCTGCATCGGTCTGTACAACCCCAAATCCCCCGAAAACGTCGGCTCGGTGATGCGCGCCGCCGGCTGCTACGGCGTGGCCTCGGTGTTCTACACCGGCGTGCGTTACGAGCGCGCCCGGGACTTCATCACCGACACCAAGAAGGTCCACCACGACATTCCGCTGATCGGCATCGATGACCTGAAAAAGATCCTGCCCCTGGGCTGCATCCCCGTCGCCGTGGAACTGGTGGAGGGCGCCCGCCCGCTGCCCGAATACACCCACCCGGACCGCGCGCTGTATATCTTCGGCCCTGAGGACGGCTCCCTCGACAAGGAGATCCGTGACTGGTGTGAAGACGTAGTGTACATCCCGACCACCGGCTGCATGAACCTCGCGGCGACCGTCAACGTGGTGCTCTATGACCGCCTGGCCAAGGGCAACAACACCCGTTCGGGCCCCAAATACTGATTCTGCGGGAACATCCGGCGCCTGCGGGCAGTCAGCTGTTTACCTTTGCCCTTGTTGGAGACAGATCATGAGCGACAGCAAAACCCTGCGACCTATCATCGAGCACACGCCGTTTGAAACCCCACCGACACAGAACGTGCATGGCTGGGAACGCATCGGCTCGGTGGCCGGTGGCGTGATGATGGTGGGTAAAGGCCTGCGCCGTGGCGGCATTTTCGGCTTGATCCAGGTAGCGATCGGCGGCGTAGCCCTGGCCCGTGGTTTTACCGGGCACAGCTCGCTCAAGGACAAGCTGGAACAGGGCCGCCAGGAAATGAATAGCGTGCGCACGAAGATCGAACGCGCGGGTGCCGAGTTGAAAAACTTGAAGACCAAGGCTGAAGTGGCCGCTGAAAAAACCACTGGCTAACAGGGATCGTCCAAACAATGGAGATCTAAATGTGGGAGCGGGCTTGCTCGCGAAGACGGTGTGTCAGTTAACTCATCTTGAACTGATAAACCGCATTCGCGAGCAAGCCCGCTCCCACATTGGATAGTGCAAGGTTTGGAATCAGCGCAGTAATTTGCTATCCAGCACCACCGACGACTCGCCAATAATGCTCTCGGCCAACTGCACAAACTCTGGCGTGGTAATGCTATTGGCGCGCATCACCGCCTGGGCCAGGTCATCCAGCGAACGCTTATTGTGGGTCTTCACGCGGATCTCCCGGTCCAACTCCTGCAACACCACCACCGCCCGCGCAACCGTCGCCGCACCGACGTGCTCGCCACGCAGCGTGGTGACGTCCTTGCCCTCATGGTTCAGGCGCGTCTGGATCGCGGCATACCGTTCATCGGTGATGCCACCGGCACGCCGCAGTAACTCAATGGCGTAGTACTCACCCAAACCTTCGCTGATCCAGTCACTGCTTTCATGGTCGTTGAAGCGGCCGATCGCCTGCACCACCTCACGGATCAACGGGCTGCTGCCGTTTTCGCTGACCAGCGGTGTGCGGCTGTTGAGGAAGATCGAGTCCCGTGACGAGAACACGCCACGGCGCATCGGGTCACTCGCGCCCACCACCAGCAATTTGGCCGGATGGCGCGGAAATGCCGCCTCCACCTGGGGCCAGACGAACGTCAGTAGGGTCAGCACATCCATGCGGCGCATGGCCTGGCCCTTGGGCGAGGCCACGGTGACTTCGGTTTCCCCAAGGCGCACGCGCCGGCTGCCGAGGTTGCCGGCAAGCATCCAGCCGGTGGGCCGGTCGAACAGACGCGAAACGTTGTCGATGCGGAATTTGTTCTTGCCGATACGTGGCCAGGCGGTTTCGACGCTTTTCCAGCCGGCCGGCAACTCGAACACCAGCCGCGACACCAGCTCGACCCCATCCTGCTGGTCCAACCGTGCGGCCGGCACCAGGTCTTCGCCACGGAACAGCGCCCAGCTTGGCGTCATGCGGGCTTCATAGAGACCCGGTTTGCGTGCATGGGTGAGGCGAACGCGGTACGTCAGGCTGGCCTTGCTCGCGCCGGGCTGCCACAGGCCACGGGTGCCGGTGACTTTCCACTGGCCGTCGGCCTTGAAGTCGCTGTAGTCACCGTCATGGCCCAGGTCGAAGTCGAGGCTGCGCACGGCCGCGCCCTGTGACAGGCTCACGCGCACTTCGGCCTGGTCGCTCTGGGGCAGCAGCTTGACGTGATAATCGAGGTCGACCTTCTTCGCGCACCAGCCCGGCAGGCTCAGCGACAACAGCACCAGGGTCGCCGCCAGCTTGGATCCCAGCCTCATACACACTCCTTTTTTCAGCCCGCGCGGAAGATCAGGTAATCCTCCCAGTCATCTTCGGGCACGCTGCCTTCGCTGAGCATGCGCCCGGACTGGGAAATGCGTTCGTGGTGTACGGCGTCGCGGTCGCCACACACCAGGTGGTGCCACAGCGGCAAGTCCTTGCGCTCGCTGACCAGGCGGTAACCACAGGTCGGCGGCAGCCATTTGAACTGGTCGGCCTGGCCCGGGGTGAGTTGGATACAGTCGGGCACCGATGCACGGCGGTTGGGGTAGTCGGTGCACTGGCAGGTCTTGAGGTCCAGCAGTTTGCAGGCGATACGCGTGTAATAGACGCTGTTGTCGTCTTCATCTTCGAGCTTTTGCAGGCAGCACAGGCCGCAGCCGTCGCACAACGACTCCCATTCCTCCTGGTCGAGGTGTTCGAGGGTTTTGCGTATCCAGAAAGGTTCGACTTTGGCGGCCATGGCTCTACATCAGTATCGGTAGGTGAAAAGGCCGCCAGTCTAGTGCCAGAGGCCCCCGGGGCCAAGCGCTTACGACTGGCGGTGTAACAACACTTGTCAGTCTAGTGGCCGCGCAGTAGCTTTGAACGCCGAATTGACGATCAGGAACTGCTCCATGACACGTGTTGCCGATTATCCGATCCACACCCAGTTCACCGAACGCTGGTCGCCCCGCGCCTTCACCGGCGAAACCATCTCCCAGGAAACCCTGCTGAGCTTCTTCGAAGCCGCGCGCTGGGCGCCGTCGGCCTACAACTCGCAGCCCTGGCGTTTTCTCTACGCGCGCCGCGACACGCCGGACTGGGAGCGCTTCCTGGGCCTGCTCAATGAATTCAACCGTGGCTGGGCGCAACACGCGTCGGCCCTGGTGATCATCGCCTCGAAAACCGACTTCACCGCCCCCGGCGCCAGCGAAGAAACCCCGGCCCTGTGGCACACCTTCGACACCGGTTCGGCCTGGGGCCACCTGGCGCTGCAAGCCAGCCTCAGCGGCTGGCACACCCACGGCATGGCCGGTTTCGACCAGGAGCTGACCCGCAAAGAGTTGAAGATTCCCGAAGGTTACGCGCTGCACGCCGCCGTGGCCGTGGGCAAGCTGGGTGACAAGTCGACCTTGCCGGAGTACCTGCAAGGCCGTGAAACGCCGAGCCCACGTCGGCCCTTGAGCGAGTTGGTGTCCGAAGGTGATTTCAGCCTTTGATGCCGAATGAAGCTGCATCGCCAAGGATGCAGCTTTATCGCTGATCAGTCAGGCGTCGGGATCGGGTTTGATCGCGATGTCGGGCACCGGGTTGTAATAAGGCCCATAGTCCAGCAGTAACTCATCACCGGCCTTGATGTCCTTGAGCGACACATAGAAAGTCAGGTTTTTTCCCACCGAGATGGACGCGACATTATTCGCCTGCCACGCCGGCCCGTTCCTCAACTGCGCCGTATTGACCAGGCTCAGGGTGTTTCCGGTGTTCAACGCACTCACCGAACGTGTCCCCGAGCGCGTGCCGAACAGATAGGTCAACACCGCTCGCGAGCCTTGTTTGCGCTGCTCCTCAAATAATGAGGCCTCTGACGCATGATATTTGCCTGAATAAGGCCCCAGCACCTCGAACTGGGGAATGTCGCGTCGTGCCCACACCGAAGCCCCTCGCGCCGGCCCGCCATCGTCCAGTGGCGTGACGACCTCCAATGTTTCATCAAACTTCGTTCCGTGCTGCCCTTCGCTGCGCAGCCAGTCTTTTATGGACGCCTTGATGCGATCAGCGACCGCTTTTTTTTCTGCCGAACCCAGACCGTCCAACAGACCATTCCAATGGGAGATCCGAATGTCATCGATAGGCCCCTCCAGCGCGAGGGTCAAGCTGATCTTGGGGTCTCGCGGGTCTTGCAGAATCGGTAGCGAATTGTCGACCTGATGGGACGACAGGGTACGAGGTGTCGTGACGCCGGGCTCGATCTTGACGACGGTCGAGGCAGTCCTGGACGGCCCGGGAATCGGTACGTTCGGCGCCGGTGCTGGAGGTGAGGGTTTGGGCATCGACAAGTCCAGCGGTTCCTGTTGCGGCGGGTCGATGGGGTCAGAAGCTGGCCGTTTGCGCGATGCCCCAGGAGGCGGCTGCACAGTCGGAGGCAGAACGGGAACACCCGCTGGCGCACGCGCGCTGCGCTTCAAGCCCGCCGGGCTCAAGGTGCCATCGACATAGACAAAGGTGACCCACGTGACAGGATTGAGGTTGTGTTGACGTCTGAACGCCTCAGGGGTGACGCGATTACCGGGCTGTTGGAAAAGCTGGCTCCACTGCTGCAAATGCGTGTCTGTGAGGGTGTCGTACGTACCGCCGGCAGCCCTGAACAACAACGCCTCGCCACGGCCCATAAGGCCACCGGATTGCCTCACATGCCCCTTGAAATCAGCGATCCCCAGGTTGTGGCCACTGGCGAAGCCCTCCATGGTCATTGCATCACGTGCTTGCTGCGTCATGCCCTGCCAGTCACGAATGTGCCTGGGTGTAATCGCATTCAACGGTACACCCGCGGCGCGGTCGCGCAGGATGACGCCCGCGACGCTCAAACGGCCGTCAGCCTGAACGTAATGTGCCCAGGTGGCCGGGTTGAGCCGATGCCGCCTGGCAAACCCCTGAATCGTGACCTTTTGCTGCTCCGGTACGGACAAGGCCTCCCACGCCCGTAGATGATCGCCGTTTACATGCACACCGCCCTTCGCCCCCAGGCGTTGCCACTGATCCCCCTCGATATGCTGGACTAATACCTCCGTTTGCCGGTTGTTGTGATAGATCCGCGCCTGAACAGCCCCTTCTTCGGTGCGAGTCACTTGTCGAACTTCATACACGGCCGTTTGCCCAGCATTGTCGGTGTGGCGAATGTGGGAGGCATGACCGTTGGCAGCCACATAAACCCCCTGGCTGTTGCGTGACAGGCCGCTGATGCTCGCCTCGGAAACTTTGAAGTGGCGGAACAAGGTGTTACTCAACTCGCTGCCTGGCTCCACATGAGCCGCGCCACTCACACCATCCACGGCATGGGTATGCGCGGTGAAGTCTTCAAGCGGGCATCCGTAAGCACGCATCAATGCGGTATCAAAGGCATACCACTTGCCGTTGTGTAACACGGCACCGACTTCAACAGACTCGCCCGCCACCTTCAACGTGCCCGTCGCCGCCCCGTCATAGTGCTTGCTCACAGCCTTCAACAGGTCATAACTGCCGCTGGCGCCCCTCAGCGCATTGACCGTTTCCAGCCCCTTGGAAAGCACCCGTTGCGCACCCGCACCGATAAGCCTGGCTGCGCCCACCGTCAAATCGCCCACGCCACTCAAGGGATTGAAGGCTTCAATGGCCGTCGCGCCGATGAATCGCGCCACCCTGGCCACACCACGCAGACTTGAAACCCCCTTTGATAACGCCTTGCTCGCTTGCGCCGCCTTGCCGGCGCCCAATGTGACCAATCCGATGAAATCCAGGCTCAAATCGAACAGACCATCAGCCACATTGCCGTTGCTGAAATTGACAATGGCCGATCTCAGGGGAATAAGGTTCAGGAAGAACTCGCCGATGGCCTTGTTTGTCGCCGCGGTTTCATCAAAGGAGGTCACGCCCCTGGCCTGCTGCAGCAAGTCCTCGTTGCGCAGGTCAAGGGACTTGGCAAACACCCTGGCAATGTAATCGCTGCGCGTCGAGCCGACCTGGGGGAGCCGTTCGTCCTTGAAGGGATCAAATACCACCGTTTTGCTCACGACATTGGCGTTACGGTGATGCAGGTTCTCGTCCGTATAGGGCGGTGTATAGCGTCTCCTTAGATAATTCTGTTTCTTGATCGTGGCATTTCGCGTGTCGATCTCATAAATATTGACCTCCCCGCCACGCGTGGTTTTCACCTGCAAGGTGTGGCCCCGATTACTGAGGGTGGGTTTGGTCGTCATGTCCACGGCCAACGTATAGTCGTTGGTATGAAAGAACTCCAATTGCCCGTGCTCCAGGTTCTCACGATCCTGGGGCGGCAACGTGGAGATCAAGTAGTTGGCCAAGCCGTGTTGGCCGGCTTCGATCGACGTGATCGCCTGGTCGTATGCGGTCTTGAAGGCTGTCGCAACGTCCAGCTTGCCCGCGGCGTACTGAGTGCAGAAGGGCTTGATGGGGATGCGCGTGTCCTGGGACACCCAGTGCTCATTGGCACCTAACGGGCCACCGTGCATGACGATGTCCAGCATGGACTGCATCCCGGGAAATCGACCGGTACGGCCTGGGATCAGGAACGCCTTATGCAGGGTTGGCGCTTCGAACACCTTGGGGTCCACGTCGGGAAACGCCTGTTTCAGCGCATCCAGCGCCATTTCCCGACGGCTGGGGATGGGCGTCTGAGCCAGGGTATTAGCACGCCTCAAGGCCGCCAGTTGGCTGTTGTAGGCCACTCTTACCCGCTCACGCTCGGCATCTGTCGGCGCGGTGGTTTTCAGCAAGCCGTTCGCCACACCCCAGTCGGTCAGCGCGTGTTGCTGAGCCTGCTGAAGAACAGCCTCGGGCGTGTTGAGCTGCTCGGCCAGGGCCAGCACCTGGGTGTAATTGAGGTTGAGCGCACGCCCTGGAGAATCCGCTTCAATGCGCGCCGTCGCAATCGCCAACTGCACCCAGGTGACACTGCCGTAAGTCACGCTTGAGGGAATGCCCTTGACCAGGAACTGCGGCGCCGACTTCGCCATTAGCAGCCGAGCACCCAGATTGGCGGTTTGCGCTGTCACCCGTCCTTTTTCCAACAGATGACGGCTGAGGCCATCGATCACTGTCGAAGGTGGCTGGCCCCAATGCCCCTTTTGTGCAAGGTCAAAACCGGCGACTGTCGTGTGCGGCGGTGCGGCCAAAGCCTCAGGGTCCAGCCCCAACTGGATCGCAGCCAACAGGTACTCGTTAAGGCTGCTGTCGCTGGCAACCCCATCCAGTTTTGCCTGGATCGCCCGTCCCAGTGCCTGGGCCTTGGGTGAGCCAAGTAACGTCTCAATCGCAGCGCTTGGCGCGCGCAAGTCGTTCTCGGTGATCGAGCTGCCACTGAGCAGATACCCGAGGACGCCAGTGTGCGTATCCACCAACGGCAGGCCGGGCAGCCCGGTGGTTGGGCTTTGCAGCATGTCGATGATTGACCGCTGTGCTTGCACGCTGAGCGGTATCGGCCAAGCCAGCGCACCGCTGAAATTCCCCAAAGGGTGGACCTGCGCGCGCCGGGTCACGATGTGATTCAACTCGATCAACGCGTCCCAGGTTTTCGCAAGGGTCAAGCCACTGCCTTTCAGAAAAGCCTCGAGGCTGACAACGGCAGGCGCCGTCAGCGCCTGTTGGCGGTAAAACGTGGAGTCTTCGCACACCGTCATTGAGGCACTTTTCAGGCCCGCCATTACCTCGGCTTCAAACCGGGCGGCGTTTTGGCCCTGCACGAGGGGGATGTCTGAGGGGAACCGTTTATTCAGTGCTTCAATCAGCGTGTGTAATTTTCTCGCCAGAACTTGCCAGTTGCAGCTGTCACCAAATGCGGTTTTCAACGCGGTCGGGTTATCCAGCGTCGACGCTGCACCTTGCGAGCTCGACGTCTGGGGCCGACCTACCACCACCGTCGATAGAGGGTTGGCGACTGGCACAGTCGGCTGGGTGTCACGGGAATAGGGGTTGGCGGGATTAATGACCGTCATGAGAGGCTACCTGTCCATAGTCAAGGGGTTGTCCGGCGTAACGCTGTCAAGGCGCCTTAGCGAGAAGCTCGTTGAACTTGCGGCGTGCCTCTTCCTTACTCCGGTAGTACACATCGCTGACGCCCGGCACCATAAACTCGGCAGGCAGACCATCCATGTCCACGGGAAACACTTTGTTGTCTCTTGCGGAGTACATGAAGTTTTTCAACTGAGGATCGTTATGGAAAATGTCCTTCGCTTCCATTTCTGCGAATGCATCGTCGAGTAACGACCGCGCGGATGCCGGCAAACTGCCCTTTTCAATCTGGCTGAGGTCGATGCCGTCGATCCTGCCCATCTTTATGTACTTACGCCCCTCATCGATCATCACCACGGCGAAGCCTTCGCCGTAGTATTTGTTCAGGTTGACCACCTCCATATCGGTGTGGCCCTCGGCAGTGGTCAGTCGCGTCGGTCCCAGGTCTTTGTAAACACTCTTGCCATCCAGGCTCGCGTAGATAATGCCCTCTCCACCCCGCCCAATCTCCGGCCCAAGGTCCGACTTGACCGACGGCAGGCCACCGCCCTGAGCGCCGAGACGTTGCCACTGGTCACCCTGGACATGCTCGACCAGCAGAGGGGTTTGCCGGTTGTTGTGATAGATCCGCGCTTGCACGGCCCCGTCTGCCGTACGGGTCACCTGGCGGACTTCGTACACGGCGCTCAGGCCGGTGCTGTCGGTATGCCGGATATGCGACAGGTGCCCATCAGCAGCGACGTACACGCCCCGGCTGTCAGGTGTAAGCCCGGTAATGCTCGATGCCGGCACCTTGTAGTTGCCAAATTGGGTATTGCTCAATGCTCGGGAGGGCTCGATATTCGCGGGGCTGATCGCACCGTCCACAGCCCGGGTTCTTGGCGTGAACCCATCAAGGGGTG